>ENA-OWNT01002691-OWNT01002691.1-seawater-metagenome-genome-assembly--contig:-NODE-2691-length-18009-cov-5.118671_pt1 | contig 18009 bp, 11 predicted proteins | sample MGYA00238136_ERZ651165 | MGnify/ENA primary metagenome ERZ651165 (study PRJEB26861, sample SAMN08777766) | seawater metagenome | isolation source: coastal seawater | place: USA: Florida | collected...
GAGTCGGCGGATTGTACACATTGGGACCGCGCGCGCTCCCTCTACCCCTGCGGCGCTCCGCGCTCGGCCGCCAGGGTCCGCCGGTACACGGCTTCGGTCTGCAGGGCGATGCGATCCCAGGCGAAGTGCTTCTCGATGAACCGACGGCCGCGCCCGACCATGGCCTCCCGCCGGCGGGGATCCGCGAGCAGCCCGTCGAGCGAGCGGGCCAGGGCCTGGGGATCGCCGTACCGCACGAGCTCTCCGGCGCGGGCCTCGGCCACCAGCTCGCCGCAGCCACAGTCGTCCGTCACCACCGCGGGGGTCCCGCAGAGCAGCCCCTCGAACGGAACGAGCCCGAAGATCTCGCGCGTGGACGGGTAGACGAGCACGTCCGCGTCGGCGAGGGCGCCCAGCCGCTCGGGCCCCGTGACGAGCCCGAGGAAGCGCACGCGATCGCCCAGCTCCAGATCCCGGGCCTGCCGCTCGAGCGCGGCGCGCACGCCCATGTCGTTCCCGGCGATGACCAGCACGGCGTCCCGCGCGGCGAGGCGCGAGACCGCGTCCAGCAGGTGGTCGACGCCCTTTCGCGGCGTCAGCTTGCCGAGGTAGAGCACCAGCGGGCGGTCCCCCAGCCCGTGCTCGGTCCGGAACCCTCCGCGGGCCGGGAGCTCCTCGAACTCCGCGAGATCGAGGCCGTTGTGCACCAGGTCGATGACGTCCGCGGGCAGCCCTGCCGTGCGGAACTGGGTCACCTCGGCCCGCGAGACGGCGATCCAGCGGTCCACCGCCTCGATCACGCGGCGTCCGAGGAGCGCGTGCCAGAGCCGCTTGACGCCTTCCTTGCGCTCGTGCGGGAGGAGCGTGCCGTTCGGGGTCATCACCACCGGACGCCCCGTCCGCGCGGCCGCGTGCACCGCCGCGTTGTTCAGCAGGTGCCAGTGCCCGTGCAGGTGGACGACGTCGGCCTCCTCCACCAGGGCCCGCGCGGCCTGGGAGAGGCCCAGCGGCAGGAACAGCTGGTGGTCGTAGGCGAGGCGGTTGGAGAGGTTCGGCAGACGCACGACCCGCACGCCGAACAGATCCTGCTCCCGCACCCCGATGCGCGCGCCGCGATCGAGCGTGTCCGTGGTCAGGACCGTCACTGCGTGCCCCCGATCCACGAGGGATCGGGCCAGCCCATAGACCAGGCGGGGGATGCCGCCGTAGGCCCAGGCCGGCCAGAAGTAGGGCACCACCATCAGGATGCGGAGCGGCACGGCTGGACACCTTACAGCCGGGATCACGAGGTCGCGTGGGCCCCCGCGGCCGTTTGACACCCCGGGCCCCAATCGGAAACAGTGACGCCGCAGATGTCTCCTTCCGCCACCGTGATCCCTCTGCGCCCGGCGGAGGCCCAGCGCCGCAGCACGCTCGTCATCATCCCGTGCCTCGACGAGGGGCCGCGGATCCGCGCGCTGGTGCAGGACGTGCTGGCCTCCAGCCCGGACCTCGACGTGCTCATCATCGACGACGGGTCCACCGACGACACGGCCGCGGAGGCCGAAGCCGCCGGCGCCGCCGTCGTGCGCCTGCCCTTCAACCTGGGCTACGGCGCGGCGCTCCAGACCGGATACAAGTACGCGCTCGAGGCCGGGTACGACCGGGTCGTGCAGATGGACGGCGACGGGCAACACCCGGTGTCCGAGCTGGTGCCGCTGCTGACCCGACTGGACAGCGGCGACGTCGACCTCGTGGTCGGATCGCGCTTCCTCGGACGCGCGGACTACCGGATCCCCATCGCCCGCCTGCTCGGGATCCAGCTCTTCAGCCGGCTCACATCGGCGCTGGCGCGGCGCCGGATCACCGATCCCACGTCGGGCCTGCAGGCCATGAACCGCAAGGTCCTGGCCTTCTATCAGCAGGACTTCTATCCCTACGACTACCCTGACGGGGACATGCTCCTGCGCGTCCAATACGCGGGGCTGCGCTTCGAGGAGGTCCCGGTGGTCATGGTGGGTGGCCCGCCGGGCAAGTCGATGCACAGCGGCCTGCGGCCGATCTACTACGTCTACAAGCTGCTGCTCAGCCTCGGGCTGACCTGGCTCAGCGGGCCGGACCGCTCCGGCGACCCCTGATGCTGCTCGTGCCGCTCATCGCCTCGGTCGCGCTGCTGGCCGTGGTGCTGGAGCTCGTGAGGCGCCGCCGACTGCGGGAAGAGCTGTCGTGGCTCTGGGTGCTCGCCGCGGGGACCGCGGTGGTGCTGTCGGGCTCCCACTCCGCGCGGGACGCCCTGGGGCGGCTGCTCGGCGTCGATGATCCCGCCACGGGCAGCCTCCTGACGACCTCGTTGTTCCTCGCGGTGCTGCTGCTGCAGCTGTCGGTCCGGGTCTCGGCGCTCGCCAACCACGAGAAGAACCTCGCCCAGCACCTGGGCCGACTCGAGAAGCGGGTCGCCGACCTCGAGCGCCGGACGGACGACGAGTGAGCGCACCGCGCCGGGACCGGATCGTCCTGCTGGGCCTGCTGGCCATCGTGGCCGCGCTCTATCTGCCCTTCCTCGGGGTCCCCTTCGAGTACGACGACAAGGTCGAGCTCCTCCAGAACCGCGTGCTCCGGTCGCCCGGCGACCTGCAGAACATGTGGACCTACAACCCGTTCCGAGTCCTCCTCCTCTACACCTTCGCCTGGGATCTCTGGGCTTGGGGGATGCTCCACGTCGGCGGCTGGCGGCTCGAGAACATCGTGATCCACGGGGTCAACGTGGCCCTGCTGCTCCGGCTGGTTCGGAGCCTGGCGCCCCGTCTGCAGCCTGGATGGGAGGGAGCGCGCCAGGATCTGCTCGTCTGGGGGGCCGCGCTCGCCTTCGCCGTGCACCCTCTCGCGATCGAGTCCGTGACCTACGTCTCCGGGCGCTCCTCGTCGCTGGCGACGCTGTTCGTCCTGCTGTCGGCGACCCTGTGGCTGAGTTCGGTCCTGACCCTGGAGGCCGAGCCCGACGGGACGACCTGGCTCTCCGCCCGGCTCCGGCGGCTCAACATCGGCCTCGGGGGCGCGCTGATCGCGGGATTGCTGGCCGGGGCGCCCGCGGCCTGGATGGTCGCGCACGAGCGGATCGCGCCGGGCCGGGGACTCGCGCTGGGCCTCGGGGGCGCGGCGGTGCTCCTCGCGATCCTCGCGGTGGTCGGCGCCGAGCGCTGGCGGGCCCTGGCCCCACCGGAGGTCTCGGACGACGCCCGGGCGGCGGCGAAGCGCGCCTCCAACCGGCTGGTGCTGGCCTTCGTGGCCTTCGTCCTCGGGGCGCTGACCAAGGAGATCGCCGCGATGCTGCCGGCGGTGCTCTTCGCCATCGAGTGGATCGCGCTCCGAAACGGCGACCTGCGCACCGCGGGGCGAGCGCTGCGCGGACGCCTGTTCCCGTTCGTGGCGATCCCCGCGTTCCTCGTCCTGCTCCGCGTCGTCGCCTACGGATACGTCGCCTCCCCGACCTTCATCCGCCCCTGGACGACGAACCTCCTGACGCAGTGCGAAGTGGTCGTGCAGTACCTGCGGCTCTGGGTCCTCCCCTTCCCCCAGAGCATCTACCACGCCTGGCCCGAGGTCCCCGCCCCGGGCACCCCGTCGGCGTGGCTCTGCGGGATCGCGCTGCTGGGCCTGCTCGGCGCCGCGGTCCACGGGCGGAGACGCCACCCGGCGCTCTCGCTGGGGTTGGTGGTGGCGGCGGTGACGATCGCTCCCACGAGCTCCGTCTTCGCGCTCAAGGAGACGATGGTCGAGCACCGGACCTATCTGCCGGCCATCGGCTTCGCCCTCGCCACGAGCGCCCTGGCCGCGGGGCCTGTCTGGGACCTGGCCGTGCGGATCGGGCGGCGCCGCCCCGTGGTCCACGCGAGCCTGCCGCTCCTCTTGTGGGCAGGGGTCCTCACCGTCGAGCACGTGGCCTACCACCAGCTGTGGCGGAGCGAAGAGGGGCTGTGGCGCAACGCCGTCACCCTGAACCCGGACGCGACGGACGCGTGGCGCTACCTCGGTGATCTGTACGCCGCCCAGGCCCGGTGGGGGGACGCCGAGGACGCCCTGAACACCGCGCTGGCCACCGATCCCGACGACCCCGAGCTCATGAACAAGCTGGGCCGGGTGCACGGAATCGGGCAGAGGTTGGATGACGCCGAGCAGTGGTTCGCGCGGGCGGTGGAGATCGACGGGTGCCACACCCCCGCCCTGAACAACCTCGCCCGGGTGCTGGCGCTGCGGGGGGACCTCACCGGCGCCGTCGATCTCTACGTCGACTCCATCGCGTGCGCTCCGGACGAGAACTACGTCGCCCATCGATCCCTGGCGGACATCTACTACAGTCAGCTACACGACAAGGAGAAGGCCGGGCACCACTACACGCTCGCCCTCGAGGCCCTTGATCCGGCCAGCCCCGACGCCCCCCTCCTCAAGGCCCGCCTCCTGGAGCTCACCTGGTGACACCGACGGTCGACATCGCGCTGGTCCGAGGTCCGAGCCCCACCCGCGGGGCCCTGGCCGGCCTGCCCGTGCCGCCCCTCGGGATGCTCTACGTCGCCGGTGCACTCGAGCGGGCCGGGTGGCGGGTCGCGGTGGTGGACGCCGAAGCCGAAGGGCTGGATGCGGCGGGCTTCACGCGTCGGGTGCGGGAGCTCGCTGCGCCCGTGGTGGGCCTGTCGGGGATGACGCCGATGGTCGATCGGATGCGCGCCACCATCCGGCTGATCCGCCCCTGGACCGAGCGCATCGTCCTCGGCGGCGTGCACGCGACCCGCTTCCGCGAGAAGGCGCTGGCCGATCTGGACGTGGATGCCCTGGTCATCGGGGAGGGCGAGGCGCCCGCGCCGGCGCTGCTGTCGTGGTGGACCGGGGGGTCCGTGGGCGATCCACCACCCGGGGTGATGGTGCAGGGGCAGCCGTTCGTGGAGGCCACCCCGCCCAAGGATCTGGGCGCGCTCGCCTGGCCCGCCCGGCACCTCGTCCCCCACGACCGGTATCGCTACCTCTTCCAGACGGCACCTGGGTTCACCACCTTCATCAGCAGCCGCGGGTGCCCCTTCCGATGCACCTTCTGCGACAAGACCGTGTCCGGCAGCCCGTGGCGCGCACGGCCGCCCGGCGACGTCGTCGACGAGCTCGTGGAGGTGAAGGAGCGCTACGGGCTCAACTACGTCTGCATCTTCGACGACAACTTCACGCTGCGCCGCAAGCGCGTGGTGGCCATCTGCGAAGAGATCCTGCGGCGTGGCCTGCGCATCGAGTGGAAGTGCGAGGCGCGCGTGGACGGTCTCGACGTCGAGCTGGCGCGACTGATGGCCGCCGCGGGCTGCAAGACCATCGCGTTCGGGGTGGAGTCGGGCAACCAGGAGTCGCTCGACCTGCTCAAGAAGGACCAGACCGTCCCCCGCATGCACGCCGCCATCGCCGCCTGCCGGGCCGCGGGCATCGAGACCGTCGCGTACGTGCTGGTGGGCATCCCGGGCGAGACCCCGGCCACGAGCATGGAGACCCTGCGGTTCGCCGTGGACTCCCGCCTCGACTTCATCCAGTTCTCGACGCTGTCCCCCTTCCCCGGCACCGAGCTGTATGACCAGGCCGTCGCTGAAGGCTGGTTCCGCCGCACGCGTGTGGTGAACCCGGTGGACAGCGAAGCGCTCCGGGCGACGCTCGTGCCCCCCGGCTGGACCGAGGAGGACCTCGCGCGCACGCTGCGGCAGCTCTATGGGGGCTTCTATCTGCGCCCGCGCTACCTGGCCCGGCAGGCGCTGCGCGCAGGCCGGCAGGGCACGCTCGTGCCGCGGGCGCGGCTCGGTCTGCAGGTGGCGCGCTGGGTCTTCGACGGCTGGCGCGCCGCCTGACGCGGCCTCAGGGCTTCTTCTGCAGGGCCCCGCCGTGACCGATGACGTAGTCGCCCAGGTGGCCGGACAGATCCGCCTTGCGGTCCGCGACCCTCCACCCGTTGTCGACCAGGACCCCGAGGATGGCGCCCTTCACCCGGGCGCTGTCTTCCTCGTCCGAAATCAGCCGGTCGATGAGCGCGGTCGCGAAGCTCGCGTCGCCCTTGCCCCCGAGGAGCTCGGCCGCTTCGTACCTCACGGTCTCGTCGAAGTCGTCCAGCAGCGGGGCGACCGCCGGGCAGATCCGGTCGTCGCTCTGATCGTTCAGCAAGCGGATGAGGTGGACCTTCTTCTCCGGCCGGAAGCTCGCGAGTCGGGCACGCTCGACCTCGAGCACGCGCAGGATCTCGGTGACGACCTCCTCCGGCGAGACCACCCGCCGCAGGACCTGGATCGGCCAGGTGACGTTCACCGACCGATCGTTGTGCTCGCGCAGGGCGGGGAGCATCTTCTCCCCCTTCGCGACGAGCACGTCGGCGAGGTACTCCTTCTCGGCGCGGTCCTCCCGATCCTTGTCGGCGCTGATGTCCCACCGCCGGAACAGCGCGCGCGTCGCCGCGGGCGTGTCCATCTCGGACAGGGTCTCGATCGCGAGCATCCTGTCTTCGTGCTGGTAGTTCTTCGAAACCAGCTTGGACACCAGCTTCTCAAAAGAGCGCTGCTCTCTCTTCGCCGGGTCCAGGAGTCCTTGGAGGAAGTCCAACAACGATGGGGTCCTCTCATGCCCGAAAGTAGGCTGCGCGGGCGCTGCTATTTTGCGGACGGCCGGAGGATCCGCAAGGGGGGACACGCGGAGAAGGCGGAATCGACTGACCGTGGCGTTGTCGCGCCGCGGTGTGCTAGGACAGACACCGGAGATCGCCGCGCGCGCGCGAAAGCGCGCGGTTGGACACCTCCTGGGAGAGTTTGATGGCGGCTTCGGTCAACCGGATCCATGTACTCGCGGGGATCACCCTCCTGGCGACCCCGCTCGTGTTCGCGCAGTGCACGCCCACGACGACGACGAATCCCGAGCCTCCGCAGGCGCCGATCGCGGTGATCTCCGATCTCGGGGAGGACGCGTCGATCGAGCTCGGGCAGACGATCGTCCTGGACGGCGCGGAGAGCGCCCTGGGCGCGAACACCGACGGGCTCGACCTGACGCTCACCTACTTCTGGGAGATCGACACGAAGCCGTTCGGCTCCGAGGTCGTGGACGAGTCCCTGGTCGTGGCCGGGACGAGCCTGCCTGGTGACGACGACGACGCCTACGAAGGGGACCCGGCGCTGCCCGAGACCGCGAGCGTCGAGTTCACTCCGGACCTGGTGGGGCTCTACGGCGTGACGCTGCAGGTCTCCGACGGCCTGCGGGTCTCGGACCTCGACCACGTCGTCATCTCGGTCGGCAGCACCAACGTGTGCCCCACGGCGGACGCCGGCGCCGACGTCATCGCGCTCACCGGCCAGCCCACCACGCTGGACGGCACGAACACCTCGGACCCGGACGTCAACGAGGCCGGCGACCCGCAGGCGCTCGAGTGGCAGTGGCACTTCTCGCTGGTCCCCGGTGGCTCCGAGCTGACGGACGCCGACATCTTCAGCCAGGGCACCGCGCAGCCCCAGATCATCCCGGACGTCGCCGGCACCTACATCCTGCAGCTGCGGGTGAGCGACGGCGTCTGCACGTCGGATCCGGAGTACGTCACCGTGCTCGCGTCCAACGGCAACGGCCAGCCGGTCGCGGAGGCGGGCCAGTCCATCCTGCTGACCCCCTGCTCGCCGAGCGAGGTCTCGCTGGATGGCACGGCGTCCTTCGACACGGAGACGGCGGCGCTCGACTACGAGTGGGCCTTCACGGACGTGCCGGAGGGCTCGGCGCTCTCGGACGCGCTCATCGAGGGCCGCTTCACGGCGACCCCGTCCTTCAACTGGGACGTGCCGGGGGTGTACACGCTCCAGCTGCTCGTCTCCGACGGGGAGATGACCTCCGAGCCCGACTACGTGGCGGTGCGGGCGGTTCCGCCGCTGCCGAACCAGGCCCCGGTGGCCGTCGCTGGCGACAACATCGTCGTCAACACGTCCGCCAACTGCACGAGCAACCCGTACACCGGCTGCAGCTGCAGCCCCTGCGGGTCCCGCTCGGTGGTGGTCGAGGCCAGCGCCTACGACCCCGACCTCGACCCCCTGAACTACAGCTGGATCGTCCAGAGCGGCAACGGCACGCTCCTGGGTGAGCAGAGCCCGATCGTCGAGCTGACGTTCCCGGACCAGCCGGTGAGCTGCAACTCCACGAGCTCGAGCACCGTCACCGTGAAGCTGACCGTCTTCGACTGCCGCGCGGCGGACGAAGACGAAGTCACCGTCACCTTCAACTGCAACGGGTAGCCCTGATGTCCTCCGCTTCGACCATCCGGCCCGCTGCGCGCCTGCTCCTGGGCGCCTCGATCCTCCTGGCGCTGCCGCTGCTGGCGCGCTGCGCGGCGCCCACCCTGACCAACGTCGGCGGGGATCTGAACCTCAACAACACCGCGCCCGTGGCCCGCGCCGGGGACGACGGTGAAGCCCCACTGGGCGTCAACCTGTCGCTGGATGGCACCGGCTCGTACGACCCGGACGGGGACGAGATCGTCTTCCACTGGTCCGTGGACCAGGCCCCGGAAGACTCGGCTCTGGCCACGACGGAGAACCCGTTCGCGGTCAACGACGACCGCAACGCGGGGATCACGGCGGTCGTGCCCGATGTGGAGGGCGTCTTCATCTTCGCCCTGTACGTCGAGGATCCGAGCGGCTCGGTCTCCGACAAGGACTACGTCATCTTCGAGGTCGCCTCGACCCTGCAGCTGCCCATCGCGGACGCGGGTCCGAACCAGGCGTCGCTGGAAGGCAGCGAGATCTGCGTCGACGGAAGCAGCTCGTGGGACCCGAGCGGTCGGGAGATCGCCTACAGCTGGACCGTGGTGGCGACGCCGGACACCTCCTCGGTGACCACCGGCGACCTGACGGACACCGCGGCGGTCAGCCCCTGCTTCACCCCCGACGCCCCCGGCACCTTCACGCTGGCGCTCGTTGTGGACAACGGCCTCGCCACCAGCGAGCCGGACTTCGTGTTCATCGCCGCCGGCTCCACGAACCAGGGCCCGACGGCCGTCGGCGGCGTGCTCAGTGCGTTCAGCTGCGACTTCGTCGAGCTGACCGGCGTGGACTCGGTGGACCCCGAGGGCGACGCGCTGAACTACAGCTGGGACGTGCTCCTGGTGCCGCAGGACTCCGAGGTGCCCCTGGGCGCGGCGGCCTTCGACGACGCCACGTCCGCGACGCCGCGCTTCTACGCGGACGTCGAGGGTGAGTACACGCTCCAGCTCGTCGTGAACGACGGCGAGGCCTACTCCACCCCGGTCTTCCTCGAGCTCGACCTGACGCAGACCGAGGTGAACGAGCCCCCCATCGTCGTGGTCTCCCAGGACGCCTACTTCGGCCAGGCCTCTCCCACGTGCTCCACGGACGCGTACGGCAACTGCACGAACTGCCCGAACTGCGACCCGCGCACCCTCGCCGTCACGGCGGCCGGCACGACCGACCCGGACGACGACCCGCTGACCATCAGCTGGTCCATCGCGAGCGGGCCCAGCGGCGCCAGCGTCGACGAGGAGACGGGCTGGGAGAACACGGTCTCGGTCCCGGGTCCGCCGGGCAGCTGCAACGCGACGATCAACACGTACACGATCGTCGTCCGGGCCACGGCCACGGACTGCGCCGGCGCCACCGGCTACCGGGACATCACGATCCTCTACGAGTGCGGCATCTGAGTCGATCGCTCGTCGCGCGCCATTGCCCCCGATCGTCCGCGCCCCCACGCGGCTGAGCCTGCTCGGCGCGCTGGTCGGCTTCGTCGGCTGCGACGCCGCACCGCCGACGCCCACGGCCGTCCGACTGGACCGACCGACGCAGGCACAGGGGGCACCAGCGACCGCCCCGACGCTGGATCCCAGGTGGCTCCCCCCATCCACGCCGCGCCAGCCCGCCCCCCTGCTGATCGGAGTGGCTGACGGCGCGCTCCTGGTGGCTCCTCCCGGGGACGACGCCTCCGACGTCGCGTGGACGGAGCCGGCTCCGATCACCGCCGCGGCGCTGCCCGCTGGCTGGTCCGCCCACCACATCGCCGCATCCCACGGCGCCACCCTGACGCTGACCGTCGACGGCGTCGCGCTCACCGCCACCGCCGGGACGCTCCCCGGCCCCGCCGCGCAGCGCCCGCTGGCGGAGTCGCCCGACGCCTGCGGGGATCGGCGCTTCCCCGCGCGGGTGGCGGGCGGCCTCGCCAGCTGCTCGGCCCCCGGGACCCTCGACCGCTGGGGGGCCACCCCGCTGCCCGGTCCCGTCCGACCGGCCGAAGCCACCGCGGCAGGCTGGAGCCTCGCGCTGGCCGGCGCTGCGCTGGGGGCGTGGTCTCCGGTCCGCGCCGATCTCCACGGGCGACAGCGGCACCAGCTCACCCAGCATCCAGCGACCGGCGGAGGGCAGATCGCCGTCGCGGAAGACGGGCGCCTGCTCATCGGCGCGGCGGACTCGGGCGCCCGCACGGTGCTCGCCGCGGACCTCGCCGAGCCGCCGACCGTCTCGGCCACCCACGCCGCCTGGATCGACGCCCAGGGCGACGACCACGCTCTCATCCTGCGGCGGCACCGACCCGCCGCTCACGCGCGGGTGCCGGGGACGACGGCGCCCACCCTGCCCCGGTTGGATGCCGGGTGGTTGACCTGGGTCGACTCCGGGCGCGTGCACGGACTCGGGCTGCGGGGGCAGCCGAGCTGGAGCGTTCCCCTCGACGCCGGCTTCACGGACGGGGCCACCGGCTTCGACGACTGGCGGCTGGTCCCGGACCGGTCAGCCGGACGCCTGCGCGCGGTCGCCGTGCACGTCGCTTCGGGCGTGGTGGTCCCCGCTTGGGACGCAGGCGCCGACTGGGTTCGCCTGCGCGGAGCGGACTCCAGCGGGATCACGGCGGCGGTCGGGCCGCCCGGCGCCACCCCGCGTCTCGCGGAGCGCGTCGTGCGGGTCCGGGTGCTGGAGGAGGACGGCGCGGTCGCCGAGGACGGGTTGATCCGGATGGTGGGCGGGCACGGCGGCCGACACGGCCTGCTCGCTGCGGGCCAGAGCCACGACGTCACGCTGCCTCCGGGTCCGGGCGCGCGCCTGTCCGTCTGGGTCCCCGCCGGATCCGGATCCGTGGCCATCCGACGGGGAGCACACAGCGTGACGGTGCCGATCGATCCCGGTCCGCCGCGGTGGATCGACCTCGGTGACGTCCTGCGGGGCGAAGCCGTCCGCGTGCGCTGGACCGCCGGTCCGGACAGCCTGGGGGTCGACGCCCTGCGCCTGGTGCACGACGAATGACCCGTCCCATCCCCACGGTCGCCTTCGCGGTCAGCATCCTTGCGACCGCGCTGGTCTGGCCCACCAGCGGCGTCGGACCGGACCTCCTCCTGGGCTGGCTGCGCACCACCGGACCGGGGGTCGTGGCCGCCGCGCTCGTCCTGTTCGCCGCGTGGGGAGCGGGCCGGCTGGTGCGGGGACGGATCAGCCGCGACCTCCTCGCGGACGATCCGGTGGCCGCGGCCTTCGTGGACCTGGCCGTCGGCCTCGCCGTCCTGCAGTCGGGCGCGGTCCTGCTCGGGATCCTCGGGCTGTTCGGGGTCTGGCCTGCGCGCGCCCTGGTGCTCGCAGGCCTCGCCGCCGCGATCGCCGCCGTGCCCGATCGCGTCGCTGCGCGGCCCGGCTGGCTCTGGGGGCCCGTCGTCTTCGTCGCCGCGCTCCTGTTCCCCACCCTGCTGCGCATGGGCGCCCCCGGCACGGGTCCGGACGAGCTGCAGTACCACGTGCGGTTCGTGCGCCACCTGGTGGAGCTCGGCTCGTTCGCGGGGCACGTCGAAGACCCGCTGTCCGGCCTCGCCCAGGGCATGCACGGCCTGCTGGCCCTGGCCTGGTCCCTCGGCGGGGAGCCGGCGCTGCGCCCGTTCGCCGTCGGACTCGCGGGCGCGGGTCTGTGGGCCGGCGCGCGGGTCGCGGGCCGGATCGGGGGCCGCCACGCCGCGCTCCTGTACATCCCCATCGTGCTCGGCGCCGCCTCCCTGCTCCGCTTCGTCCCGGTGGTCGGCACGGACACGCCGCTCATGCTCTTCCTCGCCGCCGCGCTGCTCCTCCTGCTCGCGCAGCAGCAGCAACAACACCCGACGGATCGACGCACGGCGCTGCTCCTCGGACTGCTCGGCGGCGCCGCCTTCTCCATCAAGTACACGGCGGCGCTCTACCTCGCGCCGGTCTGGCTGATGGCCACCGTGCTGGCCGCGCGGAGAGACACCCGGACCGCCGCCTGGACGGCCGCGAGCGCGCTGATTCCCGTGCTGTTCGCCGCTCCCTGGCTGCTCGAGAACGTGCGGCTCGGGAGCCACCCGCTCTTCCCCCTCGCCGGGCTCACGGTGCCGGCGGGCATGGAGGCCGCGTACCGATTCAACCTCGAGGAGAACTACGGGGCGGGAGCCGGGCTGGGCGCCTGGCTCCGCACGCCGTGGGATCTGTTCGTCCTGGGGCACGAGTTCGACCGCCGCCACTTCCTGGGACGCCTCTCGCCCTGGCCGTTGCTCCTGGCCCCCGTGGTGCTGGCGCGCCTGCGCGACCCCGGGGTCCGACTGCTCGCCGTGGTGGTCACGCTGGGCCTGGCGGGCTGGGCCGGCCCCCTGCGTCGCGTGGTGTACCTCCTCCCCATCTGGCCGCTGATCGCCGCGATGACGGCTGCCGCGCTGGCCGGAGCCCTCGCGTCGCTCGGCGGTGAGCGGTCCCGACGCGCGGCGATGGTGGCCGGAGCAATCCTCGCCCTGGCCGCGGTGGCCGAGGTGGCGGACCCCTGGCAGGACGGCCTCGCCGCAGCCCCCGTCGCGACCGGCCGGCAGTCGGCGGAGGCCTGGATCGCCGAGCGCGTCGACTCCGCGCCGGCGTGGGCCTGGGTGCGCGACCACGTCCCCCCGGGGGAGGTCGTGACCACGGCGTTCATGTGGCGGCTGCTCCCCACGGGCCACGCGCAGCGCTGGGCCTGCGCCGAGGAGTGCACGATGGTGCGGCTCGCGCTCATGGAGGCGGGCACCGGCGAAGGAGCGCGACGCCGCCTGGAGTCGATGGGGAGTCGCTGGCTCGTGGTGCGCGCCCCGACCTACATCCGCTCGGGGTACCCCGGCCTCACGGACGAGCAGTTCGAGCGGGGGTATGCGCTCCCCCTGCGGGTGCTGGAGGAGCTGACGACGCTGCATGCGCGGCTTCGGTTCAGCCACGGCCGCTACGCGGTCTACGAGCTCCCGGAAAAACGCCTCCCCCCGCTTGACTGAGTTCTAGGCATCCATAGAATCAGCGGCCCGACTCTTCGGCGTCGGGAGTTCTTTGAGCGAGAGTGGCGGAATTGGTAGACGCGCAGGTTTCAGGTATCTGTGCCCGTATGGGCGTGGGGGTTCGACTCCCCCCTCTCGCACCACAATCGACTCTGTGACTGCAACCTGAGGTCACAGCACTTCGAGCCGCCCCCGGGCGGCTCGTGGTCGTTCTGGGCTATTCGCTCCGAAACGCGTACTGCTCGAGCAGCGGCCCGCGCCCGGCGGCGTTGGCGAGGGCCACCGTGCGCTTCTGGCAGGACGCCGCGTCCGCGCTGAGGCCGACGCCCTGGGCCAGCAGCAGCTGCAGCACGCCGAGGTGCTGCTCGAGGATGTGCCAGTCGCCGGCCCAGGCCAGGCACGGCAGCAGTCCCGCCCGGGCCGCCACCACCAGGCCCCCTTCGCCCGTCATCTCCGCCGTCTCCAGGGCGTGCTCGAGGATCCCGCGGGCGCGCGCGTACCGCCCGGACAGCACGAGCTGCTGGCCCAGCGTGATCTCGACCTCAACGGCGGCGGCCGGAGCGCGGCGTCGGTACCGGATCGCGGCGTCCCGCAGCGCGGCCACTCCGCCCTCGATGTCCCCCGCCAGGCAGGCGGCCAGCCCCGCCACCCGCGTCGTCTCGGCCGCCCCCACCCGGGCCCCGCTCGTGGCGAAGAGCTCCGAGGCGCGCTCGAGGTGTTCGGCGCAGGCGTCCTGGGCCCCGCGCCGTGCGTTGATCTCGGCGAGCCCGGCGAAGGCGTGCGCCGCCATGAAGTCGTTCCCGAGGGCGCTGTGCAGCTCCACGCCGCGCTCGAGGAGCGCATACGCCTCGTCGAGCTGCCCCTGCGCCTTGAACACGCCGGCGAGCTGATGGATCGCTTGGGCGAGCAGCGTGCGATCCAGGTTCTCGCGCGCCCAGGCCTCCACCAGCACGAGCTCACCGTGCGCCTCGGAGAGGAGCCCGAGCCGGCGGTGGCGACACGCGCGCTCGAAGGTCACATAGACCGACACGGCGGACCAGTCGTACTGAGTGGCGCGCTCCTCGAGGGCGTCCGCTTCCCGCTCGAACGAGCTCTCGTCCCCCGCGCGGGCCGCGATCCGCACGCGGAGCAGGCTCCCCTGGCCGCGGGCGAGGTCGTCCTGGGGGACGCGCAGCCACTCGAGCGCCTTTTCGTACTCGTCGAGCAGCGAGGTCGCCTTGCGGAGCTCGCCCTCCTGCAAGAGCTCCGCGGTACCGCCCAGCAGCGGCCCCAGAGCCTGTTGATACTGGCCTGCCGCGAGGAAGTGGCGGGCGATCCGCTCGGCCGCCCCGGGCCCGCCCCGGAAGCCCAGGTAGCGAGCGCACGCTGCGTGGTGGCCCTCGAGCCGGCCGGACGCCGCCGCGCGTCGCTGGAGCGAGTTGCGCAGCACGGCGTTCGCCAACCACCAGCCGGTGGCCGGCCCGGTGGGCTCGCACTGGGCGAAGCCTTCGTCGAGCAGCCGGTCGAGCAGCTCGAGACTCGGCGTGAGGCCCGCCTGATCGCACAGCTCCCAGAACACCTCCTCGGTCAGCTCACGCCCCCAGGTGGCGGCCAGCTCGAGTGCCGGCCCGTCGTGCACCGAGCGCCCCGTCAGCAGCGCGTCGAGGCGGCCGGCCCAGACGGCGTGGAGGTCGTCGGGGAAGACCTGGTCGATCCCCGCCCGCAGCCGGAACCCCCGGGGCCCCACCTCGAGCAGACCCCGGTCCACCCAGCTGCCGACGAGCTGCCGCGCGAACATCGCGTTGCCGCCGGTCCGCTCCTCGACCTCCATCGCCAGGCCCGTGTCCAGCCGCAGGATCTCGCGGACGAACTCCTCGTGCTCCGGAGGCGAGAGCGGCTTGAGCGGGATGCGGAAGGACTGCCCCTGTCCCAGAACCTGCCGCAGCAGATCCGCCTCGACGGGCGCACGCGACAGCTCTTCCTCGCGCGCGGTGAGCACCATGACGATGGGGCGGCGCTGCTCGGGGTCCCGGCGCTGCAGGGTGCGGACGAGGCGCAGCGCGGCGCTGCTGGCGTGGACGTCGTCGAGGAAGAGGACCACCGGGCGCTGGATCGCGGCCTGCTCGACCAGGTGCGCCAGCGCGAGGATCGTGTCTCGCCCGTCGGACCCGTTGGATGACCCCGAGTCCACCAGATCCCGCAGCGCGCGCAGCAGATCCGGGTCGTTGACGCCCAGGTGAGCGGCCGCCTCCGAGAGGCGCTTCACGGCCACCGCGGGCTCGAGCCCGCCCAGGACGAACCGCCGCGAGACCATCGCCCGGAGCCCCGCGAGTCCGCGTCCCCGGCCTCCGAAGTCGGCCCGCATGGACTCCGCGCCGCCCACCTCGTGCGCGCGCTCCGAGAGCCACCGCGCCAGGCGACTCTTGCCGCAGCCCGCCGGACCGGTGATGGCGACGACGTGCACGCTCAGGGCGTCCCGGGCGCCCCGCAAGGCTCCCCAGAGGCGATCGCGCTCGCTGGTCCGACCGACCACGGCGTAGTCCCGCAGCCAGTACAGCCCGAGCCCCGTGCCCACCGGCGGACGCGGCGCCGGCCCGCTGATCGCCGGACGCCAGCTCTCGGGCACCGGCGGGAGCCACAGCCCCGTCTCGCCGTCTTCGGTGATGAGCGCGTCGAGCCGCGTCACGGCCTGCATGGACCGCTCGAGCACGTTCGACAACACCGTGTGGTGCGGCGAGAGCGCGATCGTCATGTCGGTCTTGATGTGCGGATCGGTGCGGACGGCGTCCTCACTGAGCTCGTCGGGGAACGCGGTGTCGAAGCTCAGGAGCGAGGCGGTGGCGCTCCCGCCGTCCTCGCTGCGGATCTCCATCAGACCCTCGGCGGCCTCGGAGGCGCGCTGGTACCGATCCGTCGGGTCCTTCGCGAGCAGACGCCGCAGCCAGCGTTCCACGCCGGGCGGCACATCCATGGCGGGCCGGAACGGCGGCGGGGGCCGCTCGCGGTGGGCGCGGAGCAGCTCGAACGGCGACGTCAGATCGCTGAACGGCGCGCGCCCCGTCGTCAGCGCCCAGGCCACACCGCCGAGTCCGTAGAAGTCGGTCCACGGGCCGTAGTCACGCCACCGCCCCTCGGTCTGCTCGGGCGACATGTAGCGCGGCGTCCCCGCGAGGCCACGATCGCGCTCGCCGGGGGACGCCCGCTCCATGGCGTGCACGAGCCCGAAGTCCGTGAGCTTCACCTCCCGCTCGTCGGACAGGAGGACGTTCTCGGGCTTGAGATCGCAGTGGACGAGCCCGCGCGCGTGCGCGTGTGAGAGCGCATCGAGGAGCGCCAGGAGGAGGCGGACGGTCTCGCTCCAGGGGAGCTTGCCGCACACCGGCAGCAGGGACCCGCCGCGCACGTACTCCATGACGACGTAGGGGCTCGAGGCCACGAACGCGCCGTCGCTGGCCTGGGCCTCCGCCTCCGTGACCGCGCCACGGTCGAGGATGCGCACGATCGATGGGTGGTGCAGGCCCGCATAGGCCCGGATCTCCGAGCGAAACGCGCTCAGGAACGCCTTGTGGCGCACGGCGTAGCCGGTGAGGATCTTGACCGCGACGCGCGTGCCGGACGGCTCGTGGCGCGCCGCCCAGACCTGGCCCATGCCTCCCGCACCCACGGCGCGCTGCAGGCGATAGTCGCCAAACCGGAGGTTCTCGGGGGCCTGATCCTCCGTCACGTCCTCCATTGTACGCACCCCGGATCGCACCGAAGCGGGGCCGAAGTTGAAGTTCCCGGCCGAACCGCCGACACTGTAAGGGGCGGAGGACTTTGTACGTGTCTCGGACAACCTCGCATCTCAAGCTCGTCGTCGCGGAGGCGGCGGGCCGGGAAGCCATCGGACCCTATGCCCTCCGGGGGCGGCTCGCCGATCACGGCCACCCCGCGCTGCGCCAGGCGTGGCGCCAGGATCCCGAGGCGCTGCGCGCCCGCTACGCCATCCTCCTCCTCGAGCGCGCCGACGGGCGCCTCCCCGCCGCCGAGAGCGCGCTGCTCCGCAACGCCGCGCGGGCCATGGGGGTCCGCCATCCGGCGACGGTCCGCATCCGCGATCTGGTGGGAGACCGCGACGGCCTCGCCATCGTCACGGACTTCGTGCCGGGCATGTCCTTCGAGACGGTGCTCCAGCGGCTGAAGGGCCGACCCGTCCCCCGGGAGGTGGCGCTCGCCGTCGCCGGCACGCTCCTCGAGGCGCTCGACGACATTCACTCCATGCCCCGCGAGAAGGGCCGCCACGCGCTGCCCGCGGCCCACGGCGACGTGCGCGCCCGCAACCTGATGCTCGCCGACGACGGGGCCGTGCGCCTGCTGGGCTTCGGCCTGCCGCTTCCCCGCGAGGCGTTCGAGCTCGGCGGCCAGGACACGGCGCACTCCAACACCACCGGCGAGCTCTGGTTCCCCACGCCCGAGGGCGATCAGTTCGCGGCCGGGCTGCTCCTGCTGCGCCTGCTGTGCCGGAGCACGGCCGGGCTGAACCAGTCCCGCGGACCAGGACCGGACCCGGCTCACGTGCAGACCGCGCTGCGGGGGTTCGACCTGCACGACCCGCTGCTCCCGGTTCTCCTCAAGATGCTTGCCCGTCGCTCCGAGCACCGGTTCGCGAGCTGCGCCCAGGCGGCCGAGCAGATCCGGCACATCCAGGAGGACGACGGCGGTCTGGTGCTCGCCCGCTTTGCGGCTCGGCTCCACCAGGACGAGCACGAAGAGACGGACGTCGGGGTGCTCCCGCCGATGCCCGGCGAGGACGAGACGGCGACCGATCG
>ENA-OWNT01002692-OWNT01002692.1-seawater-metagenome-genome-assembly--contig:-NODE-2692-length-18007-cov-4.025711_pt1 | contig 18007 bp, 19 predicted proteins | sample MGYA00238136_ERZ651165 | MGnify/ENA primary metagenome ERZ651165 (study PRJEB26861, sample SAMN08777766) | seawater metagenome | isolation source: coastal seawater | place: USA: Florida | collected...
CTGTTCGGTACCGCATCCTGCTCTTTGACAAGCAATTTTGCGACCTCACAAAGATGCAACATGGTAACCACCAACTTGTTTGATATTACTGGAACGTACACCTATCAATCGTATACCTCTGCAATTGTGGACATTGATACAAACTCGCCGGAGCTGGTTGGATTCCAGATATTGATCTATTTGACCGGAAGCACATCGAGCTCAGCAACCATTTACTATGAGACAGTTGCAAATCTCACCACCTTCATTGATGCTGTGCCTGTACTCACTGCATCATCTGCAGTGGTTGAGAGTAATGCTGCAACTTTAACTTTGACTGGGTCCGGTTTCGGCGGCATTGTGGCAAATGCTAGTGTGCAATTTGCTTTGCAAACTCCATCCACGGTATTGGGACAACCTCGGCCATTAGTAACGGTTCGTTTTCGCGATTTTGAGGCTACCCATTCCTTTTTTTCGTCTCAATCACAATGTGATACATTGTTGTGTGTTCTGTGCCACAGGCGACAGTACGAACCGTGACGTTCACGACCATCGTTGTTGACTTCGTCAGCTTAAACGGGCGAAATATTGGATCACTGTTCGCAAATGTCGACATATTTGGGTTGCAGTCTTCTGTTGTGCAAGTCGCCACAATTGTTGTCGGCAACGTGTCGTTGGTCCCCTACACAGTCTCAGGCCTTGTGGTAAACAGCACAAACGTCGAATTCACGGTTGAGGGCGCTGGGTTCGATGCTGGCAATATGAGTTTAAACTCCGTGAGTTTCCTACAAATTGGTTCTGACGTTCTTGACGTTGCGTCATCGAGCGTTTCACTGCTCAGTGTGACCCGCACGAGTGTGACGGTTGGATTCATTACAAGAAGTACGCAGACAGATGTTGATGTCGTTTTGCAAGTTCAGGTGTTGGTTCCTGCGAATGAGTCAGCTTTGAACGTCGCCGCGGTTGAGCGTACGCCCGCTTCAAATGGAAATGGTGTTATTGTCGCCAGATACGTTCTCGAAGATCCGGTCCTGCTGAGGTCGACACAACTGATTAGTGTTGGAACTCAACGCTTACTTGTTGAAGGCAGTGGCTTTGGAGTTGGATCTGGGGTCGGGGCCACCAGTCTTAGCGTCTCTTTCGAGGGCGGTTTAGTTGAAGCGGTTGTATTGAACCACACAACCACTACTGCCTGGGTTGAATTCACTCTTCTAAATTGTCCGAGTGCCTTGGGACATCTCAATGCTTCATTAGCGTTCACAGTGAACGGTACGACAAAACAGTCCACTTATGTCACTGTGGCCATCGTGTTTGAAGCGGTGGTCCAAGTTGCATCATCCTCTCAACGAATTTCTTACTCAGATGTTGGGTTTTTGATCAATGCTTCGGACTCGAACCCACGCGATCCCACCGAAAATCACTTGTACCTGCGAAGTGACAATTCATCACAAATTGAGGGAACCGTCATTTCCGTCGATGGAACCTCTCTTGCCGTTGAATTTTCGTACATTGAGCCATTTGTAGGGACTCTGGAAGCCTTTGTATCCAGCTGTGGTGCAGTGACGACGTCCATCAGTGTATCGGACTACACACCAGTTGCAGAACTGGTGACTGGAACTTGGAGCGCTATTAATGCCTCCACCAATACCATTCTGACAAGTGTCGAGTACCTCACCATTGCAGGTTCTGGATTCAGCTCGAATTTGAATGACACATCGGTGGATCTGGTTTCATGTGGTGGACCACCTTCTCCCTCCCCGAATTATCCGGTTCAGATACAAAGCGTCCCAATATTGAGTACACGCCAAGAGTTGCGCATTGGCATTGATCGATTGATGCCGTCCAACAACGGAACTGAGCTCTGCGTGTTACTAACGTTGGCACCATCCAGGGCACAGTTTGTGAATCCTCCTCACACAATCAGTGCCAGTGTCGGGATAGTAAAAGTAGCGGTGCCTTATTTTACCCCGTTCAATGTTAGCACACTGGAGTTCAAAACGGACGAATTTGTTCTGCAGCTGGATGGTCGCGGGTTTCAGGCCACGGATGCACCGAGCAGCCGAGTCGAAAGTGGGCTGAAACTTCAAGTTGTGACCACGGGAGATATCACCAACGAAACGTCCAACGATACTTACTCAACGGTGGAAGTTTCAACAGGAGGCCTGGGTCTGTTTAGTCCAAGCGATGAGGGCAATTTAGAGGCTCGCATGGAGCTGCTCTTCGACGGGTCCATTATCGACCCATCAGCCACATTCACGCATGTTGCCAACATAATTGCCACTCCTCCCACTTTGTGCGGCGTCGGAACGAGTTGTGCAGATGCCAGTGCGGTATACCTAACATCCGACATATTCGACTTGGCCGGAAGGACGTTCAATGCACAACTGGCCCTGAACGAAGTAGACTTTGTTGCGTCAAATCTAACAAGCACAACATTGACTGACGCGGAAGCCGTCACATTTGCGGGGTCGTTGGTGGGGCAGACTGGGGAATCGCTCGTGCCTTGCATCTGCACTGCTAGTCAGAATTCAATAAAGGTTCTGTGGAAAGTTGCGAGCGCAGGATGTGCCGGTGTTTCTGCATCTACATGCTCTGGCGGAGACGCTCCTTCAACGTCGTTTACAGATATCGAAATTTTTGCCAAAGTGACGTGTGCTACATCTCCCTGTTCCAGTTTAACGAATTGTTCAAATGTGACGACGAATTGGACTCGAGTCGCAACCATGCGAAACGGTGCTGCGGATTTGGCAACAAACACTGACATTTTGTTTACCGACGCCGAAAATCTGACCCTTACAACGTTGTCATCCGGCAACAAGTTTCTGGTTGGTGATGAATATGACCAAGTTGTTGTGTTCGAACCATCCTCCGGCAACAATGTGACTGCGACGCTAATTGTTGAGACGGCTTCACGTGCCATAGCTGTATTTTCAGATCTGTCACCGAATAACGAAGGAATCTTGAAGGCCCAAATTGTGGCCAACTTGCAAGGATCGAGTTCGAGTGCTCTCACACAAGTTGCCACACTGGTCGCAGCAACGCCTACCGTGCAGCAACGCAACACGAGTTTGGTGTCCAATACTTACACTCTCGAAATTGCGGGGACGGGTTATGATCCTGTGATCCCAGGCAACAACATTGTAGTGTTCACGCCAGAGTTTGGCCCAGCGGTGATTGGGGCCGTTGAAAGTAGTACGCGCTACTCGCTCGTTGTCCAGATCACGGAGCTGTCAGCCGAAAATACTGGGAGGCTCAATGCCACCATTCAAACAGTTGTGAACGAGTCGCTGTACCAAGCTCAGACAGGGTGCATTGTAGACTCAGTCGGAGTTGATCCTTGCCGAACTTCATCGTCAGTGGAGGTTGCCACAGTCATTACCGGCGGGCCCATAGTCACGGATACGTCAACATCACAAATTTATACCACGGACGACACGCTTGTTTATGTGTACGGGTCAGGATTTGAGATTGACTTCGCCTCAACGACGGTCGATCTCTGGGTAGTAAATGCTGCCGGCTCGCGGGACTATCTGTCCCCTGCCACTGTGGTGGATGCGACAGTGAACGTATTGACAGTGTCTGTTGCAATTGCAAGATCGCAGTTGGGAACTGTTCTTGCGCAGGTGACCGTGTCGGCGAACGTACAAGGTGTCGTGCAGAATCTGACCTCAAGTAGTGTGAATGTTGGTGAAATTTTTCTTGCGAATTGGTGTCCGAGCCAAATCGCCAGTTCGTCAAGCGTGAATGTGTTGCCAGTTGGCCAGCTAAGTGCTGGAGCACCAAATTCATCGCTGCTGTGTGACAGTGCGACGACCATCGAGTGCGTGAACACGGAAAGCGCAACAGGATTCCAATGTATTTGCAACGACAGCTTCACAGGCACACTGTGCACAGAAGCACTCCAACAATGCGATGCGAACTGTCGGCAAACTTGCACGGAGTCCCTGGATTGTGGTTAGTCTTGTCCATTTGCTATGTGTATGCCGCCAGCATGTGTTTGAAAATGAACTTACATGGTCACAGGTCTTCCGTTCTGGACTTTCAACACCGGAGTCAACGATGGTATATTCACGAACGAAGTTGGTCCTTTCTACACATACCTATTAGCGCTAGGCTATTCTTTCTCAGGTTGGCCCACGCTGCATCGTTGTTATGTGAAAGCCTTGTGTGTCTCTGTGTGTACGCGCGCGTGTATATGACACTCAGTGCCGAATTCGTAATCTGAAATGCAGACCTCGCGCAACAACCTTTTCTTGGAAGTTTCTTGCTCTGTATGCAAGAGTGCAGTATTCAGAACTCTAGTTTTGCTGATCCACCACACGGTGGTGATTATTGGTGTGAAAATAGTGGTGTTGCTGCAACAAAAACTCCCACGTTTACGCTCCGTGCTCCGCATTGTCGTAGGTACAACATCGCTTACGACTACTGGATGTCAACTTACTACTATGGAGTCGATAGTTCTCTTGTCAAAAGTGATGCAAGTCGCATCCACCCAGACGTGGTGCTATTCTTGGTTTTGATCATTGGTGGTGTGCTGAGCAAGTAATTTTCGTCGGCACTGGAATGTGCCGTCACTGGCCGACAAGGAAGTTCATGCAAGACTTTTTTGTCCGCCACAATCTACATAATTTATTGTCGAATGGACTTGTTCAAGGTCAATCATTATATTTCGGCATTTTGGAAACTATGTTTGAAATGATATCGGTTTGATTTTGCCACCACTCCTGGTTCCAAGATGAGATTCGAGAGTAGAGCGCTACAACAAAAGCAATGGTCGTCCACAAGTTGACGAATGTAGTTGCCACGATGCAACACAAAGTTGACATCGCAACAGACCTTGAATTTGTTGGTCAGTAACTGACTCGATAAACGCCGGGAAATCACCCCACGAGTCAAGAATCACGATTGGGGGGTTGGTTGCGAGGACATTGTCCATGGCGCCAGGGCACGTCCACTTCGCTTTATCCGTCGTCACCTCTTCTCTCCCGCCGTGTACCTGACAAACCGAATGCGGAGAATTTTAAACGCGTGCCAATCTCTTGATGTAACGACATCCAGACCTTGTGTACTCCAACGACTCGCTGCGCAATAATGGGAATGGAACCTGCTTGAAGCGCTTCCCAGAACCGAAAACATTCATCGTGATCCTGGGAGTACAGATGAATAGGTTACGCTTGTCGCGGAAGGGATGAGTTTGTCAAAGTACTGACCCCAACAGGATTTAACGTGAATGTCGAGTGCAACACGACATCCTCATACGTTGAGACTTGTGTTGAGAATTTGCCACCAGCTGTGGAGGCTGCCATGTTAATTTTGAGCCACGGGGTAAAGTTGATGTGGGATTTTTGTCCCCAGACATTAGTTCCGTTGGCAGTAAATGTTTCAATCACCTGCGAAGCAACTCAAGATGAGCGCACGACAACACGGACGTCTCGCGTAACTTCTGATATCGACGTCATAACCACCTTTTGAAAATGTTTGCGATCCGTCTTGGCTTTATTATGACCAAGACTGCCGACAAAGCTGAAAAGAAACTTTCTAGGAGGCTTAGAATCTTTTGCTTGCGACTGCGGGGAATGAAGAAAACCACCAAAAAGAAAAACGCGAGATCGTAAACAGAAATGATGCTGTCATCGCCGACGCCACAAACTAACCTCTGTGACGTTGAAGGCAACCCCAGGACCTAATGATATTGCCGGAATTTTATATTTCGTCGAAAAGTATTGACGGGCCACCACATTTTTGTTGTTTTTTTCCTTGAAGCTGTGCAACAACGGCAAATGAGTGCAGTGCACATCGCTCATGATGATGATCTGAGGCCACCCACACACCTGCAAAACTCGTCACCAGTCACGATGCAGGGCGTTTTCTTTGTGCATTTGCTTGATGTAAGGTGCTGTACATACACCAAGTTGATGACATAGGTACACTTCGATCGTGGAATTGCTATCTTGGCATACCTGCCACAAGTAACAACAAGATTCATGTGCAGGCCGCAGTTCTGAGGGAAAATCACAACAACACTTCGTTCCGTCCTTACTCTTTGTATCCGAATGCTTCGGAAGCAGTCATGAAGAATTGATATGGTGACTGAAATCTGTTAGCATGACGACACCACACAACGTTAGGACATGTTTATGTTACAACTTTCAACGCAACTCTTCAGATGACGACCGTACCTGTTCAGGAAGCCCGTTTCAAATATTGCAGCAGTGCGATCGTTTCGGGCAAGATTGTTGAAGCAAACAATCGGCTTCGATGTATCTGTGACAACACCTTTTAAATCTGCATCACTTCCTTTTGGAGTAGCCGGTTTCATTTTGTGCTTCTTTGCAGTTACCGTGACTGAGGACTTCGTCCGTTGCGCTAAAAGACCAGACGTACACTGGCTTCCACCAACAGTTGTTCCCGCGCTTTGTCTCATATAGCATTCTGACCTCTCTGAGTTGAGGATCCACGTAGCGCATTTAGGTCGGGCAAGACATTCTTGGCAACAACGACTCAGCTCAGTCACGTTGGTAAGTTTGGCGACGAGTTTTCCATTTGGCCGGCAAATTCCGACCTGATATGTCCCACATGACCCGTTGTCGTTGTCGACAGCCGTTGTCGGTGCATGGAGAAGTTCTCGAAGTGTTCTCCGAGCAGTGTGTGCGGGATCATCTGTCAATACTGCAGTGACCACTGTAACGTGTAATAGAGCAGCCACGAGCAGCGGCAATATCTCCATCATAAAACTTTCAACAGGCCTGTCACCACCGAGCGCGATTCGGAATTGAGGCGCGTGGTCCTACAACTAAGGCATGGATTTTGCAACCTGGCGTCGCCTAACTACGCATCAGCGCAATAAAGTCTCAAGTGTTCGCAGCCCCACTTCGTCACAATGTCGCAAAGTTTGCCTTCACTGCTTTCGTCGTGCCCTATCACACAGCAACGCTGGAACAAAAGGCACAAAAAGTAGATGGAAAAAGTTGCTGGATCGAACCGAAGTCTAGTCAACTTGACTGGTGGACGTGGCGAGCACATGACACTAAATCGAACAATGTTAGAGACACGCACAGTGAACGACTTAGTCACAACCAACTGCAACGGCTGAAACGAATGCAGTCACTGATTAATCACGCTGTTCTGCCACTTTACGCGACTCGTATGACGACTTCTCCCTGTCCGTCCGTCCACCCTCTCCCATCGTCCACCGTGCCCCCTCATCAACACCTGCCACGAATCGCTTTCTCCGCTCTTCCAAAACAACGCAGGCTGCACGCACAACGCAGACACCACGTGCACCACCACGTCCACCACCACCACCACCACCACGACCACAGCGCCCACGCTTTGCGTTTTTGACATGAGAACGCAACGAACTCGAACGGAACAAAGTGAAACGAACGAAGGAACGAAGGAACGAAGGAACGAACGGACGAACGAACATTCGAACGAACGAACTGCGTTCAAACGGACGAACGAACGACTGAGCGACGGCAGCGGCCACTATGACACCCAACCAGCCAACGCCAACTTTCTTGCAGTGGTCTGGTCTGCTGCCAGCGCATCGCCCACACGCCAGCCAGCCAACGTCCTGAGCAGTATATCTATACATAGGACTTTGCGCCACACCTCCCCTTTGCGCGACTATAAGTTAAGTGGTTGTCTTGAATAGGGAAAGTGGAAGTTTCCTTGGCTTCGCTTCGGACGACGATTAGACTACAGGTTGCTGGTGTGGTCGTTGGAGCTCCACGAATGATGGCTGAGGGAACGATTCCAGTGGCGGCGATTGGCAACGTGGCACAGCGCAAACAGCTTGGGAACTGACTAGCAGCAGTGTGGGACCCATTCATTGATGGCAACGGCTTGGAAGGGAATGGCAACAGCGTGAGACCGAATTGCATACAATGCGAAACCTATTGACAACTGCTTGGAATCTATTGACTCACAACAGCTCGGGCCGATGTGCAACAGCGCAGGAGGTGTGAGCGAGCTTCAACTCTATGATGAAATAGACAATGGGAGATGAAGAGAAATTGAGAGCATTCATGTTAGAATCGTGCAAGTTTCTAGTTTCTTAAAACAAGCAACTTTTGGTTTGCACAACACGTGTTTCAACATCGTGCAGATTGATGAAAAAGTGCCATGTCTGTATCACTGCCACTGCCGTGTGGACACGGCGATGGTTCGTGTATTAACGGAGTCTGTCATTGTCGACCTTTCGCGAACAATCTGAATCGCTGTTCCATAGTCATTTTTTTTCGAGTGATTGCTCGGCGAAGCATTTGCGACGGTATGATGACTTTGACGTGACATCTGAGTCCTCTGTGGGGCATGCTCGTACGGGATCGACAACCGCACCCCAAACACCTGCGGCGTTGGTGTGTGTGTCTGCGACATGGGCTTCAGTTCTGCGCTCGTATTGGCCTCACGTACTTCACCCTGCACCCTATTTTCGTCATGAAATGTGCTTGGAGAAACATTTTTTCCAATGGAACGCATCGATTCCATAGTGCCAGGGGTTGAAACAGGTGAGAGATCTCGCACAGATGGGGGCTCCCACTCGCTAAAAGGTGTAGCCACCTAGATGAGCCAAATGAAACAAGTGAGATACGAAAAGAAAGTACTTGACATCTGGATGCAGGGGGAGGTTTGCCATTGGGACTTACGCGACTGTTCGGAGTCCTATGAAAGTGAGGTGTGGTGTGAGTCGAACCGTGCACGGTTTTGGGAGTGTTGGTCACACTTTTCATCCGAGACTGTTCTTCAACCTCCTTGCTGTACTCCCTCCAATCCCGATTTTGCCCCACCGATCGCTCTTGTTTCCACGCGGTGAACGGACTAGGTTTTGATTTAGCCGCGCTCGAATGAGGAGCGGATGTTGGAGTTCGTCGATCTTCTTTCCAGTCACTGAACGAAACCCCGCGTGAAGGGGTAACAGGCACAACTGTGACGTCATTTCTGGCTGGAACTTCTTCGAGGAACACCCCATGCGCAAAGTCCAAAGACTTGTGCCTCTGTGGCTTGGGATCGATGGTGAAAGACGGGATCGGGAACTCTCTCGAGCGTGCCCCTCTGGAAGAGTTTGAACTTCGACCGTTTGAACGATGCAATCGCCGCCTACACGTATACAAGAGGTAAACATGGGATGTCACACTGTGACAGGACTCACTTCGATGCTGCGGCGAAAACACGAAGTATTGACATCGTCGCCGTACCCATGGCCGTTTGAGTCATGGAATTCAATTCCGCGGCGTACATTTCGCAAAGTTTCCCCAAAATCTGCCGCCATCGAATCCTCCATTGTCTACATAGCCGCGGCCACAAACAAGTGAATCTCATGCAGAACGAGAACTCAGCATTTTGCACAATTGACCATGCATACCCGCACAAGGTCGTCAGTAGACAAAATGACGCGTCGTGGAGAAAACGCCAAGCTATCGTCGGGATTCAGGCGAGAGTAAGCACCCATGGTCACTGGATTGTATTGCTTTTTCTCCTATTACGGTAAGATGTTGCGCACTAAGTCACACGCATATTGAGAACACCATTGAATGCTACGTACGATTCTGGTCGGCGGGTCCACCGGCCTGAAGTCATAGTCGACATAATCGTCGTCGTACGACTCGTCGCTTTCGAAATCCATACCAGTGTTTGGACGTTCCCACCATCTCCCTTTCCAATGGAGGCCTTGGTGATAAACACGCTTGCCATGGGCCGGGGACGTGTCTCTTTGAACCATGAAAGGTTGACTTGGTGGGCGTCGCCTCTGCGCCAGTTGTTGGTGCCGATTGCGATCATATCGTTGTAGTTGATATGCGCCTTCCGGGCTTGCTGGCTCCGTGAGCTCAAAGTTCCTTGCATTGGTTCGCGTGTGAGGAACTAAGCGTCCACGATTACTTTCATAGGGGTCTGATTGAGGGCTTGGTGGGTTGTACACATAGTCGTTTGTGCGTGGATGGGGCTTGGACCGCTTGAACCCTTGGGGGGACGGGAGCATTGTGAAGAACGCTCACACCCAACGACCTCACTCCATGGCTACCTCGATATTCGACTCAGCATATTTTTTTGTTCGTACATATGTTTTCATTTTCTTTAACCCACAACTAGAAATCTGCCTCTGATAATACACCGTAATGCAGTTCTTCGTACTTGATTCAGAGACACTCTTCAAGAAATCTGTTATACAGCAAACGCATTTTCGTCGTCTGCCGTCGGTGCGGCATTGCATGTAACCTACCCAACGGACATACCTCGGCCCATACTCATATTTTATTCGGTGACAGTGAACTTGAACACCCACGTGGTATACCGTCGAATGTGTGGAAGACTTCAGCAGCCGTCGGAGAATGGCAACAGGCAGCAGGTCATGTTTGTTCGCGATGGTGATCGGACGGACGATCTGACGAACGATCCACCGACCAACGTCTCGTACGTCAACTGCCTCCGATGGTCATCCATCAATCAACGGTGACGCCACGATGCGAAGTTTGGTTCGTGCGCACAACGAACTCAGAAAATCGAAAATCGAAAATCCGAAAATCCGAAAATCCAAAAATAACAAAAACAATTTTTCGGGAACACAAATGCGTTCGTATTTTGTATTTAGTCAGAGTATTTGTGGTGGAGTGTGAAGTGAGTGGGTGTAAGTGGGGAAACTTTGCCATGCGAAATGCCACAAAACGGAAAATTGAAAATTGAGAAATTGCAAAAAGTGAAATTGAGAGTGATTATTGATGACGGAAGCCACATCCACACCATCCTGAACTCTTTCGTGCGTGGAATGTTCCCTGCTTGGACGAGGGACGAGACGGCGCCTCCTGGGAACCAAAGGAGACGAAGTCGCATGTTGTTGACTGTGAATCATTGCTTGGATGACGGGACCTTCGGTATGAGATTGGTGCATACACACGATGCAGTTGCGAACGCGCATGGTGTTTGAATGGTTGTGTTTGATGGACAGTTGAACAAGCACGGCAAAGAACACTAAGTTTAAAATTTCCACAGCACCTAGCCGAGAATTGCTGTGCTGCACCGAAGCAGTTGTCCTTACTTTTGTCAATCTGATGACGCACTTGTCCATACGGGCGAGATTGTCACACTTGTGCTGTGTTCTACTTTCTGGCATCCCGTCGCAGAACGGTGTTTATGTGAACAGTCGAGCTCCAACTGCACCACTGAGGCTCACAGGCTCGCGGCACAGTGGACACCGAACGTGTCGATGGTTGGCAGCTGCAACGCATCTTTCCGCGCATGGCAAATGAAGTGCGTGACCTGCAGGGTCAACTCAACTATATGAGCTGGAATCACGGACAGAAAGCCGAACTCAAGACATCGTTAATACTATACCACATCGCAGTGCGACTACCGCGGGGTCACTGTTAAGCAACAGGATTGAAGCAGTCTGTCCGTCTTCCTCCGTCGCGATCTGAAAGACACATATTTATCACTGCTAAATCCACGATAACTCACTCAATGTCACGTTGAACGCGACGTACTCTCACAGCTTGTTCAGAAAACTCTTCTAAACAAATGCTGCACGCATCATCGGCTCGCAAAAACACACGTTCAGGAACAGCTTCCACGATATTTCGAAGGGCTTGCGATGGCTCAATAGCAGGACCAAGATTGGGCCTGGCTGCGCCGCAATCTGCACCACCACCATCGGCACCGTTGTCACCGCCGCGACCTCCGTGTCCACGGTTACGTCGGCGGTTGCGCCGACGCCTGTTCCTAGCACCACGGCGAACAAAGACTTGGTGTCTGTTTCTGGCGAGTGCAGCGGAGTGATTTTCCATTGACCACGGGATTAAGTAAGACAAGGCCATAGCCGCAGCGATGGTCGGTGAAAGATCGAGGGCTCCTCCGATTCGCATACAGATGAATGGTAACACAAGGGCCTACCAACAGAACGCCGTTTTGATGTTGTTGCAACGAAGGGGCGCGCCGGGTGATCTGCAAAACCATCAGTGACGTACCTTGGCAGCGGCACGCACAATGACAACAGTTTCTCCCCACACGCGTTTCCGGAAAATGGCTCTTCCCGCTGGAGTCCGCGTGTGACCATCGTAGGGATGCCACGCATCAATGTTGCCTGCCAGCCAACCACAGCGTGGGCATGCATTGCTGACGGTCCAGTTTTGACGCTGTTCGCCGTGATGCGTCATGAGGTTTGCACATCCTGTATGGTCAACCGGACCAAAGGCACATCGGCCACATTGCCGCGGGTCGTCCATTGTTAAGGCAATGGCATTCAATGCGTCGAGATCTAGAGCGTTGCCGGTCTGGGCATCGCGCAGACCACTCAGCCGCTGCAACAGTTGCCCAACGAACACGAAGGCTGCCACCTGAAAAGCATACACCGACGTTTCAAGGGATAGTTGACGCTGTGCTACATGAAACAAAGGGTACCTGCGTGATAAATGTAACCACAACAGTTGCTACAGAGTCTGCAGCTTCTTCGATTGAGTTGTCCGATGAGCTGATGCTCACTGCGTACGTGCGCGACTTATTGTACACACGGAACGCAGCATCCATTGTCGCATCAGAAAGCCTATGTGGCGAACGAGCTCGTCACTTGCACAACGGACAACGAAATCGACTGCACGAAAGTTGCCATCACAAACCAAGCAACTATTGGAGACATGAAGAAAAAATAGTTGAACACCAACACAGCTGGGATGCTGATGGCGGGAGCTGCCACCGCGAACTTGAACAGCTTCTCAACTCCTTTCACAAACTTAGTAATTCCACTACACGGAAACGCAGATTTTCGTGAGTTACGCGCATTGGCAGGTGAAACGAACAATATGAGACCCTACCGGTCGAACAATGGCCAAAAAAGCTCAAGCACCCTGTTGGGCCATGTGATGAAAGCGCAGCATCGCCGAAAGCAGGCCAATGCTTTTGCGGAGGATAGGATATCCACCTGCAGCGAACAGCGTTCCAGTTCAGTCTCTTCCGTGTGACCACGAGAAAGCAGATTTGTTCCACTTACCTCGACGCGCAATATTCTAGCGTAAGCATGCACTAGAAGCACAACTGTAGACACCAATGCGGTGGCACCGCACATGTACCTGCCAACTTGCATGAGTACGCCTTTCGGCGATGGGTCGAACCCACTGTGAAAGAAGAAAGAAAGAGCCACGATTGTCGACGTGGCGCAAGGGAGGAACAAAGGCGAGATTGCTCTCCACGCTGGGGCAATAACGAGTCTTTGAAACTTGTGCAGGAACGGCCACGGAAGATTATTGTATACGTCACGAACAAAGTCGCGCAGCTTTGGCCAACCGTACTGTACAAGGGCCCACATCTGCGCACCACAAAAAAGCAGGTTGGGTTACGCAACGACGGCCAGACAGCATGTTCACGGGTGCAACTGATTTGTGAACGAACATGAGCCATCGCTGTTTTTACAATCGGTGCTATCTTCTTCATAATATAGTCAAAACCGTCGAGTACTTGGCGCAGCAACGGTGTCTCATACAGAGCGCCGAAGCCGCCATATCCAACAGCCAGGACGTAGCACAAAGCCTTGTAGAGCCACACATCCGTGACAGCCGTAGCATCGTATACCAGAGTCGCTGCAGCCAGCAAAAATCCGGCTCGGACAAAAAATGTTTCCCAGGCTTTAGTGCGTGTCCATTGGTACGGTATATAGACAACGACAGCGACAGCTAGCTGCAATAAACCCCCAAATCCAGTGAAACTGGGAGGGTAGAATTGCAGACTTGGAATCCCAACACTGTGTCCAAACATGGCCACAAATTGGAGGACAGCATCAATAACCCACGGAAAGTAAATCATTCGCAAGAATTGTTCTACGAATTGTTTTGACAACAAACGGTGACAACCTAGGCCGGTTGCTGCACAAAGTAGCGCAACGGAAATGTTTGCAATGAAGCCAGACACGAAGCCGAATCCTTTGAAGGAGTCCTCGGTTGGCGTGAGAAGTGAGTCCCACAAAACAATCGGTCGCGCAACGAGATTGAAAACATCTAGGACGCAAAGCCCCAGGAGTCTAACAGTTTCGAACGCAGTCTCGACAATTGTTGACATGTTGCTCTCGACTATCAGTTTCCCTGTATCAGCCCTCGGTGCGCACACAGAAAACAAGTCCGGGTTCAGCGGTTAGCTAGAGAATGACAACAACCTCCCTGCAAACAGAAGGTCGCCAACAAATATTTTTTATTGATAATTCGTTCTCATGACAGGTTGGCAACCCAACTTGCGACAGGCGAACCAAACTTGCCAACTTGCCAACCAGACAGCCAACCAAACTGACATGGCAACTCGAACAAACAAACAAACTTCCAACTTCAATTCCCAGTCATCGCACGAACGAATTGAACAATCGCTCAACAACCCACGGTAGCCAACCAACCAACCAACCCGCCCGCCCGTCCTCTACCAGACCTTCTACCAGCTGAAACAAAAGAACCAAACTCCAGCCACAGACCGCGGAAAGCGAGGAAGGGGGGTCGTGGGTCGTGGGTCGTGGACCGCGGGCAGCGAACACGAACACGGACACAAATAAACACCTCCCAGGACAAGAGCCACAGAGTCGATGAGTCAAGAAGCCAGCCCGCCCGCGGTCCACCAAACCGCAACGACCGCCCAGCGAACGAACGACTGTCCAACGCTCAACGCTCAACAGCCAACGACGCCCAACGCACAGTGAGTGGGCGCCTGCCGGAAGATATTGTGAACCATTGTGACAAAGACGCACTATTTGGACATCGCACTCTCAACGAACCATCAAATTACGCAATACTGTGTCGACAGTGCAGCGCAGAAGCAATGAGTTAGTTAAAGTGCGTTGAATTGCTCTATGCATATTGAAGTATGGCATTACTCAAACGGCGTCTCCGTCACCGTGGCCGCTGCGTCGGTGGTGCCGTCCGTTGTTTGTCGGTCGTTCGTTGGTCGTTCGTTGGTCGTTCGTTGGTCGTTGGTTGTCGGTGTGTTGGCTCACCCACCTTCTTCACCGCGTGGTCGCGCGGTCGGTCGCTCAATGCTCGTTTGTGTGTTGTGGCACCTGCATGTACATGTATGTGCGTTGTCCCTGCGTGTTGTGCGTGCGTTTGTTGTAGTGTATTCATCTGTCCTCGTCTGTATGCAGCCCCCTTGTCAGGTGGCAACGTAGCAACGACGCGGGAGACGCGGGAAACTGTTTGCACATCAGGCAAAAACGAATTTTTGCCGCTGTTACGTGTGTTTCTCTGGGTGTTGCCGCACCGCCCCACGCGTAATTGAAGCGCAGCGTGAGTGTGGAATGCTCGGATAGCAACACTTGGAAGGGCCGCGAACTGTGGAACGCGGCTCCAACATCAGCGCGGCCAGTAGAGCCGACGAGTGTGCTGGGTGCGAATGTGAGCGCGACGACCAACGGTCCATCCAAGTTGGAAAAAATCGAACATCCCTTTAAACAATTTCTTTGCTGGACACACAAATCTTCATCGCACAACCGCGATCGCATCGAACAACACTGACCTCATGTGACACACTCTGATGTAAGAACCTCTTTCATTGTTGTGTGAGCCATCATGAGCCTGACCTGGGTGACTGCCAGGGGGTCAAGTAAGTGCCTGCCCTTGCGTCAAGTAGGCTAGCCCTACAGATTGCTGTGAGTGCATGTCAACCTGACCTGGTGCCTTATGTTTTTGACCACGCAGAGGTGAACATTCCTTTGCTCTACAGACACATTCTTAGACGAGCTAAGCAGTTCCCCAGCGTCAAGCGTGATGCCATTGTTGATGAGATACGGGCTACTTTCCGGGTAGGCTCTTGAGCGTGGGCAGGGGTCGTCTCCGCGCAGCAACCTCACTGTTCCATTTTGGCGTAGGAACACAAAACCGAAAGTGACCCAGTAGAAATTCAGGCCCACATTGACAATGCAGTGAATGGATTGGTGTACTTGCAACAGTACACCAGTTTTGACAAAGGCAATCCGAATTGGAAGCTCGCACTCATTGGGAACCCGATCCAGGATCCAAATGCCCCGCTCCCGACATTGAATGCATTAATCGCTGGCGGCCAAGCACAGGAGCTCGAGCTCATTGCTCCCCCAGACGAGGAGTACCTACGACTCCACGCCACTGAGGACCCTACCGCGTCCCAACATTTGTTGGAGGATGCGTTGGACAGTGGAACTTCATCTTTTCGGGGCAGCAAAGAAATTAGCTTCGCCGATCTGATGGGTGGTCCCAATCCGAACCAAACACAGGGCGATGATCTAGCAAATGCAGCTGCGTCGGTGTCGGCTGCGATAAAGCGCAAGAAGCGGGGTACAAAGCCTCCAAGGCGCAATGACTCAGAGAGCAGCAAGTAGGAAGCAACAAAGCACGCCATGGCCGTAGACTCTTTGAGAGGTGCAACATTATTTTACAGATTCGGTTAGACAGCATACGGCAATCTTACGAGCTTATTTTCAAGTACTCATTGAGCAATTGCTTTGCGAGCTGGTTTGCACCTGCGGAATCACCAGCGCTTAGTCGCCGAAACATGTCATGTTTTAAACTATCAATTGCCTATGCGAGACACACAGGGCAGAGAAAAGCACACAGAACGAAAACAATTGGTTTTGAGCCGTAACCAAGAACCACAGTACGACGTTATTATCCTGGCTCACCTCACAACGTTCCAGCACGACTCCAACGTCTGGATGTGCAGCGGACCACTGTCGAAGCTGTTCAGTGGAAAAGTGTGGTTCTTGGCGTTCACTATCGCCGTTCCCCCATGCCGTGTTCCGGTTTGTGGAGGTCGCTTGCCGATCTTGAACACCATCGACTGCAATGGAACTATTCTGACCATGCTTTTGATGGAGTTCCTCCGTATCTACCGCGATGGAGGTTTCGGGCCACACTGCTGCTGATGATGCTGCATTTTTAGGCAATTCCCACAGACTTTCCCCGGTGTCATCGTTGTAGTAGTAGGGAAAACCCGCTTCGTCATGGTATAAATACCAGCCCTCTGGCAGTTCCGTCTGAGTGGTGTGGCCATCTTCGCTGTCAATCGCAGCCGTTTCTTGTGACACGTAATCACTATTACCAGTGGAGGAATTGCCATGCTGACGCAAAAATTCCTGTGTCGTCGACATCGACTGTTCTAAATCAGACGAGCTGGTCTGCCCGTGCTTTCTTCTCTGCCTGATGCGAGGTGAAGGACTATGCTGCTTGCCTCCAACACCATCTTCCGCATCGTCCGAATCGGAGGATATCAGATGCGCGACATTGTCAGTGGGCTGTTCAAAGCACAATATGTAACGCAAACATGCAGAGCGTCACACGTAGAACGAAGCAGTTGATGGATCACAGCGTGCACGAACCTTATTCTTGGGCAAAAAATAACGGCTCGATACAATTCGCGGGGCAGGGCCGCGGCGTCTACGTGTCAAAGGCGAGCGGTGGGACTTTCCTTCAGAGTCTGAGTCGCTTGAAATCAAATGAGAAACATCGCCAGAGCCACTTGTGGACTGGGCATGCCAACCTAAGACATGGGGAGGTGCCGCACTGCTTAAAAATGCATTTTGACGGCGTCTCCCACGAGGGTGGCTTTCATGGTTGGAGATCGCATCGGCCTCCATCGCCACGGCGTGAATGGAATATCAAGTAGGCGACATGCTTGCTTAGTTTGCCAAAAATGTTTTGGACAAGGATGGTGGGCAGCCGTTTCTGTGAAATCAACCAGTGTACTGCTTACCAAACGTCACTCGCATCCCGAGAACACAGAAAAGCACCCGAAGGTGTCGCTGGTTGGGGGAAGAGTGCTGGACTTTGTCTCCTTCCACGGACGACACTTCACGGCCAAGATGCAACATAGATTTGACTCAAATTACACGTGCGGCTTGCCAACTCCAACTGCACTAAGACATACGTTTGGCATCAGCCAGCGTGGCTTGGGCAAGTTTGTGATGAGCGCAGGTAAAAACCATCTGCAATGTCCGCGTGTTGCTGCAACAACCACAGCCGCACGCGCCCTCGCCCACCTCCCACATTGCCCGTGACGAGGACAGCCGCCGTTCGTTCGCTTGCTTGGTTGCATTGAT
>ENA-OWNT01002693-OWNT01002693.1-seawater-metagenome-genome-assembly--contig:-NODE-2693-length-18001-cov-4.300045_pt1 | contig 18001 bp, 18 predicted proteins | sample MGYA00238136_ERZ651165 | MGnify/ENA primary metagenome ERZ651165 (study PRJEB26861, sample SAMN08777766) | seawater metagenome | isolation source: coastal seawater | place: USA: Florida | collected...
TGCTGGCTGGCTGGCTGGCTGGCTGGCTGGCTGGGGGAGACAGACACAGACAGCAGCAGGCAGACTTCACTTTTCGATTGAATACTGATTATGGATAGTTTCATTCTTACTTCACCGAAGCTCAATGATTATTTCTATGAATGGGAAAGAATACACTGTAAATGACGATAATGCAGATTTCACCCACAGTCAGACACACAGTGAGTGAGTGAGTGAGTGAATGACAGTGAGTGACTGTGAGTGAGTGAGTGAGTGGGAGTGAGTTGAGTGGGATCGATCGATCGATGGCAGATGGCGAATGAATGAAAAGTTTCGGATCTCTCGCTCGCTCACTGTCGCTCACTCACTCACTCACTCACTCCCCCACAGTGACTGCCTGCCTGCCTGCCTGGCTGACTGGCTGACTGACGGAGTCGTTGACGCGAAAGAATGAAATGAATGGTGGTAATGCTAGATATCTGTTGAAGTGGGAGTTCGTGACAACGCGTTGTTATCATTAATTGGTCGTCGTTGCGTCGTTTTTTTGCGTTGTTTTGCGTTGTTTTGTTGCGTCGTTGCGTCGTTGCGTTGTGTTTTTGCGTCGTTGCACCGTTTTGCGGCGCTGCTTCGCATTTTTTTTGGTCGTTGTATTCGGTGGTTCGTTTGTGCGTTGCATTGTATTGGCTCGTTTGGGTGTTGCATTGGTTGGTTTGGTCGTTGGTTTGACTTTTTGCGCTTGTTGTGATGGTACCAACAGACGCAACCGCGAGGAATGACACAACGACATGCAATGGCAGGTACACACCGCGCACAAGGCAACGACACGTGACGGATGTCACAACTCCGTCCAAGTTTCCCTTACGAGCCGTAACGGCGGGACAGCTGGACGCCCGAACGTCAGGAATTCAAAGAGCTCTCCAAGCATGCAGCGCATACTTTTGTGTTTTTCCTTCTTTTGCGTTGATTGGCGAGTCAACGGGCCATCGAGGCGTTTCAATAATGCCCAAAGGTTGATTCGTTCAACGCAGAGCAACGGGGCTTGAATTTGCTACTAGGTGTGCAGCTTTCCCAGCTCCGCTTGTGAAACGCCACCACAAAGAATGTTGCGCCGAGTTACTAAACAAATTGCGGAAAAGCAAATCAATGGCGTACTCCATGGGGTAGTCTACGAGACTCATCATTTGTCGCGCGCAACAACTACTTCTTCCACCCACACATTTGAATTCGTTCTCTGTCATGCAGCTGGATTTTGCAAGGAGATGTGGCGTCCTGTCATCGATGCATTGGCAGAAATGGGCGTTGCAGGAGTCTATCACAGTCTCGATCTGTCTGGGCACGGCAGTGACAATAGCGGTGGCGTTTTGAGCAGAGATGGACAACTTCTCCCGATGCAGTCTGATACACCTACTGGTGCAGCACATCCGTCGTGGTGGGACTTTGGCAATGATGTTTTGGCGGTGTGTGAACATTTGGGTCCACCGAAGCCCAATCAAATTCGCATCGGTGTTGGGCACAGCCTCGGTGGCGCGTCGATTGCGCTTTCACAACTGCTTCGCCCAGGACTATTCCAAAGCATGCTTTTAATCGAACCAATCATCTTAGGTCCACCTGACGTGCTAAACGCGCATAAGAAAGCCACGAAGACCCAAAACCCGCTGTACACGATGACAAAAAAGAGACGTGATAAGTGGTCTTCTGTTGAAGTTGCCAAATCTTATTTCGCGAGTCGGAGGTTTGTGCTCGAACTTGTGTGGCATGCAAATTTGAGTTACATAGATGTATGCCGCATTCTGCAAGCATCGTTGACATCTACCATTCACAGTGCATTTCAGAATTTTTCCCCCGAAGCCGTTGATTTATTTGTTGGGCATGGATTGTATCAAGACAATGATGGGGATCTTCATCTGGCTTGCCGTCCAAATTTCGAGGCGGAAATTTACGTGATGCCTGGCGCAAACGTATGGGACGACGAGCTCTCGTCCATTGGTACGTGTCAAGTATCCTTGTGTTTGCGTCGCTCACCTCCTTGACTATGACTCTCTGGCAGATGCGCGAGTACAGATCGTGTGCGGTGAAGATTCAACCCACCTCGCAAATATTGCTGGAAACGGGAAAACCACAGCTGAGTACTGCCAACAAATTGCAGGTGCGTACAGTCAGGGGCCGGTGCAACTTGGTCAACTTATGTGCCAGATAACATTGCGTTCATTTTTCAAGATTTCTTCAAGGATCCGGCTGGGCCCGTTGTTGCAGTCAAAGAATGCGGTCATTTTGTTGTCATGGAAAAACCAAAGATAGTTGCGAAGTTGATTGCCGAGTCTTTTGACGTTCCTTCCTCGAGAACAAGCAAACTCTAGAGCGATGTCAAACTAGTTTTGAAAAAACCGCGCACATTGGGCGATCAGGCCCCAAGTGTGCAAGTACGTTTCAAATAAATATAACAAGCAGAAATGGATTTGTATCCGAATTCGTGGTATGTTGCGCTTATCAGCCGTTACCCATATATCTTGAGGGCATCGTACGTTCCCTGTTGACCTCGGCTCACAGTTTTGACTTTGCCGTCAGCGCAGGTAGATTTTTGAAGATTGCTTTCTCTTTGGTCAGCATTGCCATGATGCTCTTCATTACGCCCGGACTTTGAATCATCGACTGTTTGCAGAAAAATGAACAAAATCAGCCACACCACGCACGTCGCACACCATGTGGCCGTCATCAACATCGTACCATGTTCCAAGTCATGGCGTATCTTAACGATTCGGCGACGCTGTGGTCCCTAAAATGAATTAACAGTTGGAGTATGAAAAGATAGCTCGGATGCGGTTGCATGAACAGTGCGACCGCTTGTCGCCGTCCGCCCACTTGCACGCTGGCAGTCCATGATTTCAGCTCACATACCGTGTGTAGTTTAGCAAGGTCTTAATACCATGAATGGCCACTGGACTCTTGTTGGCAATTTGCTCCGCCAATTCGAGTGCATGCTTTCGCATCTCGTCGAGCGATCCGTGAATCTTGGACACCAGTCCTTCGAGTGACGCGTCCCATGATGAGCACAATGAATCACCACATGCAACTTGCAAGAACCACAACAAATTCTGACATACCCAGTGATAGAGCCTCGGGAGCATACATTTTTCTGCCCGTGAACATCAATTCGCGCACGAGAGAATCGTTCCCGATGATCTTTGGGAATCGCTGCAGACCACCAATGTCCGCGGCGATGCCCACCTGTACCTCCGGGGCAGCAAATACTGCGTTATTCGTGCACAACCGAATATCAGTGGCACTAGCCAATTCAAGGGCAGCCCCAATACATGCACCATGAATGGCTGCGATGACTGGTCTCCCACATTCTTCCAGCGACGACCACGCGCGCTGCCATTCGGTCCCAGTTCGTAAAATGCCCAACGCTGCATGGGCAACGCTGTGCTCGTCGTCGTCGTCGTCACCAGAACCACCACTGCTCGCCTCTCCAAATGCGTTGTCGTTGAGATCAATACCGGAGGAAAAGTGGCGACCTTGTCCCGTTAAAATAATGCACCTACAAGCAGTTTCGTTGACAACGGATGTGAAAAAGTGTCCAACCTCACGCCAAAGCCTGGTGTCCATGGCGTTGGACTTTTTGGGCTGATTCAGCGACACCTCCACAACATGTTCGCCGTGGCGGATGATTTTCAATCTCTTGTACTCCATTGATCTGCCTAGCAAGCGCCAATCTCCAAAATTCACCGTTTATAAAGAAGCCGCAATGAACTTTGAGCAAAAACTAGTTTGTCAAAATGAACGTCGCCGACTAACGCACCCCATGTTCCTGCACGTGCCTCGTTGGACACTCTTCGACGCAATCCACTCTAATCGCGGCACCAAGATCCATTCTTTGGTCGCCATTACTCCGTTATTCACGTCTCCAACTCTTCATACTCGAGTACTACTGAGTACAAATACCCCAAGAAGTTTCTTGCACGCCAAGTCCACGAAACAACAACGAGCAGCGACGGAGTCGCGGAGTCGCGGAGTCGTGTTTCGTGTCCCCGAACGAACACCGAAAGTCACAACAGACGGACAACGAAAGACGAAAGATCTTCTTTCTGCATTCCTTTTCCGTTCGCCGTTTCACTTCACGAAATAAAAAAGAAAACTCAAAGCAAATTTGTGTACACTTTAATGAATTTAATTAACACTGTACACTGTAGTGTCCAAGACCAATCTCACTTATAATACATTGACCACTCAAACATGTACATAATGTGTACGTAAATCGTACACACTTTTACAGTACTGTACATTAATTTTTCGTCCCGAGTTAAAAATAATAAAAATCAGCGGCTGTCAGCTGACTCTGCGTTGGCAAACAGTTTCAGAGCTTGAACTCTTTTGTCGATGGCCGGCGCCGATCGCTGCTTTCGTTCGTTGTCCGTTGTCGATGGAATGGGCAGTGACTTCCTTCGTGACGAAGTGACGATGTCGACACGGAGACGTCGCTTGGAGGCCGTCCTGGCACTCGCTGTGGTGGAAGTTGTGGTGGAGTGGGCGTGGAGGGAGTGAGATGATGTAGCTAGTTGAGATGTTGCTCTTGTGGTGGTGATGTTCCTGTGACGGCTGTCGTTTTTTTATCGTGGTGTGATGTTGTGATGTCGTGAAGGTAAAAGTTGCGACTCGACGACAAGGTATCGACTTGGTGTTCGGATGCTTGCACGACTCTTGGCTTGTTTCAACGCCTCTATCAAATGTCTTGCAACACACAAACCATTAGTACTGCCTTGCGCGCTAACTAACGTTGGATGCTACGAGTATGCTATAATCTTTATTCCCTATTCTGTTCAAAACTCCGGCCGGTACAATTGTTCATTCTTTTTTCGGAATTGTAGCTGCTTCTGATACTTTTTGTCGGCGAGTGGTCGGCAGAGGCACATTTCGGTGCCAATGCTACGGCGATGGCGCCCGCTACGGCGGTTGTCTCAAGAAATACGCCGAATTGGAGTGTGGTATCGCTGCAGCTCGTTCGTTGGGCGTGATGCATCGTCTTCGTCCTTCACGGAAAACCCACTTTTTCATCAAGACGGTCTGCCGCGATATGATGCCGTTACAGCTGAGCACGTAAAGCCGGCACTGACACAAATGCTTCAGACTATGGAAGCAGAAATGGGCTCGTTTCGAGAATCGCTCGCTGCCAAGGATGCAGCTTCGTTGACTTACGCCGACGTCATGGAGGAACTTGAGATTATCAAAGCACCCGTTGAATATGCGTGGGGTGTTGTTGATCACTTAGCATCAGTTATGGACAGCGACGAGCTTCGTGCTTCACACCAAGAAATGCAGGGTCCAGTTGTGGAGTTGTTCACCAAACTGGCACAAGACAAGGTTATTTTTAAGTCTTTGGAAGCCATCCAAGTGAATGGCAGCCATCTAGATAATGTCCAAGCTCGAGTTATAGAAAGTGCAATTGCCGATATGAGACTTGGTGGTGTTGACTTGGAGGGAGATGATCAGGAGAATTTCAACAAGAATTTGCTGCGCCTGTCGGAATTGTCTACCACTTTTGCGAACAATGTACTGGACTCTACAAAAGAATTCAAAATTGACGTTGAGGACCCTGCAGACATTGAAGGTTTACCTGCTTCAGCGCGTGAACTATGTGCGCAATCGGCATCGACGAGCCATGATGATGCCACCGCAGACGAAGGACCATGGCAACTTGGATTATCTATGCCAACGTATCTGCCAGCAATGCAGCATTTAAAGAATCGGAGCCTTCGACAACAATTGTATTTGGCATATGTCAATCGTGCAGGAGACTCAAATGCTCCTATAATGGAAGAAATTCTTCGACTGCGCAAGGAGAACGCAAATATTCTGGGATTTCGTTCGCATGCAGAAGTATCCTTGCAGACAAAAATGGCGCCGAGCGTTGACGCTGTCAGCGAATTGACTGATCAATTGCTTGCGAAGGCCCGGCCAGCTGCAGAAATGGAATTCGAGAAACTCACGTCTTTTGCCAAAGTTCGTTTGACACCTTGTCGATTCCTTCAACTACTTGTTTATCTATGACACGTTTCCGATGTCGTTGTGCAGAAAAACGGATTTGAAGACAAAGAATTGTCGCCCTGGGACGTTCCGTTTTGGAGTGAGCGGCAATCAGAAGAGTTGTTCGGGTTTGATGAAGAAGAACTGCGGTGAGTCGTAAAAAGTGCGCAGCACCAATAGTTGACGGGCTTTAACTTGCTTCGTCCAACCTGACGCTGTTGCGGGTTTTTAGGCCATACTTTGCTCTCGAAAACGTGCTAGACGGCCTTTTCGGATTGTGCACACAGTTATTTGGCATTCGAATTGTTCCGGCTGATGGTGATGCATCCGTTTGGCACGAGGTTTGGTGGTCACCGAGATGACGCTTGATGACACGCTTTATCATCCAGATTGATTGTTTGGTAGGATGTCCGGTTCTTCAACGTTATCAATGAAAGTGATGACACACACATTGCATCTTTCTTCCTCGATCCGTACAGCAGACCAGAAACGAAACGGGGAGGCGCATGGATGAACACCTGTGTGGGGAAGAGCAAGGTGTGTCACTGCATCAGTGATCGTGATGTACTTGATCGAAGTTACACTAGTTTTTGTCAACGATCATGTCCGCGACTAGGTGCTGAATCGAAAGCCCGTGGCTCATCTTGTGTGCAATGCATCTCCGCCGGTCGGGGACAAACCTTCGTTGATGACTTTTGACGAAGTCACAACTCTATTCCACGAAACTGGTCACGGGTTGCAGCACATGTTGACAACCGTCGAGCACGCAGCTGCGGCAGGAATTTCCAATGTGGAATGGGACGCTGTTGAATTGCCGTCTCAGTTCATGGAAAATTGGTGCTATCACGAGAAAACCACGTACGTATTGTTGGTGCATAACCAGTGCCGAGTATCATTGTGCTTTGCTTCGTAAGAGGTATTTGACTATTTGACAATATTTAACCATTGCTCCTCTGATGCCGACGACAGTGTTGATGGTGGTCTCGCCGTTCACTATGAGACCAAGGAACCTCTGTCGAGAGAAATTTTTCAACAACTGAATGAAAAGAGAACTTACAATGCCGGGCTTATTCTGTTGCGGCAGCTTTTTCTTGGATCAATCGACATGCAGTTGCACGACTCCTTCGATCCCAGTGACTCCAAAACAATTATCGAATTCCAAGAAGAGATTGCAAGCAATATATTACTCCCACAATCGCTGCCGGTTCGAAATATTCTTTGCAGCTTTATGCACATCTTTGCAGGTGGCTATGCTGCGGGATACTACTCGTACAAGTGGGCTGAGGTGCGCTCGCAATGTATTCTTCATTGCATCACGACGTACGGTTACTTCTAATCTCCTTCCTCTCACCAGGTATTGAGCGCTGACGCATTTGAAGCGTTTGAAGAAGTCGGATTGGACAACGAAGAAGCCGTCAAGGCGACCGGACGACGATTTCGAGACACAGTGCTTGCCATGTTCGTAGTGTGACGTGTTGCTGTCTGATGGCTCCACTACGTATTCTGACTGTCATTTGTGTGGCAAAGGGGCGGCGGTACGCATCCGCAAGAAGTGTTTGAGGCGTTCCGCGGCAGAAAGCCTTCGCCCAAAGCGCTGCTGCGTCATAACGGTTTGGTATGATTCAACTTTTTATAAAAAAAAAACACGAAAATAAATATTGCGGGCACATCACTGATCGCGTGACGGAGAACCGTATTCTGATGAGTCACTGTGTGATAAACGGTACCGACTGCTTCTTTGGACACTTCGTTTGAAGTGTACCCTATTCGAACTGACATTGTGATTATTCTTGGTGCGAGCATTGGTCTTCAATAACGGCTCCAAGCGAGTCTTAAGTTGTTTCCAAGATATCCGGTGGTTGTTCAGCCTGTCAATATCATCGAAGAGCATCGCTTGATCTTCAAGGGAAAAACGAATCCCGCACATCTACGCAGGAATGACATAAAAATAGTGAAGAGAACCATTCGATGTTAACAATGCACAAGTTCCTTCGTCAAGCACAAGTCGCACCTGTAGACCTTCAGAAAATTCGCCAAAACTGGCTGAATCAGTGCGGAAGCGGTCCATCGAGTAATACAGCTTGTCAACTGTGACTGCCCGTTGTCTCATTTGCGCTGCTAGACGGCGCACCATGTACGTTTCCGCTCGATCCGTTGATGCTGAAAATTCACTCCGCTTTTGCGTTGAGCGCCGCGGTTTGGAAGCTGAAATGTTGGACCTATGACTCATTGGGGGATCCAGTGAAGACAACGTCAGTGGTTTGGGAGATTCGTTAGGATCCACTATGCCGCGACGACTGTGTTGATGCGGCGTGCCCGCAGAACGTTGTGGTTTAGATTCCGTTCGGCGCGCACCCAGATCCATGTTTGGTTGGTGTGTTTGGACATGTATTGTAGCTGTGTCTGCGTGTTCTGCGTCCTTCCCCTCACAATGATCGAGGCATTCGCTTTCAAAATTTGTATCAACAGAACAGTGGCTTTCTATTGGACCGTGATTCTCTACTGGCATGGACGCTGCACCAGTGCAAGAACCTAGTGTGTTTGTTTGAATGAACTGTTTCAAACGGGCAATTTCAGCATGAAGCTGGGCATTTTCTGCCTCAACAATTCCAATGTATTCACGTAGATTGTCGCGCTGTGCCGTCGATGATTCCACCGCCGCAGCCATGGCGTTCAGAACTTCCGTGTACTCGGACATTGAGTGAAAATCGGCAGGTTGTTCCGTTGCCATTTCTAAGTGAGTCCGAGGATTGCCTGGATTCGTGACCACAACACCGTGAGTGCGACTACCTCTCGCGCGTCGCCGCTGCGCCGGCGGTATGGAGGCCGATCATTCAAATTGATTCCTCTAGCGTGCAGTGGGAACGCAAAATGGGTTTGGATTTTGGGGTTATTGAAAGTACTGTCTATGATTAGGTGTATATCTTCCAGGGCCAACCACGCGCAACGCTATTGGTGGCCGTCACCCACCACCACGTCCAAAGTGTTAACAACTCCGACATTAACCAACTCGAACACACAATGTTAACCTATACGCACAGAAACCAGTCCACACAAGCAATAACAACAATACTTTCCCGCAACCTCTGCGTTGCTTCCAGCCATAACGCCACTTACCAAATCCTCGACACACGTTCAGTAAGAACTCTAAAAGCTCCACCGCAGAACACCGATTACGTGGCGTCTTCGAGCAACCTTTCCACAGAACAAGCACAACGACAACAACACCACAACCACAACCACCACAACCACAACTACCACAACCACAACACGCACCATCGCCACAAAACCAACTCAACCAACGCTCAATCGACAGCAAACCGAACCAACGAACGAATCAACGAACTACCCAACGACCCAACGAACCAACACACAAAAAGAACGAACGAACCGACGAACGAACCAACGAACGAACCAACGGACGAACCAACGAACCAACGAACAAACAAACGACCCAACCGTTGTTTCGAAATCTTGAAATCTGAAATCTGACAGAGAGACGTACAGTTCGACCGTTAGACCACAGCCTGTATAGAGGTCAAAGATATTTGCTCACCAGCCTGTATTATTGTTGGAACCGCGGGGCTGTCGGCTGTCGGGTCGTTCGTCGTTGTTCGTTTGTCCGGCCGTTCGTTCGTTCGTTCGTTCGTGTGTTCGTTCCGTTTGTTTGTTCGGTCGGTCGACCGACGCGGTTCGCCGCTGGCAGCGCATAAAAGTCAACCCACCAACACGCCAACACGCCAGCACGCCAGCATGTCTGTCAACACGCTACAACATATGCCAACACGCCAAAACCAGCACGCCAAGGTACCTCCTGTTTAAATGATAGTTGAGTTAGTTCGGCTCTACTCGGCTCGACACGGCTCGACGCGGTTGGAGTCAACAACGGCTGCGTGGATGGTGATGCGCCGAGGAAGCTAGGGGCGAAGTTGTGAGCATTAGAAGAAGGGAGAAGGAGGAGAAGTGCACTCATACACAACAAAATGTGCACTATTGCATTCGGCTGCGAGACATTGTTTCAAAATAATTTTTGCTCGATTTCAGACGTCGCTGAAGCAAGATAACTCGACGTGACAGGTCTAGATCCAGAAGGGAGACGTTCCACTCCTCATGTACGCGTGCTGCTCGTCGTTGGGGGATAGTTGAAGAACAATGCCCCGTGAGTATATTCTCCGATTTTTCCTCTTGTGCGCAACCTTCGTGTGGTCCGCGCGACATGGAACACAAAGTGAGTTTGACCAGCCAACGGTCACCACACGAAACGGTGTCGTCCAAGGTGTTGCAACCTCTTTGGGACGCTACTTCAGGTAAACGTCAAGCAAAGCGTGCAAAACTTTTCGCAACAGTCCTAATAGTTGTTGTCGTTGTCGCAAATTTGATGTCCTGCAGGGGGATTCCGTATGCTGCACCACCTGTGGGTGATCTTCGCTTGCGGTCACCACAACCTCCTCTGAACTGGTCTGGGATACTCAACGCGTCGACTTTCGGTGCAAATTGCCACCAAGTACACAGGGTACCGTGCTCTGTTTTGTCGCTGTCTGTAAACCTTACAGTGCGTGAGTCCGTTCGCATTTTTCGTTTCAACGCGTGTAGGTCGTGAACGACACAGCTAGATGTTCAGCATGGCCAACGATTCAGGGCTGTAACAACATATCTGAGGTCCGTCTGTGCCGGTAACCTCAATTACACTGCCATCAATCCTGCGTTTTCAGCGTGTTTGCGTCTGAACAGGACTGTCTCTTCCTCAACGTGGCAACTCCGAATTTAACGCAATCTGACCCAGCCATGCAAAAATGGCCCGTCATCGTGTATATTCATGCAGGCGAATTTTACGTTGGGTCAGGAAATGATTTGGAAAATAATTGGTACAAAATTTTGATGGGGATGTGAAAGCCCTTTTGTAATTGCATCACATGCTGACGTCTTTTTTCTCCTCCACTTTGCTAGGCCTTATTCACTCCATGACGTTGCCGTTGTTACTTTCAATTTTCGAATGGGGAACATGGGCTTTTTGGCAGCAGAAGAACTGAGACACCGAAACAGTGATAATTCGACAGGAAACTATGGGATTCAAGACCAAAGAGCAGTTCTTCAGTGGGTGCAGGTCCGGATTTGGGGTTGGAGATGTGACGTGTTCAATATTGTACTAACAATATGAGGGTCGGTGTGACAGAACAACATTGCCGGTTTTGGAGGAGATCCTAACAACGTTATTTTGATGGGAGAATCATCCGGAGGCACTAGCGTAGCAGCTCATCTTGCAATGAAGAAGAGCTGGGGTCTATTTCACAAAGTAAGTTGCTTGCATGGACGACAACGTTCGCACTCTGCGTGGCTGAAATGGTTGTTGCTTTGGGGCATCTGTGCAAGGTCATCATGGAGTCTCCTGGTTTAACACAAGTGAAACGGCTCGAGGACAATGTGATCGACACTAAGTACCGACTCGCACAGCTTGCTTTGGCCGGGACTCCAAATTGTTCAATGCTACCATACGGCGGTGACTATGACACTCCCGGTGCATGGATGGAAATTCCGAATTGTCCAATGAATGGACCAATGTTGTTCACCGCAAACTTCACTTCCGTTCGAGATGCGGTAAACGCCTGCAATGAGAACGCGACTTGTGTCGGGTTGACGTACATCAACACAACAGATGCGTTGACCAACATCACTGTCATCCAAGCATCTTTCTCTAGTGTGTATAGTGCAGTCCTTCCCGTCGATGCCAACGTCTCATCCACCTTCCTCAGGGCCCCAGATACATCATCTCTGGAAGCTTGCTTCATAAATCTTCCGGCCACCGACTTCTACGATGCGTTCGAAGCACCACACGAAGACACCGACTTCAAAGATTTATATGCCCCCACTATTGATGGGATTGAAATGTCAAGTTCTATTATTGACATTGTACTGCATGGAGAATTGCCACCGGGTGTGCAATACTTGATGGGATCGAATTTGGACGAAGGGACGGAGTTTATTGGTCTATCCGCCCTGACAAGTTGCAACATGAGTTTTGATGATCTTGCTACTTGGGCTTTTATCACGTTTTCGAACGATCGCGTCGACTGGTCACCCAGTGTTACGCAAAAAATTGTGCAAGGCATAGCGTCAACATATCTGGGTGACCCTTCCAATGCGTCTGATACACGTCTTGAGTTGCCAGTGCCTTCATGTGATGGTACGTCGTTCCCCAACAAGTCGGCATACATTGCCGCGACTAGGGCGATCGGGGATGCTTGCTTCTATTGCTGGGTGAAAGCATTTGCAGATAGATTGACGCTGGACTCCCCTTTGCAGCAAAACGGGTCGTCCGTTTTTCATTACTACTTCACGCATACACCAACAGTGTCGCTGAACATGCAAAATTTAGAAATGTATGGAGCGTTTCATGGTAGCGAAGTCCCGTTCGTGTTTGGTTTCCCGCCAGAGCTCGGCACAGACGCAGAAAGGTTCCTATCAAATGCGATGGGATGCTACTGGTCCAATTTTGCACATTCTGGAGACCCAAACAATGTAAGTGCAAGAGACGTCGTTGACGACACGTCGTAATAACCACTTGAAAATATTTTGTTTCGTTTTCTCCTCCCTGAAATTGTAGGGCCCATGCAACAACACTGAGCATGCTCCAGTCACGTGGCCTGTGTACCGCCCGATAGGCAGCATCAATGCCACGCCGTTCTCGACGCTAATTCTAGACACGGGGAATCAGACGGGAAATCCATCATCTTCTCCGATTCACGTGGGAGAGAACCATCGAATGGATAAATGTGCACTATTTGCCGACTAAGTTGGGGAATTCAGTATGCACTGCAAAAATACTGTGTCAACTGAAACTGTGAGCATGTAATGTAACCTCGATCACTGATATCTAAGCAACCATTGGCCTCCGTAGTTGTCTCCAAAAAATGTATCAATCTCTGTCATCTGTCATCATACATCTATGATGCATCGCCGACACCATTTTCCTTTTCACATTGTATAACAAGACAGAATCACAATTTCAGTTGGGCACCACACACTCGTGCACGAGGCGGGCGACGATACCTGGAGCCAATCTCCGTTGAATATTTTCGATAGATACCTGCGAAGAACCACGAAACATAATCAGTCAACAGGCAAAACCGTGCTGCTGCCGCTGCCACGGGGTATGCACGCACTTCAGGCCGGAGTCGGACAATATTGTAACAATCACAACCGGGTCATCAGGACCAAAATTCACAATTTCATTGGCCTGGTTGGGTTGCAAAGTATCTCCCGCTTCCGGCGTCACGTCCTGGAGCGGCTCTGGTGCGCCAGCGGACTTGCCGGTGGCACCTTCGAATTCTACTAATTGTTTGGCAAGTTCTACGCCTGCGTGAACGTTCATTCCAGAGCTTCCTCCCACACACAGCCCTTCTGAACAAGCAAGTCGGCGACACATTTGGAAAGCCTCCTTGTCTGTGACCTCGAGAACGTGGTCAACAACCTGGAGATCGAACACGCCAGGAACGCTTCGCTTGCCGACGCCCTCCACCAGAAACTTCTTGGTGTGCGGTGCTGCTTCGGTTTCTGTCATTTTCTTTGATAGCATGAAATTGAAAATGGAACCAGCTGGGTCGGCGAGTACAACACGAGTCGAAGGTCGCTGCTTTTTCAGATATCGCCCAACGCCGGTGATCGTTCCTCCCGTGCTTGCCCCTGCGACGAAATGGGTGATCAAGCCTCGAGTTTGCTCATAAATTTCGGTCCCAGTTCCAGTAAAATGGGCGGCCGAGTTGAGGTGACACTCATACTGGTTGACGGAGAACCAGTCTGGGTGTTCCTTGCTCAGTTCCAGCTCGATCGTCATGTAATTTTGCGTGGGTTTTGCCACACGCAGCTGAGCACCATAACTACGGATTGCATTCATTTTCTCCTTGCTGCACTTGTCATTGGTAATGATAACAGCTTTGTAACCTTCACGAAGTCGACATCAACGCAGCCGTAGAGAAGATCATCATGTGTTGCTCAAGATCATCATGCGCGCACATTCATGTCCACAACATACCTCTGGCGGCGCACAGCATCGCACACGCAGCGCCTGTGTTGCCAGACGAGGCGCAGACGACAACCTGGCCACGTTTCAGTTTTCCTTCCTCTTCAGCCTGGTTAAAAATTTTAACGATAATTCTGTCCTTCATGGAGAAGCCAGGGTTCAAAAATTCAGCCTTGCCAAACAGGTAGCAACCGCCAGCCCTTTGTTTGACGCTTTCTGGCAGCAACGAGGACAGGTCCACCAAGGGAGTGTCGCCGACGAGATCAACATATCGCTTGGTTGATTTCAACACATCTTTGATGTCCATTGCAATGGAAAATGCAGCGCGATGACGCGCAAAAAAGCTTGGCCAATCGCAATTCGGCAAACTATTGCGACTAAAAAGCAGAGAGTACTCCGCTAGTTTTCGCATTTGATCACGTGTCACGATATCGCCAGACTAACGCCCCAATGGCCGCAACCATTGTGGTCCCACTCACGCAACATTGACCTCAGCAGAGCACACGTATCCGCGTGAACAAGGGAACGACAGTGCACGTTCAAGTCAGGACCTGAACGCTATAAACATGGAAACGTACTATCCCTGGTCCGTTGCAGTGTTACAGCGGCCAACCAGTGTGGTTGACGCTGGGACGCGGCAAGACAGCGAAAACTTGATGCCGCGTAACAGCGAATAACTGCGAACCCAGAGCCGCACCAGTCCCATCAACGCGCAAGCAAGACGTCGAAGAAAAGCTGCGGGTTGATTGAATGTGTCTGCAACACCGAATAGTGTCCCGTCATGTTCATTGTCCTACATAGTAAGCGCTGTGATCGCTCAACAAGCCGAGAAGCCAAGAAGCAACTAAAGTAAGTGAACATAATAGTGCCCCGCGAACGAACGGAACGATGCAACGTGGCTTCATCCGCGGGAACTCGTTGGCGTGTTGGTTGCCACGTTGCCACGTTGCTGTTCGGAAGTGAAGCGTTGCTGTCCGGATGCATCGAACGAACGAACAAACGAACGAACGAACGAAGGCGTGACAGTTTTATGTCATAGTACAGTACGTATATAAACATATTGAAATCTGAATTTGTATACTGTACATTTACAATGGAGTGTACAACAGCAACGAACGCGCCGTGCTCTGTACGTTTACTGGGCATGAAGTAAAAAGTATGATATTATACTGTGAATAGTCACTGAATTCTGACATTCTAAATTCTGAAAATTAGAAAATTGAAAATTGAAAGTTGGAAAGTGGAAAGCAAGAAAGCGAATGAAGGAACGAATGAACGAAGTCGAAGAGTTGGAAAGCTGAAAAGATGCGAAGCCGCGAAGCCGCAAAATTCGTTCGTCGTCCTTCGTCCGTCGTCCTTCGTCCGTCGTTGTTCATCGTCGTTCGACGTCCCTTCGTTCGTTCCTTTCGTTTTGTTCGTTCATTCTTTGTTCGTAAGTTCCTTCGTTTGTTTGCGACACCGTCACACCGTACAATACCATCGTCATGTTGTTGGATTTGGGGTAATTGCTGGTCGAACCGTAAGTACTCCTTGGGTATGACCCTGTATGCTGGAGTTATCAGGAAGAAGCGGGGCACCGCATCGTATGGATGCCACCGTGACGGTGTGTCTGGTATTCACGACGGAAATTGTTGCACTGTTGCAACGTGATGTGCATGCCGTTTGCGAATGTCAGTGTTGACATGGAATAAAAAAAAGCAGTGAGTCAAAGAAAACAACTGGCGTTAACAAAACGCACAGATTTGTTCACCCTGTACCGGAACACATACATCGCGCCAATCGCATATTCAAGAGTCATGCAATCCGCTGTGTTACTTTCCCGCCGGTTCGCTCGCAGGCTTGTTCGCCGTACAGAGTGCCGAAATGCCCGTTGGCTGAGCGATTCGTCTTTTGACGATTCGTTGAGCCCTGAGGAGAATCTTCGCAACGTTTTGGACCGGCTGCAAATCGATAGTCTGCCCCCAGCGCCGCCACTTGGAGGCTTGTACAAACCCATCGTTCAAACGGGAAAGTACGTTTTTGTCAGTGGACAGCCACCTTTAAATGCCCAAGGAGACGTCTTGACTGGAGTGTGCGTCAATGCTGACGACACTGCTCGTGCCAAGGAGGTGGCCATGTGGAACGGTCTCACGATGTTAGCGACTCTCAAGGTCAGAGTTGCGGTACCTGTCGCCTTTGTGGCACTGTATTTTTTTATTTTGACCATGACCCATTATTGCAGGCACAGCTTGGATCGTTAAACCAGATAAAGAGATTGGTGAAGACACTAGGCATGGTCAATTCGGCGCATGGATTTAACCAACAGCCGGAGGTATGTATCGCCGTTGCTTCGTCGGTTTCGGTGTGACCATCGTGCTTGTGCACTAATACTTTCTTGTTGTCACATGATGCGCAGGTAATCAATGGATATTCTGAGTTGATGAGGGACGTTTTCGGACCGGAAGCTGGTGTTGGTGCACGGTCTGCTGTGGGCATGATTTTGCCACACGACATCCATACCGAAATCGAGGCCATTTGGGAATTGCATGAAGATCCTTGAACATGATCACTTGCGCGGTGATCAGAAATTAGAGTGTAGTTGTCGCAGTTGGAATTCACAAAATAAATAAAGAGTTTACGACATATCAAACAGATGCCCGAACGTGGTCAACGAGTAAAATCAACGCCATTACGCAACAGACATTGAATGTATCTGCTCCTCTGTGCACCAAATTGGCCAAGAGGCTCAGCAACGCGACGTCGAATCTCACGCTCGACCAGCAAACATGCATCGCGGACACGCTGGCCCCAAGCATCAAAATTTGCTGCAAACGTAGCATAGTCTGCTGCGACAAACGTTTTCTTCGCACCATAGTCTGAAGGAAGAATTCCATCACATACGACGTGTTGAGGGCAATCCAGTACATTCGGAATATTTGCGTCTCTGCCAGATCAGAACCGCCTGCTAACGCCACGCTAATGTTGAGGCCATGCAGGAGCGCGTGCTTGTAAAACATATATTGGTACTTCTTGATCCGATAAAGAATGCTCTCGATGGACATTTCACCGTCAGACCAATTGCTGGAGAAACTGTTCACAGGAAACCTTCTTCGGAACAGCCACGGCGTCGCCATGAGCACGCATAAAGTCAGGCGAACGTAGAGTGAAGCGCTGCCGACAGCATGTAGATAGGTGACTTGCAACACGTTCAGAATCTGGTAAAACAGATGCTCTTTCATCTCTGACACGGTCACTGTTTTTGAAACTTCAAGAGTCCCACTCTTGCCGGACGATTTGGTATGGCTGCCATGGTGAAAGGTTGTGGCCGCAGAGTATGTAGTAAACACACCAAGCGCGCCTAGAATTATGTCGTAAATGTAACGATGTGTGAATATTAGGTGGTCGAAGATCACGTCCACCAATCCAACGGCGAGCCAAAGTAACAAGGCACCACCCAGGAGTCGATGCGACCGTGCTCTCCTTGGCAACATCATGTTGAGAATTCGCGCTGATAATGGCGGCAGAAGGAGTGCCGCAAAAAATGCGGCCAAACACACGGAGGAGACCGTCTCTGCGGACGGTAACATTGTCGTCACCGTCATGGCAACCAACAAGAGCTGTCGCGACCAGCCAGCAATTGAACAAAAATATCAAAATTTTCAATCTTTGAAGCAACTGGTAGGCAAGACGACGAACACAAAACGACCAAACGCAATAAACAGCCAACCAACAGCCAGTCAACAGCCAACCAACCGGCCAACCAACCGACCAACTAACAGTCAACATACGATACCAAATGTATGGTAAATGCACAACGCCAACGCAAACTCCAATTCACAAATGACATCCCAACACCACGAAAAAAAAGCACAACCAAACTTGACGACCAACATACAACGGACGACGAGCAAAGCGAACTAACGAACGGACCAACGAACCAACGAACCAACGAACCAACGAACCAACGAACCAACGAACCAACGAACCAACGAACCAACGAACCAA
>ENA-OWNT01002694-OWNT01002694.1-seawater-metagenome-genome-assembly--contig:-NODE-2694-length-17990-cov-5.617038_pt1 | contig 17990 bp, 14 predicted proteins | sample MGYA00238136_ERZ651165 | MGnify/ENA primary metagenome ERZ651165 (study PRJEB26861, sample SAMN08777766) | seawater metagenome | isolation source: coastal seawater | place: USA: Florida | collected...
CGTGGAAGCGTTTGCCACTTCAGGTTGCCTTCGTTGTAGCCTGCATTCACTGATTGCGCAACAGAGCTTAAAGACACCGCAGATTGAACGCCTTCTAAGTTCTCAATTCTCCATTGGAAACGACTAACTCGTTCCATAGTATCAAACTCAGTACAGGCTGCTGGGTAAGCTTCTACTAGTACCTTTAAGATATCTGACGAAATCGTGTATCTATCATTTATCAAGAAGGTATCTTGGTTGTATCTTGCTGTTTCATGGAGCGCTGGGGCGCCAGCATGTAGATCACCAATCTTCATACTGTTTGATTGCCAATAGCCGAAAACAAACAACAAAACAGACACGAAAATAATGATTTTTGCTTTCTTTGGATCTGTTGCAGACACTAAGCTTTCACGCATTGAAGTAAATAATTTATGCGAGGCTGTATCGCCATCGTCAACACGGTGGATCTTTGAAGAGTTAAAATAAGAAGCTAATACAGGTAACAGCAATAAGTTAGTAAAGATAATAACAGCAACACCTAAACTCGCCGTGATAGCAAGTTCACGAATAATACCGATATCAATTGCTAATAGCGTTAAGAAACCAACCGTATCTGATAGTAATGCGATACCACCTGGAATAAGTAATGCCTTAAAACTGGCCTGCGCTGCAACTTTACTCGATACCCCTTCAGATACTTTCTTACCGATTGCATTAATCATTTGCACGCCATGGCTTACACCAATTGCAAACACTAAGAATGGCACCAGAATTGACATAGGATCTAAGCCAAACCCTAGAGAAGACAACAAGCCCATTTGCCAAATAACAGCAATTAATGAACATAAAATAGGTAGCAGCGTTAATTTAAAACTCTTACAGAATAACCACACCATAATAAAAGTGAAGACGATAGCAATTACAAAGAATAAAACTACGCCTTTTGCACCGTCTGCGATATCACCAGCCATTTTCGCGAAGCCAATAATATGTATACTCACATTATCATTCTCTAGAGGTTTGCGAATTTCATCCTCTAGCTTTTTAGCAAACGCCAGCGTATCCAACTTTTCCTGTGTTTGTGGATCAGTCTCCAGTAATTGCGCTGTCACCATGGCACAACTATAGTCACTCGCAATCATGCGGCCTACTACATTGGCTTTTTCAATATTTTGCTTTACGACTGCTAACCCTTTCTCTGTTGGTGCAAAATTAGCAGGAATAATAGGTCCACCGGCGAAGCCATCTTCTACGACTTCTACAAAGCGTGCGCTCGGTGAAAAGATTGAATTAACCAACGGCCTATTTACACCAGGAATAAAATAAAGTTGGTCGTGTACTGATTTCAGTGTAGAGAAAAATGGTTCGTTGAAAATGTCGCCATTTGCATCACACACTGAAATTAAAATACTGTTAGCACCACCGAATTGTTTTTCATGCTTAAGATACACTTTCATGTAGTCATGCTGCAGAGGAATATTCTTCGTAAACGCGGCGTCTAGTTGAATATGTGTGGCTTTGTAACCTAGAAAAATGGTGGCGAATAAAAACACCAAAACCATAAAGAGTCTGTGACGGAATACGACATATTCAAGTTTATTTAATATAGCTTGCATTACTTGCTATCTCCCCAAGTAATTAGCCCTTTTTCTGTTGCCATAATTACTTTATTGTTAAATATGGTCGCTGACAAAATTGCATGACCTGAAGGCAGTTGCTCACTGGAAACCTTTTGACCATCAAACTTGTGTATCAAACCTGAGTTTGCAAAAAGTAAAGTTTCGTCTTTAAATGGCAAAATCGAATTAACTGTTGCCGTTTGTGCAATGTCGATTTCAATAAAATCACTATCACTTTGAGATTTAGTGAAGGCATTACCTCTTAATCCTGCAACCAGGATTTGACCGTCTGGTGTTTCATTTACACTAAAAAATGAACCAGGGTAAAACTCTTCAAATTTTTGCCAAGAGATGCCTTTGTCTTCACTTTTGGCGACTAAGCCCATTTCACCTACAAGATAAAAAGCATTATCTTTCATTAGCAAACGATTAAAATGCGGAAGAATAAACTTAATTTCATCTTGATAGGCTTCTGGATCATCTTGTTTTAGTTCTTCAAGATATTCTTTGTCATCAGGGTGCACAAAATCACTGATGAATTGTGACTGCCAAGTTTTCCCGCCATTAGTGGTCTTATAAAACATGCCATAGGCACCAATAGCAAAACCTGTATTTTCATCGATGAACTCAATATCTAAGCATGGTTTGCCTTGTTCAGGTAAGTATTGCTGTAATTGCCAAGTTTTACCATTATCTGAACTATGTACTATGGTTGCATCATGGCCACATGCCCATGCTGCTTTATCAGACTTTATCGTAACAGCTGTTAAAAGAGATTGAACAGGCACTTCAGCTTGTTGCCAATTTTGCCCATCTGCTGAAGTCACAATAGTGCCAAACTTACCAACAGCAACGACCTGATCATCTGTGCTATCTATGTCTGTAAATAGTGTTGAATTTGGTTTTGCAACTTGCAAAGAAGCTGACGGTGCTGATACTACTTCATAGGAAGATAAAGCCGCCATTAAGCAAAACGCGTACTGATTAAATTTCATGCTGAATACTCGAACATCTGTTGTCGAAGACAAAGGAAGTTTGTCTTGAATGTTGAATAAAGTGGCTGGGTGACAGCCACTTTTTATTTCTATTTGGAGATTAACGCTTACCTTCGCGACGAAGTGCACTTTGCGTAAACTCATTGTCTTTAAATGACTGAGTGAAGTCATACATTGACTCTTCATTATCAAGACCAATCGCTAAATAACGACGAGAGTTTAGGTCATGATAAACATCTAAAGTACTCCAATGCGTAGGCACATCATAGTAATTTAGACCATGTGCCATAGCCACACGATACATTTGGTCACGGTTATCATAAATATCCGTTACATGGATCTGCCAGCTATCTTCGTCTATATAGAATACGCGCTTCTTATAAATATGGCGGGTACCTTCTTTTAGATTTGCTTCAACAACCCATACACGGTGCTTCTCATAACGCACATGTTCAGGGTTAATGTGACCAGCATGAAGAATGTCATCATACTTTAGCTTATCGCTGTGAAGCTTATAGCTATTGTATGGGATGTACATTTCTTTTTTGCCTTTTAAAGTCCACTCGTAACGATTTGGTGAACCGTTGAACATATCAAAATCATCAGTTGTACGAAGACTATCTGACGCTGTTCCTGGTGCATCATACGCTACGTTTGGTGCACGACGAACACGACGTTGACCCGTGTTATAAGTCCATGCTTGACGAGGCGTTAAGATTTGGTCCATTGTTTCATGTACAAGAAGCGCAGTACCGGCAAGTCGTGCTGGTTCTGTTACTTTTTGCTTAAATTTGAATAATACATTCGACTCCTGAAGTGCTTCAGGCGTTGCCGCTGGATCAGAGTATTTAACAAGTAACTTTTCATCAAAGCCGATAATGTTATACGAACCAGACGCAGTTGGCATAGCTTGACCACCAAAACGCGCGATTGATAAACCACGGTAACGTAATAAGTGGTTCCAAATTGCTTCTAGGCCATTTGCAGGTACAGGAAATGGAATACCGATAGCGGTATTTTTAATACCATTACCACCTTCAATTAGCTCTGCAGTTTGTGCATATTTTTTTGTCGCATCATAAACGAATTGTGGATATGCTGCACTTCGACGAGTTGGGTAAATGTTCATTTTAAACGTATCAGGATACGTTTCAAATAACGCAATTTGGCCCGGGCTCAATAAATCTTTGTGCTGTTCAAGATTACTCTTATCTATAGTAAGAATAACCTTATCATCTGCATATGGATCAATATGGTGCATGCCCGGCTCAAAACCTGCTGGTGGTTTAGTGATCCCCCCTGTCCACGCAGGAATTGAACCATCAGCGTTACCCGCTTTTTCAGCACCAATTGGCGTTAAATCTGCACCTAATCTAGCTGCTTGCTCAGCAGTCATATCTGCTTGAACTAATGGAGCAGCCATCATTGTTATTATAGTCGCTGCGATCATGCTTGGTTTTTTAAACATATAACAAGCCCTTAAATTGAATACTTAATATTGAAAGAGACAAAGTCACGGTCTGCAAAGGTATTAGTTGCACCGCCACCCCAGAATGAGTTGTAACTAAAGTCAAACGACCAAGCATTCTGGTAAGTGAAGTTCATCGTCATACCTAGAGACTTTCTGTCTTCTACGAATAGGTACATAGGGTCAGGCGTTGTACCATTAACATCATGTGAGAACACAATACGTGGTGAAAAGTTCACGCCAGCAAAAAGGTTGTTATAGTCACCCTTTGCAATTAAACGGTAGCCCCAAGATGATGCTGTCGGGAATGGGTTTGTTTCTGGACCATTCGAAAGGGCCATATGCAGTAAATCATACTTAGCGCCTTTGTCGATTAAAGGTCCATAACCTTCAATTGTGCCACTTCTTCCAGTACCTGCAACGTTTAAACGAAGTTCGTCATAAGTTGGCATGTCTTTAATTGCTACAGCACCAACTTCACCTACTACAGCCCAGCTATCAGCGCCTAAAGAAGGGCCAAATAAATGCGTCGCAGTAAATTGTGCTTGCATAGAATCACGAAGAATATAACCTTGCGCCACTTCACCAGGCTTTACATAGCTCACTTCGTCTTTTGCACTTAGTTGAGATAAGCTGCTGAAATCAGGACGTAAACCAGAGTAAGCTAATTGCTCAGCCATACCAGCGTAAAGTAACTCTACGTCGTCAATTTGAAGTGGTTCGTCTTGGCGGTAAGAAAACTCACCTGAGAAAGCTGTTTCGCCAATAGCCGTGTTGAAGCTTAAACCGTAAAGCTTGATATCTTCAGGGTAAGTTATTGTCGCTTGAGTAAAGGCATTTAGATTAGTTATATTGTTTTCATCGATTGGGTTTGCCGCAATATAAGCTAAATCTTGAGCTATTACATCCGCCTCAAAATTAGACGCTTTACCAGAAATAAGTGGACGACGACTATGATAGTTAATGTAATAAAGCGCGAACTCAGTATCATTTAACTCAGGTGCAAACATACCAAGGCGGATACCATATTGACCTGCGTCTTTTGGTTCACTCTTACCATTTAAGCCTTTGCCTTTAATCGCAACTTTAGTTGGATAAGCCATGTACATTGATGCTGCAGTTTGACCAACTAACTGAGGTGTTGGTTCTACGCCTTGCGCAATAAGAGCCGCAGTCGCATCTGAATATAGGCTGTTTAGAGACTCAGTAAGATGGTGCAAATCAATATCAGGATTAGACGTAAAACCTAACTGGACATTTTGCATATAGCCATTTTCAGATGCAAAATCGTTAGTAGAAAAGTAACTACCTGACGCAGGCAAACGCGTTTCATGCCACTGGTACTGATAGAAACCCTCTAATGTAACGTTTTCTGTAATACCTAATGACGCCCAGAACATGCCAACCGGAATAAATGCTTCTTTTAATTCAGAACCTGGTGCTCTTAAACGGTCAATATCAACTGGGTTTACGTTAATACCGTGAGAAATAAGTGTGCTCTCACCCCAGTTTACAACTTGTTGACCTAAACGAACTGAAAGTGGATTTTGACCATCATTTAAATCAAAGTCTGCCCACACAAATGCATCTAATAAACGAACATCCGAACATACCTGCTCTTTAGTTTGTTTATCTGCACATGGATCAACTTTTTTACCAGATACTGGGTTGGTATAAGCAAAATCGCCATCTTCCATCGCAAAATCTTTAAAATACATAAAGCGCGAGAAAATACCCCAGTTATCTTTAGAGATACTTAAGTCGTGAGTACCTTTAATTAGTTGAGAAAAAGTGTCACCAGAATCAAAGTTCAGGTTACCAGCGTCGCCATTATTTGAATAAGCGCCTGGCTGAGCCCAAACTTGTGCAGAGCCATACTTTGTATTACCAAGACCAGCATTATAACCAGACCAATCAAATCTTGGATGGTTACTTTTACCAATGTATTGAAAATCACGATCTTCTATACGAATACTTTGACCGTATGAAAAAGTTGAATCGAATGTGATGTCAAAATCACCGACTTGGAAACTTGCAGCTGAAACATTTGCACTTGTTACAGCAACTGTGGCCGCTAAGCCGAGCATTATTTTGTTTGGAACAAAGAGCGCTCTTTTAATCATTATGCGTTCCCCCTATACGGGTTATTTTAATCAAGTTGTTGTTTTTATATTGAAGTAACATTAGAAGTGAACGTACAAAAACTCAAATCCACTAAACCAAAAGTTACTATTTTTTTGTTCTGGACACGACTTTACCCTTGGTAAGACGTCTTACCAGATAATTTATAACACGTAATTCTGCTTTATAACAAATCCTATTCTGAAAATTGTGACGATTTAATACGCTGAACAATAAACAAATAATATTTTATTCTAAATTATTGAGTACTGCTCAGCCTAAATTTAAAAGTATTAATAGCAATACAATTTTTATTTTTAAGACACTTTATCTAGAGAAATAAAGCTATTTGAGTCTGTCAGACAGAGTCTAAACCGCCCCCTAATACCAAGGGAGCTGACAAAACGTCTAATATGTGTAGCGGGAAAACGAATGCTTTTACCGCCATCTTCGATTACTTGTACATACTCATAATCGCCTCGGTAGTAAGCCATGCATTCGTCATAGCTTAATGATAAATAAAAATAGTACTCTATCATTTATACGTTTAATGCCTTATCCACTTTTTCAAACAAGTCATCACTCAAGTTATCAATACTTGCTATTCGTTGTAGCTGTGCCTTTATTAATTGTTGACGAGTGCAGTCAAAACGTTTCCAAGACATAAATGGCGTCACCATTCTCGAGGCGTTCTGTGGATTAATGACATTGAGTTCAATTAGTAAATCGGCTAGTAGTTCATAGCCCTTTCCATCAATACGATGGAATTGAGCAGGATTACTGCGCGCAAATTGACCAACCAACGCTCGCACTCGGTTTGGGTTTGATTTATCAAAACAAGGGTGATCATATAAAGACTTTATCAAGTCAATCGCACCATCGTTATCTGTTGTCGCCTGAAGTGCAAACCATTTGTCCATGACTAAAGGATCATGTCGCCATTGGGCATCGAATTCAGAGAGCAACTGTTCAGCAACTTCATGTTCGGCATTTTTTACCGCCTTGAGCGCAGCCAATTTCAGTGTCATATTGTCTTGCTTGCTGTTAGCAAGTAACCAATCAGTTACCTCATCGTTTTCAATAAGCGCTAAATAATACAGTGCAGTTGCTTTTAAACTTCTTGCTGCTACCGAACTGGCACTAATTTCACCTGACTCTGAACAACTCTCATAAACAGCTACCAGTTCTGATTGTAATTGCGTCGCAATTTGAAGTTCGAATTGCTTGTAGATGTTAACCAGCTCAGTGACTGGCACAGGAGAAAACTCTGCACTCACAGTATCAAAATTAGGTAGTTTGATCAGCTCAGAAATAAGGGCTTTGTCAGTGCTTTCTTCTGTAACGATTGATTTAAGCGCCTGAATTAATGTGTCAGAGATACTAACCGAATCATTGTTAGACATTGTGTTCACAGCATGTTTAATTTCCATAGTGAAAGCGCGTTGAGCGGCTTCCCAACGGGTGAAATCACTAGAAGCATGTCTAAGAATATGTATCAACTCTTCAGACTCGTAGTCGTAGTTTACAACACAAGGCGCGGAAAAGTTTTCTAGTAAAACAGGCGTTGGCTTCGATAAGATATTTTCAAAAGTAAATTCTGCGCTCATTTCTTTCAATTCAATAACAGCATCGAAAGCTTTGCCATTAGAAATAAGCGGTATCGTATTGCCTGCTGTATCAATGAGTTCTATTGCAAAAGGAATATGCAGTGGCTCAGAAACAGGATCATTTTCAGCATGAATTTGATTAAGTTTTAATGTGAAAGTTTGTTGCTCAGCATTATAAGAAGTTTCGACTTGGACCGATGGCGTACCAAACTGACGGTACCAAAGTTTAAATTGCTCTAAACATTTCCCACTGGCATCACTCATAGCAGCAACGAAGTCATCACATGTAACAGCTTGACCATCGTGACGTTCAAAATAAAGCTTCATGCCTTTTTGAAAATTATCTTCACCTAACAAGGTGTGCATCATTCGAATGACTTCAGCACCTTTGTTATAAACCGTCACAGTATAAAAGTTATTCATCTCAATCACTTTTTCTGGACGTATAGGGTGAGCCATCGGGCCTGCATCTTCTGCAAACTGATGTGTTCTCATAGCCATCACTGCATCAATGCGATTCAAAGCGCGGGAGCCAAGGTCACTACTGAACTCTTGATCTCTAAATACTGTCAACCCTTCTTTTAAAGACAGCTGAAACCAATCACGGCAAGTAACACGGTTGCCCGTCCAATTATGGAAGTATTCGTGGCCAACAATTGATTCGATGGTGTGATAGTCACGATCTGTTGCTGTTTGTTGATTTGCCAAAACGCAAGCACTGTTAAAGACATTTAATCCTTTATTTTCCATTGCCCCCATATTGAAGAAGTCAACAGCCACTATCATATAGATATCTAGATCGTACTCTAGGTCAAAGCGCTCTTCATCCCACTTCATGGCATTTTTAAGCGATTCCATTGCATGAGGTGTTTTATCTAAATTGCCTTTATCAACAAAAATCTCAAGCGCAACTTCACGACCGCTTCTTGTTACAAAAGAGTCTCTAAGTACATCAAAATCACCGGCTACAAGAGCGAATAAATAACTCGGCTTTTTATGTGGGTCTTGCCACTTAGTGAAACAACGCCCATCAGGCAAAGTGCCCTCTTCGATTTTATTGCCATTAGATAACAAGTAAGGAATGTCTTTATCGGCAATTATTGTTACTAAGTAATCAGTTAACACGTCAGGTCTATCTAAGAAATACGTGATTTTTCTAAACCCTTCAGCCTCACACTGGGTGCAATAAGCACCTTCTGAAAGATAAAGGCCCTCTAATGATGTATTAGTACTAGGAGAAATCGTGTTCTCAATTTCTAGTGAGAATTCATTCGGTAGATTCTTCAGCGTCAATGATGTTTCAGTTTGGACGAAGTCTTCAAATAATTGACCATTCACTTTTACCGAGATTAAGTTTAATTCAACACCATCTAGACAAAGCTCAGAGAGAGCTTGCGTTGATGAATACAACGCTTTACTGACTACCTTGGTATCTGTTGGATGTAGCTCTACTGTTAACTCTAAATTCGTTACTGTGTGAGAAGGTGCTTGATAATCTTTTAAATACTTAGCTTGAGGCTGGCTTTGCATATCGAATTCCTTAAAAGAGTTAGCCCTTAAAAAGGGCTAATCATTATGCATGGATTATGCTTGTTCTTTGTCTAACTGTTTTGGCTCAATTTTTAAAATCTTTATGCCTATGTATGCATAAATTATTGCCAAGAAAGGATTAATTAAGTTAAAGAAGGCATAGACTGCGTAGTCAAGTGGATTGATCATTAATACACTTTGCATATACGCACCGCATGTATTCCATGGGATCAATGGGCTAGTAATTGTACCACCATCTTCTAGTGTTCTTGATAAGTTCACACTTTTCAATCCACGTTTTTTGTATTCTTCTTTAAACATACGTCCAGGTACAACAATGGCGATATACTGATCAGCGGCAATTAAATTCGTACCGAAACAAGTTGCAATTGTTGACGCTATCAACGAGCCTGTACTGCGTGCCACTCTTAAAATACTTCTTACAAACACTTCTAGTAGACCAGTCTTTTCCATAATGGCACCGAACATTAAAGCTGTCATGACCAGCCATGTCGTTGTCAGCATACCTGCCATGCCACCACCACTTAATAAGTCATCCATGGTGCTATCACCTGTTTTAATGGCAAAACCATCATAGAATGTAGCCCAAACAAGTTTAAAGTAACCAACTAACTGGCCTTGAGATACATCAACTTGCGTGGCTAGTAGATCTGATTGAAAGATAAGCGCCCACACTGCACCGATCACTGCGCCAATTGAAATTGCAGGAAAAGCAGGCATTTTCTTATAAGCCAAAACAAGCAATACAATCAAAGGAACCAGCATCATAGGGTTGATATTAAAGTTGGCATTTAAAATTGAAACAATGTCATCAATGCGACCGATATCACTTGATACATCTGCACTGAACCCCATGATGACAAAGATGATCATCGCAATCACAAAGCTTGGTACCGTTGTCCAAAGCATATGTTGAATATGTTCAAAGAGATCACTTCCAGCAACGGCTGGCGCCAAGTTCGTTGTTTCGGAAAGCGGGCTTAACTTATCACCAAAATATGCGCCTGAGATTACCGCACCCGCTGTGACAACTTGATCTAAGCCAAGACCTGTTGCAACACCAAGTAAAGCGACACCTATGGTGGCAGCAGTCGTCCATGAAGAGCCGATACTCATAGCCACAATGCCACAAATTAGACAACTCGCTGCATAGAACCACTGCGGACTAATTATTTGTAGACCGTAATAGATTAATGTTGGAACAGTACCTGATAGCAACCAAGTGCCAATTAAAGCACCAACCATCAGGAGGATTAATATAGCGCCTAAGGATAAGGTGATGCCTTTGATCATTGCCTCTTCTAATAAACGCCAAGTGTAGCCATTTTTTAAACCAACAAGGGCAGCCGTAAATGTAGCAAAAAGAAGCGCAATTTGATTAGGGCCTGATGAAGAGTTATCACCATACAGATACACTGCAGAGCCTAATAAACAGACCAATACAAAGATTGGTATAAATGCATCAAGGAATGATGCTTGCTTTTGTTGTTTCAACTGGGTTCTCCCGGCAAGGTGGACCTTGCTCTAATTAATATTCAAAAGGCTCAAGGCCGTTTTATTTTTATTCCATTCATACATGATTGAATATTTGCGAAAGCACTGAGTGCGTATCAGTGTTTTAGCAAAAAGTCAGTTTTTACTGTGTTAAGTTTTTGACCAATCGATAAAACTAACAAACCTATTTAATGATTGGTTATACTCAATGTAATCTTCTTGTATGAAAAATTACGTACTTATTCCAATAATAACAAAACATATTGCATAGGGTAATAAAAAAGGCGCCGTAGCGCCTTTGTTAAATTAGTTTTAGCTTATTTCTGAAGATTGTTTTTCGCTAGTCGGCCGTATCTGATTAAATCTTGAGTGATCAGAGCCGCTTCTTCTAAATAAGGGTCTAGCTCAGAGATTACATCAGGTACGTCGTCCAAGTCTTTCACTGCTTCTAAACCTAAACGTTTTAGCCTTTCATTCGTTCTCGCTAATGAACGCTGTTCTGATTCTTCTCTGTCTTTTAGTCTTTGAGATTCAACTAAAGAAATAAAGTTTTTATCTTTCTCTTCGTTATAACGAGCTATATCTGCCAATACATAATTAAATTCTGGCTCTTGAGCTACACGCAACGCATGCTTTTCATTTAAATATGTTACTAGTGGGTTTAAGTTATCTAAGCTCTTATATTTAGCCTGATTAATCTTGTCCCAAGGTAATGCATTGTCTTCTTGGCTTTCACCCCATTCTTCAGGGTCAATCGCTGAAGGTAATAAGATATCAGGCACAACACCTTTATGCTGTGTACTGCCACCATTAATTCGATAAAACTTAGCAATAGTATAAGTTACACTGCCCAATTGATTGCTGAATAAATCGTAGTTTTTAGCCAGTGGTCTATGTTGTTGAACAGTACCTTTACCAAAGGTTTGTTCACCAATCACAACACCACGACCATAATCTTGGATAGCAGCAGCAAAAATTTCAGATGCAGAGGCACTATAGCGGTCAACTAATACCGTAATTGGACCATCATAAAAAGTAATACCGTCTCTGTCTTTCTGCGCTTCTACTCGATTATAAGCAGTATGTATTTGAACCACAGGGCCTTGGTCAATAAATAAACCAGTTAATTGGGTTGCTTCGTATAATGAACCACCGCCGTTTTGACGAAGGTCGATGACAATACCGTCAACATTTTGTTCTTTAAGCTTAGTCAGCTCAACTTTGACATCTTTTGACAGATTATTGTAGAAGCTTGGGATCTCGATCACCCCAATTTTTGACGTTAAATCTGAGTATTTAGCTTCGAATACGTCAGACTTAGCAGCCCTATCTTCTAACTTGATCTTATCTCGAACAATTTCTACAACTTTAGGCGTACCATGTGTATCTGAGCCTTTTAAATATTGCAGACGTACTTTGGTACCTTTTGGACCTTTAATGAGATCAACAACATTATCTAAACGCCAGCCGATAACATCGACAAATTCTTCACCTTCTTGTGCCACACCAACAATTTTATCGTCTGGTTTAATCTTTTCAGACTTGTCTGCCGGACCACCAGGCACAAGTGAACGGATAACCGTGTAGTCTTCATCATAACCAAGTACAGCGCCAATACCTTCTAATTCAAGATCCATGTCCATCTTGAATTGTTCAGCTCTACGTGGTGATAAATAAGATGTATGTGCTTCAATGCTTCGCGCAAACGCATTCATAACGACTTGGAATGCATCTTCACTGTCGGTTTGACTTAAACGTTTTAACGCATTGTTGTAACGTTTAGTCAGTAATTCTTTGATTTCAGGCCACGTTTTGCCTGTCAATTTTAAACGCAACGCATCAGATTTTACACGTTGACGCCAATACTCATTCAACTCGTCTTGTGTTTTAGCAAATTCAGATTCTTCTCTGTCATAGTAAAATGCATCTTCTTTATCGAATGTCATTTCTTTATCAAGAAGTGAAATCGCATACTGAAAACGCTCAAAACGGCGTTGTAAGCTTAAGTTGAATAAGTCATAAGCAAAATCAAGTTTGCCTGACATAAGGGCATCGTCAAATTGCTTTTTATTCGCTTCAAAACGCGCAATATCAGATTGCAAAAAGATAGATTTACTGAAATCTAAAGATTCAACATATCTATCAAAAATTTGCTCTGACAGCGCGTCATTGAAGCTAAATCGCTTGTAATGCTGACGAGTAAATAAGTTAGTCACCCTTTTACTTGCTGTTGTATGCTGAGCCTCTTGCTTTAATACGGGGATATCCTTCGCTGTAACAGCATCAACTGCAGCGAAAGAAGCACTAGAGATGAGTGCAGCGACAACGGGAATGAGCGAAAACTTTTTACTCATACACTACTCCTTAAACGATAAATAAGCTGTCAGCTTTTGTTTTAACTTGCATACCAGTTACTAGTTCAACATGAACTTCGTCTTTGTTTACTTCAGTAATAGTTGCATTAACAAGTGCCTGACCAAGTTTAACTTTTACTTTGTTATTAACCTTGACTTCAGAAGCTGGCAAAGGTTCAACTTTTCCTGAGCTACGTTTTGCTTGTTGAGCTGCAGGCTTCTTGTTAACTCTAGCGCCTTTATCGTTAGAACGTGACTGTCCGTGAGGTTTCTTTTTGTAAGATTTTGTGTCACCGTCTTGCTGACGAGGACGCTGAGGCTTTTTACGCTTGGCCATTTTCGCACGGCTTTCTTCAAGTGCTTTTTGAGCATGTTCAATGTGCTCTTGTTCCACTTTTTCAGCATCATTACCATCAAGGTCAACGCGGAATTCGTTTTTAGTTACGGCTTCCAAATAACGCCAGTTAGAAGTGTACTTGCGAAGAGCTTGGCGAACTTGCGTTTTACTTACAACTTCTGAGCCTTCAATACGCTCTGCAACGTCTTTAAAAATACCAACTTTTAACGGTTTGATGCCGTCTTTTTTCTTGAAGCAGTTAGGAAATTCTTTAAATAAGAACTCCAGTACTTCATTAATGTCTTTTAGCTTGTTTGTGGTTTCCATGTTTAACCTATTTGTTATACCTGTTCATCTAGTGATGAATGAATATAGTGAGTAACCCAATCTGTTAACTCTTCAAATTCAGCCTCAATAAGCGCTAAATCACCACGAAGATGTTCCCAGATGCCGTTAATCAAGTTGTCGATTGTTTCACAATCTAAATCATCAGGTAGCATATCCCATGCAAAATGAATTAATTCATTTAAGGTTTCAGCTACCTGCTCTTCTTCCCCTTCCCAATCACCAACATCATGAATGGCAAAAAGATAATCTTGTACATTTAAAAGGTCTTTCACTAAAGTGTGGCCTCAAAAATCTTCACAATTTGTTCAAGACCAGCTTGGTCATCTAAATCAAAGCGAGCATGCAGTGGGCTATCGATATCTAGTACGCCAAATACTTCACCGTTTTTGAAAACAGGCACTACAATTTCAGAGTTTGACGCTGCATCACAGGCGATATGACCTGCAAAAGCGTGCACATCTTCAACAAGTTGTGTACTTTTCGAATGTGCAGCAGTACCACATACCCCTTTTCCAACCGGAATACGGATACATGCAGGGTTACCTTGGAAAGGCCCTAACACTAACTCGTCAGGCTTATCGATTAAGTAGAAACCTGCCCAGTTAACGTCATCTAACGATGTAAAAAGCAAAGCACTGAGGTTTGCCATGTTTGCGATTGCGTTTTTTTCGTCGCTGATCAAACCTTCGGCCTGCTTGGCCAAAGATTGATAGAAGTCTGTTTTTTGCATTCGACTCATCAAAATAAAATGTTCAAATGCTTAAGGTACTCTTTAGCGTTAAGAATTAAAACCTTTTCAGCAGAAAAACTGTTAATAAACTGAAAAACAGAGCATTAATTGGTTAGTTTTCAGGCTGCGTGTTAATTAAAGCGCCTTAAGCCATATAAAAACAGACCTGAAGCAAGTGCAGCCATCACTGTATTGACTAAAAATACCAAACCTGCTGAAGCTGAAAATAAGAAGCTAAATAAGGCCCCGCCTAGCATCCCTAGCGTCAAGACACCTGAATATTGAACTTTATTATATTTATACATCAGCATATAACCAGGCACGACGAGTAACGCCATTGAAAGGCCGACTATATGTGCATTAGCAATGGCACTCATCAACAAAGAAAAAAACATTTTTGCCCCACCGCTTTCTACACTCAGTGCGTAGTATACCCCTAACGTTGTCCCTACAATTACAGGAGCCAGTAGCGACATTGCCACACTTTTAGCTAATTGCTGTTTCATACATTCTCTGCCTTCTTTTTATTGTATCAATTAGAGAGTGTATGAAAACGTACAAATAACCAGTGGACTTTAGTCGAAGCTTTATTCAAGTGAGAGAATGAAAGGCAAAAAAAAAGCCACTAGATTACTAGCGGCTTACTTATTTTATGAATAAGTGGCGGAGAGATAGGGATTTGAACCCTAGATACGCTATTAACGTATGCCGGTTTTCAAGACCGGTGCTTTCAACCACTCAGCCATCTCTCCGAATTGGCGCGCATATTAGAAGGTTTTAGAACAAATGTAAAGTAGAGAAATAGGCAATTTTCAATAGTATTGTTTCGGACGTTTGGCAATGAAGGCACAAATGACGCAGCCAATAAGTGCAACAAACGCAAACAACGCACTTTGCAGCATCAATTCACCACGGTGTTGGTGGCTTGCGGGAATAATTAAAATCGAGAGCGCCGGAAATACACTGACAAATAATATGTATGCTGTGACCTTCAATGCGCGCAAGAAATCATAGCGCTTTGAGTAAAGCATCCAACTAGACACCAACACCACAGCACTCATGGCGCTAAGCGTAATATACAAAGGTGCTTTGGTTTCCATCGCTACATAGTTGGTGAGCAGGGCTCCTAGGACGCCCCAAAATGTCCATAAGCCCCAACGCTCTTTTTCTCTTAAGAATAAGTTACCCATTGATTCTTATCTTCTTATTATTTTATTGATTACAAATATGTACAAAACTTACCCTAACAAAATTTACGCCTTATAAAAACCACCAAGGGAAAATTAGTGGCTAAAAAAGCATCTTATCAGGTGTGAGATTAACCGCAGATGACACTAAAGCCTGAACACATCAGGTCTGCACAAGAAAGCGCTTACTTGCAATCAAAAGCACGAATATAACTAGGACACGATATACCGTAGAAATAACCTTGAGGAAAAAACATCACAGCGCTGCTATAACCACCAGCGCTGTCACTTTTGCAACCTAAATACGCGATGTAAAAAAGTCTTCAACGAGATGGCGACGCTTTTTAGGGCAATCCACAGTTGCGGTACCTAAATAAAGAAAACCGATGATTTCATCGTCTCGCTGTAAACCAAGCCGACTTTTAACGTAATCCGATTGGGCGTAGCTACCAGTACGCCAAATGCCTGCAAGACCTTGAGCATAGGCTGCTTGCTGCATTGCAAAGGTGGCGCATGACGCACTGGCAATTTGCTCTACTCTGGGCACTTTATCATGGGGCTTATATTTCATGATGCAGACAATAATCATCGGCGCTCTATCAACTAAAGACGCGGCGCGCTCTATCGCTCGCTCTCCCATCGCTTCTTGGACGGCGGCATCGGCAAAAATTGCACCTAATTCAGCGCGACGTTCGTCCTCTAAAACAATAAATTGCCAAGGCGCAAGGTTCGCATGGTCAGGCACGCGTAAGGCAGCGTGTTGAATAAGTGAAAGCTGTTCGGCGTTAGGACCTGGAAACGAGAGGTGGCTGTCAGACTGACGATTTAACAGAAGTTCATGTGCTTGCATTTATGATAATTCGTGTAGTTAATGTGATAGCCATAGACTACCACAGTAACACCTACACACATACCAGTGTGGCTATGACTTTCTTGCTTTAAGATAGTAATCAATGCTCACAAAGCGGCCCCCACCTGTAAACAATAATGACAGCAACATCACAAAATAAATGCTCGCAAACTCAATGCCGTTATTTAGTATGACGATGTTGCCGCGGTCATAGAGGTAACTGGGGCGCCCATGTTCGGCAACAATGGTTTTAATGGTCTCAAGTCGCAATTTCGCCGCCGAAGAGTTGACCAAACTGTCGTTAGCCTGCTCTATCCCGACCCAACTCAATACCGTTGCCGGACTAGTCTGAGAGTCAGTTGGCGTAATTGCAAACCAGCCGTTGTCCCAATGGACCATAGTGATAGCAACAGCCATGGTGATCAGTAATGGTATAGCGACCAGGCGCGTTAATAAACCAACAAGCAATAGCCAACCGCCAAGAAATTCTGTCCAACCAGCAGTAAATGCAAGCACATCAGCAAAAGGTAAGCCAAGGCCCCAATCACTGTTTCCAAACCAAGACACTACATTGGCGTCAGCTAATAGACGCTCAGTCCAGGGTAACTGCTCATTGCCTAAATTTAACTTGCTATAGCCCGCAATAATCATCACAGGGGCCAGTATGAGACGCATCAATAAAGAAGGGACACCGTCAAAGAGCTGGAAAGGAGCATGAGAGTGCTCTAAGGGGGTTGCAGTGGAAGTACGCATAATGTGCTCTTAATTTTTATTTACTACTGGTATAGCACAAAGACCTTAGAAACCAATTTTATATTTCAGCTGCGTGATAAGCGGATTAAAGTAAGCACCCTAATCCGCCCTAAATCACTGCGCTAGATATCTCTAGCAACAAGGAGTGCCTCTTTAATTGCGCGCTTCGCATCAATTTCCGACGCTAGTTTTGCGCCACCAATAACATGAACGCCAGTGCTAGTATGAGTTTCTTGCGCCTGCTTCAATTCTGAATCGTTAGACGTTTGACCAATACAGCCAATGACTGTATCAACATCCAAAATGCGCGACTCTCCGTTGACAGTAATGTGCAGTCCTTCATTATCAAAACGTTGATATTGGCATCCCGCGATTTGCTCAACGCCTTGCATTTTGGCAACTTGACGGTGTATCCACCCTGTCGTTTTGCCAAGTGTACTTCCAAAACGTCCTTCGCTGCGTTTAAGCATGTACAGCTTCTTATCAGTGCGATGAGGGGCACTTTGCTGTTCAATACCCCACTGCGCTTTGAAGTCATCAATACTTTGATCCGACGTTTCAGTTAGGTATGCGACCATATCAAAGCCGATACCG
>ENA-OWNT01002695-OWNT01002695.1-seawater-metagenome-genome-assembly--contig:-NODE-2695-length-17989-cov-3.936970_pt1 | contig 17989 bp, 18 predicted proteins | sample MGYA00238136_ERZ651165 | MGnify/ENA primary metagenome ERZ651165 (study PRJEB26861, sample SAMN08777766) | seawater metagenome | isolation source: coastal seawater | place: USA: Florida | collected...
CTAAACCTGTACACAATTCACCCGTACTTCCGAATTTTTCCTTTCCGCTCCACCTCGGCGATGTGAAGACCCAGCCTGAGTGAGCAGAGCGGCTGTGAGTGAGTGAGCAGGGAATGACCGAACCCACCCACGCGGTCGGTCGGTCGGTCGGCTGCAGCGCAGCGGCACGTCGGCTCACTCTCACTCACTCACTCACAGTCACTCACAGTCACTCACAGTATAAAGGCACCCACTCACTCACTGTACAGTCCCGCCCACAGTCACTCACTCACTCACTCACGCACTCACAGTCGACGTCAGCTGACTGTGGCTTCACTTCACTGTGAACTGTGAACGGGGGTGGGACTGTGTTCTACTGTGGGGGTGGGAGTGACTTGTGATGATTGCAATCAGTACTTTCAGTACTGAGTACAGCCAGTGAAAATGCACTTACTTTTATGTCGGTATGTACCGTACATAGTACGGTGAACGATGGAAATGATGCACATTGTCGTGTCATTGAGTGAGTGAGTGCGTGAAGGCGGAAGGGCGTGAGTGGATCGATGCATCGAGTGGCGTTTTGGGTAATTCCACTGGCGTTCAGAAGGCGAACTGAAAATGCAGATTTCAGACTTGGAAGAAAAATTCGCGCAAAATTGGACGAAGAGTGACCGAGCGAACGAGTGCAGCTGAAGCAGTGAAGCAGTTGATCGCTTAAATAATATTGAAGCCTACGTTTCTGTATTCATTGTTTATGACAATGCAGCAACGCTATCATAAATCAGTAATTAAACCGATTGCCTGGATGATACTCTGCAGGATACTAAACTCACAAACTCACCCACTGTCCGTCATGAGGGTGAGTGAGTGAGAGTGAGTGAGTGAGGGTGAGTGAGTGAACAGAACAGCACTTTTGAATTGTGGCGCTCACTCACAGTCAGTCACTCACTCACTCACAGTCACTCACTCACTCACAGTCACTCACTCACAGTCACTCAGAGCGATGGACGGATCGATGGACTGTTCGTTCGTTCGTTCGTTCGTTCGTTCGTTCGTTCGTTCGCTCCTTTGTTCGTTCGCTTCTTTGTTCGTTCGTTCGTTCGTTCGCTCCTTCGCTCCTTCGTCGTGTCGAGTCAAGAAAGACAGACACGCAACAACGAACTGCAAGTTGTCGTTGTCGTTGTCGTCGGCGTCGTCGTTGTCGCGATAGTGGAAGATCGAAATAAGAAAACTAAACTCTGTGGGATGGCTGGGTGTAGCTGTGTGTCAGTGCTTGTGTAGTGATCCAGGCGTGTGCAGGCGTGTGTGGCTGCGTTCGGCTGCGTTGGATTGGGTTGGAATACAGTGTAGTGTTTGGTTTTGGAGTGCGGCTTCTAATCAAGTTGGCATTGACGGAGAGTGTGGTGGTGCGTGCAATATACCAAGAAAGAGTGCTGCAGAAGGGTTGGTGCCAAACTAGCGGGGCGTTGGACGGATGTGATTGGGGTGGGCCACGAGTCAGCGAGTTCAAGGTAAGGTACCACGCGGGAAAGTTCATTGTCTATCGACCAAGATACTAGTCAGTTGAGGTCATCTATGAACAATTGGGTTCACGTTGTGGAACGAACAAGAGCACTTGCCTGTTCGCTCGAAGCACACGCGCTTTTTTAAACGCCGATTTAGTCTTTGGCCAAATTGTACGCCATCGGTCGTAGCCCTGGCGACCGTCGTTGTCGAGGGCATACGCAGAGTGGTGCAGGAGTGCAGCACCATGAATCCCTCCGCCGCGGAATTTAATGCTGGTGGATCAGCTAGTGCTCAAAACCAACAGAAAACTGGTTTCAAGTCCTCTGCCGCCGCATTCACGCCAAGCGACCAGGGGGTGCCAGCCTCGTCGAAGTCGTTTAATTCCGCGTCGTCTGAGTTCGTCCCCAGCAGCGATGGCTCTAGCCAAGCAGCAAAGTCGTCAAGCAACGTGGCCCCGGCCTCCGCGACGTCTGCCCCGTCATTGTTAGGCTCGGGCCAGATTTCGTATGACTCCCGTCGGCACGCCTCGCAATACGTCCCAGCAGCAGTTTCTGCGGATGGCCACGGCACTGCTGCTTCCGTGGCCCAAGCGCCGTCCTATGTGCCAAGCGCGGGTAATACTAATCCGTACAGCCGCCGCCATGCAGCACAATACGTACCCCCGAATGCGATTGACCGCGGAGTGGCCGCCGAAGGTGCGTCAAACCCGTACATCCAAAACGGGCTAGGCGTACAACAGTATGGCGGCTCCCCAGATGGCTCACAGTTTCCCGGGGGCGCTCACCACGTCCCAAATGGAGGAGGTTCTGCGGCCGCAGCACCGAACATGAATCCTTACGGCGCACAGCACGCGTACGGAGGTCCGCAACCCGACATGTACGGCAACTTTGTTCCTGGCCAACACCACGAGCCAATTCAGCTAGAGCTGCCAACAAGTCCAATGTTTCTCGAAGCTCGACGCCAGCCACGACGAGTGCTTGGATCGCTGTACATGCCCGCGCAGTACCGCAACTATTTTCAGGTAGATATCGATGGCATCGCTCTGTGGCCAGTTTGAATTGTTGATACACACTGTGTGCGCTGCAGGCTCAAGTCGTGGCGTGCCACCGCCAGCTGCAGCCAGACTCACCATTGCTCAAGTCAGTATCTCGCGCTCAGTCTCTGTCAAGATGATTATGCACCCGTCCTATCGCGCCATGCCTGATTTGGTGCCTGCATTTTTTGTTCTTTATAGATATATCCCAAAGCAGTACAACTGTGCTTACCCACTCGACGTCGCGGACATTCCGCCGGACCAACAGCCAGTCGGCCTCCCGGCCCCGGTCTCCATTTCAGGCCACAGTTTCCCATACCCGACGAAAGTTTTCAAAGTCAGCAACACAGGCGACGGACACGTCTACGCTTTGCGGCGCGTTGATAAACTGCGAACCACCTCAGAGGTGTGTTCCGATTTCCCATTGCTACGCTTTCTCCGTGGCAGTGCTGACAGTCCAATGCTATTGTTGCTCCCAGATTGTGAGTACGGCATACCAAAAGTGGAAGAAAGTTTTACACCCAGGAATTGTTGTCCTCCACCGAATCTTTACGCAAAATCACGCAACATTCTTTGTGCACGGTGAGCACATCTTGTGTGGCTTTGATTTTGCACCGACAGTCGTGGTCACCGATTGTTTAAAATCCGTTCTTCGACAGGTTATCATCCGGGTGCAGTTAGCCTCAAACAAAAGTATATCGATGGGTCGCCGCATCCCATTCACGAACCGGTGGTTTGGAACATTATTTCTGGAGTATTTTCAGCTATTTTCTTCGTTCATCGCCAAGGTTCGTTCAACCCTTCGTGACCCACCACAGCAACGGAGTTCACTGCCCAGGATATCATTGTGTACACTCTGATGCGCAGGTCTAGCGTTGCGTTGCTGCAATGCATCACGGATCCTTGTCACCGGCGATAGCGGAAGAGCATTCATTGGCTGTGTTGGAGTTATGGATGTACTCGATCATGAGAACAAAAAATCTGTCGAAGTTTTGCAACGAGAAGACTTGCTCGCGTTCGGAAAGGTATGTTGATGTTCTGTGTCATTTCAACCAATGGTGTGTGACGCTCGCGAACCTTTACATTCTTGCAGGCTCTTTTGTGCATTTGCTCACGGACTGCCGTCGCCGCTTCCAATGTTGTTCAGTATGTTGCGTCAGTGTGTTGTTGTCGATCGTGAATGCACGTTCTTTTTGACGTTGATGGGGTGCGGTTGCCCAGATATCTTGAGATCATTCAGAAGCACTACTCAGCGGACCTGTGTGGGTTGATAATGACGCTCGTGAACTTCAACCGCCCTCAACTGAAAGTCCGTTGTGTTCCGCTGTCAATCGTCATCGCTTATTGTAACACCCAGTTGTGCTGGCTTGTAGATGGAGGCGGTTATGCAAATGATTGCATCGCGAACAGTTGCGCACACAAGCGAATTGTACAGCTATGTGGATAACCTCGAGTAAGTTGTCTTGTGAACTGGATAACCTCGACCGATTTGTTGATTCGTTCGTCTGTCACGAAGGTACTATCTGTCGCAAGAGCTTGAGAATGGTCGGCTGTTCAGCCTGATGCTCAAACTCCAGGTTTGTGTCCGTCAGCGCGCGGGCCGCAGACTGACGTCAATTGTAACACCCAACTATCAATACGTAGACGTTAACATCGAAGAGCGGCGCCGATATGGTACACCAGGAGCAGGCTTACTTACTTAAGCTCTTTCAGGTATGACGACAGGTGCCCACAATGTTCTTGTTCTGCTTGCAAATTTTCACGACAGAGCATGTGTGCGCGCAGAGCTACGTGTTTGACCAGAGGGCCCCGACCGGAAAGCCGGTTGTGGACCTAGCACATTCAATTTCGTGCTTAAACAAGTGAGTGCCATGGTGTGGAACCCTCGTTGCCATGTCGAGTGTGTGAATGACACAGTGCAACGCCGTTGACAGGTTGGATGCTGGTTCCGACGAAAAAATAATGCTCAGTGCAGAAAACAACAAGTCACTCATCATCGCTTCTTATCGGGATATTCAACATGCCATCGAGGTCTGCTACCGCGGCCTCGTCGAAAATGCTTTGAATGTTTCCAGTGGCAACCAATACCCACAACCCGCACAGCATTTCAATCGGCGGCGAGGAGGCGGCCGTGGATACCGTGGCACTCAAAGCAGGGGCCGGGGAGGGCGTGGGTACCGCCATTAATTGTTTTATAACTTGCCGACGGTTCTGGACATGTGTTGAGCAAGTCACAGACAACTCATGTTGTACTATTAGTTTTAATTTTACAGAAAGTGCTGCGTCATCGTTGTCGGCAAGCGCACCACACGCACAACCTCGCAAGCATCAAAGTGACACAGCTCGGCATTCACGAACGCTAATGCAGTTCACAAGACAACCTGTGAAACCTGATCTCAGTGTTCGTCGATAATGACGTGGACATCCACTCTTCCCTTTCCCGTCGTTGACCCTCCATCAATGGTTGAGTTCACGTTGCCGTGGGGCAACGAAATCGTTGAATTTGTGTTCGCGGCAGTGTGATGTGCGTCGCCACGATGGGCGATAATATTCCGAATTTTTTCCTCGACGGCCTCCAAATGATCAAGTTTCTTTTCCAGAGCAATTGGATTAATCGCACCGTGTGGGTTGGTGCCGTTTCCGCGCCGGTGCTGGTTTGATGCATTGCCTCTGTGGTGTGGAGGATGCATGCCGTCCATGCCTGGTGGGAGATTCTTGCGGATAAAATTTCGCTTGCGGTGTGGGTGTCCTTTCCCACCGCGATTTCCATCTCGCAATGCATGTTGCAGCATGTTTTTCACACCAAACCACGCGCCGTCACCTGCGCGTCCAAAGCCTAGGCCACCGCCCCCTACAGACAACATGTGCACAAAAACAAAGAAAACAAAAAATGTGAGTTTCTGCCGCCATGTCTCACTGAAAGTCGACAAGTTCTACATACCGCCGCGTCCCATAGCAATGCTGCTCGAGGGCAATGACAACAGCACCACTCCCAGATACACAGCCAGAAACCATCTCATCGTCGAAGCTGTGAGTGGCCGAAGCCGGATATCTTTGGCAGGATGTACCCTTCACGAAAAATGTAGTCTGCTCACCTGGACAAAGCGATGAGGGTGAACAATTATTGTTCACATTTTTCTTCACAAAAGCAAAGCTTGAAAGCGTATGAATACCAATATCGACCACGCTACGCGGTAGCAAGTCGATCCACCAAACACATCCAACGCCGTAATTGTGCACCCGACACCCTCGGTGACAGCATGAATCTGGATAGACTGCACTGTCGCAAACGCGCGTCTGCAACGAGTCAACCGCCATCAACGGTAAACGAACGCGTGACCGGGCTGCAACAGACGACTGATGAACTAAACAGCCATCTTACAATGACAAGCAGACACGTAGCCAACAGCAACGGCGGCGGCATCGGCGAAGAAGAAGAAGAAGACGACGACGACGACGACGACGTCAGCACAAAAGAGTATAACGCCACCGACAACGACGCCACGGACGCCACAGACGCCGCGACGAAGTCCACAACATGGAATCGTTCGAACTTCGTCAACGAATTCGACATCCGAACTTCGACGACAACGCACAGACAAACAAACACACAGCAAAGCAGCTGCGCTGGCGGCCAGTGGGCAAAGGCGACGAAGGCTATCACAGTCGCCGCCGTCGCCGCCTCACCGTTCGTTCGTTCGCCCGTTCGCTCGCCACCGCGTCGTCGAAACAGTAATGCCCACAAAATTACGATCCTGGAGTATTGCAAAAGTGTGACTGCACAGCGTCGAAGGGGTTGGCGGTTGGCGGTTGCCGGGGTGGCGCGGTGGCGTAAACCCGCGCATGCAGGGCGTAGTCATCGTGTGAATGCGATCCGATGCTGTGATGCTGTGATGCTGTGATGCTGTGATGCTGGAATGTGATTAGGATAGTGCATGCATGCCAGTCATTCCGCGGGAGTGAGTCTGCACCTTCCTACTCGACGACGGTGTTAGCGCTTTCGAGCACAAAGTACAATGGCTTGCGCGGCGTCAGTCCGATGATTTGGAAGCGGTTGTTGGAGAATTGATGGGTTGTTCTCCTTCTCCACGAGCAAACCGTCCACTAGAAGTGACGCATCTGTCAAACTGGCACGCGCGTTCGACAGGCACTGTTTAAGGGAATGATGCATGTGCGCTGTGCGCCTTCGCTCCCGTGCACTCACTCCCAACTCACCATCAATCGCGTTACAAGGAAAACTGCACCAACGATGACGAAACAATAGACGTGGTTTTATTATGACACGCCATTTATTTGACAACTAGCTGACTTCCAAGTTGAATCCACAATCCAAGCGTAAGCCCGAAACCCCAAACCCGTTGCTGGAAGCATAGCCGTCGAAACATTTGCAGTCGCCGGTGCTGGAATCACAGATTCCGTTTCCAGAACACACGGTATTCAGTTTGGTGCCAACTGTGTCGACAGATGTCGAAACCGATACACAGTCGCCGCTGCAAGCGGCCGTCAGCTCTGGTAAGTCCCCAAATTCTGACAAAAATGTAACCTGTGACAACATTAAACACAACATGTTTACAATCATTGCGAGGCAAAGTTGCGGCAGGCTGATTTCACGAACCTGAAACGCAGACCCTCCAACGGCGCAAGGCTCTATGGCGTTGTCGACGAAACTCACAGCAACAGAGCCAACTGTCAACAAGTCTTCAAGGGCATTCTGGATTGTGTCGGAGCTGGCATCGCCAACAATGGATTCTGTTGTTTTGCCGCGGAACGTGAGGGTGAACGTGGTATCCTACATGAATTCAGAGAGTCAGTGTGATGCACGAAATGTCTGTCCTGTGTCCGTACGCAATTAGCACGACGAACCCCTGCATCACTGCCAGACTCACAGTCCACTTGTTGAACTTCTGGTGTGCTGGCACCTAAATTGTAGACGGGATCACCACTAGCACATGCCCACTCCATGCAGTTGGGACCCGTTCGCGACTTTCGCGGACCGTGCGCATCGGCGAAACGGTATTCAAAGGCCTGTTCACAGTAAATTCGAGTCAAGATCTGCACTTTGTTGCACGTGGTGCGACCAGATGCACAACGTACCGATCCAAAGCAGCTACAGCCTTGGATTTTGTCCGCATCCCACGCAGCCATGCCTTCAAAACCAGGGACTGACCCGTATGTTATTGGTTCAGGATCTCCAAGTGTGTTAATTGCTTCCGTAGCTGCTTCGCGCATGGTTACGCATCGCCCGCGACCCCCACATGGCTCCTGATTTGAGCTAGGACATTGCATTCTTTCGCATGCCGCACCTTCAAATCCTCGGCGACAGCTGCAACGCCCCGTGTTACGATCACATGTCCCCATAGCTGAACACTCTGCTGTGGCATGCGCCGTGTCAAGGCTTGTTGCTTCATCAAACCATGCTCTTCCCGTAGGGCAAGTTCGTTCATCACACACGTAGCCAGTCCAACCATCGTGACACTGGCAGTACTTGCTCTTGTCGTTGTCACTAATGTCGCAAAATCCTCGCCCGCTGCACGCTCCAGTCATCACAGTGCCACCGTGAGATCGACGATGCGTTGCCGGCGATACTGGACACGTTGCGGTCAGCGTTGCGTTGTCTTTTACTGCACAGTTTGCACCCTCGCTTGAGGATGAAGAATACCCATCCTCGCAGGAGCAAGTTCCTGTCGTGTAGTCACAAGTACCTCTTGCATTGCACTCCTGGTCGGACAAGATACTGCCGGGATCGTCCCCCGTCTCACAAGCAGTGAGGGAGCAATCAAAGCCAAAGTAAGGAGGGTCGCAAACACATCCCTGAATCATCGATCCATCCCACAAGCTGTATTCCGTGTTTACAAAGCTAGTATTGCCGTCAAACGCCTCGGCAAACTCTGCCATAGTCAAACAAGTCCCACGGCCGCTGCAAATATCGCCATCGTTGGACGGACATCTCAGCAGGTCGCAGGATGCTCCCTCAAACAAAATGCCGCAGTCACAAATTCCGGTTGTTCTGTCGCACGTCCCAACATTCGAACACTCCACCGCACCAATGTGTGCAGAGTCTGTCGAGTTTGCGACATCGAACCACGGTGTGCCTTCAGCACACTTTCGTTGGGAACAGTCCGATCCTGTGAACCCGGAGTAGCAGCTACATGTCCCGTACAACTGATTGCAACTGCCCTGGCTAGAGCATTGGTTGGGGCACGAATACAGAGCACCGCACCGCACATATTGGATTGCCAGTAGCGCCACCGACAAGAGCATTTGCTGCCATTTTGTCTTTGTCGATAGTACGCGCATTACGCTCGTGCGCCGAAGAGTGGATCTACGGCGCGGGACTATCACAACCCATCCATTGCAATCGCTTTCATTGCAGTTTGCGACGTACAAAAATCAGAAAGGTGAGTTCTGTTCTTGAGGCCATGTTTGTAAAATAGAAGCTGATCTTCGGGCACGCGGAAGAGTTCTACCCAATTCCAGAATGCGAAGTGTCAACGACACACGCTATCTTTTCGAACCACAGCGCTGTCCTGCGCTGCACAGCGCTGTCCTGCGCTGCGCTATTCATTCCTTGTTTCGAACCAAGACTTGGTAATTTGTCATACCACGCCTTCAACAATGTGTGCCTCCGACGACGTACCGCGTCAACGCCGAGCGTTCACTGCGCCTTGCCATAGGTTGACACAACACCGTGCGCGTTGAACAGTTAGTTGCAGCGTGCACAAGAAGACCGAAAGCAGAAAGCGCCTTCGGCATTTTGTGAATCCGTTGGAGGCAGGAGACACTGTGTGTGGTCGAGCTCCTGCAGCGACCGTGGCAAGGAAGGAAGTGCAACGGAGGCCTGCTGCCTCATGTAACTTCCGCCCCGACATCCACTGTACATTACGACATCGTCGCTTTGATGGTACCCAATCAACGCGAGTAGTTATCCTCACATTCGTGTTCGATTTCCTTGCTTTTCGCCGGCAAGGCTCTGCTGCGACTGTCCGTTTGATCGAAATAGCCGCTCCCCAATGCGTCCACAAGGAAGTCGAAGACGGTCGGCGTGCATGTACCTGGTTCGCAACGATGTACTGGAGGACCATGAGCTAGCTATGGTAGTTACCTTTCAAACCCCACTGACGTTGGTGTGCGCTGTTGTGCTGCTGACGGCGATGTCATCGTCAGCCGTCAAACGTTTGGACTTCGAACTCTGCCGTTTCTTATTGGAGTCGCGCCGTCGCAACGGGTAGCGTCGCTTTGCTGAGGGTGACACTCTTGCCGGACGTGTTGCGGTACGCAAACGGTGACTTTCCTGAGTTTAGCGCCGAAAATCCCTGAACAGATGCAGCGACAGCAGTCAACCACTGAGCTGTTGGAGCCGAGGTTTTCAGTGGTGTTGCCATGTGCATGGTTACTTCCGTAATGTTTTCTGTCGAGCAGTTCGGGGTTGTGCAACACTTTTTATCTGTCCTCGCAGCAAAACACGTGCTAATTTCTTCTGGTGATACACAGTGTACTCTCCATAGCTACACTCCATTTTGGCGGCATTCGACATGTTAACCGCGGCAGCGAAATGTTGCACCATGAGTAGATAGACCGACTATGTCGGCATGCGGTGGCTTTTCAATGGCACTGGCTGTCGTGGTGGTGTTGTCGCAGGGTTTCTGTTGTGGCCAAAACTTCAACTACAACGCTGAATTTGGTTCACAGTGTTTGTACATCCACGACAATGCTGAGTGCAGCGGGAGTCCTGTTTCATCTGCATGCACAGACTTGCGAGAGGAAGAAACTTGCATTTCGCTACGACCGCTCGGTGAGTGCACTCTTCTTGACGCCGAGGCAGGACTGTACCAGAACCAGACTTGTGTGCGGTGGGAGGAGCTCGTTCAAACGACAACGAACAGGACCACGACCACAACCACAACAACCACAACACAGCCGCCGGTATGTGAGGACACTACTTGGGAAGAGCACTTAGGTTATCTAGTGTGGACGGACGAATGGAACTTTACATGCGCAGAATACGAAAAGTACAACTGGTGTTCAAATCTCGTCGACTACAGCTACAGTAGAAATGAGCGGGGCTGCACAGCGGCACAAGCATGCTGCTTTTGCGGTGGTGGCACCACTGGCGGCAACAAGTTTGTCCACGCAGATCAGACAACACAGCTCCCGGAGTACTTGGAAGAATGCGACAATTATGAATTTGGAATCGAACTACCGTGCCGTGATGCCGACGACACTTTGTGTGTGTACACTTGCCGCAACATCGAACAAGTTTTCTGTGGAACCCCCGAAGCCAATGTCTCTGGATTCACGGATGGCAACTTGAGTGCTCGCGAAGCGTGCTGCATGTGCGGTGGGGGAGACCTGCCCCCGGAACCCTATCTAGTTTATGATACGACCACGTGCACATTCTTTTCTCACAATATCACTCCAGACGGCTTGTCCGACATCGACTATGATGACGAGGGGTTTGCATTTCAGATTTCTTACTCGCGTTCCAATCCACCCGCTTGTTGGACTGGACTGGCATTTCTCATCTTTCTTGGAGTGTGCTCAATCGCAGTAATTGGATTTCTCATTCAGCGCTGTGCAGACGCAAATCGTGTGACCAAAATTACAGTTGACAATCGCAATCGCTTACCGCGTCAATCAGTGATGGAGAAGAATGTGGAGGCGCGCAGACGAGAATTGTTCCAGGCTGAGCAAAAAGCGGAGGAGGACGCCGAAATAGAACGGCAGCGCATTCTCCGGAACCAGGAAGCGGATGCTTGGATTGTGAAAGCTCAACAGGAAAGCAACCAAACATTCAAGGCGAAGTGGCAAAGGGACCAAGAGCGTCGCAACGAGCAGGAGCGCAAAGCCAGAGCCGCAGCCAAGGTACGGCATGTGTTCACGTGCGTGTTGTACGAGTGGAGTCACACGTGTTCGAATACCTCGCTCCTTTGGGCACTTCATGTTTTCTTCATGTATTTTTACACGCAGTCCCGCGAAGAGCGTCTCGCGCGAATTGCCGCTTTCGAGGCGAAGCATGGCGCGGACTGGGAGCAGAAACTATCAACGAATGACCTTGGCCAACAGCATCAAGTTCTCACGCATGCGGTGTCCTCTGAACAGGCGTCGATCTAGCTCGGCGAAATAAGTTTACAACAACAACGTGATAGCGCACCGCCAACTATGATCGTTGGTTGTTCCACCTACCACTACGACCGTTCACCCTCGACTATCGTTGTTGCACCACCTCGCTGTGCACCTTGCACCACCTAGCCAAGCCTCATGCACCACCTAGCCAGGCCTCATGCACCACACAACCGCGAACCATGCGCCACCAGCGTAGCTATGCACCACGCACCACCTGCCTATAGCTGTGCACCATACACCACGTGCCTAGCAATGCACCGTGCACCACCTGTTTTTGGTTGGCATCGCATATTGCACCACTTCCCGTCTTTCCGCGGACCACCGAATACGAATACGCGCACATGCGAGCAGTGTTGGTGGTGGTGCATTCGCAGACACATTCGCAGTCACATTCGCAGTCGCAGTCGCAGTCGCAGTCGCAGTCGCAGTCTCGCAGTCGCAGTCGGCTCGTTCGTTCGTTCGTTCGTTCGTTGCAGCCGGCGACCTGTACACTCAATGAACGCTGAAGCGCTGGTCGTGGTCAGGCAGGCGCGCAGTCAGTTCGTTGTTCGTTGTCGTTGTCTTGAGGGAGCGCAGTGAGTCGTGAGTGAGTAGTGAGTGCTTTGTTGGCACTTCGTCGTTGCCCTGTGACTCTGTGACCTGTGCTCGCTGCCGTAGGTCATAGCAGGCTGTACCGCGGTTGCTGACGTCGCAACAAAGGACTGCAGGTTGCAAGAAGAGGCGTCGCGGCGTCGCGGCGTCGCGGTGGTGAATCAATGGAGGGAAGCCGGCTGCACTTTTTGCCGTTGCTGGTAGTGCCCTGCATTGGCAGGGGTTGGGGGTCACGGACGTAGATGGCGGATTGTGTCGGCGTTTCGCCTACGCTATTTGGTCAACGAGTATTGTTCAATTGCTGTTGTAAGTAGTTACTGTAGCGCGAGCGTGGTGCTTGAATGCCATGCGCTCTAGTGATGGCGAAGTTGCACCCGTGCGTACATGGTGGTGAAAGCGCGACGTAACTTGAGGGTGGATAAATGGATGGTCGAGGACTTTCACGGATACATGATACTTGTCAGACCCTTGAATTTTCGAAGCCTCTTTGCCAATTTTCTCCTGGTTCGTCGATCTTGTAAATTCCAACGCTACACCATGTCGACCACACAGCCCGCAGCCGCTTCGGATCCCGAAGTCAAGAAGCATCAATTCTACTATTTCGGCCTGGAGGGTAAAGGCGAGTGCATTCGCTTGGCTTTAAACTTTGCTGGAATTCCGTTCGATGACATTATTGTTGTACGTACTCGGTACGCAGTTGCGTTTTGTGTCTCCGATCATTTGACGCTCTGTTATTTCTGTGATGATAGACTGGCGACACTTGGCCGGAATTGAAGAAAACCATGAAGTATGGTCAAATTCCAATGCTGCGAACACCCGAAGGGGCTGAGATGAACCAGTCTCAGGCGATTATTCGTTACGTGGGACGGTTGGCCGAAGGTGACGTTCTGTACCCCGCCACCGACTTGGTGCAGGCGCAGCTCATCGACAGCATCCTCAACGCCAGCGGCGACTTGGACATTGGAATCATCACGTACAGGTATGGACACCGCGTTGGGTTTGGGCACTTGGACGACGAGGCCAAGGCGAAGGCAGCCAAAACACTGATCACAGAGGTATAGGGCTTGGCCGCTTTTTGCATGCAGCGTGGTTGTGATCGCCCAGTCATGGAGTGTATGTTGGTTTTTCGGTGCAGGTTTTCCCTCTCAAACTTAAGCAGTTTGAGCAAATTCTTGAGCGATCACCGACACAGTGGTTTGCTGGAACGGAAGGGCCTTCCATCGCCGATTTTTACTTGGGTTCGTAGCAATACTGATGCAGCGACGAACTGAAGACAATGCCTGACGCCAACCTGTGTGTACTTCAGCACCAACTTTCAAGAATTTGGAGATTGGACTCGAATTGTTTGAGTTGAATCAACCACAGCTTCAAGGTAATTCGACGGTTCTGTTGGCCGCGGCAGACCCGGGGTCGTCGCTCATGAGTCGTCTTTTGTTGCAGGCATTATCTCGAAGAACTTTCCGAGGTTGGCCAAGTTTTTGAAAGACTTTTACGCGGTGCCACAGACAGCGGCGTACTACGACAGCAAGAAACAGGCTGCTCCTTGACTGATTGATGATGAGTGACTTGTGATCATGCGTGGCAAGTGCAGAGAATGGTGAAACAACTGTTGTTCGAGATAAAGTCATGGTATTCGAGTATTCTGTGGCGAATCTAAGAGCCACTGTTTCCTTTGGCTGTGTCGTTTGTGTTCACTGCGCTCCCTCCACCATTGACGCTATCGCTCGTGACTCCGTCACCTTCTTCGACTTCAATCGGGGTTTCTAACTGTTGTTTGTTGTCGTATTCTTCGAAACCGTCCTCGTCCATCATTTGGAACATTTGCATCTGCTGTTGCTGCTGCTGAGATGCCGCCATCTCCAACAGTATCGAGTGCATGCCTTAACAGGACAGTCCGAACAACAACACAAATGCATAATAAGCGTGCGAAACACCCTAAGAGAACAACCCCAAGCCGCGAGATGGCGAATGTAACATACTATTCACGACTTGTACTAACGACGTCTGCTGTGCCCGCATTTGGAGCAAGTCTTCGTGTAAGTTGAGCAAGTTGATCTGCAGTACAAAGGCGGGTGGTGGTCAGAAGCGGACCAGGGAAGAAGGGACGCGCACGTGGCAATCACAGCGATACGACACAGAGCATAAAACCATACCGAAGCAGACTCATTTGTTGGATGAGAATTCTGCCCTTTAAACTTGTTCAACAACAACATCGAGGCCAAGGAGGACGTTGCGTCTTGAGGGCAGCAATCATATCGAACGTCGTGAGTGTCATGCTGCAAGTACACAACAATGTTCGGCTTTTTGCCAGCAACCACGCGTACCTTGGGCAGGGGGAGCGAACCCTAATCTATGTGTCGTCAGATGCGGCAAGGCATCGTCATTTTCTTGAGTGTGATTCGGTGCAGGAGATGACGACGCATCCTACAACAGAGCATCGACAGCGAGTGTACGTGAAGGCGTGTGAAAATGAACTAATCGTGAACAGCTTTGCTTACCTCTGGTCCCTTTGCAGTGAGAGGGCTCGAGTCCGGAGACTTGCTGCCCCTACGACCAGTTTTATCGATACCGGTGCCGGCCTTGGATGCATCAACGGAGTCACCGCGATTGCTCGAGCTAGAAGGAGTTGAGACCTCCAGTCCCGACGAATCGTTGCGCTTGCGAGTCCGAGTATCTTCACGGCGCATGCGACGAGATTTCCACGCATCTGATTGGGCCCGTTTACGTACTTGTTTGGCGCGGCTGATTTTCTGGTGCTGTGTACTCGGGTCAAACGTGCTTTGATGGCGGCGCACCATAAACGTTGTGTCGCTGTGCAAGCGCCCAGGGAGCGTGGCACGACGGGCATCTGGCATGAACACCGGCGTTGTCGCGCGGGCTTGCTCTTGCATTTCATTCCAGCTTTGTTGAATAGAATCAAGCTCTTCTTGGCTTGATGCACGCAGGGCGCGAAAGAAGCCAATCCACATGTGCTTGATCGCGAATGCCCTTACTGGTGCCATGCACTCCGGGTACATCCGCAGCGCGCGGATAAAGTTGACTCGCTGCAAAATGGCCACCTCGCAGAAGGTGAGTGTCAACGCTGACCGCACGGCTGGCCTGTCGAACAACACAAACTGTTCTCCAAAAACTGACGGAGCTACGAGGGTTTGCTCAATCTGAACAGTGTCCTCATCCCAACGTTCTATTTGTAGCGACCCCGAGTAAAGAATAAACATATTCTCGATAACGGTCTTCACGTTGTACACGTACTCGTGTGGGCCAAACAGTCTGTTTTGGAGGTCCTTTGACAGTTCGGCCAGAAACTCCCTGTGAGTGTCCCGGAACATGTCAAGTTTCGAAAGAATTGGACCATGAATGAAGTAAGCGATTTCCGACATCAGTGGTGGAGAAAAGACCAAGTTGCTAACTTTTTCGCGCATGGAATCGCTCATGGAGTACTTTGAGCTGTGGGCGTAAAAACAGAAGTCATTCGCCCGGACGCGAAGGTGTGTTGGGATCTTGTACTTTTGCATGAATTGGTTCAGCGCATCCATCTTTGCCTGAAATTCTTCGGTTTCAATGCTCAGTCCTTGAGCGATGATGCAGACCGTACCAATGACGTACGAGAAGACGGCGGCTCCAACAAACATGGAAAACATGACAAACATGCGTTCGGCCGTTGTCGTGGGAGCAATGTCTCCGTATCCAATTGTCGTCACTGTCGTGACCGCCCAGTATATGCAGGCAACATACAGGGCTGGTTTGTCGTCCGCGGTGTCGATGGGCGTGGGAAGCGTCAGCAACCAGTTGTCGCGCTCCTCTTGGACAACCAGAAGAAAACCCATGCAGCATCCAAGCCAGTGAACGATGACAATGACGATTACCAGGAAGAGAATCAACCGCACGAGTCCGTAGCGAACTTTCATGACGATAGCACGCTCCCATCGGTTCAATACACGTGAAGCGCGCACAACTTTGAGGAGTTTGGCCAATCGCACTAAGCGAATAATCTTGTTGATTTTGAACCACACACTGTACTCCCCCTCCAAAAAAAAGGCGCTTGCCGCAAAAGTCTCTGGGTTTGCGAGTCTGTAAAAGTACTCCACAAACTCAAACGGAACGCTCGACACCAAATCAACCAAGAACCACGTTCGCAAATATCGCACGGCCACGACTTTGCATTTGAAGTATGTTGACTTTTTCTCACGCATGATTGCAGTTCTGAAGTTCAGTATGATATCTACCACGAAGTAGACGTCGACAATGCGATCCAGCGCAAAAACGACCCACCAATCGTGAACGTTATCCAGCGTCCAGTGTGTCAGAAAAGCGATCTGGAACGGTGTGAAAATGGTCAGGTACACCAGGAGTAAGATCATGATGATGTCCCATTTGCGACGAAAATCGCCGTTGGGTTCCACAACACAGCAGCGCTTTTGCTGTCCATGAAGTCCAGAAGCGGCACTGAGCACTGCATAATTGGACACCGCCGCGATGCGCCCTTGTGCTCGCATCCTCCCAACATGGCTCCGCGCAATCAGCTCACCGTCTTCCGACATTCCTGTTGAATGACGCTTGGTTAATCGAGTTTCTGCGACCGCCTCCGAATCGAATAGTTCCGAGTTGAGCGTACGAGACGAATGCTGTGATTTCAGTCTGGGCAGGCGGCCTTCGGGCGCTGCTTGAGCTTCTTGCTGCTCCACCGTTTTATTGAGCTGGAGAAAACTCGTCTTGGCTTCAAGTTGCGACGTAGCCAGCGCCTTGTCGCCGCGGTTTTCACGCAGCGGCTTTCGGTGCTCCAAATTTGCGGAATGAACAAGACTCTCAGGAACAACTTTTACGTTCGAAAATTCGCTCCTGAAGACGTTCTTTTTTGAGGAATGGACCTTTTCCGAAGTGACAGGAAGCCTCGCTTCCTCCCCCAGAACAGATCTTTCTGTCGCCGCAGCATGCAGTCTCCCCATAAGAATGGAGTGTTTTGCGACATCTTGTATCGAGGAGCGTCGATTCAATTCATTTTTCTTCGACGCGTGCGACTCCATAATGTTTGGAGCTCGCTAGATTAGAGCCTACAAAAGCAACGTGTTCATAACAGGCAGTTCGCCCAGCGTTGACATCTTCGTACGAAGGCACACTGCGTGACGGCTGCCAGTCATGTGAGCGGCGCCCACGCCGATTATGCAGCTCTTGTCAGCTGCAACAAGAAGTCCTCTCCTCTGCAACCCGCAACGTCGGCGGCACAGAAAAAAACACGATGAAAGTAATGCCGCGCTTTTTGGGAACTTCAATGTAAACAGCTAGGCAGAACGCGCCGCACAGACAATGACAAGTGAGGAAACGGCCTCTTCAGATGAGCACACCGCCTAGCAAACCCAGAGCACATGGGCGTCACCACCACCTGTCAACAACCACGACTAACTGATCGACCGGACAACGGAGCGAACGAACGCACCTGCGAACAAGAGGAGAAGGAGTATACGGACGAAGGAACGAACGATTGTTCAAGCGTTCTATCGATCAAGCGAACAAACAACGCCACTCGAGCCAACCGCTTTAGCCCCAACCGCGAACACCACCACCACCACCGACGACGACGAACTCCTGTTTCGAAGTACTGCACTACATATACTACCCGAACATCGCCACCAACTCTTCCATAACTAACTCCACGACTAACAAAGTTCCGCCGACCACAAACAACAAACGAACAAACGAACGAACGAACGAACGAACGAACGAACGAACGAACGAACGAACGAACGAACGAACGAACGA
>ENA-OWNT01002698-OWNT01002698.1-seawater-metagenome-genome-assembly--contig:-NODE-2698-length-17982-cov-4.121586_pt1 | contig 17982 bp, 10 predicted proteins | sample MGYA00238136_ERZ651165 | MGnify/ENA primary metagenome ERZ651165 (study PRJEB26861, sample SAMN08777766) | seawater metagenome | isolation source: coastal seawater | place: USA: Florida | collected...
CGGGGTACGTCTGTTTCTGCAACTGGGTTTGGAAGGCATTCTCCGTGTACAACCGAAAGCATTTTCCGGGCCGCGTACGACCGGCACGACCTTTGCGCTGGTTGGCTGACGCCTGGGAGATAGGACTCACCAAAAGTGACTCGACGCGAATGCGAGGATTATACACCTTTTGTTTGCTGAACCCGGGATCCACAACGTACACGATGCCATCAATAGTCAAAGACGTTTCTGCAATGTTTGTGGACACAACTACTTTGCGACCAGCGGGACCACCCGGAGTGCGCGGTGGCGGTGCATCGTTGAAAATAAGGTTTTGCTTGTCGTTGGAGAGAGCGGAATACAGCGGATACACTTCCATGGGCCCGTATTCAGGTCCTAACGCCTCTGCTTGGTCACGGATTTTGCGGCAGCAATCCTCGATCTCAAACTCACCAGTCAAAAATACAAGAATATCTCCTTCGTCTTCGCACTTGTGGATTTGGATCACAGTGTTGATGCAAGCTTCGACGTAGTCGCGCTCGGGTTCGGGCGTGTAATAAACATCGACATGATGCAATCGGCCCGGAACACGAAGCAAGGGCGCACCTTCAAAGTAGCGCTGAAAGCTCTCGGCATCAAGAGTGGCAGACATAACGATAACTTTCAAGTCTTTGCGGCGCTGCAGGACCTCCTTTAGCAGTCCAAACAGGACATCTGTTGAGAGCGTGCGCTCGTGGGCCTCATCCAAAATCACTGTGGAGTACCGCTTCAGGTAGTGATCTTCCATCGCCTCACGCAAGAGCATACCATCAGTCACGAACTTTAGCACAGTCCTTGAACTGGAACAGTCATCGAAACGAATGTTGTAACCAACTTCTTGGCCCAGAGTAACGTCCAACTCTTCAGCGACACGCTTGGCGACGCTGGTGGCGGCGACACGACGAGGCTGTGTGCACGCAATCTGCATCCCTGGTTTGTTGAATCCACCTTCCAAAAGAGCGGAAGGGATCTGCGTGGTTTTACCGGAACCGGTCTCACCTTCCACAACGACAACTTGGTTTTCCGTCACTGCCTTGGACAGCAAATCGATGAACTGATACACAGGTAAGCTCTTTCGGATTTTTAACAAGTCGTAGTAATGTTTGGAGAAAGGGCGGTTGGTCAGCGGGTTGATGCTGGACTCCTGCCCGAAAATTTTTGCTGCAGCGCTCGGACCATCAGACCACTTGCTCCGCTTCTTTTCGCCACCACCCAAGTCGAGTGTGCGTTTGCGATCAGACATGGTTGCAGGAACGGTGTCGCGCAAAGAGCACCCACTTGATGAACTTATTAAGGCGCGGTTGCCTCCCTACCCAAACAAACAACCTACTGTAGGTCGGTGCCTTCGGAAGTTGCCACACGCAGAGCCCCCAACGAAACCGGCGAAAAAAGAAAGCGACCTTATATGCACCACTGTTGAGTCAACGCAACGGCCCAACACCGTCCCGATTGCAGACTACACGGGTGTCTGACAACATCCGCCACACCAACCTGCCACGTTGACGAGCGAAGCAGTACCACCACAACGCCACACCCACCGACGTAACAACACAAGGCAACGCCAAGCGAGAAAACAGCATATTACTCGGCTGAGCAGCCATCCGCAACATCACGAAACGCAACGATTGCGTGTGTCACTCTTGTGAAAGTCAATGTGACGTTACGATTCCTGCAATGGGGGGGCAACAACTGCTTTCAACGCAACAAGCGAAGATTCATGCGCTTTCAATGATGACGACGCCACCATCACCGCCGCCGCAACGGCAACGACCAAAACGACAACGACCAAAAACACGACCAAAACGACCAAAACAACGACAACAACGACGACGACGACGACGACGACGACGACGACGACAACGACGACGACAACGACGACGACAACGACAACGACAACGACGACAACGACAGACGACGACAACAACGACGACTACGACTATCTATCGTTGGCCGGCGTTGGCCATTCTTCATTCATTCGTTTCGCTCCTTGGACAGAAGACAGACAGACAGACAGACAGACAGTGCGCTGAGTTGGTCTGAGTGAGTGAGCCAGCGAGTCAGCGAGTGAGTGAGTGAGTGAGTGAGTGAGTGAGTGAGTGAGGTGTTGGCTGGCCGCTCACTCACGCCAACTCACTCACTCACTCACTCACTCACTCACCGTCCCTTCCTCCCTTCCTTCCTTCCTTCCTTCCTTGCTTTGGCTCGAAGCAACAGAACATACTGTATCTATCTATCTATCTATCTACAACTGTTACTTTACTCTTTCGTGCATTTTCAAAGCGTCTTTACTGATGCATACTTTGTAATGTCAAATGTAGATAGATACTGCCAATACCACTCCCTGGCACTCGATTTTATAGGAACCTGCAAACACTGGTTCCAACCAACCAATGTTGTACAGGCTGTGCTTCTGATACGCAGCGTGGAGTGGCTGCGTTGACTTTGTCATGAAGTTGCATAATGAGAAAGTTTGATCTTTGTAGTAGAAAATAGAGGTTCGTAATGTATGAGTTGGACGCCGGCAGCTCAACCGCACACTGTGCAGAGGAAGCAAAGTGAGTGAAGGGTTGTGAGGGTTGTGTGAGTGAGCGTCAGTGAGTGGCAGGGAGTGGCAGTGAGTAAGGTCACAGCAACAGCGCACTGCCAGCCAGCCAGCCAGCCAGCCACAGTGTGACAGTGAACGACAGTGAACGACAGTGAACGACAGTGAGTGAAGCAGAGATGCGGTCACTCACTCACTCACTCACTCACTCACTCACAGTCAGTCAGTCAGTCGGTGGTTGGTTCGGTCGCTCGGTCGCTCGGTCATTCACTGACTGTGAGTGGGAAGGGAAGCCAACGCCTTCACTCACTTCACTTCACGTTCATTGGGGCTGGCTGGCAGTGAGTGAGTGAGTGAGTGAGTGAGTGACCAGAGAGACCACACACTGAGTGAGTGAGTGAGTGAGTGAGTGAGTGAAAGTGGCCGCGGGCTGTTGTGCTGCGCCGTCCGTGGCTTGGGCGCGTTGGTACTGCGCGTGAAGGCGGAGCGGCCAATCTGGTAGTGCAGCGCTCAGTACACTGACTGGGAGAGTGGGAGAGCGGACTCATCACAGTCAGCCAGTCTCACTCACTCACTCACTCACTCACTCACTGACTTCGCCGTCACTCACTCACTCACTCACTGTGCATCGCTGGACTTAGCTTCGCATTTGCTTTTGCTTTTGCTTTTGCTTTTGCTTTCGTTCGTTCGTTTGTTCGTTGGTTCGTTCGCTGCCTTCGTTGCTGTTGCTGTTGCTGTTGCTGTTGCTGTTGCTGTTGCTGTTGGTTGCTCTTTGTTTTTCGTTGTCGTGGCGGTGGTTGTGGGAGTAAGTGAATAGAAAGTGTCGTGCCGTGTCTTGTTGCGTTGTGGATGGATGGGCGAAGAGTTGCGCTTGTGGTTGTGGAGAGTGACACCATTGGGTAGTGGCAGCACGAACAACGACGAACAATCGAGGTGCGCAAGAATAGGAGTCGTCGGCGACCGACGAGAGGAATGGCAAATGCAACGAGTGATGCCAACCAATTCCACCCAAACCCGTGTTGGACAGCTGGAATAGTGCCTGCGACGGCGGTGGTGGGGTTCGAACAGGACTCAGTCGGATACGTAGAAGTGATAGCGTTTCAACCGAGGTCGCTGGCAAGACCTAGAGGCATCGACTTGTGACTAAGTATTGTGACGCCTGCTGCGCGTGTCTGTATTCCGATGGGATTGCGGCTCCGACCACGGTTGTAATACTACGACAGCAACTGTTTCGCTGCGCTGCTTTTTGTGGGTTCTTTTTCTTTCGGGGAAAATTCACATCTCGGTTTAGGTCAAACCAACAACTCCCCTCTTTCATCATGTCTGCCGAACTCTCTCCCCAGGATGCTGACTACCAGCGCATGATTGCCGCTGAGGTCCACATTGGCACCAAGATCGCCAATGACCAGATGAAGGACTACGTCTGGGTCCGCCGCCAAGACAGTAAGTTTCTTGCCATATTTTGTTGTTTGTGTAGTTTTGCACGTGACGGTGAACACGCAGCCATTCGTTTCAGTCGTCCTTGTCGTGGCCCACGTATCGCCTGTGACCCGCTCTCCTTCTCACTGTCGTGTGCCCTACTTCTTGTCCAGACGTCCACGTCCTCAACATCAGCAAGACCTACGACAAGATCATGCTTGCCGCCCGTGTCATCGCTGCCGTCGAGAACCCCGCCGATGTCTGCGCCGTCTCTGCCCGCCCTTACGGCCAGCGCTCTGTGCTCAAGTTCGCCCAGTACACCGGATCTTCCGCCATTGCTGGACGTTTCACCCCTGGTACTTTCACCAACCAGATCACCAAGCAGTTCAAGGAGCCCCGTCTGCTCATCATCACCGACCCCCGCACGGACCACCAGCCCGTCAAGGAGTCCTCGTACGTGAACATCCCCGTCATCGCTCTTTGCGATTCCGACTCTCCTCTTGAGCACGTCGACATCGCCATCCCCGTCAACAACAAGGGCCGCTACTCTATCGGCCTTGTGTACTGGCTCCTCGCCCGCGAAGTCCTCCGCCTCCGCGGCAGCATCCCCCGTGAACACGAGTGGGAAGTCCCCGTTGATCTCTTCTTCTACCGTGATCCCGCTGAGATCGAGAAGGCCATGGCCGCCGCTCCCGTCGTCATCGAGGAGCCCCAATACCAGGCTGGTGCACCCGGCAACTGGGAGGGTGGTGAAGCCGCCCCTGTCGAGCCTGAAGTTGAGGTCGGCGCCGGATGGGATGACGCCGGTGCCGGATGGGACGGCGAAGAAGGAGCTGCCGCCGCCCCCGAGGCCGAAGGTTGGTAAACAACCCAGGTTATTTAAAGTACGGGCTAGGTTTCCGGGGAACCAGACCAAGATCCGGTATCCTGCCCGCCACCTAAACTTAGATGTGAAATCGAACCTTGCGCACTCTGCAGATTTGTGCTCGAGTGTGGTGTTGCATCAATGTTGTTGTTGTTGAGTTGTTGACCATGTCGTTGGGTTCACAGCAACGGCAGAGCATAAAATGAGGAGTGTTGTTGCAAGAGTCAGGCTCGGCTAAACAGTATCTATTCTTTATATAAAAATGCACTCGAGTTGCGAAGAGGAACGCAGGTCTACCGCGCAGTTTTTGTGCCTGCGATCCGCTTTGATTCACTCCGAGGTGACAAAGTGGCGGCGAGGGGCAGTCTGGCGGGCGAAATTGGGCCGCTCGAAGGGAGCCCGGGACTACCCGGCGAAGTTTGGGCGGTGCTACTATCTGCGGGCGGAGAGCTGATCTTCACCGGGGTCGATGATGCGGACGCTGCGGCGGCAGCCTTGCGGCGACTGACTTTAGCTTCTCGTGTCGTCCGCTGCAAGTTTCCCGCTGGCGGCGGAGCTGCGGTTGCTCCCACTGCTGGCAGCGGAGCCGCGTTGCCTGTGGTTGAAGTCAGCGTGCCAGCACCCAAACTGCATGCCACACCATTGGTCTTTCGCGCCTCGCTTGGGAGCGCATGCAGGTAACCTTGACCCACGTCAAGGCCTAAGCAGCCTTCACCGCCCCATTGCATAGTGGGCTTGAGTCTTTTGAGGGCCACACGGTCTGTAATTGAATTGTAAACATAAATATCCAGCGATTTGTCGACGTGGTCCATCACAAGCTCAAAGAGTTCCGTGGCATCGTTGAAGGTTTGAACTGCAGCATTCACAAACAAAGCCCGCACATATGAATCACTACTAAACATCCTACGTCGTACACAAAGCAAGACCGACGTACTCGCTGTGCCCAGAATATAGTCGCTTTCTGGTGTCAAACCCGCACTCTCCGCGGGGGATCCCTTGACAACTTCAAGAACTCGCAGGCAATTTTCAGAATTTTGATAAGAATCGTGTCGAATTGTGATTCCCAGTAGCCCTGAGCAAACAAAAAGAATCAAACAGCAGCGCAGCAAACGTGTGACTCAAATCCCAGTTCTACTTTCATCATGTGGATTTGCAAACACGAACCATCGCCGCCCCAAGTGTCCGATGGAATTATGCTGACCTCCCGATAGGTCCTTGACTTTGTGTTGTACACAACTAGCGCCAGCTTTTGGTTCTTGTGTCGCGTCAGCAGGTTCACAAGGTCTTCTCCTTCTGTCTCAAAAGTCTGGTCTTCGGCCTTCATAATGAAGTCAAAAAACGACACAAGCCCGGCCTGAAGACCGGGAGAATTCGGCTGCACATCAAGCACTCGGTATCCGCAAGTGTACTGTGAGGCAGAAGTTCCCATCTTGACGAGTGAGGGAGGCTCCACGACCAACCACCGGTGACGCAAGTCACTAAAAAGGAAAAGATTTGTCGACGACTCAAAAACCCCAATAAACGCGTCGCGAGGCCATCGTGTCGAACACCTCAAGGTGCATTTGCACCTGGGACGCGTCAACTCACACAGAAAATAAAGCCTGGTCCACACCGCACCACATCAATACCTCATCGTTCACTGTAATCTGTGTCGCTTGTCTGGACCGTCAGTGCAATGAGTTGAGTCAACACACACGCTAGCCATGCAGCAAAAACAACCAAAATAGCAGAGAAGACGGCAGCGAGTAAGCAGCAGCAAGACAGACAGACCAACAACAGACAAACAGGCAGACACCACAGACACACAGACAAAAGAACCGAGAGTCGAGAGTCTGAGATCGATCTGAGAGCCGCCTCGTCACACAACACACAACACAACACACAACAACACGACTCCGTCCAACACAGCACCACCCACCCACCAACACACTCACAGTCACTCACTCACTCACTCACAGTCACTCACTCACTCAAAGTTCACACTCACTCACTCACAGTCACAGAAGCAACAACGAACGCAACATCACTCACTCACTCACTCACTCACTCACACTCACTCACTCACTGTGCTTGGCTGGCTGACTGGTTTGTTTGGTAGCCAGCCTCCGCAGTCACTCACTCACTCACTGTCAGTCATTGATTGTCTCACTCACTGTCACTCACTCACACACACTCACTCACTGTCACTCACTCACAGTCACTGAAATCCAAGGATCCTTTGGGATATTTTCGGAGTTTTGAACTTTGAGTGGTTCACAGTTAGATTTCTTTCAAATGGTCAAATGTCAAATGTCAAATGTCAAATGTCAAATGTGTTCTTTCAAATGTACATTTCAGTTTCCATCGTTTGGTAGTGCTGTCAATTAGTTCTTCATATATCCAAAACACTGTACTGTATATTTGATTATCTCACTTGCCAGTCCTCGAACGATCGAACGAACGATGGACGATGGATCATAGTCACATTATCTACAACTGACATTACGCTGTACTGCGGCATTTATGCCATTGAACAACTTCATAATAGTAGTCGTAGATATATTAGATCATCCGCATGACGTGTACAGTGTACATGTACATGATCCGTGTACATGTGTGCGTGCACGACGTTGACGTTGACGTTGACGGTCGTTGCAGCGTTGACTGACGTTGACGGCTGTGGCGCTGTGGCAGTCACTGCGGCGGCTGACGACGTCGATGTGTTCGTTGCGTTGGGTCGCAAGGTCGCAAAACCGTATCCAGCTGCCTGCTGTCTTGCAATCCTTCAATCCGTTTATCCTTTTGTGCTTGCTACATGCAGCGTTGACTCGACGTTTTACCTCTGTTGATGTTGTAGCGCTGCCAAGGAAGGCTTCCTGTAACGAAGTCAATGTAACTAATGGCATTGAGCATTGTTGCGGTGAAGAAGTGACGAGACTGAGCTGCCGTGCCTACATTGAGACGTGGAGATGTTGACCGCTGTGTCGCTGTTGCTGTCGTTGCTGCCAACAATGGTCGCAACCTCGTTGTCGGTTCGTGGTCCAAGCTTGAGCTGCAACATTAAACTTTCACTCGTTCTGCGGCACGCCTTTGTTAGTGTTCCCAGCAGCCACCACGATATAGCACGCCGACACCTGCATGGACACCGGAGCGCTGACAGCGTGGAAGAGGGCTGACAACGCTACTGGTGTTGTGCGGCGAGTGAGCAGCTGAATTCAATCGAATTCTAGCGCTCAGGAAAGAAAAATAAAGTTGCCATTCGAAGAATTAGAACCGCTCGGGATGCGGACAGGGCCTTGTAGCAGCGCAGAGTAGTCATGGAAACGTAGATCCTCCAGGACCACCCCTTGAATCACGCAAAAATGCCGGATGGCACTCGCCGCAAGCGGCGCGGCGCACCCACGAACTTGGACGTGGCAGAAATTAATGGTGGGTCAAGCACGGGCTTAGATTTCCGCCGTGTATCGCCACGCATTACAAACAATGTGTACTCGTCCAGTCATCCGAGCCGAACGCACCCGAGCTTGCTCACCCCAAGTTTGTCGATCATCTCGGAGAAGTTCGCTGGCATGGCCACAAGCAAGTCGGTGCATGAGAAACAAAAGAGAGGCAACAATATGTTCAAGCAAGGCGACAACCGCCGCGGCCGTGGATCTCGTGGTGGAAAGAACTCTTCGAGCTCGCGTGGTGGAAAGGGTGGGCGCGGCCGCAACAACAAGGGGAGAAATAGCGATCGAGGCAAGAATGGAAGAAACTCACAGAGGCAACACGGTGGGGGTCGCCGACGCTCAAGTAGTTCGGGTGGAGGCGGTGGCTACGATGGCCAAATGCGGACAGATTCTCCGCCTTTTCAACCCCAATCAAGTTCTGCTGGTTTCCACCCTGGTGGTTCGTGGTCTTTAGATGGCGGTCGGAGTCCACCTACGAGTGTACCTGGCTGCTCACTAGCCACATTGCCCATTCTACCTCCAGCACCGCGGCGGGGTTGGGAGGCTGGTCTTCTGACCGTGATGCAGTACAACGTGTTGGCTGACGGCTTTTATGCCTGTGTGGGAGAGTATGCTGCGTCCTCATACGGAGGATTCAACACATATTCAACCCCACAGCAACGTTGCTGGGCTTCGCGCTTTCCACGCCTAGTAGCCGAATTTGACGCGACTGCACCAGACCTATTGTGTCTGCAAGAGGTACAGTATGAGCACTACATGAGCTTCTTTTACCCAGCCATGCACGCCCGTGGATATCAATGTTTTCTCTCGCGTCGCCATGACGATAGACGCGGCGTGTCAGAGAGGGATCTCTACGTCGCCACTTTTGTGAGAATAACAGCTGCCAAAGTACTGGAGCAACCAGTCATCGTTCGCTTCCATGAGGTGGCGAAGCAACTGTGGTCATCTCCTGAAGGACGCAAAGTTTTGTTCGGAGATGCAGCCACACAAGTATTTGAAGAGAACGCGACGCGTGAGCGGTTTGAAGGATTCCTTCAAAGACTCGCCGATGCTGACAATGAGGCCATCGTTGCTGTGTGCGGGTCCACTGCAGATCCGGACCAACAATTCGTTGTTGTCAACGCACACCTGTATTGGAACCCAGCGTACGCGGACGTGAAGTCTTTGCAAGTCGCATTGCTGTGTCACGCTCTTCGCGCAAACCTGGAGCGCTGGGGTTTATTCTCGAATGGAGATCACTGTCCAGTAGTCATGTGCACCGATCTGAATTCGCAGCCGCGCGATTCTGTCGTGCATGGCGGGGCTGAAGGTGCATATGTGCTGATGACCACAGGTCACTTAGGAGCTGATCACGCAGATCACCCAGCCACAGATACCCCAGCAATAGAAGGTGTCGAAGGCAGCATTCCTCGATCTTCGTCTGCTCCGTCCATGCAGTCTCTCTCAACTAGTGGAATTCAATGGAAAAGCGTATATGGGCTGGATTTGAAAAATCGCGATGAATCCAGCGATGGAAGCAAAGAGCCGTTGATCACAACTAAAACAGCAAGTTTCTCCGGTGAGTTCTTGTGTACGAATACACTTCGAGTACGCTTCGAGTACACTTCGAGCTGGTTTATTTTCGTTTCATTACTGACTTGCGTTGGGTTATGTGTGGCAGGATGCATCGACTACATCTTTGTTGGAGGTGGATTTTCTGTTATTGACAGATGTGCTCTGCCTTACCAACCCGATACTGATGCTGCTAAGGCGTTTCAGCCAATGCCGAACAGTATGTTTCCGTCCGACCATCTCTCTCTCGCAGCTCGGCTCAAGCTTCAGCTTGTGGATTAGGTGCATTGATCGCGCTGCACATGCAACGAACCGCACCTGACTGTTAAATAAAAGAGGTAGACTCCCCTTGCTGTCCGTCCTCTGGACTTCGTACACCTTGAATGCTCTGCAACGAAGCGACAACGTATCACAAGACAAGAACGAATTCGCCCATTTTTTCTCGGCGATTATTGCTCAAGTCCGTTTAGGAGCTGGTGCGACCATTCACCCACGTACAGTGCTCCCCACCACAACAGGGTAGGTACGGTACGTCCACACCATACTTCTCATTTACTTTTGTGCGGTGGTGATTGTGTAAAGTAAACTACCCTGGAGACAGAATGCCGAGACATGAGTGAGGCGTTGTGTGGTATGTGGTGTTGGGGTGGTAGTGTTGTGCGCATCGACCGACCCATCTGTGCGCGTCGACGGCGTCTGTGTCTTCTTCTGACGACTTCACGTTGTCATCTCGTGAAATGTCCCATTACGATTTCGAGGCGATGACGTCACAACAAAAGCCGCCTCACAAGGCACAACCCCACAGCACACCATGTGGCCGCCGAACAAACAGTCACTTTTGAATGTTGTTGTGGTTGTTCGTCGTCGCCGCTGTCGTTGCCGTTGCCGTTGTTGTTGTTTTGCGTGTCGTTGCATCTCGTTTCATCGCTGCGTCTGCGTTGACCTAATATTTCGGTCATGCGCTCAGACGAAGGGTTGGTAGCTCTCTCGACGAGAGTGTGAAGTGCTGCCCTGCATTCGGTAGTTCGCAGCGGGCGTGCGCAAAACGACAGAGATGTCACAACGACGATGGCGGGAAGCACTGCCCACGTGGACCAACAAGCAAATTGGCTAGGTCGTTTGATTTGCTCTGCGTTGCGATATTGACCTTGTGTTTTTCTTTCCATTAAGTTTAGTTTGGATTCCGTGCTCGTCACTCAGTTAAAACCCACGCGGTGTTGCGACGTAGCGTGAATCCATGACTTCGTGACTTACGCAGGTGAATGTGATTGGTGAGGAGTACACAATGGCAACAGAGTTTTTTGCTGGCATGTGCGGTGGCGCTGCTGGAATTGTCGTTGGACAACCCTTTGACACGTTGAAAGTCCTTCAGCAAACCGACGTTTCTGGGAAGAAGACGCTCTACGAAACTTTCAGGAAATCTGTTTCCAAAAATGGGTATCTGGGGCTCTTCGATGGCATGGCCACTCCTTTAATTGGTGCGCAAAACCCATTCGTGTCAACACTCGCGCTGATTACTGCACAAGTCCTGAAGTGCTGAAACAATACGCCATCCTTACGTAGGTAACCTGCCTCTCCAAGCAGTTTTGTTCGGCTGTTATGGAACAGGTCTGAGAGTTTTGCAAGATTGGTAAGCACTACTTTAGTTTGTGTGCATGATCATCCTGCATCGTCATGACAAGTCCCGCGACGTTCAGGCGTTCTGCTTCTCCGAATGGGCAAAGTGAGCAGCAACCTCTCGTGGATCATCTTTTAGCAGGAACCTTCACTGGTTCGAGCTGATTGAAGTCAATGTCCTTGTTTTGCGCGCTTTGTTTCACGTGTCATGTCGATCGGTATGCTTTGGCAAGGTGTGGTGCAGTGGCCCATTGCAACCGCAGTTGAGCTAGCAAAAATCCAAATTCAGCACAGAAATCTTCAAAGTCGCGAAAATAGAGCTTACCGAGGGTCGGTTGATGCAGCCAAACAGGTGACCTGCTTGCATTTCGAGTGACAGGATTGCAACGATGCATGACGAATCAGCATATGCATGCATTCGCTCAGATTTACAAACAATACGGAATGCGCACTCTGATGCGCGGAGGTACCATCACTCTTGCTCGCGACGTCTTCTACGGAGTGTATTTTCTGGTGTATGAGGTGTGGAACGATTTCGACACTGTATTAGTGGCTATCTTGGATCCGAAATATGTTGATGCCGTTTCTTTGGCCGTTTAATTGTTCTCGTCGGTAGGGAGTTCGACGTGCCATGAACACCATGCTTATTCCAGAAACATTAGATGGAGTCGACAACCCTCCGAACAAGTACGTTGTAGCACCACCGGCGCGTTGCCGTCATTGTGATTGTTCAAATGGCTATGTTTATTGATTTCGTAGAGTTGCAGCAAGTGCGTCTGTTTTGATCGCTGGAGCGCTGGCGGGAGTGATTGGGTAAGCCGCGTGTGGTTTCTCGAAACTACTGGAAGTATTCGAATGTGATAATGTTCTGTGGTTTTGTAGGTGGGCTGTTATCATTCCCATCGATACAATTAAGACGCGCATTCAAGCTGAAGCTATACAAAACCCCGTCCCCCGAATGTTTGACGTTGCCCGGGACATTCACCAGCAAAGTGGTGCAAAAGGATTCCTTCGCGGTGTTGGTGAGTGCTGATCAGTGTTGGCATAACAAATATTGTCGTCGATTAACACCGACGTTGTATTGCGCAGGCCCCGTGGTTCTTCGGGCTGCCCCGTGTAACATGGTGACCTTCGGAGTGTATGAACTTGTGCTACACTTGCTGGGTGGCCACGATGATGTTTTAGGGTGACGAGCCTGTCGCCAGTGTATGTAAGTTGCTGCTAATAATTCTTGTCCACCAAAATGAAAATAGATTGTGGTCGCACCGCTCCAGCACCAGCACCGGCACGGGAATGTTGTCGGTTCATCAATCGCCCACTGCCCATTTCCAAACACCCTTGCTGCCACTGTCAATCAACGTCACCACCAACGTATCAACGTCACCATCAACATCAACATCAACATCGACGTTCACAATACATTCAACATTGACAGTCACCAAATCCAAATCGAAATGCAAAATGTACCCGGTAGACTGGAGTCTGCGAATGCCTGCGTAGCATCGTCATCCATGCACCGTCTACTACTACAATTTACATCGTCGCCGGTTCAACGAAAAATCCCGTGTGCTAGTGGTTAGTCATCAACCCACTATCCGTCAAAGCCGTTCGCTCACAGCCACTCACTTCACTCGCTCACAGCCACTCACTGTGAAAGCGAACAAACGGACGAACGAACGAACGAACGAACGAACGGGAAAACGGAAACGTTTCGAATAACGGCAACGAGCAAACGAACGAACGAACGAACGAACGAACGAAGGAATGTTCGTTCGAACGTTCGTTCGAACAAACGAACGACGAACGGTCAACCAACCGACCGAACGAACAACGAGCGTCCAAACAACGAAGGCAGCAACAATAAATCCACTGTGACACCTTCTCCGCCACGCGGGTTGCGTTGTGTCCACCAACCCGACCCCAACTCCCTCTGCAGCTCCAGGAGGCAGAACACCTTTGCCAGTGCGAATGGATAACTGGGCACTTAACTAATCGCACAGCCGTGAAGTGGAGTCGCGGAGTGGCCATAGAATGAAAAGCTTGTGCGACAGAGTCACAGTTTCAATCGCTGGGTAGAGGTCTATCGAGGGATTCATGGTGTGGTGGGCAACAACACGGGATTTACGATGCTGGTGTAGAGACTACTCCACTCATCAGACATCCCTTCGCTGTGGCACAGAAAGGACCAATATCCAGACAAACAGAAAAAATCCTCATTTCCATCAATTCGTATGTCAGAATTCTTCTGCATCACTATGGGCACGATGCGGCACTCACGATGACGAGCGCATAAGGCACTGTCGTCAACGGCGGCATCGGCCGTAGCTGCAAACCATGTCCAGCGGTCACTCGTGCGCCTCAGATGATGTGGATGCCTTGCTTGAATATCCTACAATCTGGCAAAGCATTGCAACTATTTGGGATGCTGCTCCTAAGAACCTGCAAAACTGGATGAGTCGTGTCGACTTTCATCAAATTATATCCAGTATAGGCAGGGTTCTGTTGAGTGACTTCGATGACGGGGAATTGTTCCAGCTTGCTAATGGAGAATGGGATTGTGTTGTTGGTCCGACAATCGATCGCATTCATGTCCGCACATTCTTTCGCAGCATGCTTCAGATAGCTCTGCTGTGGGTAGACTCTGAAGAACCTACTGAGATAGCGAACTTTATCCTGGATCTCGGCGCATCCATCAGTGTGCTGATCGTAACAAAGAGCGACAATGAAGTTGTGCGTGTTGCGCCGAGTATTTGCCAAGTGAAAAGACCGTCATCAGACCTTGTAGAATTCGTCATGTTTGACTATCACCCTGAGCCTGGAGATGAAATGCAGTGCAAACTCGCTCCTTTTCATGACGTTGCACCCGTTGAACGATTGAGAGTGTTTACTACAGTGGCAACTGACCATGGTGTGAGCAGCGATGACGCGAGACACGCATCAACTGGCGAGAAGGCTGTGGGGTTCACGGCAGCCACGCAAGTTGTTCAGGCGGCCCGAGAGCAAGCAAGTAGTCCCCAGCACGCCAATCCGGGCAAATCTTCCTCAAAGATTATCCAATCCGCCAAATTGGCTGGTGCCTGGGGATCCACTGATGTGAGCAAAACACCGCATTCATCGGTTCGAGTGGTTGAAGCTTCCAACAAGTCAAAAACTACTGCAGACAATTCCATTGAGGACGTACAGTCCGCTCCTCGATTGGCATCCAGCGACGTGGGCAGCCAGAGCAACAACACAGCAAACCGCGTCAGTTCAGAAGTCGCATCAGTAAGTGCTCACGACAAGAGTTCTGTTTCTGGGTTTGTCAATCCGCCGCCCGTAGATTTCGTAAAAGCACTGTTGTCAGATCGAGATTTGTCCATGGACATTGCGAAAGCCAGAAAGCGGTGGCAACAGTTGCGCGTGTCCCAAAACTTTGTGAAAACGTGGAAAATGTTATCCAAAGCGCACTTTGAGTCGTCCACACGTCCTTGGAGTGCCCGGTTACAGTTCTCGACCTTATCAGGTCTTCTCGCAAAACGAAAGCTGTTTCGATTAGAACATCGTACCGCGGAGTCACACAATGAACACCTCGCGCACGAACGAGCCAGCACCAGTTCGCAAGGGAAAAAAAGTGAGTATGATTTCGAATTTCAGAGCTCAACTCTTGTCCCAGCTGTGAAGGCATCGTCATCCCGCACGCGATTATTTGCGCCTAATAGCCGTCACTTTCTTCCAAAGGCGTTGCTGGCGTCTCTCGAGACACCACGAGAGTCACTGCCCTCAACTGTGTTGGCGGCCGCCAGTGGTGCAACGTCGTCTTCTTCAAAATCGCCATCGCGGCCAGGGACAGCCTCTTCAACAAAGTCGGCGTCAAGTACTCCTCGAAGTCTTCATATCAATGTGCGTTTGCCATCTCTGCCAGTTCAACGCAGCAGCACAACCGGTTTGCCGTGGGCGAAAGAGTCTCGAAACTTCGAAACTGTCGCGAGCTTGACTGACGAAGTTGCTGCGGGGGCACGCGCATCAGCTTGTTGGCGAACACCTGATGACGTTTCATTGCGATCACGTTTTGTGGCTGTTCGAGTCAGAGGGCAGCGAGGAAGCGGTGTGTCAACGCTTGCGAAACAATTAGCGACATCTCTCAAAGTGAAGCTCGTTAGTTCCAAACTGTTGCTCGAGAGGATGATGCGCGCCAAACGAAAAGATCCTTTTGGTCTATTGGCAGTGGCAGATCATCATTATCATGCCGACCGATATTTTGTTTCTTGGGCTGAACGACGGCATCGTTTGAAGCGGATGCAACATCAACGTACCCAGTCACAGAGCGACGATCCCACTGTTCGTCATGCAGCCACGTTTGCCCCGCATAGCGATCCCTTACTCGAGCACAGCCTCGTTGCTGGCGTTAGTTGCGGTGAACTGGACGCCGCAGTCGCTCACATGCTGCGGGGACATAGTATCCCGATGTCTAAGTGCCGAGAATTGGTGTATAGCAATATGATCCATGAACTCCAGGGCACGCGAACGGGTTACGTGGTCGATGATGACATGTCACAGCCGCGTGTGACGAAGTCTCGTCGTCGACCATCGTCTGCTTTTCCCAAGTCAACTAATTCATCGAAGTCACCTCAGAGCATTCATTCGCATGAAGTGGGAGCTGTGCTACCTGTTGGATTGCAACCCCGCCATGTGGCGAACGACATTGACTTCGATCATTTTTCTTGCTTGGATTCTTTACTGCTCCACGACGTGAAAGTTGACTTCGCAGATGAAGAGGAGTTATATCATCGCCGTCAAGGAATTCGGGTTGGCGTGCCGAAGGGAACTCCCTTGCAAGCAAACTATGGGCTACGACCAATGGATTTTCTCCAAACATCGGGTTTGTATGTTTCCAACAAGCGAAACTCTGCTCCAGATGATCCTGCTGCGCTGCGTATTCCGTTGTGGCGACCTGAAGAAATTAATGACGGCATCTTGGATCCACTGAAGACCCCATCTCAAGAAAATTTAGAGAGCAGGAGTCGTGCAAATAGCATGTTCTGCCTGCGTGATGAAGGATCGACCCCCATCAACGTCGCACATGACTTTCCCAGCACTTCCACACTTGATGCTCCTGTAGTTTTTGAAGCGGGCAGATACTTATTTTCATCGAAAGCTAGCGACGAGCATGACGCCAAAGAGGCTATGAATGGCTTACCGCCAGTTGATGTGGTGCAAGTTGATGGGTTACAACCAGCAAGCACGCTGGTTGACGAGGTGCTTCATTTGATTGTCGGAGCTGTCGACGCACTCGTTGTGGGAAAACAAGAGTATGCAGGTCGCACTGTCAAAAGCTCGAAGGTGCACACAACAGCTGTTCACACACATGCAAACAAGGCGGCCGCCAAACTGCGCCCCGTAACGAAACCCGATAGTGGTGTGGAAAGTGCACCGCTGTTGCCGTATGTTGTTGACTGTGACCGGAGTAGAGTTACTTTTCCACTCAAAATGCCCAAGAGTCTACTGCAGGCGAAGGGTCATGGTGCAACCGACAAAAAGTTATTTCATCTTCGCTTTGGAGCACTTCCTGGCTACCCTCTGCAAGCACGAAAATGGAGTCGCTTTGGGCGGTTTTGCCCTGTTTCGATCCACTTGCAAGGTGTTGTTGCGGAAGGACGTCAAGAGTTCGCAGTCGTCCATCGTGGGTGTGTCTACTTACTTGCGTCGCATGCGTTCCGTCTCAAGTTCCTGGCTCATCCAGGTGTCTACACGCACAATGTTTGGCCGCATAAGACTCAAAAGTTGAGGTTATTGTTGGTTAACAAATCCAGTCCTTCGATGTTCACGCACCAGCAGATAAACTATTTGCGAGATGCCATCAACAATCGAAATGCAGATCGTCTGAACTCTGGTTCTTTGTCGTTCACGGACGAACAGGACACACAGTCCACGATCGAGCTCTTTAAGACCGTTCGCAACATGTACTACGAAGGGCCAACGTTAACATCTCATTTCACCAAGGCAAGAATGAACAAGGGATTCCACAACAGAAACAGCAATGTGAGTCTGGGCGACATTGCAAGTCAGATGTCGAAAATGTACGACTTGGAGATATTAGATCCCACGATGCTCATTATTCAAGCCTGCCACGGTGACCGCACAGTGGATGCAGCAACGTTGCTTCTACGCTTGGCAATGGCCGGCCAAGCCCCGTCCTGGCGTCAACAGGCACTAGTTAGTCCAGAAGTATTGGAGCGATTTGTTTTGCGACCAATTCTAACAAAGTGCCGCTCACTTTCCAACAATGGTCGTGGCTACATTTTGCTGATGGACAAGAACACTTTTTTCCCATCATGTGGGCACCAGTTAGCATGCTTTATGCAGGCTGCGAGTGACTGGGACTTAGAGCCGAGAGGGGTGGGATTCTTTGACGTTGTCGCCGAAGAATCTGACAGAAGTGCCTACAACGCAGCACAAGCGCAGGCTGCTCCAGACACACGCAAACGCAGCCCGCGTCCCAGCTCCGGCTCCGGCAGCAGACCTGCCAGCGCTTCGCCGTCTCGGTCTCTGTCTCCCAACGGTGC
>ENA-OWNT01002699-OWNT01002699.1-seawater-metagenome-genome-assembly--contig:-NODE-2699-length-17978-cov-3.873918_pt1:0-10000 | contig 17978 bp, 15 predicted proteins | sample MGYA00238136_ERZ651165 | MGnify/ENA primary metagenome ERZ651165 (study PRJEB26861, sample SAMN08777766) | seawater metagenome | isolation source: coastal seawater | place: USA: Florida...
GTACGTGGCGGGCCGCGAATCAGACAGCGTCGCTGTGGTTAATGTGAGCGATCCAACCAGTCCGACAGTAGTGGGCAGCATCACTGGGGACTCCACCAACCTGGATGGCGCTTGGGGAGTGGCAGTGTCACCTGACGGCAACTATGTGTATGTGGCGGCGGGTGGAGCAGACGGCATCGCTGTGGTGGATGTGAGCAATGTGAGCATTCCGATGGTGGCGCGCAGCATCACCGGGGATAGCACCAACATGGGCGGAGTGCGTGATGTGGCGGTGTCACCTGATGGCAACTACGTATGTTTGGCGGGTCGTGCTTCCAACAGTATCGCCGCGGTCCAGTGGCAGAACTGCACTGTGCATTGAATGACTGCACAGCAGATTTGTGCCGACGTGGTTTGCCTGCGAAAAATAAAATCTTGGCGGCTTGTATGTGCCATGTATGTGGTACGAGACATTGTATGGAGCAATTTCAAAAGAGTTTAGTTGTGTCAATTCTGAGGTGGGCGTTTCTGATGCCCTGCTCGAGAACCTTTACGAGGCAATAAAAACGCGCCGCCGAAATCAATCAAGCTTTCATCCTATACTATATGATATCCCCTCCTCTTGTCTTGTGATGGCAATAGCTCAACAATGTACTGGTGAATTCCATTGTGTAAGAAAACTAACTCCACCAACACTGTCTATAATAAACCAATGTTTCCTCTTTCTTTCAGCAATAGACCACAAGGTTCTCTATCTTTTTATTACTAAGCGCTGCTCCCCTCGCCTTTTCAGTATGTTGTATACAATCAGCAACTCATGCTGTAAAACAGAGATGATTACGCAAATCATTGACTGTTGTTGTTGCTTTGTAGTGTTGAATGAATGCCACCGCGTGGCGTTGAATATTGTTGTTTAGGCGTAGGATGCTGTTGTGCATGGCGTCGTTGCACGCGTTATTGCACAGCGTTCAAGTTTTATTAATTATCACCCGTGCTACGATGTACGCTGGTGTTGCACGGACACATGACTCAGCAGTCTAGTTGCTATTCTTGGAGTTCATCGTCAGCTCGACACCGGCGTCGCCTCCTCGCTTCTGCACGTCCCTTTCGTAGTCCGCAAAGTCTCCGTGGAAGACATATGGTGCCTCCTGTAGCGCGACGCAGAAGAACGCGAGAAGGTTAGCCAAAGAATCACAACAGACAGACACCAACATGCAGTGCCGACGAACATACCCCTTGCTTCTCGAAGGCGATGATGTCCGTCGCAATGCGGTTCAAGAACCAGCGATCGTGCGAGACAATGAAGATGGCACCCGGAAAGTGTGCTAGCGCGTCTTCAAGCGATCGCAGCGTCGCGACGTCCAAGTCATTCGTAGGCTCGTCCAACAACAGAACGTTATATCCCTGCTTGAGCTGCTTGGCAATGTGCACGCGGTTGCGCTCACCACCAGACAGCGCAGCTATCTGATGCGACAGAAAGGCACGGAGTCGAGACAGAGGTTAAAACTGGTGAAAGAATTTGCGCGGGGTGTAAAGCAACGTTGTTGCAATGCGCCGCTACAAACCTTTTTCTCCTGCACGGGTCCGCGAAGGTTGAAACTGGCGACGTAAGCACGCAAAGGGATGGGCTCGCCGTTGACGAGAATCGTTTCGTCGCCGCCCGAGATTTCTTCAAACACGGTGTTGTTCGGGTCGAGGGTTCTGTTCTGCGTGACGCTGCCGAGATGCACGGTGTCGCCCATGACAACCTCGCCGGTATCCGACGTTTCCTCGCCAGAAATCAGGCGCAGCAGTGTACTCTTGCCTGACCCGTTGGAGCCGATGATGCCGACTCGCATCTTAGGCGACATCTTGAACGAAAAGTCCTTGAACAGCTGACCGCGTTTGGGGTACTTCTTGGACACTTCTTTCAACTCGATGACATTGTTACCGAGCCGAGGACCCTCCGGCACTACAATGGCACCACCTTGCAGCCGATCCGCTGCCGCTTGCTGCTGCTGTTCGCGCTGCATGGCCTCAAAGGCCGCAGTGCGCGCCTTGCTCTTCGTTCTCCCGCCCTTGGCGTTGGAGCGAATCCACTCCAACTCGCGGCCCATGGCCTTCTTCTGCCTGGCTTCGGCGACATTGTCCAAGCGCAAACGCTTGTGCTTGGCATCCATCCACGAAGAGTAGTTTCCCTCGTGAGGAATGGCCCGTCTGCAGAGCACCATTGAATAGCGAAGTCAGCAAATAGACACTGGCGGCGGGGGGAACGTGTATCACGCAGAGCACTGTTTACACAACGTAGGGCAAAGCGTCGATGCGTACCCGGCTTCGATTTCCAAGATCCAGTCCGCGATGTTGTCCAAAAAGTACCTGTCGTGAGTAATGGCCAACACTGTGCCCTTGTAGCGGGCGAGGTAGTTCTCTATCCACGATACCGACCAAGCATCGAGGTGGTTGGTAGGCTCGTCCAAAAGCAAGGCGTCTGGTTGCGACAACAACAGCCGGCACAGCGCTACGCGGCGCGCTTCTCCGCCAGACAAATCTGTGACGTTGGCGTCAGGCTTCGGGCAGCGGAGCGCTGCCATTGCCGTTTCGACCTCGGCTTTCACGTTCCACGCGTTCGCGGCTTCGATCTTCTCCGTCAGCTCGACTTGTTCCTCAAAGACGGCATCGCCGCCGAGATGCTCGTAGTCGCCGGTCTCCAACGCCGCGTTGATCTCGTCGAAGCGCCTCACAATCTCCCACCTCTCGCCGAGGCCTTCTACTATGTTGTCTATCACGTTCTTGTCGGGGTTGAGGCGCGGTTCTTGTGGCAAGTACCCAAGTTGCACGCTGTCGGAGATCCAAACCGAACCGTCAAATTCCTTGTCCTCGCCGGCGATGAGCTTCAGGAACGAAGACTTACCGGCACCGTTTGGGCCGATGATGCCGATCTTTGCCCCTTGGTAGAACGACAGCGAGACGTCGTCGAGTAGCTTGCGCCCGCCTGGCAACACTTTGGTCGCGTTGGTCATGGAGAACGCAAAGTCAGTGGCTGTTGCGAACGAACGGAGACCGGTGTCGACCACGCTGGCTGTGATGGGCAACTGTCCGTGTGAAGCTTCTCTGAATCCGTGGGCACCCGCAGCGCGGAGCACAGCATTGGAAACGCTCCTGTTCGGCCGCAGCATGCGAGCGCGTGTACGGAGTGAGCGTGCCGCCGCATTTGCAACCGTGCGGGCCAACATGACTCGTGTGGGGGGGGGCGGCGAGCGTGACCCAGCAACCACTCTGGGAGTCCTTCGAACGCAAGCAACGACTGTGCGGGGGATCAGCGAAGCCAATCGATGCTGCGACGGCTCTTCAATCAAAAACACACGTGGAATGTCGACATATGCTTCTCCTTGAACAGCAAAAGTTCGGGGAAGCTGCTTATGCATGTCAACGGCCGCTCCATCGTCGCGCTGTCCTCCCCATCATGGTCGTCGTCGTGGTTGTCGTGGTCGTCGTTTTTGTTGTAGCCCCCTACAACTCATCCTACTCCTCTTCCTACTCCTACTGCAAATACTCCTCCTCGCCACTGTTTTCCTTTCCATCGTGGTCGTCGTGGTCGTCGTTGTCGTCGTTGCCATTGCCATTGCCGTTACCATTGTCGTCGTTCTCCTCCTCTCCATCGTCGTCGTCGTCGTTCGTCGTCGTCGTCATCATTGTCGTCGTTCTCCTCCTCTCCATCTTCGTCGTCATTATTATCGTCGTCGTTCTCTTCCTCTCCACCGTCGTCGTCATTATTGTCGTCGTTCTCCTTCTCTCCATCGTCGTCGTCGTCATTATCGTCGTCGTCGTCATTATCGTCGTCGTCGTCGTCGTCGTCGTTCGTCGTTCGTTGCGGCCAACGAACTTCAAACAACGAACTTTGGTCGTACAGTCGTACAGGTTGGCCGTCGTAAGTCCAAAAGTCCAAAAGTGTCCAAAAGTCCAAAAGTCCAAAAGTCCAAAGTCCATAAAATCTGAAAATCTGAAAATCTGAAAATCTGAAAATCTGAAAATCAAGAATCAACGAACGCCGCTTCGTGTTTTACTTTATGTTCGAAAGCTAACTACCACTGCATTTTATTACCCTTTGCACATAACATTATTTGGTTACTGTACATTGATGTTTCACAAATTACCTAAATTTCAAAATCCCCAAAAATCTCCAAAAATCCAAAAATCCAAAAATCCCAAAAATCAAAAATCAAAAACCCAAAAACCCAAAATCCCAAAATTCAAAAACCAAAAACCCAAAAACTCCAAAATCCCATAACACACTTCAATTCCGAATTAGTCAATACCGTAAGTACCATACCATGTACATCACGTTTACGCACTTGCATCTATTCAATAATACACAGTACCGACGTCGGTACTTTCACAGTGGATGGCAGCTGACTGACTGCTGCTGACTATGATATTACTGCAATGACTCACTCACTCATGGTAACGCCGGCTGACGGCTGCCGTTGCGCGCAACGCCGTTCGTTCGTTCCTTCGTTCCTTCGTTCGTCCGTTCGTTCGTTCGTTCGTTCCTTCGTTCGTTCGTTCGTTCGTTCGTTCGTTCCTTCGTTCGTTCGTTCGTTCGTTCGTTCGTTCGTTCGTTCGTTCGTTCGTTCGTTTGTTCGCTTCCTCGTCCGTTCGCTCGTTCGTTCGTTCGCTTGTCGTTCGTCGTTGCGTTCGTTTGTTTGTTGTTGGCTTGTTCGCTGACTCGTTCGTTGGTCCGTTTGTCGGTGCGTTCGTTCGTGTGTGACATGACTTCATTCGTTTGTTGGCTTGTTCGCTTACTCGTTCGTTCGTCTGTCGCTTCGTTACTTACTTGCTTACTCGCTTGCTTCGTTGCTTACTTGCTTACTTCGAACGTCGCTTACTTCAGCCCACCCTCGCTTACTTACTTCCTGACTTTGTTGGTTTGTCACATCGCGGCTTCCTCTCCCTTCCTCGGCCGTTATGTGTGGTATGCTCGCGGAAAGCGAACGAACCGAACGAACGAACAAGGGCTGCAAGACCGGGCAGCATGAGCATGGACTAAATAAGTGAAGGCCGGTTGAACCCCACTGTCACCCGTTTACGTCGTCGCAAATGTCGTCACTGTCGGCGTCGTTGTGCTTCCAAACAGACCCCATCGTTGTGGGCGTCACCGTCCACGGTGTCGACAATTCGAGCTGTGCATAAGGCGCTTCCTATGCGACACTACTTAGAATTGCCGTGTCCAGCCTGATCGAAACGATCGACCACGTATGTTGAGGAGTGGCGCCGTGCAGTGTCGAGATGACAAACACGCCCAGACTTCGGTGCCTTGCTACGGCCGCAAAACCTCTGATTGCAGCCCGCGTAATTTTTCGTCTCACAAAAGAAGAACGCGGATTGATTGTCGGCGCCCGCAACCTGCCAACAAATAATCGAGCGCCCGGACCCCTGATTCCGACTCTCGTCGGTGCCATGTGCCCGCGTTGGCGGCGTCGGCCGTTCCGACTGCGTCGTCTCACTGCCACGTGAGCATCAGCAGTGCCCAGCGGAACCTCCAGGCCGCGCCGACGTCACCATGGACCTGGAACTGTCGGATTTCAGCAAGACCGTGCCACCTCCAAAGGACGATGGCAACAGTCGCGTGGATCATGACGACAGCGAAGGCGGCGGCGGCAATGCGAATAACGCTCGCTACAGTGAGAGTGACAACCATGCACCGTCGGACGGGGGCCGCTGCCCATGGCCTTTGCGCAACTTCGTGGGTTTCGCCGTGTTGTTCGCTCTGAACCACGGCTGCATGGCCAGCGTGCTGTCCATCGCGCCCGCAGAGCTGCAGACAGACGACCTAGGAGCGTACGGGCTCGCGGTGTTCTACATCTGCGCCGTCGTCACCGCGCTTTTCTTCGCCGTGACCATCGTGGACAGGATGGGCAGCAAGTGGGCGATGGTCGCCGCGCTCATTGCTTGCGCGGTCAACGTCGGTCTGTTCCTGTGCGCGTTCGAGCTCGACACTGCTGTACAAACCGCGTTGTCCAGCAGCGCCGAAGGCTCGCCCGTTGCTGACGAAGTCGACGGTGCAGCCGCCACAACGACGAAGCCACCGCTCCCGGACGCCGACAAGGTCGGTCTTGCGGGAGCATCCAACGGAACAGCAGACGCCGTACTGCTTGGCCTAGACGTAGAATCGGCAGAGATCCTGTTGTGGTTCACGTATATGCTGGCGAACTTTCTCGGCGGCAGCGGCGCCGGACTCATGTGGAGCGCTCAAGGGTAAGCGCTTTGCCCGAGCACGAGGAGACTCGGTTCGCTGTGCGCAAAACTCACGTGCTACTATGTTTATTGTTACGAACGCAGGCCCTACTTCCGATTTTGCGCGGCGGCGTACGCTGACCTCAAACCGTCAAGGTCCGTGTCGAGGACCACATCGACGTTCGCGGGCATTTTTGCAGGCATCTTTTTATGCAGCGAGTGCGCCATGAAAGTCGCAGCATCGGTGATGTGGAATATTGATTCGAGCCACGGGTGAGTACGCGGCGTGTTGGCGTTTGTTGTTGTTTCCGTCGTCATTGGCTTTCCTGTGCTCAAGCATCACTGTTGCCGTGCCTTCGCCGCTGCGCTTTTGCACCCTCGCAGACCCATCCTGCTTTTCGGCGTGTATACCGGCATCGCAACGCTGTGTTGTCCACTGATGGCCGCTGTCAAGACGGAACCCAGCGACGAAGACAAGAAAGTCGGCGACAAGGCCAAGACGGAAACGAGCAAAATCCAGCCGCCACGACACAGGCCGGGACAGCACAAGGTGGGACCTGCGCACGCCGCCGACAACAACGACGACGACTTACGCGACATCGAAGACTTCACGAATGGGTCGTCCTCTTTTCGACACAGCCGTTTGCTCGCCGCAATGCGCCTCTGCTGCGTTCGATCCGACAAGTTTGTGCCATTGCTTGTCTGGCATGCGTTTTGCCTCGGGCCTTCAATCACATTTGTTTGTGTTTACCTACATGCACCCCCGCGGTCTCCATCAGTGGCCTTCGCTCGAGCGCGCTGCTCCTTGCGCCGAAACAGACGGCATTCGGTGCCATGACGGCCCTCATCGCGTGCTACGTCTCCGCCGTGCTCGTCCTACAAACGGTGTGGGCCGGCGTTTTGCGCGCGTCTTCTTCATGCCCTTCGGTGTTGCTTACCACTACCCCATGTTGCTGCTTCCCAAAAGGTCGGCGACGCATACCTCGGATATCTGACGGCAATCGTGCCAGCGTGCGCGGGCTTGCTGCAGATCCCGTTCACATTCGCATCCCGCAAACAATTTGGGCGCGAGGTAAGCCGTGTGATGCTGCGGTGTCTCGCGGCTCCGCTTGCGTGGCCTGCAATGAAACTAATTGCGACACCACATTCACAGGTCGTCATGGTGCTCGGCGATTTGGCACTCCTCGCGCTCGCAGCAACGTGCTTCGTCATCGAACTGGAGATATGGGTAGGTCTTTGTCGGCGCGCTGTTCTGCGCACTGCAAGTTGCTCCGTGACCCAGCCATCACCTGCGTGCATGCCTGTCGGTTGTGCCACAGAGCAACGAAGCCGCAGATGACGCAGTCGAAGTCGAAAACGCCACGACGATGTCCGCACTGTTGTCCGCCACAGCCTACGACGACAATGGTGGCCCAACAACGGCAGCATCGATCTGGACGTACGAGCCCGACGGCGTGTACAGCCACGTGACGTTTCCCGTGCTCATTGCGCTGTTTGCGCTGATGGGCGTCGGGCGCGCGAGCTTCGAAGGCAGCAACCGCGCAACGTACGCCGACGTCTTTCAAGACAGAGCCATAGAGGCCTTTGCTGGCCAGCTGGTGCGTGCACATGCATTCCGACTGTGGCGTTGCCGTCGCGGAGAGTCGTTGCTGAACATTGTGCGTCGTTTGTGTTCACGTTTGCTGCGACAGGTCGCGCAAGGAGTGTCTTCTGCAACAGCGTTCTTTACGTGTCCGCGCATGCCGCACGCAGTCTTCACGGGCATCTGCGCCGGTGAGTTCGCCCTGCGACATATTTGTTCATCACGCCTTGAGCGATGGCGACTTTAACCAACAAACATGCGCCTGTGTGAACACGCACTTGCGTGAATGCCGACTGCCGTGTCCCCGTGTCCTGGTCTTGTTATACTGCAGGCCTAGCCACCGTTTCTGCCGTGTGTCTATGCACATTGTTCACGCGCGGGCACTACCGCAGACGCCACGCAGCAGCAAAGTCACAACAGAAAAAGAAGAAGGCGGATGCTTCTTCGCGGAGAGGTGTTGACGTCGATGGCGCGCAAGACGCCGAGGCAGGCGCGCTAGGCGCAGACACGTTGTCGGAGGACGAAGTCCGCGGCACTGCAGTCACGCACGACGGCATAGCCGTTCGCACCGACCTCGACGGTCGGCGGCGCTGGTTGATGATGTCGCCCAATTCCGCGAGCCAGCACCGGATCGCGCAGTATATAGTAATTTAGCGATAGAATGCTTCAACGTAAAACAAGGGATTGCTACAGAGTCAAGACGCCGTGTAGTGTCGACCAGGAAGAAATTCGGCAACGACGACGTAGTCTCGTTGCTTCACTCGTCGTTAACCGCGTGTCGCTTGCGCTCGCGCTCGCGGACGTGGACCTTGAGGCCGCCCCGGATGCTCGTGGTGATACGGACGTTGTACGGAATGGGCTTAGACAGCGGCTGCGCGAGAGAAAAGTCGAACTGTGAAATGACATGGACGATGTTGATTTTGCTCTCCAGCACGGCCTAAAGCAGTGGAAACCGCAACAGCATCGCACGTGAGGACACCGCGTCGAGTCGAGTCGAGCATGCTGCAAGCCAAGCAAGCTGCAAGCCAAGCAGCCGGCCACAACAATGCGACGCGGCAGCAGCGACAATCCACATCATTCCGTACCATGCGGAGACCAAGGCAAATACGCGGTCCGGCTTGGAACACCGGGAACTCGAATGCCGTGGGCGAGGCGTCGTCCCATCGCTCGGGCTTCAGCACCTCGGGTTCGGGCCAGAACTCGGGCCACCTGCAAGAGGAGTAGATGGAAAAGGCCACCGTCGTCTTGGCGGGAATAGGTGTTCCGTCGGGGAAAACGTCGTCTTTGACGCTCTGCTTGGCGTCGATCGGCACCGGCGGGTGCAGACGAAGGACCTGGCCATCGCAAACAAGGGCAAGAACGAGCATCCAACAATACCAAAAGTAGAAGTCATTGCAGTGCAGATAGATGCAGGGACGTCCACACAACACCAAGCAATGCATATTATACACCCAGAACCCAACACGCACCTCGTAGATGAAGCCGTGGAGATACGGCATGTTGCGCTGGGTGAGGTCGTCCGCATTGACAGTGGCGTCGCCACCAACGAGAGTGGTGTGCGCGAGCTTGTCGTCGATCTCCGCGTGGAGCTTCGCGAGCACGTCGGGGTTGAGCAGCAGCTCCGCGATCGCGAACGACAGCGTGCAGGCCGTGGTGTCGCGACCCGCGAGCAAGAGGCTCATCACAATGTCGCGGATCTGCCGGTTGCTCAGCTTCGAAGCCAGGTCCTTGTTGCGAAGAAAGAGCGACAGGCAGTCCTGGCCTACAGCGGCTCCGCGGGGCGCCCGCTTGCGCGGCTTCTTCTTCGACTTCGCGCTGCCAGCGCTGTCGTCGTCGTCGTCGCCGCCGCCGTTAGCCTGTTCTTTGGCGATCTGGGCGCGGCGTTCGGTGATGACGTTGTCCGCGAAGACGTCGAGTTCGGTAATGAGGCGCTCGTTCAGTCGCTCGTCGGAGTAGAGGAGCTTCCCGATCACGGGCACGGAGAAGAAAGGGTGAAAGAGGCGCGTAAAGATCATCTCCTGCGCCTGGTCGAAGGCAGCGCCGACGGATATGGGGTTCGTCAGCGCGTTGAACGGCACACCGAAGCCGATGTCCGCGATGGAGTCGAGCGTGAACGCGTACATCAGGCGCTGGATGTCCACCACGTCGCCGTCGCCGTCGTCGCCGTTGCCACCGCTGCCGCCGTTAGCGTGCTTGCGCACGACGTCGCACAGAGTGTTCGAGTGC
>ENA-OWNT01002699-OWNT01002699.1-seawater-metagenome-genome-assembly--contig:-NODE-2699-length-17978-cov-3.873918_pt1:15000-17978 | contig 17978 bp, 15 predicted proteins | sample MGYA00238136_ERZ651165 | MGnify/ENA primary metagenome ERZ651165 (study PRJEB26861, sample SAMN08777766) | seawater metagenome | isolation source: coastal seawater | place: USA: Florida...
CCTCTGCCAGGGCCACCTTAAACCAACCGATTCACCGAGCAAGCAGCGACTCCTCACGCAGTTCGCTGTAGTCGTCACCGTCACTGTCGTCGTCGTCGTCGTCGTTGTTGGTGGTGGTGGAGACGCGGTGACATTTGTGACTTTCGTTCCTGCGTTTCGGCGTTCTGGTCTCGAACAACGTCAGAGTGTTGTACTGTTGGGTTGTTGTTGCGCCGTGGTGGTGTTTCTGTCTGACGATAGCGCTCCTTTCTTCCTCCAGTCTCCTGTCACTCTGTCGATCAGTGGGGCTCGCATAGGGCATACAACGAGGAACAACTTCGGGGTCGGGGGGCACATTACTTTGAGTCACCCTCGCAAAAGTCTGTGGTGCACGCTCCGGGGTCGAGTTGGAACCAATTTGTTCGTCCGCCTATATTTGATTCTTTGTTGGACAATCGAGTTTCCTTTTGTTCGTGTTTGTCAAAGAAGACTGGTGCACCAACACTTCACCATGTTGCAGCGTACCGCAAGAGTGAGTCACGCGCTCTTTGTGCACGTTTTGTTCGCGACACGTTCTTCATCTGACCATTATTGCTGTGTTGTGTCCGTTTGGGGTAGACCTTGTTTTCGCGAGGGGTCGCACGCCGATTCCCACGCGCTGCTTTTCCTCAGCAGCAAGTGCAATCGTTCGGCCGCAAAGCCAAGGACGCTGATGAAGACGATGACATCGTCGGCATCGCCGTGGGCGACTCCAAACCCAAGCCCGTCTATGACACCCGCATCAAAGGATCCTCGTCGCAGTCTGTCATTTTGAACCAGCTGTCGAGTCTGACCGACGAAGAGATCGTAGAGAAGGTGCGCAGCGGCGAAGTGTCCCAGTACAAGCTCGAGGAAGAGATCATGAAGGCGATCGAAAAGGGCCACTCCCCCGATTGCGCGCGCGCCGTCCGCATTCGCCGTCTTTGGCTCGGCCAGGACGTCAACGAGGAGCACGGCAGTCTCCCTTTCACCAAGTTCAACTACGAGACCTTTTACCGCGAGGTGCTTGGCAAGGCATGCGAGAACGTCATCGGTTACGTGCCCATCCCGGTTGGATTTGCCGGCCCACTGAAGCTCAACGGCAATGAGTACTTCGTCCCCATGGCCACGACCGAGGGAGCTCTCGTTGCTTCCACCAACCGCGGCGCCCGTGCAATCGCCGAGGCCGGCGGCGCCACCGCCAACATCTTCCGTGACGCCATGACGCGTGCCCCGGTGGTGCAGCTTCCGTCCTCTGCACGTGCTGTTGAGCTCAAGCGTTGGCTTGACGTTCCTGAAAACTTTGCGCGCATCAAGGCTTCGTTCGAGTCCACCACTCGTTTCGGCAAGCTGCAGGAAATCAGCACCACTGTCGCCGGGCGCTGCTGCCACATGCGCTTCAAGTGCTCCACCGGCGACGCCATGGGTATGAACATGGTGTCCAAGGGCTGCCTCAAGGTCTTTGAAGACCTCAACGAAGGTGATTTGTTCCCCGACCTCGAAATGTTGTCGTTGTCCGGAAACTACTGCACTGACAAGAAGCCCTCAGCCGTCAACTGGATCGAGGGCCGCGGAAAATCTGTTGTCTGCGAGGTCATTCTTCCCAGTCACGTGATTGTTAACGTTCTCAAATGCACCGTTCAGGGCCTCATGAAGCTCAATGTTGCCAAGAACTTGGTCGGCTCCGCTCTGGCTGGTTCAGTCGGTGGAAACAACGCGCACTCTGCCAACATCGTGGCGGCGTGCTTCCTTGCCTGCGGCCAGGACCCCGCCCAGGTCGTCGAAAGCGCAAACTGCATGACTCTCATGGAGCCTGTTGGAGACGGTGACTTGCACATCAGCGTCACCATGCCCTCCATCGAAGTTGGAACCGTCGGTGGCGGCACCGCGCTCAGTGCGCAGCGCGCCTGCCTCGATTCTCTGGGCGTTGGCGGTGCCCACCAGGAAAACCCCGGCCAGAACGCGCGTGAATTGTCGAAGATCATTGCTGGTACCGTTTTGGCTGGCGAGATCTCTCTCATGAGTGCTTTGGCATCGAACCACCTTGTTTCCGCCCACATGGCCCTCAACCGCAACCTTGATGCCGCCAAAAAGGAGTGAGCAATGCCCCGGCGCCTTCCTTCCAGCGGTGAACAGAGCGAAGCCGACTCCACCGAAGTCGTTGCGCACCGCCGTTCACTCTAAACATAATACCTACCTCTAACCAAGCACCGCCCGTACTTTACATGCAATGAAATGTGTTCTTGCGAAGCGATTCGAAGGCAGTGGCGAAACAGCCTTCGCACGATGACATGCCACTCCTTTCAAGGACTCCAGAAGGACACACCACGGTGTAAATACATGCTGTCCGACTTGTATCCGGGACCTTAACGCTTGGACAGACAAAGAAGAAAGGAAGCAAAGAAGCAATCCCAGCAATTCCAGCAAGGTTCATCAGCGTCGTTGGGTTTGCGGCCGAACGATTGCAAGGAAACAATTCCAGCAAGGCACGCAGCACGCGAGCATCCAGAAAGCAAGACCCACTTCAAAACGAACGAACGAAAGCAGCTGCGTGCGCGCTCGTTGATACTCCAGCCCATTAACTTAGATAGACCTATGTAGATGGAATGAAATGGAACGAGCAGAGCTCTACTATACTCTCGAAAACTAAGCTCGGACGCCTTCAATTAAATAATTATAAAAAATGACTTCCCGACCCGATGATACGCAATGAATGACATGGCGTGGGCGCGCAGCACTCGCAGCACGCACAGCTCGCAGCGCAGGAGGACAGCTTGTGGTCTTCTGCACAACCCTAAAGGACCAGAGTCTCAATGATAACAGTACATTAGGCACTGTACTTCAATCACTAAAACTGTGCGATACTGTAGGCACTCACAGCCCATAGTCGCAGAGTCGCAGTGACACGGCCACAGATTCTCACTCACTCACTCACTCACTCACTCACTCACTCACTCACTCACTCGCGCACTGTCAGCGGG
>ENA-OWNT01002701-OWNT01002701.1-seawater-metagenome-genome-assembly--contig:-NODE-2701-length-17965-cov-5.554338_pt1 | contig 17965 bp, 23 predicted proteins | sample MGYA00238136_ERZ651165 | MGnify/ENA primary metagenome ERZ651165 (study PRJEB26861, sample SAMN08777766) | seawater metagenome | isolation source: coastal seawater | place: USA: Florida | collected...
AAGCAGGTGTATTATTGTGTGTTATCACACATATTGTTTCTGTTCATGTTCCTTTCTCTTCCAGCAACCGACAAGATCTCTCTCTCCAAGCGCTGATTAAGCCCCGTTTTTCAGATGTAGTATCGACTTCTTCTTTGCTGTTATGACAGTCTCTTTACACTGATAACATTTACACGATAATACCCAACCTCGGTCTCGTTCCTTGCACAACATACTGTTGTTGTATCTTATGATTGTGCTTACTCAACGATACACCAGTGAAGCATTGTGTAAACTTCACGTCATTTTCTCAACCAATGTTTCCGATATCTCTCAGCCACAGACAACGACGTTCTCTATCTTGAGCGCTGCTCCTCTCGTTTTTACAGCATGGCGGTATTGGCAGCGGTCTTGTATGGCATCGACAATCCTTTCTGTGAAATATGGATACACGTTGTGCAAAATAATGCACGAATATGCCTGAACCACCTCCTTGATACTGCACTTGACGCAATTATGACGCGGGCCAATGTCGTACCATCGTAGGCCTAACGTACTAATACATCAAGGATCGTCTTGGAAAACCTTCAGTGCGTGGGTACTAGACTACTCGAGTACGATATCGTTGCTCTGCCGTGGGCACTTTTTGGTATCAATCATGTTATGTCGACAGAAACTACATTGAGAATAATGGCACACACATACCCTGGGAATGGCCCTGATGTGAAGCACCAATCAACGCCACCAGAGCACGAACCAACTCTAATTGCCGTCGAACAACTCCCAGGCCATTGGCGGGGGTTGCTCAGCATCATGGTCGTGCAACTTCGAATGCTCTCGGTACGTTGGGCCAGCCCAAAATTCGATGCCCACGCCTTGATGCTGTGCTGCATTGGAGAAAAATACCCCAATGCGCGTCCCATTTGTTTGCTTGACACGACGTGGGATGGGGTATCCAACAATGAGGTTGTCCGAAAAAAAGCCTGAGTGCCGACACGCAGTAAATGAGACGTCGTACAATAAAACAGCCCACGCAAAATAACGAACAAGCTTCCGGATGCCGCATCATGAATTTCACTTTCGTCAATAACAACTTTTCAGAGTTTAGGCAACGCAGGCACAGGTTGCGAGGTGGGTTCGCGACGTCTCCACAGAACACCACAACATTTGTACTATTGTGACTGTCACTTGCCTCGCCGGCCGCGTCGGCCACGTCGGCCACGTCGGCCATGTCGGCTACACAAAACGAGCAGTCGGCGCAGACACATCCGTGTGCATCAGCTTCGGGCGGCAGCCCGTCGCGTACGGCCATAGTTTGCTCCACTTCTGATTGGTAGCATTTGGCATTGTAGTAGCTGTCTCTCAACCGATCTGTGGTTGCCAGTTCAAGGCCGCTGTCAAGTTCGAAGACATTTTCACCAAGCTGCAGTTCGTCGAGGTCGAATCCGTCCCGTAGCAACGAGCGCAGCGACTTGAAGTGACGAGTTTCTATATCTTCAAAGAACATTATCCACTCACCTTCATTCTTCAGTACATGCTCTAGAATGCGTTCTCGGTGTGACGGTGCCACTTCCCCAAATAGAGTGTCCAATAGGTACTTCGTTTGCAGCCACTCGCTCGAAGGGTTGAACCTGTCAAGAACCGTGTATGTCGCCAAATATATGAAACACAATCTGTCGAACCCTAACCAGCGGGTCCAACTCATCGACGTACTGCGGGCCTAACGTTTGTCGTGCGTGGGCGAGGGCCTTACATGTTGAAGTGGTGCGAGACAAACATCGGACTGGAAGAAACGCTAGCACGTGCACAAGGATGCAGGGACTCATGACTTGCAACTGTAAGTGGCGCCGCCGAGTTCTCTTGGCCAACGCAGTTTCGATGGTGCTCTGGTTGTCACTCCGACCACGAGACGACAGCTCACTACGTTTTAATTGAAGCACAGCACAAGACTTGAAATCTCCGCTCGGACCGTTCCGCGCGCAAAGGAGTTACCCACCTCGAACTGATTGACAGTTTTGTTTCATTGTCGTCACAATTGTTGCATCGACCGTTCTTTCGCTTCACACGGATGCACCGCTTTTGCCTGGGAGCGGGCATTTGAGTGTCGTCGCAGTGTCGGAAATGCCGGACGGCGTTGATGTCTTGTGAGGCAATACGCACTCAGATAATACTAAGAAGTTTTGCGTGCTCTTGGATGTTCAAGATCGAACTATTGCTAAACAACTGCTTGTCGGCAAAATCCTGCCATGATTTCCCTGTCTTGTTCAATGATAAACCTTTGTGTGCCAGCGTCGTCACGTGTTTGCTCCAATGTCTGTCGCTTGCTTGTGTTGACACGAACTCGGTTGCCAACAATCGTAGAGCCTTCGTCCGACACTTGACACCAACTTGAGCTTCCTGCTTATTCGTATGCATGTGGGCAGTCATTACACGATGTCCGTCGTTTCGCCGACTCCGCCGGTGCGACCCAGACTGTAAGCGATAGTGGAGTGCGTGGGGCTCTGCCGCTCGACCGACACGGCCCAGACAGCAAGCGAGTAAAACAATGTAAACACGGCCCAGACTGTAATCAGGTGGACGGATGCACAAGCAACACACCAACCGGTTGGTCTCGGTGTCTGTCCTTCGTTCTGTTGTCCTTTTTCCGATGTGGTTACGTGCGTTGCGTGTTGTTCACTTTCGTTCGTGTCCCTTTGTCGACAGCGGTGTCCGTGTGCATGGGGGCCTCCACTCCGCGCGCCGTTGTGTCTTGCCGTTGGTCGGTGTTCGTGCTCCGTTTGTTGGTTGTCTTGCTTCAGCGATCACCTCCCTGGCTGGCTCACCCACGCACGTCCGCACGGTTGCAAAAGTTGGCGGATGAACACGTAACGCCCGAATGACATGCATAATGAACGAGTGTCGATCAAGCATTAAACGCGCATACTGACCACGCAGCAGTGCCTGTTATACAACTCTTCGATTCGACTGCTGCTTCCTTCGCTCGGATTTTGTTGTCGCTGTCGTCTACAACTACCCGGGTAACTAACCAACAACGAACTAACTACTGCTGAGGAGTCGTGCGCCGTATCGGCAGCTGATTGGCAGCGGCAAAATGCTGGAGACCGAACAAAACAAAGCTGAGCACGCCAACACAACATAACATACATACATACGTACATACGTACGTATGGTCATACATACATACATCATACGCGACATTCATCGCCGCATGCACACGGGCTCTAGCCAATGAACGCGTGAGAACAGTTTCGCTGTGGCACGGCACTTGTTCGATACGCAGTCGATTGGTTGCTGGTGTTGGAGGGACTTTCTGTAGTGCATGCAAGTGCAGCCGACAACAGTCGTCGTCGATGGCCAATTTACTTCGACAATGGCACCGCAACTTAGAAATAAAGTGCACCTGAAACGAATGGTGAGTCGCAGCAAGTAACGCGAAGCAAAAATGCCACTCTTTTGTAGAGCTTTTGACACGTCAACGAATCGAATTGGCGTGCTCACTGGCAAGTTGGCGCGCTGGTGCGAACGCAAGAATGCGGCTTTCTAGCGTTGTAGTGGCGATGGTCGTATTGTTTTGCAACACTGCGAACGCCGGCACGGAGCCCCAGCCGACTTTTCCGGGCACTTACGCGCTGCGGAAGGATCTTGAATGGTGCGGACCCCGTCCCAGCCATGGCGGGGAGTTCTACCCTGGGCTTGATGATTCGCAGTGTGCCAAGGTGTTTCCGAAGGTGTTCGATCGGGAGTTCGTTTGCCCGGCCAGGCATGCACAGTCAGAGGGCTTCACGGGCGTGCAGACAAGCGTGTCGAATGTGGAAGTTGATGACACTGCCTTCGACCGTGTTCTTGACCCACACTACGGCATTAGAGCGGCAGTGGCGGTGATTCATAGAGCAAGCAACGAACTGGGCTCAGTGTCGATGCGGTTCCTCGGATCCGCAGCGCGCCAGCCATACCAGCCGTGGTCTTCGTCCAAATTGTTTGCAGCGTATGATGCAGCAGCGCGCCTGCGCAACGGAAGTGACCAACAGCTCGGGCTTCGAGCGATCGAATCGCGGTCGGGCATCAGCCTCGGTGATTTTGCCACCATCATTACGTCTTACGATGTCACACGCAACCTCAGCTCTAACGCATTGGGCGGATACTTTCATTCAGTTGGGCAGCACGTGGTGGCATTACGAGCCGCGCAAGAGTGGATCGGAGCAGGGGGGAACTCATCGTTCGGTGGAAATTATGGGGCCCCACTCCCCAGCCAACTCGGGTTCACATTTGAATCACAGAACTCGACGCTCCCATCGCAGCGGGTCAGTGTTGAACCAGACCCTGTTCCCTCCCCTCCTCTTCCCAATTCCATGAACGCATTGACCATGGCAGAGTGGATGCGACGTATTGTGCTCGCACGTGAAGATCAAGCTATGCACGTTAATTTCAGTGATTTTCCGCAGTACACGCACATGCCCCAATGGCCAGATTCGCAACATTTGTTGTATGGAGCTCTGCCGCGAGACTCAACCTTCACTGTTGGCCTTCAAGCTGGTTCATCGGACGCTAGTGCGGGTCTGCAGTGGGGCGGCGCGTCGATGAGCACTGACATTTACCTTCAGCAGGCGATCAATGCCACTCTGGGCTTTAGTAACATGACGACGTCCGCAGCAGATATGTGGCGCATTTTTTCCAAGCTGGGCGCAGGACAGTCATCATCGCGCGGAGTGTCCGAGATCACGTTGAACGCGTACGCGTGTCTGCCCGTAATGAACACAACCTCGGGAGAACCGGTCCCAAACAGAGGACTTGAATTTACGATCAGTGTTTACGCGCCGATGCCGTACACAGGACACGTCAATGTGCCTCGAACAGACACCTTTGCACAGTTGGACATGTTAATGACTGAAGCAATTACGAACATCACTGCATACCTCGTGCGAGAGTATTACTAACTTCGAGTTTAATGTTCTTGTTGACTCGAACGGTGTGGCGTGAGACTTGATGCGGTCACTTTTACTTAAACTCTAAGAATTACCTCTGTGGTCGTTCGCTTTTGCTTTGCGCTGATTTAGCTGACGACCACACATTGGTACAGCCGCATTTTGCTGTACGCGTCCGCGGCGTTGTCACAAACAATGCTGACTTTGTGTGGATGACCGACCTTGAGTTTGTGAGCAAAATCAATAACACTTGCCAGACACTGCGTGACTTTGTGGTCGAATATCTTGCGTCAATACATCGCCACCTACTGACGAAGACATTTGTCGAAGAAAGACGCGATGTGTTCGGCCCTGAAGTACACCATTTAAGCAATCAGCCGGAGTTCACGTGCAGGTTCAGCACGCAGTACATACCCAAATGTTGTAACCACAATGTGCTCAACCAAGTCAATGAACATGAGGTCTGCCGCGCCAAGTCTGACAGCTGATGCACATCCAACAACAACGAACAACATGGCATCATTCATTGTGCACACAACGGCTACTGGAACACACAACCAACACCTACGAGACAATGTTTGGGCACTTCGCAGCATCGCGGCCGATGCATTAACAAACTGAGCAACGGCGGTTGAAAGTTCCGGCGTGTCTGTGGATCCTTCACACGGAGTGCATACCGTGGACTTTGCGTCGGCGCGGTCCTCGCAGCGCTGGAAAGACATTACTGCTTTCTCCTGATCACGATGCGTCAATGTGGTGTGAACGCAGATAAAAAAACTCTCGCCTAAAACAAGCACGTATCGCACCTGAAGAATTGACTCTTGATCTTGGAACCGAGCTTGGTAGTGGTCACCGAGATAACTATCGACGGATACCAACGGTGATTGCACGAATGTACGCGCAGCAAGTTCACGCACGGCCTATGAAATTTCCAATTGGCATCCAGTTGATTGTGAGTTTACTGATGTGTGGTGGGTGCGAGCCAGGATGGCACTCGTACCCGCCGAACGTTTTGAGCTATCGTGCTTGATCGCAAAAAAGCATCGGCCTCTGTGTCATCGTCGCCAGCATCGGGGGCAGACGCGCTGACAACGGTAGCGGCGAAAGTGTCAGCCCACGATTTTAACTTGGCGAGCATCATCTCCTCCTCAGAAGCACTCAAGAAACTCACTCCCGCTGCAAGCGTGTCACTTTCAACAGCATGAGCCTGCACCGGGAAGGAAGCATCGAGCGAGGTTCAAGGACATGGTTTCATGCCATCATAAAACAGCAAGCAACGGCAAAACGCACCCAATACGGAGGAATATACAAAAGGTCCCCCTCGGTCAGTGTGACTTGAAGTGGTGCGTCCACGATACGCCGACTGTGCTTATTGACATTCGAAAGGGGGCCGTCTGCGAAGCGCTCGCTCACCCAATCGCGCTGCGATTGTCTGTCGAAAGGGTGGAATGCGGAGTGAATCTTCAGATCTCGCCAAAACTGCGGAGACCACAATGTAAAAGTTTTGGATCCCACAGCTTGCAAGAAAAAGTTGTGACTTTTGTCGTAGTGCGTCTGTGCTTTGACGCCGCTGCAGCCGAGCCACAGTGATGATTGGGTAGGTTCAGGTCGAAAACCAACAACTTTTTCTGCAAAGAGCTGGGTGTCAACGTGAAAGTTCTCCTCCATTTCTGTCACTCCGACAAGTGTTGCATCAAGTGAGCCAATATTTCGAAGGTAGGACGTGAAGTAGAGATGGCGAGTTCTTGGAGCTGACGCCGCCGCGTCCGGCACACACTCCTCCGGCCGCGTCCCTCGGTCCAACCGGAAGTTGCAGCACTCATCCAGCATTTTGTGCATGTGCATGTCTTCTGCGTCTGTGTACGACACAGCGTTTGTATCCAGTGCCCAGTGCATCAACGGCCCACTTCTGTTGGTCGCTAAAGTGAACGCGTGCGTGCGTAATCCTTCCACTGAAGGCTCGTGGCCACGAGACACTCGGACGTTTGGCAACATAGTTTGTTCCTTGTACGACTTCACCCACAGCGAATAAGGGTCCCATTTGCGCAGCGGTGCCCATCGGGTGGCGGGGTGCGAGTGAGTGAGTAAGTCCCGTCGAAACACAACAGGGATTCGGCTCGACGCGACAGTCTTTACGAAGGATGGGTCGTCGCTATCCCACTCGACTTCCATCACGGGCGACACGTTTGAACCATCCGCGGCGACTCCATCCGCTGATGGGCGCGGCGGCGCGGTGGTAAACTTGAGGTACAATGCATATCCAACGGCCAGAGCCAAGACAATAACCGGCAATGAAGCCATGGTCAAGCGGGAATCATAGACTTTGACGACTTTTGTATTGTATTCGCTGTTGTGTTTTCGACTTCTTTGGTGTTGGTGTGCTGTGGAGAACACGCGGATGCTTCACAGATTCGTTTCTTCCACAGTCATCACATGTTCCACACAAACCTATTGTTTAATGGTCCTAACGCAGCTGTCACACCCCAAGCTTGGCAGAGCAACGCGCGCGCACCGACACAGGATCTGATGCCGTTTGGGAGATCGCACCAAATGAGCGAACTGAAACCGGTGAACTGCAAGGAGCGATCTGTAGCGAGCCAAGTGAAACAGGTCAACGACGCCGATGCATCGTGAGTTGTCCACCCCGTCATACGACGAACCCGACTGAGGCCCAGACTTGTGTGTGTGTGTGTGTGTGTGTGGTAGCTGCGACGAGCAAAGTACGTCGTCGATCGTGTGCCACGGTGTGTACACGGCTCGCTCGGTCCGTGCGCGTGTCGTCAAAAACGAACAGCCAAACACAAACACACGCAAACAACAACGAACGACCGACAACAACGACGAACGACAACGGCCGGCGACTCGCAGCTCACTTACTTGCACCTTGTAATGATGACTGTGCGTTGGCGTTCCTCTTGAAATATTTTCACGGCAGTTCTCTCCTGAAGCTTCGGCTGCTCCTTCCTTCTCTCTGACGGAATCACTCTCTCCCCTACCAGCGGCACTGAGCGAGCACTGCCTGACTGATTGCCCTGTCACGACTCACTCACCTGCTCCACTCACTCACTCACTCACTCACTCACTCATTCACTCACTTACTCGCTGAGTGACAGTCTGCCACTCTGTGAGCTATCCCGCTTCGAGCGCGAGACGCTGCTCTGCTCACAGTCAGTCATCAATCTGTCAGTCAATGAGCGCCTGGCTGTTCGTTCATTCATTGTGGCGATGCCAGCCAGCGCTCACTCACTCACTCACTCACTCACTTACTCATTCTTTACTCACTCACTCACTCACTCATTCTTCACTCACTCACTCACTCACTTCTTCACTCACTCACTCACTCACTCACTTACTCATTCTTTACTCACTCACTCACCACTCACCACTCACCAACTAACTACCTAAACAATCGCTCAGTCAGTCACTCTAACTCACCCCCTCACTCTCTCACTCCCTGACTGCTGACTGATCATCAATCAGATCACTTGATGTTTGGATGGATGGACAGATGGATGGATGGACGGATTGTCCTTGTTCGGAAATCGAGGGCGCTCTCTCACAGCCTCACTCACCGCTCACGACTAACTCACAACCTCACTCACTCACCAGAGAGAGAGAGTTCCGGCGTGGCAGCGAGCGATCACGGCTGGCTGGCAGGCCGATCGAACAACACAACACACAACACTGACTTTTTGTGAGTTAGTTGCTCGTGCACTGTTGTCATTTATTTCATTGCTGCCTTGGCACTGTCTTTGCGTCTTTGCGTCCGTCGATGCTTCGTTGCTCTGTTCCTTTTGTGTGTTGGTGTGTCGGTGTATTGGTGTGGTGATGTGGTGATGTACGTATGCTGTTGTTGTAGTGGTGGTGGTGGTGACTTATCGGGCAGTGGGCAGTGCTAGACGACTTACTTGCCCTCGCTCGCCAACCTGTTCTAAGCAATCTGGGTTCGCGGGAGGAAGGATCTACGCAGCGCCGATGGTCGACAGGTTGGTTGGTTAGTTCACTGGCTGGTTTGCAAGTCAAGTGGACAGTTGGGTGATTCGTTCGGCTTTTGATTTGTCATCACACTGCTGTTGTTCGATGCTTTTGAAGTTTTGCGGCATTTTGTTCCATCTTTAATCGTCGGACAAACCTGCCTATCAATATCGACGTCCACTGACTACCCAATACTTTGTTTCCATGTCCAACTCTCAGTCTTACAAAGGCTCGTTTGGCTTCAGTGCCGAAGCCCAGCGCCGACAAGCAGCAAAGTATGATGTCGAATTGGAAAAGGTCATCCACGAATGGATTGAGGACAAAACTGGCATGAAGATCGGGGACGATTTCGCTGCAGGACTCAAGAGTGGAGTCATTTTATGCAAATTGGTCAACAAACTGAAGCCGAAGACAATCAAAGGCATCAATCACAAGGCCAAAATGCCGTTCCATTGCATGGAAAACATTACAAAGTTTCTCAATGGCTGCCGCGCCCTGGGTATCCCTGAGCACTCCATGTTCAGTACTGTGGATTTGTATGAAGCAAAAAATATGACCGCAGTGCTCCTTACGCTCGACAACTTACTTCGCCAAGTGTCCGGCCGCACGGAGCCAACTGCTCGCCCCAAGGCAACCAGGTGGGCAAACCTGAAGTTTTCTGAAATCATGATCGCGTCACATGTTGTTTTGGTCGCCTGATGCACTGATGCACCTCCACTGCTGCTGTAGCCACCGCGACCCTTCCATCAACAAGCATGAAGCTGAGGTGGCACTTGACGCCAACGTCCGTGACAACTATGCCACCGGCGTTTCCGGATCCAAAAAGTTCTCTGGCAAAAGCGGAAGTTCGCTTTCCCCGAAGTCCGCATCGAAGACGGCGACTGCGCCAGCTCCAGCACCGGCTCCTGCACGAGCACCAGCACCGGCACCCGCCCCCGCACCGGCACCCTCGCCTGCTCCGGCATCAAAAGCATCCGCTGCTCCCGAACTTCCGAAGGCAGCTGACGCTGCTGCGCCAGCTGCTAAGTCCGACTCTGGCAGTTACAAAGGATCTTTCGGCTTGAGTGCTGAACTGCAGCGTAAAATGGATGCCAAATATGACCACGACCTGGAGAATGAGCTACGAAGGCAAGTGGCCCACCACTCTATCGCGGTGAACTGCGTAGAAAGGAGCGCATTGACTAACATACGCGCATCGTTTGTCTGTGTAGCTGGATCCAGGAAGTAGTTGGGGAGGACATTGTTGGAGACTTTCACGAGGCCCTGAAGTCCGGAGTTGTACTCTGCCGATTGTACGTCGGAGTGTCTTGCACACAATGATTTGTATTTTACCGCGTCCCACCGTCAAATATGCATGGCTGTAGGCTGAACAAGTTGAAGCCAAAAACTGTCAAGGGGATTAACAAAAAGACGACGCAGTCATTCAAGCACCGTGAAAACATCAACAAATTCTTGCAAGGATGCCGCAAACTTGGGATTGCCGAACACAGCATGTTCACAACTGCAGACCTTTACGAAAGTTCGAACAAAGGAGCTGTCATTCTGACACTCGACTGCTTGCGGCGTGGAGTTCTCGGCCGCACTGAGGTGAGATATTTGCGCTTGAGCCCTCGTGCCGTCTCCTCATCCAACAGTCCAACAGATATGCGTGTATTTACGCTTTACACTGTTTTTTGCATCGATGTGTGTAGCCCGTGAAGAAGAACAAGGTCGTTGGTCACCGTGACGGCAGCATCCACCGACACGAACCGGAGAAGCAACTCGATTCTGTAACAACAATTAACTAAGTGCTTCGAATAGACTCCGTGATGCTCGTCTCAGTGCCAAAGTCTAGAAGAACGCCGCCGAAGATAGCTCAGCGCTACGGCAGGGTCGGGTCAATTTCTTGTCGCCAGGCCTGCAAACCGCCCACGAGATTGGCAACGCCGGCTGGGTTTCACAGCAGAGAGTTTCCTTGATTAAACCAAAAACATTGAGCAGCCGCACGCAATAACAATTGCTCACCGTCGTGTGCTGTGATCATGCGTAAGAGAGCATCAATTTTTGTTGTGGCCACCAAACTGCGGCGGCCAGTTCTGCAAACCACAACAATGTTCAACTTCGTGGAAGGTTGACTGTTCTCGAAAACCGGTTTCAGCAGCGTCCTGATCCTGTCACTCTCAGACTCAGTCGCGGTGGCTGCCATCTGTTGCAGTGGGATATTCACGGAGTCTGCACAACAAGAGATTGCTGAGCAACCGAGGTCATTCCGCCGAGTTCACCAACCAACTAACCAACCTTGTAGATGAGAAATGGAGTACTCTTCGGGAGTTCGAACGTCAACAATTGCCAAATTACAAGCATTATCGTCGTATTGTCGAGCAAGCTCGTGAACAGACACCTGCCAAGATCAACGCGAGTCAAAGGCGAGGTATTTGGGGCGCGGAGCAAATAGATGAACAATGAGCCGCACCTCGTTGACACGTGGTGCGCCTGACGGTTTATCTTGGGAAACTTTGCATTCACCAGGTCCAACGACTGCGTGCTCCTCTAACCACCGGCTTGAGTCCTGCATCGTCCTAATGCTCCCGTTGCAGAGCGCACAGTCTTGACTGGTCCCAGGAAACTTGACGCTCATAAACGAGCCGTCACTCGCGTCGTACAATTGCAACCGATCACATTGGGGTTCGCCTTTACAGACACCGCATTGCACACAATCAGCCACCACCAATTGGTACAGTTGTGGAACACAGCATCGCGCACCGAGTTTTGCAGCGACTTTCAGGCATTCGACTGCCATGAGCGACCCCACAACACCTGGCACAGGGCCCAGCACTCCGTTCGTAGCGCAACTGTCTTGCGGGCCAAGACGCTCAGGCGAGGGGTGGAGACAACGATAGCATCCAGATTTCCGTGGCACATCTTGCGATCTGTCGACATTGTATACAGATAACTGGCCATCCAAACCAATAGCAGCCCCGGATATGTATGGTCGTCCTACACGCAACACACTCAATGAAACCATATTCCGCCGAAGATCGGCGCGTGAGCTGGCACAAAACGAACCGTGCAAATAACAAGCGTCGTTGATCAAATAGCGCGCTTTGATGTTATCTGTGCAATCCGCAACAATGTCGTACGCCATCACTAACTCCTATGGCAATCCAACCGCGTGGTGAGCAAAGGAAGACGGGACGGGTAAGAACGAAAACGCACAAGCCAAGCATACCGCGGCGTTTTCAGCAGTAAATGCTGTGGTGTACGCCGTGCAGCGTACAGTGCTGTTGATCCGGGCAACCGCACGCTTTGCGGACAATGCTTTGAACACACCCTCCGGCGACGATGCGTCAGCCTCAAAATGGATTATTTGGCGATGAATGTTCGACACATCAACAACATCTGGGTCCACTATTCCGATGCGTCCGATTCCCGCACCCGCTAAGTACAGCAGCAGCGGCGACCTACAGCACATGCAAATTGAACGTGTGTGGCGAAATATGTCAACCCACAAATACCGTCGATGTACCCGAGTCCACCAGCACCAACGACAAGTACTCCGACGTTTTCTAGAAGTGTTTGACCGCGTGAGCCAAAACCTTTCACCAGCATCTGGCGGCTGTATCGCAAGCTTCTATTTTGCTCAGGCGAAGCAGCTGAGCTGTGCGTGGTCTTGAAGTCCTTGCATGGATCACAAACCACATCCGGAGAGATACCACAGGTGCAGCCAGAGCCACACTCACAATCCGGGCATTTGCACGCAGAATTCACACATCGTTCGCTAACAACATCTGATTCCGTGGGTTTCGATGCCGCAGCCTTTGCAGCCATTTGCTTCTTGAAGTCCTTGCATGGATCACAAACCACATCCAGAGAGATACCACAGGTGCAGCCAGAGCCACACTCACAATCCGGGCATTTGCAAGCAGAATTCATGCACATGTCGCTGTCCGCGGCTGACACCGCCGACTTCGACGCCCCAGTGTTTGCCGCCATTAGTTTCTTGAAGTCCTTGCACGGGTCACAAACAACGTCGGGAGAAACACCGCAAGTACACCCAGGGCCGCATTCGCAATCCGGACACTTGCAAGCGGAGTTCGCACAGCGTTCGGTGTCCTCCGTCGAAGCAGCAGCCTGTTTCGCCGCAGCCTTCAAAGTCATTTGCTTCTTGAAGTCTTTGCACGGATCACAAACGACATCGAGAGAAATTCCACAAGTGCAGCTAGAACCGCACTCGCAGTCCGGGCATTTGCAAGCAGGATTTCCACAACCTCCCGCTGCACTGCCGCACTCGCAAACGGCGCCGCAGTGACAATTTTCGCATTTACACTTCGTGCTGCCGCACGACTGGTGCCGTCCGTCCTCCATAGCGCAATCGTGATATTAAGATCACCCCTGTTTACCCCTGTTTGCTTGTATTTTATTAACATTAGAGCAGAAAGCTGTAATGCAGCGGGGTTCGGGGTTGGTACACATGATGCACTGCTGACACGATCCACGTTCCTGGCAGGTTGAACGACTTTCTTGTGCGGTCACCGCATCAGGAGACCCTGCAGCAGGAAGACGCCCCCGAGCGTGGCCGAGAAGATTGTAGGCGATGCTGTCCAGCAGTGTAGCGAACACAACCCCTTGATAGCCGGTGTTGCTCCAGACTTGGCGCCGTGGTTGTACTCGAGGTCGCTGTGTTTACGGTGATGCTCGTCACATCATTGGATGGTGTCGTTGTTGCCGCGTTTGCTGCGGCCAGTGTTGTTGTTGTGCGTGTTGACGTTGATGTTTTTATTGGTTGCCATCGTCGCCGTCGTCGTCATCGTTGCTGCTGCCGACGTTGTCTGGTGTTGTTGGCGTTGCTGGTGTTGGCGTTGTTGCTGTTGGTGGTGGTGTGGTTGGTGGTGTTGGTGGTGTGGTTGTTGTTGTTGTTGGTGTGGTTGGTGTTGCCGTTGGTGTGGTTGTTGTTGTGGTGGTGGTGGTGGTGGCGGTGGTGGCGGTGTGCGCGTTCTGTCTGTGGTGTATCGCCAGAGTTTCGTGGTGAATTCTGTCGTCTTGAGTCTTCTTCTGTCCGTCCGTGTTCAGTGCAGTGCTGGCTTGTTCGGTGTGTTTACCTACAGGCTGCGTGAGTACATCCCGATCCCGATCATTCCACCATTCCACCTCCACCCGGCACCACCCACCCACCAGGCACCACCCAAGTTTCAAACTTCTGAAAGAATACCCTACAGTAGTCGAACATCAAAATGACGATGTCCACAACATGTACTGCACGGTCCTTATCGGAATATTACGCACAGCCAATAACCGCTTCGAACAGCCCACATTGGTTTCCAGGAAGGTAAATGTACAGTATTGTGAACAGTGGTTCATCAAGTACACATCACGGAGATGAAAGATTTCATTGAAAAATTAGCGCAGGCGGCCGTTGTCGTTGTGGCGTTGTGGCGCAACAACGAACGCACTCAGAAACTGACTGGCACACGAAATCGCGCCGCCACGCACGTACACGCACACACGCACACACGCACGAAACTGTTCCGATCGTTGTGGCGTTGTTGCGGCAGAAAATATGATACCACAAATGAACCGATTGGCGGGAGAGGTGCGACTGTTGGCAATGCAAGTGGCGTTGCAGAAAAACTACTGACGTGCGGCGTATAGTGGGCAACCAACATACTACCCGAGTACACCAACACGCTACCCGAGAAGCGCGGAGAGTTGGTGTTGCACCGTGTTGTGCGTCTGAGATGTTGTCAATGGCGGCGCGGCTTGAAACACCTGTTGGGCCACTGCGCAGACTTTCAACGGCCAAGGCCGGACTACGACTACCACGAAGCTCCAAAATGTGCGAATAATCACTGATATTACTGCAAAACCGAAGCGCTGCTCATCGTTGTTGCGTTGTACAATATACGACTGATTGACAACCTAACAAAACCCCAAACGTGGCACCCCCATCCTTCATGCCATTTCTCGCAGAATTGTTCGTGGTGGCTAAATGCAGACGGAACAATTTGCCATTTATTCAATTCGTGCCAATTTGCGTGTGAATTCCCCAACGTCATAGAATCCTCGTAATGTTAGCGCGCTTGCGGCCGTGGTCGTCCGCGGCAAGAGTTCTCCGTGCGAAACAAGCACATCATTGGAGACTCTCCCTCTCGACTCGTTGCCTGGCCATGCCACCTTTCAGTAGTCCGCAAGATGATAAGCTCGCCCCAAGCCAGCTTAACCTGGAACCCGTCGTCGCAATGGAGAAACTCATTAAATTAGGCATTCACCGTGCAGATCGAGACCCTTCCGTTATTCTGACGGGGTCGATGGTTGCCGGTGGTATGATCTCAGTTGGTGGTGCAATGTTGGTCTTGACCGCGGGTGGTGTCGACCCGTCCGTTGCCTCGCAAGTGCCCGGCCTAGTGTCACTGCTTGGGGGTCTTGTGTTCCCAGTTGGCCTTGTATGGATCACGCTTGCAGGGCAAGACCTTTTGACGTCCAATATGTTGTACAGTGCATTGCCCTTTTTTGATTCACGGCCTGTTCGAGAAGCCGCTCAATCCACTTCTACCAAAATTAGAAACTACTTGAAGGTGTTCACTCTCTCCGCCCTTGGCAACAGTGCGGGCTGCTTGGTGATGGCAGCAGGGTGTGCGTCCTACCTGTTTCTTCCTGGCACGCCGTATGCCGCATTTGCGGCTGCGCTGGCAACAAAGAAATGTTCTCTGACAATCGGGGGCGCAATTGCAAAAGGTATGACTTCTTTGTTGTTCGAATTCTCGGCACAAGGATGAAATTCGAATTTCACCTTTTTGTCGGCTCCGTGTGCCAGGTATTTTCGCCAATTGGCTGGTCAACATTGCGGTTTACAGTCAATCCACCACAGAGTCCACTGCAGGAAAAATTGTGGTCCGTCTCAAGATCTCAAAAGAACATGTATTTGGTTCTGGTCTAAGTGACTTTCTTCCGTGTAGGCTATCTGGCTCCCAGTTACGGTATTTGTCGCGTTGGGACTGGAGCATTCTGTGGCCAATGTGTAAGAACATGTTCCTGAATGATGGTGCCCCTTGCGCAGGTCACTCTGACCGTTTTGTTCCATTTGCGTTCTATCTTGTTGATCTTCTATACGACATTAGATTCTTGGTGCCACTGGGCATGCTGAGCGGAGCTGACATTTCAATGCAAGATTTCGTGCTGAATAATTTATTGCCGGTGACATTCGGCAACATCCTAGGTCAGTCAGGGCGCCATTGGATTTTGCCCACACTTGTTTTTACGGCGTCCGTCTGTTCGCATCAACTGTAGGTGCCGCTGGTATGGTGGGCTGGCTTCAAAGATACGCCACACTGGCTCCGACATTGGAAGACGAACATGGCGAAGCAATTACGAGTTCACAAACATTGAGGTAGTAAACAATAGTCGTCGTTGACGAAATAGATACCAGTTCAAATTATGCAGTCGCTAAGACTCGTCAGAATCGTCGCTGGAGTCATCGCCACTGCTTTCGGAGTAACTTCCACTGGAACCGCTTTCAGACCCGCTTGCAGAGTCACTGTCACTGTCGCTGTCACCACTACTGTCACTATCTTCGCTGGAACCGCTGTCACTTCCAGACTCGGCACCGGAACCAGGCGTGCTGCCGGTGTCTTGCAAGAACAGATCGATCCCATGCAGGGCAGCCAACTTTTTTCGGTGCCCAGGCTAAGCCAAGAAACAAACAAAAGTGCACACACGTATGCACGAAATCAATGCAGGCCCGTCAGTGTCATCTGAAGATGGCGCACAATCCCGACAAAAAACTCCCTCAGTCTTATGCATGCACCGTACCTTGTTCACTCCAATGTCGTCGAGATCCTTTTCCGACAAGCCAGCGGTCCTAATGAATGAAAGATCGTCGAAACTGCGATATACGCCACACGTTTGTTAAATACACGGCTACTGCAAACACGATTTCGCACATTTCGCACGAACCCAGAAACGAGAAACATGTCCAAGTAGTGTTCGCAGCGGTTGTGGGCAAGCCACTTGTGTATCTGCTTCGCGTGGTCTGGAAATTGGTCTGGGTTATCTCTTGCTGCCGTCCTCGAATAAAAGCGCCTCATAATCATCTAGCAACAATGTTGTGGTGGGGTTATTTTGGCATGAACAAAAACAAGCAAATTGCAATGATATTTGTTCACGCACCGCAACTTCCTCCGAAGAAGCATAGTCCAAAGGAGTGTGTCCCATGTCATTACACCGTGAAACGGCAGCGCCGTTCTGGATGAGGGACACAACCACATTTTTGTGCCCACAAACACTGGCATAATGCAGTGGCGTGTGACCCCACATGTCCAGCACATCAACAGGTATGCCCGATGCCATCAGCTCTTCCACAATAATGGTTCGTCCATATCGGGCGGCGACCTTGACGCAAACAGCAGACAGCTCAAAGTACGTCAGAAACGAACGACACTGTCATATTTACACCTACGTGCAGAAGCGAAAACTGGCTGGTTGGACTCGGTGTGTAAGCGGTCACTCCACCGGATTCTAGCGAATTTCGAAGTGCTCTGAGGTCGTTGCGAACAATCATCGAACACTGCTGATCCCAAGTCGTAATAGAGCTCATTGCGACCAACCAGGGCAGGTAATTCAAATTACTGCATTGGACACCACTGCACAGTGGATGACAGAACAATTATTGGAAAATCTTCGACCAATTGTGAAAGATTATTCGTTGCCCAGCGCCATCAATTGCACACGATGCAAGAATTTTATTTGGTGGCAACGTGCGTTTCGTGTCCACGCATGCCTAGGCTCCGTTGATGTTTCATCGTGCGTTGTGCCCATACATGCACAGTCGCAACACTTGGTGTGGAATCCTTATCGCACCTTTCAACTCCATTTCACCTCGATGCTCGTCTTCTCTTTACGTTCCGTCCTTTGACTGCGACACAACGCGTTGACTTGTGACATCCGACGACATCATCGACGACAACACGACCGACCTGTGCATTGTCTGTTCGCTCGTGAACAATCGAACGAACGAACAAACGAACAAACGAACAAACAAACAAACGAACAAACGAACAAACGAACAAACGAACAAACGAACAAACGAACAAACGAACAAACGAACAAACGAACAA
>ENA-OWNT01002702-OWNT01002702.1-seawater-metagenome-genome-assembly--contig:-NODE-2702-length-17964-cov-4.082238_pt1 | contig 17964 bp, 13 predicted proteins | sample MGYA00238136_ERZ651165 | MGnify/ENA primary metagenome ERZ651165 (study PRJEB26861, sample SAMN08777766) | seawater metagenome | isolation source: coastal seawater | place: USA: Florida | collected...
TTCGTTCGTTCGTTCGTTCGTTCGTTCGTTCGTTCGTTCGTTCGTTCGTTCGTTCGTTCGTTCGTTCGTTTGTTGCGAAGTTCGTTCGTTCGTTCGTTCGGTAGCTTCGTTCGGTCATAGCTTCGTTTGGTAGCTTCGTTTGTTGCGAAGTTCGTTCGTTCGTTCGGTAGCTTCGTTCGTTCGGTAGCTTCGCTGCGAAGTTTATTTGGTAGCTTCGTTCGGTAGCTTCGTTCGGTAGCTTCGTTCGGTCGGTAGCTTCGTTCGTTCGTTCGTTCGTTTGTTTGTTTGTTGCGAAGTTCGTTCGTTCGTTCGTTTGTTTGTTTGTTGCGAAGTTCGTTTGTTTGTTGCGAAGTTTGTTCGTTCGGTAACTTCGTTCTTTCGGTAGCTTCGTTCTTTCGGTAGCTTCGTTCGGTAGCTTCAGTAGCTCTGGTGCGAAGTTCGTTTGTTCGTTGCGAAGTTCGTTCGGTACCTTCGTTCCGAAGTTCGTCCGTTCGTTGCGAGTTCGTTCGTTCGGTAGCTTCGGTGGCTTCGGTGGCTGCGGTCGTTCGTGCCAAAGTTCGTTGCGAGTTCGTTGTGAGTTTGTTGCGAGTTCGTTCGTGTGATCGGTTGCATTCATTGTTCGCTCGGGAGCTTCGTTCGGGAGCGTCGTTCGGGAGCGTCGTTCGGGAGCTTCGTTCTTTCTGTCACCGTCGCAACATCATTGCTGTCGTTCGTTCGTTCGGTGGCTTTGCTCTGTAGCTTCGATACTGGTGTCTGCATCGTTGATGTCGACACAACAGGGTATTGGTGGTGGTTGATAGTTCCGTTCTGTCCCTGGCGATAACTGTTGCTGCACAAACTCCTCCTTCACAATTATTTGCCGGTGTGATTGAGACACTTTCGTTTCGCGGTCTATTTTCCCCGCGTCCACTGTGAGCCAGCTGTGGCCCACTGTCGATTGCCATCCCCCGTCCTGGACGCACAACCACAACCACACGCACAACCACACGCACAACCACAACCACAGGGGAAGGGCGTCTCGTGTCGGCTGCGGCCTCTGGAGCAACGGTAAGCCCGTGCTAGGGCCGTCGTCGCGATGGGGGACTTTCACAACTCGCTCAAGCTTGGGCACGACCACGCCAAAAACCGGCAGCAGAGCCAGATCGCGTGGCAACAGAACGGGCAGAACCAGATCGACGCCCGGCGCGACGCGGCGGACGAGTTCCGCAACTTCGTGAAGCGCCTGCAGGGTGGCTCCCACGCGCTGACGTCGGCGTTCCAGACGTTCAAGCGAGGCAAGAAGACTGCCCGGGGCATCACGGAGAAGGACTTCAAGGCGGTGCTGCGCGTCGCCCGCGTGCCTCTCAGCGACGAGCAGATCAAGCAGCTGTTCAAGCTCTTGGACGACAACGACAGCGGCGACATCTCGTTCGACGAAATGGTCAAGTTCTGCCAGGGCAAGCAGCCCATGACTCTGAAACTGTTCGGCGACTGGCAGAAGCAGAACGGCCTCGCCCGCGCTGAGCAGAAGAACCTCGCGGCTGCCAAGCTCCACGAAATTTCCTCCTCCGACGCCCTCACCAAGGCGCTGAAAAAGTCCTTCGAGCAGCAAACGAGTTCGGTGCGTTGCTTTTCGCTCACGCCTGCATGCGTCTGTTGGCGAGGGCTGCGCTACGGCCGCGCGTCTCTGTTTGCGCTGTGCAAGCAATTTGCTTGACACGAATCGAGACAGCACCACTGACTTTTTCCTTTCGCCTTTCTTTGTTGTGTTCCAACGATCACTTATTTTGTTTTGTTTAGCAAAAGGGAGCTTTGAAGGTGTTCCGGAAAATGCTGCACCTAGCCGGCAGCAAGGAGTCGTCTATCTCCATCGCCCAATTCCGGCAGTTTTTGACCAGAGTCGGCATCAACGCCACACCAACAGCCATCCAAGGCTTGTTCCAGCTGGTAGACGCCAACAGCGACAACAAAATGTCGCTCCAAGAGTTCACCAAGCACTTCTTCGGCGACCGTCAGAACGTGAGTAGTTGCCGGTCTCTTGACGATGCAACTGCTCTGATCTGATCTGATCTGCTCTGATCTGATCTGATCTGCTCTGATCTGATCTGATCTGCGCGATTGTTTTTTTTCTGCAAGACTGGGGTCGACTATTATGAGCGCCATGCCAAGGACCACATCCATGAGTCCAAGATGGGTACGTCACCGTGTCAACGACGTAGTGGCTGGCTTGTGAATGCTCCAATTGACGGATGAGCTCTTTTTTGTGTGGTTTGCACGTCATGCCCTCCCGACACCAATCCCTGACTTGCTTGTAGCCAACGTTCGGAATTACCAACCAAGTTCCCAGCTGGCCGGCGACCCGCTCAAGGTGTTCCGCGAGAAAATCGAGAAAATCAAGGTGCGCACGCGTTGGGTTTCGTAGTGACCCAGCTGATCGACCGAGGCTCACGTGTATGAACTTGGTCGCAATTGCATCGTAGGGCGGAGCCACCGGTTCGCGCCGCGCTTTTGAGAAACTGCTAAAGCTGCGACCCACGGGAATCGGCAAGGCGGACTACAACAAAATCACACGGAACGAGTTCATCGCCATCATGCTCCGCATGGAAGTCGCCATTCCCGTGAAGGGGCTGCACAAGGTGCGCCGCAGACCACACGTCCAAGCCGCTCCGTGCCGTCTCCGCTGTTACCGCTCGTTGTTGACCAAGTTGTGTGACTGCACGTTCGTGACAGGTATTTGATGCGATGGACGCCAACAAGGACGGGGAGCTTGGCTTCGACGAATTTCTGAAGTTCTTCGACGCGGTGCGTGTGTAGCCCTCGTGCAGAGATATGACGCCGACAAATACTTGCTGGCGTCAACCAACCCGTTCCTTTATCTGTGTCGCAGGATGCCCATGAATTCGAGAGACGCAGCCGTAGTCGCGGTGGCAAAAAGAGTGCCAAGCACAATGCCAAGCATAGTGCCAAGCACACACGGCCGGAGTCAAAAACTCGCGGTAAGTGCTCCGTAGCTGCCGGGACACTCTTCTTGCAGTGTTGGTTGCTAGCATCGCATGTGGTGTGGTTGTGATAGTGATAGCATGGGTCCCTGTTGTATGCATGTGCAGGCTCCAACAACTCCGAGGTCATGGTGGGACTCTCGGCCGTGGTTCGCCGCGCGTTTGCGCGCGACTTCTTCGGGTACTACCACAAGTTGAAAGGAGTTCTCGCGCTCGTCAAGCCGCAAAAGCCCATCACGGTGAAAGTCATCGGAGACATGATGAAGGCTTTGCACATTCATGCGAACCACCGTGCGCTGGTGATGTTGCACGAGAAAGTAGTCGCCAACATGCGGTACGTGCTCTCGTCATCTTGCAGGAGGCCATGTGTGTGGGGGTATGCTGACTCGATGTTGAATCTTGCCAATGCAGAGCGCCAACGGATCACACCTCGTGCCTGCCGGCCCTCCTCGCCGCAGTCGGCACCAACTTTGAGGCTCTGGCGGTACGTATTGCTGTTGGTGCTGCTCACCTGATCACAACTTCCCATGCTGTTCCGTCGTGACGATTGCTTGTGAACTTTTACGTTGTTGCACATTGCAGAAGGCAGCGTCCCGAACCGCCGACAATCCAGCCCCGCAGCAGCAGCCTAACTCCGCGGCGAACCCATCGAAGGGGGGTCCGACTCCAAACCGCCGCATTCGCCAGCCGACGGTGCGCAGTGCGGCGATTGTGATTGCGACATGCCTGCTCAACAATGCTCAATAATGGGAGTCACTCTGTGCCCGTTTGTCTGTCCGTGTGTGTGTCACTTGCGATCCGTCGTCCTGCAGTTGTCCAACGCCAAGGCAATGGGGCCGGCGATTACTCTCAAATCACAAATCGTCACCGCTACGGGCGGCTACCGAGCGACCATGGTGCGCGTTATCACCAACGTGAAGAGAAACTGTCGGTACCATGACAGTTCGCGGAAGCTGGCACGCAGCGACATCACCGTCCGCAACTTGGTACGGTCGATCCAGGACGCAGGCGTCATTGTGCCGGCGAAAGTGATCGGAGACATCTTCGCCGCTCTGGACGTCAGCGCCTCTGGCCGAGTGAGCTGCGCGAAAGTGCTGCGTTTGTTGAAGATGGCCCCCTTGAATGCGGCTGCGAAGAAGGCTGCCAGTGCTCCCCCGAAGGTGGCGGTCAATATCAACGCCGATGGCGGCGCAGAAGGCGAATCGAAACGTGGAGCTTCTTCGCACGGCATTGTTGCGGCGCCAAAGCCTGCCCCGACAGTGGTTCCTCTCGCGCGAGCACGGCAAACCAGTGACATCTTTGGAGTGCGCAGTTCGACCCCACAACGGTGCGTGCTCGCTTGCGTGCGTTGGTATCCGCTTGTACACTTGTGATGATTCTTCTGATCATTTGCAAATGCACGCGCTACCGCAACTGCACAGGCCCGGCACCGCGTACTCCGCGGCAGAGAACCTGTTGGCCCAGACGCGTGCGTCAAGACACACGACGCGGAGCAACAACTCAGTAAGTGGGCGAGGACGTTAGGGTGGACTGACACGCGTGCGAACCTGACAGTGGTGGTGTGGCGTTTTCTCGTAGACTGGCGTGGCAGCTGCTTTGAGCACCGCTTCGCGACCCACAACAGCGAAGAAAAAGGGCAGGTGGGTGATTGATGGGATCCCGGCGCCACGCGGCGCGGCGTAGATGTGGATGTTGTGCTTGAATGAACATGGGTTGACTGTTGGCCGCCACATGCATTGTGTGCTGTATTCAGAAAAGTAAACAAGAGCGCCACGGCCCGTCGAGCTGCACAGCGCAAAGCTGCGGCATCTAGACCGGTAAGCGTGTGTCTCTAGAGTGGTTTGCACTCTCCGCCATGGGATCCAATCGTGCTCTTGCATGTGTAGGCCACTTCTGCCGCTGCGCCCGATGCCGCCGCTCCAAAGCCCATGGACTTCTTGGGTGTGTCTGGACGTAAGTCGCACATCTGATTATGTAAACACTGTTTGTGAGTTGCAGTGTGGGTGTCTGACCGCGAAAGCTTGCTGCAATGCGTCCGCTTGTTTGTGCAGAGGGTAAAAATGGCCGTCTGTCCAACAGGGCACGCGCCCAACTCATTAAAAAAGCAGCTTCAGAGCGACAGGTGAGCTCGCAGCCATGACGCTGCTGTCATCGGATTGTCTTCGCATGTTGGCTGACGCGAGCACCGAATAATGTGTTGACCAGGCTGCTCGACTAGCGGAGCGCCATGCACAAGCCGTTGCCGTTCGCAAGACGAAGAAGGGCACGGCGACGTACACAGCGCGAGTTGCGAAATCGAAGGCATGATTCGACGACCACCTCTGCGAGCACCGCGTATCTGTGGCGTCATCACATCGAAGCCAAAGCATATCATTTCATTCATTTCTTTTCATTCGAGAGTCGGAAATCTGGGTGGGTGGGTGCGTGCTGTGGTTGTGGCTCTGCAGAAGCGCGTGCATGTGTAGCATGTCCTGCTGCCGCCACGCACCCAACACTCTTGTGTAGACTAATATTACGACTCCACACACCCGAAGCTGCTGCGTGTTGTTGTTGCTGGCCCCGTTAAATCGAAACACTCGATGCTCTGTTCGACACCGTGTTCCTGCGTGCAAGAGCTTCCCACCAATTGCTGCATTTGTCGGTCAGTTTGCTCTCCTTTGTCAAAAGTGGATCAACACCTAGCTTTCCACGCATGCATACAACACGTGCAAGAGCTTGAGGCTCCCACCTGCATCTGTCACTCAGTCCTTTGTCAATGGTGGGCGGACATCTAACCTTCCGTTTCGGCCAGGCAACAACATCGCAACGACCTCGATCTCGATGGCGGGCCCTCGAGCAGCGACTTCCGCGAGGCCCTCCAGGACGACGCGGCGTCCGCCGGTCATTCCGGCAGGAAGCCGTCCGCCGGCGTGATCGAAATGGCGATGCGTGAATCTGCATGGACGACAACGACGACAACGATGTCGATAGCAACGAAAGCAGCAGCAGCAGCAGCAGGAACGGCGACGATCGAACCAACAACGTCAATGTAGGGCACGGACAAAATCAGTTGACGTTGCGCTCGTTCGTCATCGAAATCGCGCGAAACTTACACTGCAGCCGTAATCGCGCGAGCTCCGAGCGATCCGATCCGCACACGTGGTCGAAGATGCCGCCGATGGATGCCCAAGCGCGCATGCACGAGATTATGGTATCAATCACCGGAACAGTGTTTATGTATTTATGCGTGGTGCAACAACGATTTTGTTGGAGGGAACGCAAACGTCCGTTGTCATCTCAACAAAGTGTCCGACGACTCAGTGACGGTACGTCGAAATTCCGTTTACGCAGTACTGTTTTGAAAAGTACACATTGGCAGTGCCCCTTATACGCCATGTAGTTTAAATACCATTTCGGTAGTACTGGGTTCCTCTATTTATTGGATTACGAAATGCAGCGCCGCCGCAATGTGTCGAAATGGCGAAGTTGTAATACCGGCAGTACAACGTGCATACACTCAGCGTTCATAGGCTTATAACACAGAGTACTCAGTACTCTGAAAACCACTGTTTCCAGTGTGGAACCCACAGCGCAATTGTTGTGGCATTCGTGTTCGTAATACCGTAAATGGCAATACCGAAAGTACAGTCTACAGTTCCTGGGGGTGGATGGCAGCACTTTTAGTGATACTTTTAGGACTGTGAATTTCACAATTTCGACACAATTTCGACAATTTTGGCGTCGTTGCGATTCCGTTCTGAACAACGACTGAACAACTGAACAACCGTCAACGCCCTTCAGTACTATCAGTACTAGGTCAACGTCCTGCCCTTACTTAGTATTAAACAATTCCGGAAATCATAGTACCACGAAGTATCACATAATCCACAATTTCGAATGTCGACATTTTCACAATTGAAAACTGTGCTTTGCGTCGTACTACAAGTACGATTTATACGCGTCGGCTCACAGTAGTATAGATTAATTCAAACTACTGTAGTACTTGGCGGTACCACGTATTTCATAATTTCGAAATGACCGCGGTTCTGCGTCGCGGCGGCGCTGAACGTCCCGGCCAGTGCCGGAGCAGCGGTGTCGGTTTTGGAAGCCGTTCAGTCAGCCTCCCCCGCCCCCACGCCCAGTGCCCAATGGCCACCTGAGGGGGTCACTCAATCAGTCAATGCGCTTGGCGGCCAGCGGTACATTCCTGAGCTCACACGGCGGCTGTTCTGAGGGTGGCATCTGCGGTCGGTTGTTGGGGAATTCCGCAGAGTTGCGGTGGGCTGAAATGACAGCACAACCATGGCTCGTTTAGCGGATCTATAGACACAGAACAACAGTGCGGTATTGTGAGTATCTATGTCTGTATTAGAACACTGGTTACTCAAACCCACCTCATCCCAGCGTCACTTCCACAAACCATGGTTCTTGTACAGTCACACTGTGCCGCCGCCCACCACACACTAATCATGTCTGTATAGATCTAAATCAAGCCATGGTTTGAGTGAGTGCCGAACGCCGGCCAGTCAGACTCCAACTCACTGCTGCTGCGTCAGTCAGCCAATCTTCCCTCCCTGGCCAGCCGTCGAGTGACCTCCACTCACTGGGCGTGGGTGCGGGGCTCCGCGACTGACTGACTGACTGACGGACTGCACACTCACTCCACGACAGCGCGGCTGTCTGAAGAAGAAGCAACTTAAAACTAAATCAAGTGTACTGTACGGTTGTAGTGAGCGTGGATTGAATAAGTGGGAAACAGGGGATATAGTGGGTGTGGAAATGGGAGAACGGGAGTGTACAGTAGGTGGAAATGGGAAGAAGGATGGTGACGCGTGTCGCGTGTCTTTGCTGTGTTGCTGCGTTGTCGTCGTCATCATTCCTTCATTCCATCATTCGTTCGTTCGTTCGTTCGATTTCTTTCTCTGCGTTACTTCGTTGTCGTTCGTTCGCTGTCTTCCGTTCGTTCGCTGTCTTCCGTTCGTTCGTTCGTTCGTTCGTTCGTTCGTTCGGACTTGTACACTTTTATCATAAACCCCTCCTCGCCTTCACTCTTCGTTGTGTCGTTGTCGTTGTCATTGTCGTTGCCGTGCGCGGATACGATCCAAGAGTGCATTGCGCTTCCTTCGGTGGTTGTTTTGTTGTTGGCGGTGGGGGATCGATCGATCCAGCAGTGGCGTGGCGTGGCGACGAGCGTTTGTTTGCGAAGGAAGGAAGAGAGACGTCCACTGAGTGACGTTGATGGACCGCGAAGAACAGCGCGGCGTGTGTGTGTGTGCGTTGATGGACACCGCCGCTGCCGCCCTTACACGCGGTGCGGGGGTGGTTGGTGACGACGTGCCACCGTGCTCGTCCGGTTTGTCGAGGGAACGATGGCTCAGTCGTCGAGGAGTGTTGTATCTTGTGTCAATAGGCGTGTGTGAGGGCTCGACGCCACGACACGTCACTTCCCACGGCACCAACCTCAGAACCAACGCCCGGCCTTTCTTTGTGGCAAGAAGCCGCAAGCCGAAAGCCGGCGTCGGACGGGCGGCGACGTAGCTTTGTCCTTCTGGTCGGTCCACCCTTGCGTGTGGGAGGTCGTTCAGATGGCGTCAACATCCCACCACCGAACCAAGAGAGCTGCTGCCGTGGATTGAGGCGGCTTGCGAGGTCTGCATTTCAGACTCACAAGAAAAAAAGCGTCGGGCGAAAGAATCGATTTACTCCCTACAACAACCCCAACCGCACTCCGTTTTCATTCTCTCTGTCCGGTCTGGGCATTCTTTGCGTGACTTCTTCTTCTTGTTCTGTTTCCGTCGTGCGGCACCGCGATGACCACAGTGCAAACCATGCCAGTCCCCGCGTCGCCCATTCGGCGCTCGCCCCAAATCTATGCGCCAATGACGCCCGACAGCGCCGGCGCCAAAGCTGCTCTGCCGAAGCCGACGCCGACGAGCATCACCCAGTTCATGTACCCGTCGTCACCTCTCGCGCAGGGCAGTGACCACGGTGGAAAGTTCCAACACGCGCCGTTCAGCTTGTCCAACCACGAGCTCCAGCAGCAGCAGCAGCAACAGATGTTTTTGCAGCAACAGCAGCACGCAATGGTCATGCAGCAAATGGCCTTGTTCCAGCAGCAGCAGCAACAACAACAAATGTATTTGCAGCAGCAGCAGCTGCTGCAGCAGCAGCAACAACAGCAGCAACAACAGCAACAGCCCCAGCCATTGCAGCTCCACGAACTGGACGCTGCAGCTCTGCGACCTTCTCCTCTGATGCGTCGCCGTGCCCGCTCCTCGAGCAGCGTCTGCTCCGCGCAGGACGACGTGCCCATGTCACCGCGCATGATCGGAGCCACCAGCACGATGGTGGAGCTCGCCAGCGAGAACGAGCCCATCTGGAGTCAGGTCAACGAGTCCATGCACAACTTCATAGACACCACCGAGGCCACTTCTTCAGAAGCGTTGAGTGAGTCTGACGTCGACGTCATCCGCCGAGCCTTCCTGGCCGGCGCCAGGAACGGCATCGACATGGGCGACGACGTGGCCACCGATTTCGATCAACAATGCAGCATTCAACACGAGCAAGACGGCGGCGCGGACGATGCCGACAACCAGACGGGAAAGCCCGCCAACCTGGGCATCCTCCTGCAGGCCGCAGAGACCGTGGCATCCTTCCGACGGCCCGTTTACCGACAGCCGGAGAAGAGGCGGCAGGCGCACACGCAGCAGCTGGAATCCGCAGTGTTCAAGCGCCTGCGGGCCGTTCTTGCACGCTGATTGTGGTCGGGAACCGCTCCGTTCAAGTCGACCTGCGCCCTGTGGGTTGACCTGTTCGGACCTCCGGAGCACCGCCACAAACCTATACCAAGAAGAACAGCAACCAAAAGAAACCTTTGAAGTGCATCGCGCATCGCCGCCACTGCCACCATCACCGCCACTCTCTCTCACACACACTCGTTGTCCACCGACGTCACGGCGTCCGGACAACAGAACAACGTACTGTATCATACAAAGTCTCCACGGATAAATAGGCACCGCGCGGCCCCGCATCTTGCGGAAAAACGTTGCGCGCCTCCACAGGCGCTTGCGTTTCGCGCCGCCGTGGCCTTGTTGTAAATTAGACTACTCGTTCCGTGCAACACCATCTCTCTAGCTATTGCCCCTTGCCCTGGCAGTATTACCCCTTGCTCGGAAGCTACGCCTTGCTCTAGAGCTATTACCCCTTGCTCTGACACAATTGCCTCTCTGAAGCTATTACCCCTTGCGGTAACTGGGAAACCAACGTTGCATGGGAGTGAAAATCAAATATTAGAATATTATAGACGTGACGAAACAGCATGCATGCGTGCATGCGTACGTACAGACTACATACATACATGCCATGCCATGCCATGCCATGCCATGCATTCATACATACATGCACGGCATGCATACATACATGCCATGCCGCGCATACGTACAGACTACATACATACATGCCATGCCGCGCATTCATAAATGCACCCCAACCAAACACCCTCTAAAAAATATCATAGTGACGTCGAAAAAACAAAACGTCCATTTTTCTCCATTTCTCCATTGCGTAATGTTTTCGACCTTTTTTTCCGGAGAATTTCTGCGTCGAAAGAACAGAAAACTGCAAACGCAGTGAATCATTGGTAACTGCAGTATTTGGCAACATGTTGCGTTCTGCGATGTATTTGATTATTCAAAGCATTCCTACTTTTATTCACTGTTATTCCATAGACAACAAAGCAGCAAAGTCGTCGATGTGAAGGCATTTGGAGCATCAGAAACCGCAACGAAACGCTAACGCACTTTCCGAAACTCGCGAACGGCGATGAGGTGGCTGCTTTAGCATTACATTGCATATTCACACACTTTGATTATTACTTTTACATAGACCACAACTTACTATTAACTCACCTAAAACACATAGAAAAGTCAGTGATGGAAGGCTATTCGCAGAGACAGAATTCGCAAGTTTGTGCTAAAGTACTCACCCAACGTCGCGGAATTTCCGCCTTCACTCACAGTCACTCACTGTCACTGAGTGACAGTTGACTTCGTTCGTTGGCTCAACCGTGACAATCCAACCATCCGCCTTTCAGCTTTCGAACCCATTTTCCGAATACTGTACACTTGCATTCTCAGCCGTACTAAACAGCGGAGAGAAGGCGGAAATAGTGCGGTGGAAAGGAGGTGGAACGTAGTGTACAGTAGGCAAAATGAGTTTTCGATTGAGGGACGGAACGAACGGCGAATGGTTGGTCGGTGGTGCACACTTTTCGTTTCCCGCGTTCGTCCCCACTGCGCAACAACAACGACGACGACGACGACGACGACGACGACGACGATGACAACGATTGAACGGCGAACGGCGAACGGCGAACGGCGAAACGAAGGACGAAGGACGGCGAACGGCGAACGACGGCGCTGCTTGCTACCCACCCTGCTGCTGCGGCCGTTGTGGCGTTGTGGTCATCGTCGTCGTCGTCGTCGTCGTCGTCGTCGTCTTCGCAGTCTTCGTTGTCGTCTTCTTCGTCGTCTTCTTCGTCGTCTTCTTCGTCGTTGTCGTCTTCGTAGTCGTTGCGTTCGTCGTCTTCGTTGTCGCTGTCGTTGCCTTCGTCGTCGTCGTCGTCGTTGTTGTTGTTATTGTTGTTGTTCTTGAATGGTTGCCGCGATTGCAGAGAACGCACGCTGGTTGGGTTGTTTGTTGCTGGCAGACGAATCGAGGTGCGGGCATGCACGCGGATGGGGAGACAGCCATGCAGGAGGAGGAGGAGGGCGATAGCCGAGATGGAAGACAACGCGCAACAAATTGAGGAGCCACGATGGTGATCAACGTACGGCAGGAGTTGCTCGGTCATCTGTCTGGAAGCAGTTTTGCTGGACAGACCTGGCTGAGGTTGTTGGGATTGTGGTAGCACCGATCGGTTCCGCGGGCAATCCTTTGGCTTGTGGACGCCGTGCATGTTTGACTCCGGCAACGATTTTCGTCACCAATCAATCTTGCTGCGATTTTTTAGAACCCGCACACCACCGCGTAGTCGTCTTCATTGCTGCAGCGCTCGTGCGCGTGTGCACAGACCGATTCTGCAAGCACATTTTGCCCGCTCTGCCCACACCAGTCCGTCGACATGAGCAGTCCGGAAACGATCGAAGGAGCGTTGCTCGAATGGTCCAAGTCGCTTGTCATGCTTGTTGGGCGTGAATCCGAGGTTCCCGACGTCAGCACCCTGTCTGCGGTCCAAGAAAACCAGCACATCCTTTGTGGGTTGCTGAGCGTTCTCATCCACGACGGGGACGAGGCCTTCGACGACATTTTCGCAGAGCAAATTGCCGCCGGCCGCTCCAACGTCGATCTTCTGGCCTCCATCGTCAAGTCCCTTGAAAGCAAGTACGACCGCAAGTTCGAAGATCTGGCATCGAACGGCGACGCCTTCAGTGTCGCACAATTACGCAAGCTCGTGGAGCTCGCTCTCGGGTGGGCGATGCTGTTCGGCCCCGAGGACCAGAAGCAGAAGTACATCGAGTACATCTTTGAGCTCAACACGGATTACCAGCAGGCGCTGATGCTGATCATTCAGGAGCAGCAGGAGCTGGCCTTTGCTGACGCTGAGAGCGCCGTTGCTGCTGACAACGAGGGCGATCAAGCCGCCAACGCGAAGCAGAACACCGCCTCGCCGTTTGCATCCTCACCGGCGCCGTCCAACCGACGAGTTTCAGCGTCCGCCTTCGGCGCCAACGACTCGCCGTACTCGAACCTTGCGCGCACCACGAGCACCAAGAAGGCGCGGTCGAGCAGAATCTTCGTCCAGACGCCCGGCAGCCCGTCTACGCCGTCCTCCGGTCTCGTCGACAACCTGCGCACACAGCTGCGTGCTCTCAAAAGCGAAAACATGCGCCTGCACGGCGAGTTGGCCGACACCAAAGAGCAGCTGAAGGAGCGCGAGGAGGAGCGCGTCTGCATCACGGAGAACTCACAGCGGCGCGCTGCAGAGCTCAAGAAGATGATGCGCGCAGAGATGGCCGCCATCGAGCGGGAAAACCAGCTCAAGGAACAACTCCAAGAGGTGGCGAAGCGAAACAAGAAGCTCCGCGAGCAAGCAAAGGACATCAACCGTCTGAAGGACGAGAACAGGAAACTGCTCGACGACAACGCAGTCCTCAACTCACTCCGAGCTCGCCTGGACAAGTCCGACCACATGGTCGCGAAACTGAAGGAGCGCCTCTTGACCCACGACGACCTCGTGGACGAGCTGCGCCGGGTGCAGGAAATCAACGCCGAGCACCTCGCAAAGATCGACTCTTTGACCATGGAGAACACAAAGATCCCGACTCTGGAGGCACAGGTGCTGTCGTACAAGCGCAAGGTCACAGACACCAAGGTCGAAATGAGTTTAGCCGTTGCAAAGAACCGCGAGATGCAGAAGGAAATCGAGACCCTTCTCCAGAACCAGTCTGGGCTGCAGTCAGGATTGGCCGCAGTCATGGAGTCGAACTGCAATCTTGTGACGCAGCAGATGATGACCGAAGAGGCCGACTCCGAGATGGGTGTCGGCACCGAGTTTGCAGCACTCGGTTCGGCCATGAGCGAGGTCAACCCCGAGGTCCGAGAGAAACTCGTCACCCTTGAGCGCGAGAACAAGATCATGAAGGAGAAGCTCGGCAAGACCGACCTTGCTGCCGTGGACCAGTTGGAGGAGAAGCTGGCGGACGCCGAGCAACTGCGCGACGCCTTCGAAGGCAAGTACGTCGCTTGCACAGCGGAAATCAAAAAGCTTCAGGGCAACGTCAAGGACCTCACCGCGGAGCTGTCTCAGGAACGACAAGGCCGTGCCGATGATCTGGTGTCTTGGGAAAAGCAGCGCCAGGAACTGCGCACGAAACACGAGGAGACGATGGAAGGCCTGAAGCAGACGCATGCGCAAGCCATCGCCACCGAGAAGGACATTCAAAAGGCAGAGGCAGAGTCTCATGCTATGCAGGTCACCGAATTGGAGAACAGGCTGGAGGCGGAGGCTGAGGCCTTGGTGCGCCAAAGCGCGACTACCTCTGCGCGCGAGGAGACGATTGAAGCGCTGAAGACGGAGTTGCAGGAAACCACCACCACTCTGACGGAGAAGCTGACCAACGAGACCAACGAGAAGAATTCGCTGTCCCAACAATTCGAGCAGCACAAGACGGAAGCCGAAGAGACCCAGCAGCGCTCCAAGATTGAGATGCTGAAGATGCAGGCCGATACCAAGAAACTGTTCCAGTCGTACACCAAAGTCACGGAGAAGTCGAAGCAGCGCGCGACGCAGATCGAACAGTTGCACGATGAGATCAAGGGCCTGAAGAAGAAGATCTCGAGGCTCGAGCGAGAGCGCGGGTTGCAAGAATCCCGCCTGCGCATGAAGCAACAATCAGAGGAGCTGGAGGAGTTGAAGACCGTGGTTGCAGACTACAAGAAAACGCTCAAGGACGCCAAGGCTGTGCAAAAGAACATCGCAAGCGACAAAGCGATCGACGAGTTCGAGTCCACAGACACTGGCGCAGGCGGCGAGGAAAGTCTGGCAGTTGCACGCAAGCGCATCGATGAGCTTTCGAACAAGCACCGCCAGTTGCTGTTCAACAACGTCGAACTGACCATGAAGAAGGCCGAGATCGCGCGTACTTTGAATGGCGTCATGCGCGAGAAGTCTGTCGCCCAAGACGAAATCACCCGTCTGAAGGTGCACATTGCCCGCGTAGAGCGCGCCGCGAAGAAGGCCGGACTTGAAGTGCACCCGCTTCGCAAAGTGGACGGTTCTGGCCCATCTGTCGATCTCGACGTAAGTTTTGCTTGCGCAACATTAACTCATCACTGCGCATGAAACTTGTCTCACATTTTGTCGCTGTGTTCTTGTAGTCATCGATTTCGTCCATTAGATCAAGCAGTAGCCGTCGCAGCACGCGCAGCACGCGCAGTCACCGTACCCACCATCGCAGCAGCAGGAAATCGCGTAGCACGCTGTCCAAGCTCACCTCGTCGGGCAGAAAGCTCCGCGGGAAAGAGAACGGCACTGTTAGCGGGAAGAAGAAGAAACAGGTTGACTCCGAGTTCGGCGACGATGAATTCCGCCCGGCCGAAGACGTGTTCGGTGACATGACGCACGCTAGTGAAATGAGGTCCAAGCAGAGCGAACCCATGCGCCGTTTTACGTTGAGCTCTGCTGACGAGAACAGTGTCGCTGCGGCCCGCAAGGCACGCATGGCACAGCTGCGCGCGAAGCTTGGGCGTCCAAGCAAGGCCAGCCGAGTTCCGGCGGGCAGCAACGCCACTGGCCTGGGCAGTCGCTTGCGCCGGGCTGCTCAGTTGGCGTCCCACGACGAGAACACCGAGTAGATACATTAAAACTTGGCCCCGCGCCAGAGGTCAACGACTATGCATCACTGGCTGCCACGCAGCACTTACAATGCTGCGATGAGCAAACAGTTTGATGTGGTCACAATGGTTCATTTTATTTTATAAAACGTAACAAATTGACCAGCAGTTGTACTGGAGTGTGCGTCGAGTCGGAGCTTCGGTAAGTATCAGTCACTAAGAACACAGCAGACACAGCCACGCGTTCATGCGAAACTATCCGCCGGTAGACCGCGTTTTCAGCGGCTCTTCTTGGTATCGGATTCGTTGTCGTATTCGCCGACGAAGGTCGCTGTCGGCTTTTTCTTCTGCGGTTCCTTGGGCTCAATCCAGTGGTTGGCAGCGAACGAGCGCCGGTACATGTGCTTCCAAATTTCGAGTGCGAACCAGCCGTCTTTACCGAGGAGAGTATTGTCCTATTTCGCAGGAAGCAAAGCCACAGAGCCGGCATGATGAGTTCCGTGTCAAGCATTTCGCAACGTGGACACGACAACATGGCATCGAACCTTATTTATCAACCACTGATCATTTGACGTGAACTCCAGGTACGATCGAATGGCGCGGGTTGCCTGAAGGGTTGTTGGCAGAAGAAGCGGCATGACCACAAGAGAAACAAGAAGCGGGTGGCAGGCACTCTAACGCCGTCGTTCTTACCTCAGTTAGATGGTAGTGAGGCATCGCGGTAAAGAACAGATGGTGAGCAACGTGTCCGTCGCTGATGTTGTGATGGAAGTCTGAAAAAGACAGAAATAAAAACAAAGAAGAACAAACATAAACCACCAGTCAGCGTCAACTCCACCGCACGTCCGATGACACATCGTAGGATCATACCGTCAATACCCATGCCATACTTGCGATCAACTGTTTCGAATGCTCCCCTGCAGCATCATATGTCGTATTGTGACACGGATTTCAAGGCAGCTTGGCGACGTGATTGCAGCGCTAGGGTGGCGTGCAAGAACACTGGGACGTACTTGATGAACGACCAAGCTCCGTCGGAGTACACGACGCTGTTGTCATGATGGTGCTGCAGGAAGGTGACAGTGAACAACCACCAAGAAAACACGAACCACGGCCCGACGTAAACGAGGAAGATCGTCCATGGATCGAAGTTCTGCACGCAAAGCAATGTCAACAGGATGAGGCTGGGCGGCAACTGTGTTGGGGACAACCACTCTTGATGCAAATGTGCATACCAGAAGCCAGCACACGAGGAAGGCATTGGCGACCACGACGGCTCCGGACACAAGGCACTTAATCCGCTCCACAAGACTCGCGCCTTTCCACAGTGCACCTAGACGAAAGCAGTGGGTAGAGTGCACAGGTACACGTGAGACAGACAAACACTTGCAACGTCTTGACGTCACGGAGCGAAGCGCAGCGCACGGACCTCCGAATGGCGTGAAGTGGCCACCTTCGGCGAACACAATGTACGTGATCCAGCCGATGACGGGCAGCGCGACGCGGAGGGGCCCTCCGGCAAACTTGGCCATTTGACTCTCTTGAAGCTCGCGCAAATCGCGGTGGAACCACCAGTGGCTCATGTCTTTGGGGCCGTTGTTGTGAAACTGGTGGTGGAGGCGGTGGGAGCGGGCCCAAGGCCAGTACGGCACCAAGATGGAGCCGTGGGTCAAGTGGCCGAGGATGTCGTTGACGACGGGGAAGTCGGAGAAAGTAGTGTGGCCACAGTCATGGCCCACGACAAAGACGCACCACATCAAGAACCCGGTGAACGCCCAGTGCAGTGCCGTGACGGCAATCTTGATGGGCCAAGCCGCGACGTTGCGCAGAGCCATTTCCAGAGAAGTAGCATTCTCGGCGTCCGCTACGAAGTAATCGTCTGCGCCAACCCAAGCATCTGATCGGATCACACGAGTTATGAGGTACATGGCTCCAACCATGAGGGTCATGTCACGGACGAGGTAGAACATGGACTTCCACAAACTCTTGACGAAGCAGTTGGCCGGGATCGCCGCGCGCAGCTCCTTCGCGATGGGCATGCCTGTCGGGCATGGTTTCTGGCTGAGCCTGCCAGCAGGCAGGGGTGGCGTCGACGCGAAAGCGTCCAGCGAGTACCCGGGCATGCTGCCGTAGGCCGCAAGGAGTTCCTGTCGTCCGCTCGCGTATATCGAGTCACTTGCAACTTGTGTTCTTTTATTGGCAAAAGAGGCAATGAACATTCTCGCGAGCAACAATACCTTGTACCCCACACGCATGTTCCGCTTCACCAGCTCAACGACGTGCCTCTATCTTCATCCTTCTCGCAAAAACCTTCACGCCTGCTTCGAATGCTGCTCCGACACTGCAAGAGCGTCCCTCCATCGACCACAGCTGCGCTCCGCAAGCCAAACCACAGCGAGCCCACAGTGAACAACTGCATCGAGTGACGAACCAACGAACGCCTAGCTCACTGCAAGAACCACTTTGACTCCACAACGACGAACGACGACCACCACAAATGAGGACATTGAATGACGAACCAACGAACGCTCTAGCTCACTGCAAGACCCACTTGACTCCGCAACGACGAACGATGAACGGTGAACGATGAACGGCGAACGACGAACGGCGATTGGTGAACGGTGAACAACGAACGACGAACGACGATTTGTGAACGGTGAACAACGAACGACGA
>ENA-OWNT01002703-OWNT01002703.1-seawater-metagenome-genome-assembly--contig:-NODE-2703-length-17952-cov-9.300867_pt1 | contig 17952 bp, 14 predicted proteins | sample MGYA00238136_ERZ651165 | MGnify/ENA primary metagenome ERZ651165 (study PRJEB26861, sample SAMN08777766) | seawater metagenome | isolation source: coastal seawater | place: USA: Florida | collected...
TCAGCAGAATTTATGAAAGCCTCTATCTCTTTCTTTCTTGAAGCTTCTAAGCTTTCAAGTAATGCCGTTGTCTCAATGACATCTGGGTGTAAATCAGTAAATCGTAACTTTAGCTGATCCAGTTCTTCCTCGAGGCTTCTGATTCGCTCGTCATAACGTGTGCGTAGCACAGGTTCATCAGCATCAGTCACACCAAAGCTGTCGGTTCGCTTAGCACTGTTGATTTGGTTTTTGAGTGATTCAGCTTGCTGCTGTGTTTGTTTGATTCGAAGTCGTGTGTTTTCTAACTCATCATTCAGCGTTTGCAGACTAGAGTAGTAAGTACCGGCAAGAGGAAGAATATCGTTATACCGTCTTTTGAAATCAGCCAGGCGCTGTTCAGCTTCCGTCAATCGAGACTCGTACTCAGATATTTGCTCATTTAAAAATCGACCTGCGGTATCGGTGTCTTTCCTATTGTTACCTAGTGCACCTTCTACGAATAAATCGAGAGTCTCTTGAACTACTCTTTGTGCAACAGATGGGGACTCATTTTCAAAAGAGATATTGTATATATTGTCTCGACCCGTTGACTGTAGTCTAATATCCTTAGAAAGCTCAGTTACCAGTGTGTCAAATTCTGCTTCTGTTGATGTGGTGATATCAAGGTCGCTTTCCCTTGCAATCTTTTCTACGTTACTTCTACTCAGTAACGTTTTTGCCATCATCTGAATTTCTTGGTCAGGGTTAGTTTGAATAGCAAGCCCTCTAAGGAGAGGCTGTAGCACTGATCGTGTGTCAACGAAAACTTGCGCTTTGGAAGAATACACATCAGGTAAACTAGCGACGTAGAGAAAACCCACTGGGCAAAGTAACCACGAAAATATAATCACGTAACGCTTCTTTATCCAGACACCCTTAACATAATCGAGTATCTGGGTAAGCGTATGCTGTAAGTCCTGCATTTTATTTTTTGTTCCGTTTACTGCTCAACAACTAGAACCATGCTTCTGGAATGATGACAATGTCACCCGGTAGCATGTCTACGTTTTCGGTGATATCGCCGTCTCTGATTAAATCGTCAATGTTAATATCGAAAGTCGTTTGTTTACCATTTACCACCCGTACAAGTTTTGCATCATTACCGTTTGCAAACTCTGTCAGACCACCTACTGCAATCATAAGGTCGAGTAGTGTCATGTGTTCTGTGTAATTGACAGCGCTTGGGTTAGTCGCTTCGCCAATAACTCGGACTTGTTCACTCAGTGGGCCAGTAAAGTTGTTAACGCTTACTGTTACACGTGGATTGTTGATGTAAGTAGAAAGCTGCTCTTCAATTTCTCTAGCAAGCATAGTCGGGGTGCGACCGGCAACATCAATGTCTTCAACGAGTGACGTTGTTACCTTCCCGTCAGGACGAACAGTAAAGCTTCCTGAAACTTCTGGGTTACGCCAAACAAAGATTGTAAGAGAGTCGCCAGGACCAATTAGATACTGGTAATCGTTAACATCGGTCGTTAGTGATGCTCGGGTTGTGGCTTGGGGTAATGCGCCCGTGTTGCTGCAACCGTTTAGGCTTATAAATATTATTGGTGTTAAGCAAGTAAGTAGCGTTCTAAAACGGAACATAAGAGATCATCCTACACTCATTATGGTTAATTTGTACTTTGTCGTTTACCCTACGGTAAATGTCACTATAATGCCAATAACAATTCTAGTCTATTGGAATAAATCCCTTTATGATTGGAAAAACGAAGCAGTTTTGGGGGGCCAGGGGTGGCAGCAAGCAAGCGCAATCAGAATAAACGCTCGAACATATTAGTAATCACAGAAGCGTTATTAATAGCCTATATGGGCTACATTTCACATTTCATTCTAACGCAAATAGGGATGTCTCCATCTGTTGCGGTGGAAAAACTCATCATTAATGTAGGCTTGCTGACTATATGCATATTATTGTGTTCGTTATCTGTGGGTCTATATGAAGCTAAATTACGAGAAACGTTTCGGGGTATCATCCGCCGTATTTTCGTAAGCGTGGGTTTAAGCTATTTCCTTGTTGAAGTGCTAAGCAGAGCATTCTTTGATGATTTGGTTATGGACTCCTATTTCCTGCCAGCATCAGTAAGCTCCGTTATTATTACCCTTGTCGTTTTCCGGTATTTTACTAATCGCTTGGGTTTATTAGGCCTTGGTAAAGTTAGAATTTTGGTTCTCGGTGCAGGTGAGCGGGCTTCTATAATAGAAAAACGCATGCGTCGCGATGTTGATCGTATCGGCTTTGAACTTATAGGTTTTATTCCAATTCCCGGAGACAATCGAGAAGATGGCATAAAACGAGAAAAAATTATTCATCTAAAGATTGATGAAAGCTTTCAGCAATTTATTCTAGACAACGATATCGAAGAAATTGTCATTGCCTGTGACCAACGTCGCGGCACATTACCTGTTGAGGTACTGTTCGACTGCCGCCTACGTGGTATCGAAGTCACTGAATTATTGGACTTCATGGAACGTGAAACAGGTCAAATCGTTGTAAACCTCATGTACCCAAGCTGGGTGATTTATTCAAATGGTTTCCAAAGTCAAAACTACCTTCGTGATGCACTCGATTATACGTTGAATGCGGTTTTAGCTTTCTTCGTGCTTTTCTTCGTGTGGCCAATAATGCTATTTACAGCCGCCGTTATTTATTTGGATGATGGCAGGCGTACCGGTGTTTCTGTTTTTTATAAACAGGAGCGTGTAGGTTTAAATGGCAAATTGTTCAAAATTATAAAGTTTAGAAGTATGCGCCCCGATGCCGAAAAAGATGGAGCAAAATGGGCAAGTAAGAATGATGACCGCGTCACGCGCATTGGGCATTTCATACGCAAGTATCGCATCGATGAATTACCTCAGCTTTTAAATGTTTTCAAAGGCGAAATGGCATTTATAGGTCCTCGTCCCGAACGTCCGCAGTTCGTTGAGCAATTAGTGCGAGAAGTACCTTATTACAATCAGCGTCATAACGTTAAGCCTGGTTTAGCGGGGTGGGCACAGCTTAATTATCCTTACGGTGCGAGTGTTGAAGACTCTATGGAAAAGCTGAAATTTGATCTCTATTACGTTAAACACCAAAGCTTACTTTTAGATATCCTGATTCTAATAAGAACCGTAGAAGTCGTATTGTTCGGTAAAGGGCGATAGAAATGAAGTTAGATAATCGCCTAAATGCGATGACAGTAGATGTCGAAGATTACTTTCAGGTTTCTGCTTTTGAAAGCATCGTTGAGCAAAGTGATTGGGATTCATTGAAACTAAGGGTAGGTGATAATACTCACCGTATCCTTGATATGTTTGCACAACACAACGTTAAATCAACGTTTTTTACATTGGGCTGGGTTGCAAAACGCTGTCCTGATGTTATCAAAAGAATTGTTGATGAAGGGCACGAATTAGCAAGCCATGGCTTGGCCCATCAACGTGCAACTACCATGTCAAAACAAGCGTTGTTTGACGATATAAAACAAAGCAAAGATATTCTGGAAGATATCAGCGGTACGCAGATTAAAGGGTATCGCGCGCCTAGTTTTTCAATTAACGACTCTAATGTTTGGGCTTACGATATTCTTAAAGAGTTAGGCTTTACCTATTCTTCAAGTACCTATCCAATTAACCACGATCTTTATGGCGTTCCAGATTGGCCTCGCTTTAAATACGTGAGAGACAATGGGCTTATTGAAATTCCTATCCCTACTATAAGAAAGAAAGACACGAATGTAGGCATAGGCGGAGGAGGGTATTTTAGGCTCTATCCTTACTGGCTCTCACGTAAGCGTATCGTCAACTACATGAAAACAGAAAGTGCACCGTATAGTTTCTATTTTCACCCATGGGAAATCGATGCAGAACAGCCGAGATTTGATGATGCACCATGGAAATCGAAAGCTCGTCACTATGTAAACTTATCGCGAATGGGCGGCAAAATAGAAAAGCTATTAACCGACTTCAATTGGGTAAGTATGCGCGAAGCATATGAAGTGTAAAAAGTATTATTGATGTTCAAAGCATAAGCTGCTTTTAAGGGATTACTGATGTCGGGCGATGCGCTAGAAAAAGTAGACGTTTCCTACTATAACAACTCAGAAAAAGAGGCGTGGAACGCCTATGTAGACAAGCATGAAGATGGATCTTTTTTTCACTTAGGCGAGTGGGCTGAACTTATTGAGACGCTGTTTTCTCACCAAGCTCATTATTTAATTGCTAAGGAAAATAGCCAGATAGTGGGTGTATTACCCCTTGTCGAGCAAAAGAGTAAATTGTTTGGGCATACGCTTATCTCTACTCCGTTTTGTGTTTATGGTGGCGCAATTGCCGATACAGCGGAAGTACGGGAAGCTTTAGAAAATAAAGCGTTGGACATTGGCAAAGAACTAAAAGTCGATTTTGTTGAGCTACGTTATAAACAACCTGTTGAAAACCCCAATTACGAGCGTTTCTGTCATCACTCTTTCTTCAGTTGTGATATTGAGGAAGGGCGCGATGCGATTCTTGCTGGAATAAAGAAAAAGCAGCGAGCAAACGTTCGTCAATCACTTAAGAAGTCGTTAAACGTTCGTGTCGACCAAGATACGAAGGTTGCATATGATATTTACAGTGAGAGTGTAAGAAACCTAGGCACGCCAGTTTTTCACTCTAAATACTTTGCAAAGCTAGTAGAGTATTTTGGTGATAAGGTTGAAGTATTGACGGTTGAGAGTGAAGGGCAACCGGTGTCGTCTGTATTAAGTTTTTACTACAAAAACGAAGTGCTACCTTATTACGGCGGTGGTGTACATGCTGCGCGAGGCTTGAAAAGTAATGACTTGATGTATTACGAATTAATGTGTCACGCGCATGAAAAAGGCTGTACGAAGTTTGATTTCGGTAGAAGCAAGGATGATTCAGGCGCATATAAATATAAAGCTACATGGGGAATGCAAGCAGTACCTCTTCACTATATTCGTGCTTTAGTTACAGCTGAAGAACATCCTAATTTAAGTCCTAATAACCCAAAGTATGCGCTTGTCATTAATACATGGAAGAGGCTGCCTTTATGGCTTTCTCGCGCTGTTGGGCCATTTTTATCTAAATACTTAGGATAGTGATCGTGTGGTTTACCAATAACAGACCGCTATTGGCACTTCTTACCACTTCAATTTTAGTTTGGGTGGTAACTTACTACGCCACCCTTTCGCATATGGTAAGCGTATGGAGTAATTCCGAAACCTATAAGCACTGCTTCTTTATTCCTGTTATTTGCGCATATTTAGTGTACGAAAAAAGGCGCGCACTCTCACAGGTTACTGCCAAACCTACATTATGGGTTGTGCCCCCTTTATTATTGATACAATTATTCTTTATTGCTTCGTCCATTTTAGATATCAATGTATTCATGCACGTAAGTGCTTACGCTTCATTTGTTCTTCTTGTAGTAGGCGTATTGGGCTTCAAAATATCCCGAGTAATACTATTCCCACTGCTTTATCTTGCTTTTACTGTTCCAATTGGTGAGGAGCTGGTACCTATACTCCAAGAAGTAACAGCTGACTTAAGCGTTGGTATGTTGAAACTCACACCTATCCCAGTTTTCAGAGAAGGATTGTACATTCATGTTCCAAACGGAACATTTCTGGTTGCAGAGGCGTGCGCTGGTATTCGTTTTCTTATCGGTACATTTTCTATTGGTGTGCTGCTCGCGTATTTGAACTATCAAACGGCTTGGAAGCGAGGCGTTTTTATACTTGTTTGCTTAGTAGTGCCCATTCTGGCTAACGGTATGCGCGCTTTCGGCATAATGCTTATAGGTTACTATTCTGACATGGAGCATGCTACTGGCGCAGACCACTTGGTTTACGGCTGGTTCTTCTTCGCATTTGTGACCTTGTTAATCTTTTGGCTGAGTTCGTTTGGTGCTGAAAAAGAGCCTGCTACTCCGAAATTACAGGAGCCTGATTCATTGGCACCTGTTTCACCGGGTAGACTATCGCTAGTTTGGTTATTAATTTTGGTGCCTTTGATGGCACCATTTGTGGTAACACAAACGCTATTGAAGCCGCAGAGTTTCACCGCAGATATTAAACCGTTTGAATCTATTCCACATGTATTTCCTGATGCCGATAAGGCAGTGACGACATGGGCTCCGCCTAGCGATGATGCGCGTTGGGAAGGAAATGCTGGTGGAGCCATGGTCAATGTTATCTTCGTTAACGAAGACAGTGGCACAAGAGAATTAGTGAGTAGCCGGCACAAAGTTTTCGATGCACAAAAATGGTCGCAAAAAAAGCTGCAGAAAGTAACCATCAATGGAACTGAGCTACTTAAGGTTGAATTGGTAAATATAGCAGGAGCTCAGCAAGAACTTATTGCTTGGTATCAAAGCTATGGTTTTCAAAGCTACTCTGGTCTTGAAATGAAGCTAAGACAGCTTATGGTTACGTTGTCTGGACGAGTTAACGCGGGGTACTTTATAACCGCAGCGGTTAACGATATGAGTGAAGAAGAGATTGCACGGCTGCTTAACAAATTCTCAGAAGTTGAGCCTACATTACCAGACGGGAAGGACTAGTCAGTGAAGTTAGTACATGTAGTTTATAGTCTGCATATTGGTGGTTTAGAGCGTGTCCTCGTAAACTGTGTTAATCGCTTACCTTCGAACATTGAACATCATATTGTTTGCCTTACCGATTACTCCGACTCATTTTCAAACTTGTTACCCGACAATACAAAGTTATATCGCTTAGGCAAAAAAAGCGGAAAAGACTTTTCGGTATATAAGCGCTTCTTCAAACTGTTGAAATCGATAAAACCTGATGTCGTGCATACTTATAACCTTGCAACGAATGAGCTGCAGTTTATTGCATGGCTCGCAAGGGTGCCTGTAAGGATCCATGCTGAACACGGAAGAGATATTTACGATCCAGAGGGTAAAGTAACTAAGTACAGAGTGCTCAGAAAGTGCCTTGTTCATTTTACGTCAAAAGTTGTCGCTGTTTCAGGCGAGTTGTATTCGTGGCTGAAAGATGACTTAGCATTGCCTAAGAAAAAAGTCGTTCTGATCAGAAATGGAATAAATACCGAATTTTTTGTGCCATCTAGCAAGCCAAGAGAGGCTTTTAATATAGGGCATGTTGGAAGATTATCTCCCATAAAAAATCAACGTTTGTTGTTACAAGGTTACGCGCTTGCGTGTGAGAATGATGAGGCTTTTGCACACAGCACTACGTTAACCATCGTTGGTGATGGTGAAAGTGCTGATGAGCTTAAAACGTTAAGCGAAAGCTTGTGTATCACTGAAAATGTGAACTTCGCCGGTGCACAGATGGATGTATTGAAGTTCTACCAGTCCTTTGACTGTTTCGTGATGACTTCTACTGCTGAAGGCATTCCTATGACGTTACTGGAAGCTATGTCCTGTGGTGTTGCTGCCGCGGTCACTCCTGTCGGCGGTATGCCCGAAGTAGTCAATGACGAAGTGGGGTACTTATTTGCCACTTCAAATAAAGAAGAAAGCGTAGCAAACACGCTTTTGGCATTATGGCGGAACAAAGGTAAAACCGCTTCGCTAGGCGTAAACGCGCGAAAGCGAATTGAGCAGCTGTTCAGTGAGCAGGCAATGGTAAATCAATACCAAGAATTATATGGATTAAACAATGTGCGGGATTAGTGCTTTATTTTCAGCTTCTTCATTGGCGTCAAACAGCGAGTCAGTGTTAACCAAAATGAATCGTGCACAGGCCCATAGAGGTCCTGATGATGAAGGTTATTTTAGCGATGGGAACGTTGTTTTAGGCCATAGACGATTGTCTATTATCGACCTAAGCGGTGGACATCAGCCAATTTTCAATGAAGACAACACAGTTGCAGTTGTTTTTAACGGCGAGATTTTCAATTACAAAGATATCGCTTCGGAATTAGAAGGCTTAGGTCATCGCTTTTCTACTCATAGTGACACTGAAACTATTGTACATGCATGGGAAGAATGGGGCGTTGAGTGTTTGCATCGCTTTCGTGGAATGTTTGCATTCATTCTTTGGGATATGAATAAAAAGCAGCTATTTGTCGCGCGAGATAGACTCGGTGTTAAGCCTCTTTTTTACACCGAATACGCTGATGGTACGTTTGGCTTTGGCTCAGAATTAAAAGTACTAACTGCGCATGATAATTTTGATAGGCGCATAAGTGCTGAAGCAATCGAAGAGTACCTAGCCTTTGGGTATGTGCCAGACCCTAAATGCATTTATGATTCAACGCTTAAACTGGAAGCTGGGCATTATATACTGCTGGACGCTAAAAACGGCGTTGAAAAAATTGAGCCAATTCAATACTGGGACCTTCCTTGGCAGAATCTTAATTCGCAAGTAGGGTTCGACGCTGAAACTGCAAAAGCCCAACTTTTGGATGAATTGCAGCAAGCCGTTAATGTTCGCTTGGAGGCTGAAGTTCCATTGGGCGCGTTCTTGTCGGGTGGGGTTGACTCAAGCGCGATAGTAGCGCTCATGGCTCAATCTCAAAGTCAGCCAGTGAATACCTGCTCAGTAGGGTTTGATGTAAAGGACTTTGATGAAACTGAGTTTGCACAGTTGGTTGCGGACCGCTACAGCACAAATCACTTTGTCGACACGGTAAATCATGAAGACTTTAGCCTGATAGATAGGTTAATCGATATTTATGATGAGCCATATGCTGACTCTTCCGCTTTACCAACGTTCAAAGTCTGTGAGCTAGCGCGTAAGAAAGTAACAGTTAGCTTATCTGGTGATGGTGGAGACGAACTTTTTGCAGGTTATCGACGCTATAAACTCCACATGGCTGAAGAAGCAGTAAGACAAAAAATACCGCTTTGGCTGAGAAAAACACTGTTTAGGCCACTAGGCAAGTTGTATCCAAAGTTAGATTGGGCCCCTCAGTTTTTACGCGCCAAAACAACGTTCCAATCTTTAGGAATGGATACTGCCCAGGCGTTCATGAACAGTATGAGCAAGCTTCGCAAGGACGAGCGGGATACTTTGTATTCACCTGCTTTCAAATCAGGCTTAGCGCAATATTCAGCGGACGCTGTGTACCAGCGTTATCTAGAAAACAAGAATATATCCGATCCGCTGAAAGTCATTCAGTACTTGGATTATAAAACCTGGCTGACAGGTGACGCTAACACGAAGGTCGACCGCGCAAGTATGGCGAATGGTTTAGAAGTGCGTTCGCCATTTATGGACCATAAGCTAGTAGAGTGGGCTTTCTTGCTCCCCTCATCAGAGAATATTAAAAACGGAGAGACAAAGTCTTTACTGAAAAAAGCTGTTGAACCAATTATTCCGCATGACAATATTTATCGAAAGAAAATGGGGTTTAGTGTTCCAATGGCTGATTGGTTACGTGGTCCACTTAAACAAAAGTTACACGACACTTTAAATAGTAATGCGGTTGTAAAGAGCAATATTTTTGACATGGCGCAACTTAATAAAAAGATAGAACAACATGTATCTGGGAAGTATGACCATGCTGCAGCGCTATGGACCATTTTCATGTTAGGGCTGTTTTTGGTAAGGGAAGAAGAGGCAACACGATAATGGAAACCGTTTTATTTTTATGTCACCGCATTCCCTTTCCTCCTAATAAAGGTGACAAAATAGCGACGTATCACCGCCTGAAATACCTTAACGAACGTTACAATGTTGTATTGGGCTGCTTCATCGATGATGCCAATGATTTTCAATATATTCCTAATGTTGAAGCACTCTGTGACGAGCTTCACGTCGTAGATTTATGCAATAAATCAAACGTGCTAACAGGTATTGCCTCTTTACTCAAAGCTAAGCCAGTATCAACGTTTTTCTACGAAAGCGACTCAATGCAAAATTGGGTTGATGATGTCGTAAAAAGAAAAGGTATAGAACGTCTTTACGCTTATTCAGCAAGTGCTTCGCAGTTTATTGAAGGTGAACAATACGCGTCGCATAAACGTGTTTTAGATATGACGGACGTCGACTCTGATAAATGGCGACAGTATGCTCAGAAAAAGCCGTTCTATTCTTCTTGGATCTACAGCAGGGAATCAAACCTGCTAAGTCGCTATGAGCAGCAAATATTAAGTAAATTTGATGCTGTTACGTTGGTGACTTCTGAAGAACGTGATCTGTTCAAACAGATGAGCCCCTCTTCACAGCACGAAAAAATCTATACGCTAGAAAATGGCGTTGATACTGAATATTTCGACATTGATGCAAGTTATGATGAAACCGATAAACCTTCTCCTGAACATGAGTTTATTTGTTTCACTGGTGCTATGGATTATTGGGCTAACGTTGATGCTGTGGTGTGGTTTGCTGAAAAAGTGTGGCCACAACTACGTGCTCAAAAGCCTAATCTATATTTTTACATTGTAGGTGGAAACCCCAGTAGTGCAGTGTCTGCATTGGCAAATATTGACGGCATTGTGGTGACAGGGCGAGTTGTGGACGTACGCCCATTCGTTGCAAGGTCATTACTGTGCGTCGCGCCTCTTCGCATTGCCCGAGGTGTACAAAACAAAATCCTTGAAGCTATGTCGATGTCGAAACCTGTGGTTATGACGTCTATGGGGCAAGAGGGTATTGAACTACCTGAAGAGCAGCTGCCTTTTGTTCTTGATGAGCCTTCTCAACAGGTAGGTGCTATTATGTCATTAATTAATGACGAAGATGCACGAGACAAACTGGGCAATAAGAATCGCAGTTGGATATTGTCTCGTTATAGCTGGAACAGTGCGTTAACATTTTTAAGTGAATTGCTCGAACGCAATCGCAATAATAAAAAGTAAGTGGCTAAATACTATTTTGTGTAGGTGTTTGTAATTGTTTTTTGTTGAGTGACAGTCTGATTTGCTAGCGATTGAAATATGTGAAGCGAATCCCTAAACGTGAGGGGTCATTAATGAAGCATCGTTATATTTTTATACCTGGAGCTGCAAAAAGCGGCACCACAAGTTTAGCGAATGACATGGCACATCACGAAGCAGTTTGTGTTTCATCCGAAAAAGAGCCTGATTACTTTGCACGTTTTTTTGATAAAGGCGAAGCATGGTATGAAACTCAGTTTGAAGACAAATCCGCACCGGTAAGGCTGGACGCCTCAACGAGTTACATGGCAGGCTTCGGTGGCTCGTGCAAAGCGTATCTAATGCGCATTAAGGAATTTGCCCCTGACGCGAAATTTATTTTTGTAGTCAGAGAACCAATTGCCCGCACGTGGTCCTCGTATTGGCATGCCATTAGAGGCGGTTATGAACCTTTATCATTTGAAGACGCCATAGCTCTTAATGAGTCTCCTCATCTAGAACCAAGCCTTTACTACTCAAGGCTTGTTGAGTTTTTAGAGGTTTTCGATGCTGAACAGATACTCATTATAAACTTCGACGAGTATAAACTTCAGAGAGAAAAGGTTCTCCAACGCATTGCAGCTTTCACAGAGTTGGAAGGGGAATTCGTGATACCTGAGCAAAAAACGGCGAATGAATCTTTTCAATGGAGTGGCGTTGGAAAGGTTGTACGCTTTATTCCCATGCCAGTATTGAAGAAAGCTACGTCACTTGTAAAGTCACTAGTACCCCAGTCGCTATTTCAATTAATCAAAAAGGCAATGTCTAAGCCTACCCCTAAGATAAGTCAAACGCAGGTTGAATTAGTAAAATCTCGGGTCTTGGATGATGTCATTAAGTTTGAGCAAAAAACGGGAATCTCGTTGAGAACAGGAACACATTGGCAATGAAACGTATCGCTTTACTACTCGCTTTTTGGTTTGCCTCACTTCCCCTAGTAAGTATGTCTGTGCAAGCTGAGGTGATTGTAGATGGAATATCATATGACACTATTGAAGAGGCACAGCGTGCTATCAAAGATAACAGTCGGGTTTATTTGTCAGAAGGTATTTATAGTGGGCTTAAAATAGTCGCTGATAATGTCGAGATAATCGGCGATAGAAATGTGGTATTCAATTCACCTATTGAGGGAAAAGCAGCCATTGTTGTGAGTGGTTCAAATGTGCTTATTGAGCAAATCGAATGTTACGGAATTAAAGTTTCTGACAACAATGGTGCGTGTGTACGTCAACAAGGCAGGGACTTAACGTTACGGGGGGTTTACTTTCATAACAGTCAGCAGGGAATTTTAAGCGCGCACGGTACAGGCAGTTTAACTATAGAATTTAGCCGTTTTGAAAACTTGGGAAAAATAGGTAGAGCCCATGCAATCTACTCGAACAACGAGACACTAACAATCCGTGACTCAACAATTATCAACTCGGTAAGCCAAGGTCATGAAATTAAAAGCAGGGCTCGAGTTACAACCATTTTAAATTCTGTAGTGGGCTCTATTGACACCGAGGATAGTCGAACCATTGATATATCAAATGGTGGAACACTTAAAATTGATAATAGTATTCTGTTGCAAGGACGAAATACCAAAAACCGACAGCTAATTGGTTATGCTCTAGAAGGTTCAAGTAAGGAGAGAGATAATACAATAAGTATTTCAAACTCTATGTTCATTCTCGAAAGAGTAGGACCAGACGAGATTCTTTTGGCTCCCGAAAAATTGAATGTATCTGTGTCAATAGAACGCAACGTGATAATTGGAGAACAGGTAATAGATATGGAGTCTCATCCTGGTAACAGTTATTTTTCTTCACGAGAAGAGGCTGGAGTGAAAGGTGGGGTACCATCTTTGGACACGCTTGCTGCTGCTCTATTTATTCATATTAAATGAGACTGTTACTAGCCACACTCAGCGTTATGGTAATAACCGTAGCGCTGATCACTTACTTTTCTGACTATGCGGTTATGGCACTAAGAAAGGTAAATAGCTTACTTCCTTCCTCATATCGTTTAGTTGACGTGCCGAATATGCTAAGTACAACATTTTTACCGGTCGATATAGAAATGAAACCTCAGCTAGCATTGGGGGATGATATTGAAAGCTTTACCGGTAACGTTATATCGGTTACTGATACCGCCACACTGAAACAAGCTTTTTTAGATGTCAAAGCAGGTCAAACGGTATATCTGGCTGGTGGAGTTTATGAACTTAACAAACCCTTGAGTACAGCACTCGACGGTACTGAAAGCAACCCAATAACCCTGACGGCAAGTCCTCACTCTAAGATTATTGTGAACTCAGATGTAGGATTGAAAATTAAGCATTCGCATTGGCTTATTAGGGGAGTAAGGTTTTTTGGAGAGTGTGAGTCTCACTCGTTGTGTGAACACGCAATTCAACTTGTTGGTGGCGTTAGCAATGTAAAAATTGCTCATAGTTCATTCGTTGATTTTAACGCACATATAAAAAGTAATGGAATTCAGGCTAATCAATATGCGCCCCGAGAATTCCCTCAAAATATAATCATAACAAACAATCATTTTACCAATAACAGTATAAGGAATACTGGCAACCCCGTGACACCTATTGACATTGTGGGCGGCGAAAGTATTCAGATACTGAATAACTTTATTGCTGATTTTGCTAAGAGCGGTGGAAATAAAACAACCTATGGCGCTTTTTTAAAGGGTGGGGGAAGCAATGGGGTTATTAAAGGTAATGTTGTAGCTTGTGTTGATAAGCTTCCTGTAAAGCAGATAGAGGATATTCGAATAGGGTTATCACTAGGTGGCGGTACTACAGGCGTTGGAGTATGTCAGTCTTCAGATTGCAATTACGAACATGAGCGTGGCGTAATAGAGGACAATACAATTATAAATTGCGTGTACGATCCGGCGATTTTCATCAACAAAGTGTCACACTCTACCGTGAAAAATAATAAGCTATTGAATTCACATATTATTCAAGTTAAACAATCTAGCAACATCACACTGAATAAAAATCAGACCGTGTTGTGAATAAAGTATGTAAGAGAGCGATACATGTTAGACAACCTCATATTTTTAGGCGTATTCGGCGCCGTGGCCTACTTCTGCTATCTTGCATTAAAGAAAGATGAGGATTAATTAGTGCGTGATTTAATTCTGCTAGGATTACTTCCTTTCTTACTATATTGCAGTTTAAAAAGACCGTTTATTGGGTTAGCCCTTTGGTTATGGTCATCGCTTGTACCAGTTTCGGTTTGGGCTTACGGACCTGCAACTAGCATTCGCTGGAACATGCTCTTCGCGCTTTGTACAATAGTTAGCTACATGTTTTCTTCGAGCAAGCGGCAGCCTTTTTACAAGCCCGGTCTGTTTTTTCTGGTACTACTGTTTTTTGTTCACGCTACAGTTTCTACTTTTTTCCATATTGGCATAGATGTTCACGTATGGACGGAGTGGGGCTACTTATTTAAATCAATTGTATTCTTCGTATTTGTTGCCTTAATAGTAAGAAGCAAGCTACACGTTGAGGCGTTAATGTGGGCCTGTGCGCTATCAATCTCGGCTAAGGCAAGCTTAGATGGTTTGAAGGTGCTTTTGTCAGGTGGGTCACATTTGGTTAAAGGGATTACGCCGACATTTAACGATAATAATTTATCGGCGCTGGCTGTGTTGGTGTGCCTTCCTATGTTGTTTTACCTGTTTGAACTGTATAAGAACAATAAGTTGCTTAAAGTGGGACTGCTTGGCCTTATATTTACCAATATTCTATTTATATTGGGTTCTGACTCGCGAGGTGGGTTTTTAGGGCTGTCAGCCCTTGCTATGTACTTCTTTATTAAGAGTGATAAGAAGCTGCCCATCGCTTTCGTAGGCATAGTAATTGGTGGCATTGCATTGAGTATTCTTGATGCGTCATGGTTCGACCGAATGCAAACTATTCAGAATGCCGATCAGGACAGTTCGTTTATGTCACGGGTTATCTCCTGGAAGCTTTCAACCATACTGGCACTACAAAGGCCGCTATTTGGTGGCGGTTTTGACGCCATTATTCATCCTGCAACGTGGAATATGCTGGTATTAGATTTTAATACGCTATCGTTTATCTCATCACCTATGCCGAGCGAAAAAGATTTACACGTTGCGCATAGTATTTATTTTCAAGTGTTAGGTGACCAAGGGTTTCTAGGGTTTATCATTTATTTTTCGATAATGTTTGGTGCGTTTAAAGCAAGTAGAACAATTTACAAGAACAAAACGCGTTCTGTCGAGGTAGTAACTTTTGCAAAGTATATGTCTTTATCCTTTCTCGCTTTTCTAGTGGCGGGAGCGGCGCTCAACGTAGCGTATAACGAAATAATCATTATGCTTGTGGCTGTGCTGTGTTCAAGCTTGTTCCGTAACTCTCATACGGAACAAGCTCAAAAGAATTAACTTTAGTAGTTAATTCTTGCTTTTGATTTTACTTCTCACTGTTTTTGATAGCTTTTCATATACGTCGCTTATGTCACTAGACAGAGCATGGAGTGTTGCGTTGTGAGGAAACTTTTTAGCGATAACTAGAAGAGCAACACCAGAAATCAAGAACAAGCTACAGAAAACAGCGGTGTAAACTGCCATAGATAAAAGCGCATTCAAAGGTAGGAGTTCTGAAACCTTGTTTGCTAGAAGCGAAAGTAAATACACTACCGAAGCGGGGGCCAAGATCATGGTCAAAAGAGGGAGTAAATGAAGCTTCAATAAATAAACGGTGATTAGCGTGATTGTTACAAAACTCACGAAAGCAACTGCTATTCTTCCTTCTACAAATTCATTAATAGTTGCGGGGTCAAATAACGCGATGAAGGTGAACAAGTAAAGTATCGCTATAATGTCGAAAGAGAATGATTGTTTCAAATACCCCCTTTTATCAATTAGCATTAGAAACAAAGATTGCAGTGATAGGGGAATTGTTAAGAAGCCAACTAAAGATACAATACGCTCGGCGTCAAGCCAGCCCTGCCCAAACACAACGCTTACAAATTCTAAGCTGTTAAAATAAAAGAAGAAGGAAAACGGCGTTAATACCGCAACAAAGTAAAATAAAAGCCGTTGACTATATGCGCTCAATTTATCTTCAGCCATACGTGAAACGCCAACAAAAAGCGGCTGTGAGGCGGGATCGATAATCTCGGTCTTAGGCATCAAAACAAAGTCACGGGCTACTTTGAATTTACCTGTAGCTCCACTTCCATACTTGTCACCAATGATAAAAATATCTATTTGAGATCGCGTATAACTAAGAATATTTCTGAGCAGTATGAATGACGAAAATGAAATCATTTTTCGTTCAATACTAAAGTTAAAAACGGGTTTTCTTGGGCATAAAACATAGGAAAGCGCACACTCGATAACGCTGTTCACTAACGTTCCGATGATAAGCGCAAAATAATTTTGAAAATAAAATGCACAAGGAATGGTAACTGATACCGCTGCTAATTTGGCGTAAATTTGAATCTTATTGATGTAAGAAAAGTCCATTTCCTTTTCTTTACGAATCAACTCAACATTCTTGAATGCCTTTAAAATCTGCAGACCGGATAGAACTACGATAACGTGTTTAACTTCTGGAGAGTCTAAATACGAAGCAATACTGCCAGCCAAAAGCATAATCAGCGTAACGGAAAAGAGCTTTAAAAAAACGTTCAGAGTCCATGCTGCATTATATTCATCCTCAGAAACGTTCTCTTTCAAAATCAGGTAGCGAGTAACTCCTGCGCTTGAAATGACTTCAAAAAAGCCAACAACCATTAAACCAATAGCAACAACACCGAAGTCTTCTGGCGAGAGCAAACGCACTAAAATAAGTGTGCTAAAAATACCTATAAAACGCAGGCCCCACTTTCCAATGAGGTTCCATTTATAGGCGTTGAGAAAAGTGCGCTCAGGTTTCATTTTTATACTTATTTAAAAAGAGTAATGGGACGAAAAGTTACTTCGGATTAAATTGAACATTGGGAAAATGCTTTTCCAAAGAATGAAGGTATACAGCTCTGCATTTAAAATATGAGTTATCGTAAAAGTTTACTTTTTTACCTAATAGAGACGAAAGAATTGCTACGTGAAGTCGATTAGTGTTTATTTCTTCGAATTGAGATACGGTGTGTAGCATCATTCGTGTGGCTGCTTCAGCCAAGAAAGGGTGATTAATTGAAAGCTGGTACATCGAGCTGATGTCGAAATTGATATTAGGAATTTCAACATTTGTTTTTTCTTCATCAACACGAAAGGCGTTTAGTACGCTCTTATCGCTTGCTGCTATCACTCGTTTAGTAATGCGACCGGCATTGAGCACCTTTAAAACATCTTTTAATCTAAATTTAGTTGCAGAGTTAAGCGCTATGCCTTTTAAGTACAAACCGATAAGCTTGAAATAGTCTTTAAAGCTGAATAGTTCGGTATATTCATTTGCTTTGAAAGAAAGCACAATATCGTGTACTAGATGTCTCTCAAGCCCATCGAATTGTTCTAGGTAGTTATACGTTACTTTCTCTCTACAGAATATGGTTAAGTTATTTTTTGCACTGCTTAGCGTCTTATCAACTTCTTTGGCCGTGTGAGGTAGCAGTATAACGTGCTTGGCAGTTTTCAAAGCGCGATTCATTACTTTAGTCAGCGCTGACTCTTCATTAGCCATAGCACCGCCACCACCAATGATAACGATTTTTCCGTCTACATTGACGTTCGTTCCCATTTCTATGGTATATCGCAGCCCAATTGCTTCAAACATTTTAACCGTAGCGAAGAAAATGGCAGAATCGCCAGCGTTTCCTGGATTTGGAACATAGGTAACTGTTTCGCCAACAAACTTTTTTAAATAGTCTGTTAGAAGATTAAATTCTTTCTGCGGTATCATTCAATAGTTCCTCAACTAACTCGTTCTCGCTTAATTCTGTGTTGCTATCTTTGTAGCCAAATTTTACCGGGTGAATAACAATGTGGTTGCGCTTCTTTATCTCTCTCGGGTCGCAGCGAAAAACTTCTTCATATTTGTTGTAAATGCCGCCCACAGCGAAAATACCTTCATCAAGAACGTCATCGATAACGTTAAAACCTAATGCTTGTACAACTAATCCAGT
>ENA-OWNT01002704-OWNT01002704.1-seawater-metagenome-genome-assembly--contig:-NODE-2704-length-17944-cov-4.543628_pt1 | contig 17944 bp, 19 predicted proteins | sample MGYA00238136_ERZ651165 | MGnify/ENA primary metagenome ERZ651165 (study PRJEB26861, sample SAMN08777766) | seawater metagenome | isolation source: coastal seawater | place: USA: Florida | collected...
TCGACCTGGACGGCATCTGCGACGACGTGGACAGCCTGGACAGCCAGCTGGTGCTCGCCATGCCCATGGAGGGCAGCATGGCCGACGTGTCCGCCTCCGCGGCCATGCCCACCCCGGGGGTCGGCGTCATCTACACCCCCACCCCGTGGGGCACCGGCGTGCACCTCACCGACACCACGTCCACCATCGCCACCGGCGTGACGGACGCCGCCATCGGCTACACCTTCGCCTTCTGGTACCTCAGCGAGCAGAACGGCACGACCACGAACTACGACTTCATGGTCAAGGGCGACGACCTGTCGGTGTTCTACTCCGACAACGGGCAGTACGGATTCAACGTGGAACGATCCGGGGCCTTCACCATCTCGACGCCCGACCCTCGGATCGATGGGGGCTGGCACCACCTGGCCGTCGTGGCCGACGGCGCGTTCTGGCACATCTACCAGGACGGAGTGCCGATCTCCTCGGATGGTCCAGACGCCTCGCCCCCGATGTTCGACGAGCTGGTGTTGGGCTCCCCGAACGCCAACGCCTTCTTCCACGCCTATCCACAGCCGATGGACGACATCCGCTTCTACCTGCGCGCCCTCAGCCCCTTCGAGATCGCCGTCCTCGCTGGAGGTGCCCAATGACCCGCTGCTTTGCCCTGCTCCTCGCCTTCGCTTGCGGTGGCGAGTCCGCGCAGCAGACCTCCGAGCTGGAGGGCGTGCACCCGGGCGACTGCACCGACGGCGACGACAACGACGCCGACGGCCACACCGACTGCGCCGATGCCGACTGCGCCAACTCCCTGGAGTGCTGCGAGGACACCGACGGCGACGGGGTGTGCGACGCCGCCGACGCGTGCGAGGCCGGCGACGACGCACAGGACACCGACCTCGACGGCCTGCCCGATGCCTGCGACCCCTGCCCGGACGACCCCGCCAACGACCTCGACGGAGACGGCGTGTGCGACTCCGACGACCGCTGCCCAGGGGTCGACGACACGGTCGACACCGACGGCGACGGCATGCCCGACCCGTGCGACCGATGCCCCCTCGACCCCGGCGACGACAGCGACGGCGACACGCTCTGCGACAGCGACGACGTCTGTCCGGGCGGCGACGACCGCCTCGACCGGGACTTCGACGGCGTGGCCGACAGCTGCGACCCCTGCCCCGACGATCGGGCCGACGACTCCGACGGCGACGGCACGTGCGACAGCGTCGACGTGTGTCCGGGGGAGGACGACGCGGCCGACGAGGACGGCGACGGACTGCCCGACGCCTGCGACATCTGCCCGACCGACGCCGACGGCGACGCCGACGGAGACGGGGTCTGCGACGCCGTCGACGTGTGCCCGGGGGCCAGCGATCACCTCGACTTCGACCAGGACGGCGTGCCCGACGGCTGCGACCTCGACGCCGACGGCGACGGCTGGGAGCTCGACGACTGCGACGACCTCGACCCCGACGTGCACCCCCAGGCCGGCGATCGGTACGGCGACGGGCTCGACCCCGACTGCGACGGCGCAGACTGCGACGGCACCCTCGTCGGTGGGGTCTACTTCGTCACCTGCCCCTTCTCCGGCGATCAGCCCGCGGCGGAAGCCTACTGCCAGGGCCTCGGCTACGACGGGCTGGCCTCCGTGCACGACGACACGGAGCACGGGGCCATCCTGCTGCAGGGCGACGAGGCCTGGACCCCATGGCTCGGCGGCTCGGACGCAGCCACCGAGGGCGCCTGGACCTGGTCCACGGGGAACCCTCTGCGCTTCGCGAACTGGGTCGACGGGGCCCCTCTCGTCGGCACCGGCCCGACCGACGCCGACTGCATGCTCCGTCGCTCGCGGGACGACGCCTCAGTCACCGCCCGCGGGTACTGGGCCGACGAGGACTGCAGCGCGGTGCTGGACGCCGCGGTGTGCGAGGTCCGCTGTGCGCTGGCGGGCGACAGCGATGGCGACGGCCGCTGCGACGACGTGGACAGCTGCATCGGCGAAGACCGCGCCCGCGACCTGGACGGCGACGGCCTCTGCGACGACCAGGACGCCGACGCGGAGCTCCGCGCATACTACCCGTTCGACGGTGGGACCGCCGACCTCGGTCCGGACGGGCTGCATGGCCTCCCGATGGGCGGCGTGGGCTACCGCAGCGGGGTCGCCGGGAGCAGCGTCGACCTCGATGGCATCGACGGCTACGTCGAGACCGGCCTCCGCACCTACGAGCCGGTGTTCACCATCAGCTACTGGTCCTGGGTCGACTCCGATGTCGCCTACGACCCTGTGTTCCTGGCCAAGCCCGGAGCCTGGGGCATCGTCCACCGCGTGGGCTTCCTGCTGTTCTCGAACGCCTCCGCCCAAGGGGCCTACTTGCTCGGGGGCGAAGAGCTGCATCCGCTGCGGTGGCGACACCACGCCATCGTGGTCGACCACGGCATGGTCAGCTCCTACGTCGACGGCATCCACCATGCCGACGAAACCACCGACGCCACCTACATGCTCGACACGGGCGACCCCCTCTACGTCGGCTGGAGCCCGGTCGACCAGTTCCTGACCCAGGCCCCCCTCGACGGTCGGATCGACGAGCTTCGGATCTACGGTCGGGCGCTGTCGGCCGTGGAGATCGCCACGCTCGCCGCCGAGTAGGCCGGCCCACGGACGAACTGCGGTTCGTCGCCCTACTCCCCGAGCAAAGCCGTGAGCCGCGCCAGGATGTCCGGGTCCGCCTGGGTGCGAGCGTGGGCCACGCCCCCCAACACGTCTCGGTGCACCGGGAAAGCACCGTGGACCAGCGGGCCCTCGGCCGACGCCCGCAGCACCAGCAGGTCGCCCACCAGCCGCCCCACGGGATGCTCGGGGTCTTGGGTGAGGGTGGTGGCGAGAAAGGCGTAGCGAGGACCCTGCATCAGCGGCACGGCCCGCTCCTCGGGCGGGCAGGTGGCGTCCGGGTCACGGCCGAGCAGCTCGCCGTGCTCGAGGTCTCGCACCCCCGCGGAACGCCCGGCCAGCAGCTTGGCCAGCACCTTCGTGGTGGGGACGTCGACCGCATCGAGGCCGCGGGTCGCCAGCGCCCCGAGCCGGGCCAGCGGCGCTCCCTGGTGCGGCGTGCCCAGGCTGACCACCCAGGCCACCCGCTCGACCCAGCCATGGCCGAGCTCCCGGCCGTGGTGACAGGCCGAGCGAACCACCAGCCCCCCCATGCTGTGGCCCAGCAGCACGATGCGCTCCGCGTCGCTGACGTGGGCCTCCAGGGCCTCGGCCAGGGCGCGGCCGTTGTCGGCGATCCGGCGCCCGGTGTTGTAGCGCGCGTAGACCGGCTGAAGGTCGTGGGCTGCGCCCAGCAGCGTCCCGTAGGTGGCCGCCGGGTCGCCGAAGGCCTCCTCGGCCTCGAGGCTCCAGCACCACTCGGTGGTGCCCAGCCCGTGGACGAGCACGAGCACGCCCTCCGAGAGTCGGTCGCCCTCTGCCAGGGTGCGGTCGCCCACCCGCAGGCCCATGCCCAGGTCCAGCGGGTTGCCGGCGCGGGCCAGGTGGTCGCCGATGGCGCCGTTGATGGCGCCGAGCGCCGCGTCCGCCACCCACGCCGTGGAGCCGACGATGTCGGATCGCTGCGGCACCGGCTCCCCCTCCGGCGTCGGCGCCATGGTCGCGTCGAGGGCGACGTCGGACAGCGCCTCCACCAAGCGGTTGACCGCCTTCACCGAGCGCAAGGACCCCTGCGTGCCGAGCTGCACTCCCTCCTGCACCACGCCGACCGCCGGGCCCAGCCCCGGCACCTCGTCGGCCACCCGCTGGATGCGGCGACGGGCCGACGCATGGCCCTCGGCCACCAGATCGGTGGTCGTGTCGACCGCGTCGTGGACGAGCGCCTTCCAGCCTCTCCAGCGCGCCATGAGCCCTCCGAGACCTCCGTAACCGCGCGCCCCTGCCCCATGTACTACCGGGCGGGGTCGTCGAGGAAGACCGACACCGTGCGGGAACAGGTCGTCGGCACGACGTCACGCGGACACCTGACCCCGTCTCGAACGGCGCGGGTCGCCAGCGGATGCACATCCGAGGGGCAGCCCGTCACCGATACCACCGAGGTGTGACCGAACCAGTCGACCATCACCTCCACATCACAGGTCCGCCGCTGCGGGGCAGACGGGAGGGGCGCAGGCTGCGGCGCAGGGGCAGGAGCGGCGGCTGGAAGAACCCGGGAGAGGCCACACGTAGGGCCGAGGCACACCAAGGTCGGCGGGAGCGTCACCTGCAGCGCGTCGGGCAACGTGATGCCCAGGAACGCCCCCGTGCGCGGATCGCCCTCGGTGGGAAAGACCAGCGACAGTCGCCCCACCTCTTCGGCCGATGAGGGTGGGGCGGACAGCGACCAACCCCACGCATCGAACACTGCCTCCGCCTCGTCGCGCAGCGCGGCAGCGCAGGCCACCGGATAGCGGCTCACGCCCGTGGGCTCTGCCGCGAGCAGCAACGTACAGACGCGGTCATCCTCGGGAGCGGGGCCCACCGCCGGCATCGTCACGTCGGCGGCCTGCAGTCGGTAGCGCGGGGTGTCGACGAGCAACCCTTGGCCGTAGGCCGGCATGAGCACCCATGCCAAGAGGAACATGCACCCTCCCGGGGTCAGTACCCGCCACTATACCGCGATGGGAGACACTACCTTAGGATGCGCATGGCCGACGTACTCCCGACCGATGGTCACCTTCGAGGCCCCGCTCGCCGGGCCTCGGGGCCGCCACGCTCCTGTCGTGGCCGGCACCGTCGGCACCCGGTACAGGCGGGCGAGGAGGCCGCATGGAACCAGGAGACCACGTCGACCGCGTGTTCGAGGGCGTGGAGCTCGTCGACACCACGTTGCGGGGCGCCAGCTACGAGCGCTGCACCTTTCGTCGCTGCCGCGTCGAGGCGTCCCGACTGGTCGACTGCCGCTTCACCGACTGCACCTTCGAGCACAGCGAGCTCATCAACGTGCGCCTCCCCGACTGCTCCTTGGTGGAGGTCCGGTTCCACGGGGGCCGAGCGATGGGTGTCGACTTCTCCGGCCTGCGCGACCTGGTGTTGTCGGTGTCCTTCGAGGAGGTGGCGCTGGACTACGCCAACTTCAGCGGGCTCCCCCTGAAGAAGACGGTGTTCCAGGACTGTCGCCTGCGGGAGGCCAGCTTCTCTCAGTGCGATCTGTCCGGGGCGACCTTCGCCGGCTGCGACCTCTCGGGCGCCGTGATCCGGCACGCGAAGCTGGTTCAGACCGACTTCGAGGGCGCCCAGGGGGTCGCGCTCGACGCGTCGACCTGCACGCTACGGTTCACCAGGGTCGACGCCGACACCGCCCTGCTCCTGTTGCGCGACCTCGGGGTGCGCTGCGACGAGCTCGGCGTTCGATAGCCACGCCCCCTCCACGCGCTCCCCCCCACCCCTCGGACTCGGCCTGCTGGCTGCCTGCCTGGGCATGGGAGGATTGGGGCTATGGCGGGAACCTACCGGTCGCTGGAGCTGCCTCCCGCAGGGGATGGCCACGCGTTGGCCCACCGCATCGACGCGGCGGTGCGGCGGCGCTTCGTGCTTCGCGGCGTGTCGCCCCTTCGCTGGCCGGATGTGTATGGCCTCGACGCCGACGCCTGGGCCCTCACGGAGCAGGAGCCCCACGACCTGGGGTTGGTCGAGGCCGACCTCGTCGACGCCCCTCGCGAGCGGGCGGCCGATGGTGCCGAGGCCATGGGTCGGTGGCCCCTGTCGCCCTGGTCGGGCGGTCTGTGTTGGCACTTCGATCTGCCCCCGCGAGACTGGCCCACCATCTGGGGCTCGGGGGGCTGGCAGCTGTGGCGTGGGGAGGGCGTGTGGTGCCAGCGGATGTGGGTCGAGTGGCCGATGAGCTCAGTGGGGCGCGACCCCCGCTGGCCGGCTTGGTGGGACGAGCTCACGCGATCGCTCGGGTGTTCACCAGGGGGATGACCTCGCGCAACGGCATAGAGCGTCGGGAGCCCACCGAGAGCTGACATGCCCACCCGACGAACCCTGCTGCTCTCCCTCGCCGCGCTGTGCGCATGCGGCCCACCCACCGTGACCCGGTCCGCCCCGGGTGTGCATCCCCTGAAGGACAGGATCCGCGGCATCGAGCGGCACAGCCTGCTCTTCGTACCGGAAGGGCTCACCACCGAGGCCCCTCTCCTGCTGGCCCTCCACGACACCGGCGGCACGCCCAAGGAGGAGCTGGCTCGCTGGCGTGCCGCCTGCTCGGCCGAGGGCTGGGTCGGCCTGTTCCCGGACTACCCGAAAGAAGGGTTCCTCGACGACAACACCAACCTGGCCCACGTGATTCAGCGCGCCACCGCCATGGGAGGGGTCGACCCCCGGCGTCGCTTCGTGGCGGGCCACGGTACCGGTGGCCGACGCGCCTATGCGCTGGCCGCCTCCCACTCCGGGCTGCTCCTGGCGGTCGCGACCAGTGGCACGGTGCTCTCGTTCACTACGGGGAGCGAGGCCCCCCGCGCCCCCGGCGTGTCCGTGCTCCACCTGCACGGCGCCAAGGACGATGTCGTCCCCTTGCTCGGCGGCCCCCTCCCTGGCGACCGCAAGGAGCGCAGCATCCTGCCCGTCGCCGAGGCGCTGCGGCCCTGGGTGCAGCTCGCGGGCGCCGACACGAGCCCTCGGGTCGAGGGCCACCGCACGACCTGGGCGGGCACCGCGCACACCGTCGAGCTCGTGGTCGACCCCGAGGGTGGGCATGTCTACGGGGAGGCCCAGATCGAGGCCATGCGTTCCTTCTTCCGGGCCCGCCTGCCCTGAGGCCACGCGCCCGGTCGGGCGGCAGACGAGAGCCGCATGGTGGTCGCGGGGGCCAGGTGGCCCGAGCCCCTCTTCGTGGGTCGTCGGCGCTAGCCCAGGGCCACCTCCCACGGCTGCAGCCGCACACGGGGTGACAGCGCATGCAGTGCAATCTGGTGGATCATCTCGTCCACCGTGGTGCACAGGTCCGTGAGCACCGTCACGTCGTAGGCCTCGGCAGCCTTGGAGATGGCGGTATGGGTGACGCAGTTCTGCGTCATCATGCCCCCGACGATCAGCTCGTCTACATCGAGGTCTCCAAGCACCTTCGTCAACTCGGTGCCTTCGAAGCTATCGGCGAAGTGCTTCACCACGACCGGGGCATCGGGCGCCGCGGCGAGCACCCGCTGGTGCACCGCCGCACCCTCGGTCCCCTCGTTGAAGAACGGCGACAGACCGGCCGCCGGGTCGGCCACATGCTGGACGTGGACGACCGGCACGCCCAGCTCCCGGGCCCGCCCGATCGCTCGCTCCACCGCGTCGAGGGTCGCTTCGGTGTTCCACAGCGGAAACGCGCCGGCCGGGAAGTAGTCGTTCTGCAGATCGATGAGAAGAAGAGCACGGCCCATGTTGGCCTCCCTTGAGGTTATGCGGGGGAGGTATCCGGCACTTCACGCACCCACCGGGCAGATCGTGCCACCCAACGAGCAGAGCGTGCCACCTGTCCATTCACCTCGCCGTGCTGGCCTACCCGGGCGCCCAGGAGGCCGCCGTCCTGGGCCTTCACGACCTTCTCGCCACCGCCATCGCCCAGCGTCCCGGCGACGCGACGCCGGCCCACGTGGCGGTGCTGAGGCCCGATGCCTTGCCAGCGTACGAGACGCCGCTCACCGCGCTCATCCTGCCCCCCAGCCTGACCGGTGGTCCGCCCCTCCCTCTCGAAGCCCCCGTGGCCCACTGGCTCCTGGAGAGACATCAGGAGGGTGCCACCCTGTGCTCGGTCTGCGTCGGCGCGTTCCTGCTGGCCGAGCTCGGGCTCCTCGACGGGCGCCCAGCCACCACCCACTGGGCCCTCGCCGCCCCCTTTCGGGCGCGGTTCCCGGCCGTGCGCCTCGATGTCGACCGCATGGTCATCGACGACGGCGACATCGTGACCGCCGGCGGCGTCATGGCCTGGGTCGATCTCGGTCTGGCGCTGGCGGCCCGATGGCTGGGCCGTGAGGCCGCGACCGCGACCGCGCGGGTCCTTCTCGTGGACCCCGGCGGCCGTGAGCAGAGCTTCTACCGAATGTTCTCACCCATCTTGACCCATCGGGATGCCCCGATCCTCGACGTCCAGCGCTGGATGCAGGCCCGGTTCGCGAAGCCCGTGTCGGTAGAAGAGATGGCAGCCCACGCGGGGCTGAGCCGTCGCACCTTCTTGCGCCGCTTCCGCAAGGCAACAGGCCTCACCACCAGCGCCTACCTCCAGGAGCTCCGCGTCCAGCGCGCTCGGGAGCTCCTCGAGGGAACCGGCCTCGAGCCCCAGGAGGTCGCGTGGCGGGTCGGGTACGAGGATGCCGGCAGCCTACGGCGTGTGTTCGTGGAGAAGGTCGGGATCACACCGAGGGAGTACCGCCGGCGACGCTCCGTCCAACGATGAGCCGCTACTCCAGCCGAATGTCATCCAGCCAGACCGTGTTGTCGGGCTGGCTCGGGATGTACACCCAGAAGCCTGTCCTCACCGTAGATGCGTCCCCGGTCAGGGGGATGCGCACACGCTTCCACTTGGTCGTCAGCTTCAGCGTCTTGTCGACCTTCTGCGTGTCGGGTTGGTCCTTGCCTGCGGGGAAGGCGCCCAGCCCGACGATGACCGCGCCCCCCTTCTGCTCTCCTCGCACCTGAAGCGTCAGCGTCTTCGCGTTCGTCAGATCAGCGCTCGGAGGGACCTCTCCGGCCTGGGCGGGCGGGGCCTGCCACGCGCCCCCCCCATAGCTGACCAAAGGCCAGCTCTCGGCGGTCGTGGGCCGCAGCGCCTCCCTCAATCGCCAGCCGGTCGCCTTCTGCTCGGGAGTGACGTCGGGACGACCGCACATCGCCGCGGCGGCCTCGGCGACGGTGATCCGTCGGTCCTCCCATTCGGCGGGGTCGCGGTCCACCAGCGGCGCCTGCGTCCGGACAAGCGCTCTCCGCGACCACCGAGAGGGTGCTCAGCCGCTCCCGGGGCTCGCCCGTCGTGAGCCTCGTATGCAGGCGTTCGCACAGCTCGGGCGTCGGCTCGGTGGCCGCTGCCATCGCCTCGGTCGCCGCACGCCGCACCCTCTCGGAGCTGTCGGACTCCAACACCGCGACGGTCGCCGCGCTCTGATCGCGACCGAAGACTTCGGCGACCCTCCCGAACCGAGGCGTTGGGGTGGTCGGCCAGGCGCATCAGCTCGTCGTGCAGGCCGAGCTCGGCCAGCGGAATGAAGGGCTCCAGGGTGCGCGGTCCATGTGCCCTCGTGCGGCGCTCCGCGCCACCCCAAGAGCGACGGCAGCGCGATGGACCCATGCCTGGTGCTGGCAGGCTAGGAACATGGTGGACCAGGACTCAGCCATGCTCTGGTGGATGACATTGTTGGCCGGCGCTGCGCCTCTCTGCGGGCGTTCGCTCATCGCCACGCCCTCGGGCGCGGTGTGCCACCACGAGGGGCAGCTGATCGGCCTGGACACCACGTCCTCGCCGACCTGGACCCTCGAGGACGCGTCCGTGGTCGAGGTCGTCGGGGTCACGGGCAGCATCGTCGTGGTCCTGTCCGAAGATGGTCCCCGAGGCGTCGAGCACGACACGGGCCGCGTCGCCTGGCACCTCCCGACGGAGCAGCGTCCGCACCCGGTACGACTCCTTCCCGACGGCCACGCGCTCGTCTTCCTCGGCGGCGACGACTACCGCCTCGTCGACCGTGCGGGCACCCTTCGGTCGAAGGTCCCCACGAGCACACCGGACGAGGCCACGTTCGTGGTCGACACGGCCCGTAGCCTCCACCTGTCTCGCTCGGACGACGGCTGGCGCTGGGAGCTCCTCCGACTCGACGGGCCTGGTTCTTGGGGGCGCGGGTTCACGACCCCGGGCGAGAGGATGCCCTCGGTGTCGGCCCACCCTTGGGGCGATGAGGTCTTCGTGGTCGTTCCGGGCGCCGTCTGGAGGCTGGGCACGTCGCTCGAGCACATCGAGGTACCCGATGTCGGTGCCAAGCCGTCGTTCATAGCCGACGAGACGCTCTACCTGCCGACCCACACCGGTCGAATGACCGCCCTGGCCCGCGACGGCACGACCCGCTGGACCCACGAGACCCTCGGGCACGTCGTGCCCACCGCGCAGGGGCTCGTCAGCTACGACGGCCACCAGGTCTGGCTCCACGACGACGCCTCCGGTGCTGTCCGAGCGGCATGGACCCTCCCGAGCCACGTCACCGGGGTCATCGTCGACGCCACCGGCCGCATGCTGGCCGGCACGAAGCGCGGCATGCAGGCTCTCGACATCGACGGGCTCGACCCACATCTCGCCGGGGCCCGCGTCGGGGGCGCACGGTCCGACGTCTGGCAGGGCACGGTCGAGGTCCACCCTTTCGACCCGGCGGGCGTCTCCCTCCCCCGAGACCTGCAGCCCTGCCCAGACGGCGGCCTGCTGTGGAAGACCGGCTCCAACCGGCGTGCCGCCTTCTTCCGACTACACCCCGATGGCCGCTTGGTCACCCTCCGCCCAGGCCGGGTCCTCGATGGGCCGATCCAGTGTCTGGCCGACGGCTCGGTGCTCTTCGACCCCGTGACGCTCGAGGGCCAGCGCAAGACCGTCGTGCGCTGGGACGGCCTCACCGCCAGCCTCCGCGCCTGGTTCTTCGATGCCCCCGCCACACCCAGCATCCGGGCCGGCGGCGCCCGTTGGAGTCCCGTCCAGGGGACGCGAGACGGCTGGGTCGTCCACTCGCCCACCAGCCACTGGGCGGCGGAGGTGTCGCGGGAGGGTCGTCTGCTTCGAGAGGTCTACCTCCCGTACGCCACAGGCCTGCACCGGACCCCGTGGTCCGACCCCCGCCCACGGCTGACGGACGACTCGGTCCGCCCATCCCAACCCCTTCAGTGGTCGGGCGACGCCCTGGAGCCCCACCCGGTTCCGTGGGGTGCGGTACCGGTCGCACCCGACACCTGGGTCATCCAGGCGAGGCCAACCCCAGGCGAGCACGTGCTCATCTGGATGTCCGGCGATGGCGCGGAGCGTCACCGCGTCGTCCTCCCCGAGGACGTCGACCACGGGCAGCTCTACCGAGCATCGGCCACCCACGCCGACGTCTTGCTCGTCGGGCACCGATGGCTGGGCCACATCACGCCGCAGGGGGTCGTCCGAGGCCGCGACGCAGCCTACGTCGACGTGCAGGGCTGCGGCACCTGGAACGGCAAGCTCCTCGTCGCCGCATCGCTGTGGGACGACCCGAACGAGCCCCGACCGCTCGAGCTCTGGGTGGCTCCGTTCGGGCCGGACAGCGCTGGTCGGTAGTGCCGAGGCCTACGTGCCGCCACGGTCCGTAGCAGCGCCACCAGATCGGCACGGAGGCGGCTGCCGGTCGGAAGATCGTGGCCGCCCAGTACTCCAGGGATCCTCTCGCCGGAGCGGTCGAAGCCCCCTCGCGGCGAGCCTCCCGCAGCACGCAACGGCTACCGGCACGCGACGGCATCGGCTGCGGCTTGAGCGATGGCCCGGCCTGTCGCCCCCGCATGGGATGACCGGCGACGTGACCGGTGATGCCACAGCTCACGGGTGGTGTGAAGCTGATGGGGCCGACGCCTCCTTCGTGGACCGAGCCCCAGGCGTCACCAAGGGCTCCGGTGAGGATGCTTCCCATTAAGCGCTGCTGAACGGACAAGGTCATTCAGCCGCGTATGCCGACGGCCGAGAGCCAATCAAGCGCGGCCGTCCAATCTGACAGGTCGTGTGGGAGGCGGGGCCCGACAAGGGCTCGCCGCACGGCGCAGGCCACCGCCGTGGCCGTCGAGAGCAGAGGGTGACCCTCGAAAGCGCCAGCATGCTGTCGCTCCCCGTTGGCCCGCGACGCTCGGCCCCGCAGGGCCAGGCTTCACCGTCGAGCGACGATGGCTTCCTGAAGTTCGGGCGCAGGGCGGAGGTACAGGGTCGTGCGGGGCGGCACATCGATGGTGGCGTTCTTGAAGCCCGGCATCGTCTTCTGCCCGAACCAGCCGACCCCCTCGACGAACACCGCCCTCGTCGAGGACTGGGAGACGATGAACCGGGCCAGCTCCGCGTGCAGCCCCTCTGGTTCGTAGGCCTCACCAGACTGCACGGCCGCCTGTGCCGCTGGGTCTGCGCGGAACGTCACCAAGACCAGGCTCGGGTCAGCGGGCACGACGCTGCGCTTGAAGGTTCCGAAGCCTTCGATGGTGAACGTCTGGTCTGCGTGGGACAGACCGGCGACGATGGCCTCGCGCGCGGTGTCGCCAGCCTGCTGAAGCTCGGCGGGGAGTGCCACCGCATCCCCCGCTCCGGCCAGCTCTCCGAACTCGGCGCCAGCACGTGGAACGGCGCCCACTGGGTTGTAGGGCATCGGCGGGGGCTTGGGCATGTCGGGCTCCGATGTGATGGCGCAGGCCATGAAGAGGTGAAGCAGCATCCGGCGGCTGTAGCTTGCCTGGTCCAGAGACGCTCGGGGCGCTGGGAGTCCGGGGTGAGGCGGCAATGTGACCGCCTTCGGGGCGGCCAACTGACCACCGACCGGTGTGGCCATCGACCTCATGCCGGCATCTCTCGGTCAACCCCACAGGGGGCTTCGTATGGGAAGGAGCGTCGTCGACCCGAGACGCGTTCTCGCACTACCTGCCGCGACAGCGCCAACGTCCCGCGTCTCGCGCGGCCCCCATGCCACGACCTGCACCACGCGCGCGCAAGCTAACCCTGGTCCCCGAGGTGAGGGCACGACCGTCGACGCGAGCGCCTACGGAAAAGGGCGAGACCTAGAAGCATGACCGGTCCGCCCTCGTAGCCAGGTGACGCCTGACAGCCGCACCGTACGCGAGCAGGCTCGTGGTTCACCCAGTCGCTGGCATTGCCAGCCAAATCGACGGTTCGAGCACGGATGTAGTAGCGAGCGCTATGTTCGTAGCCCTCGGGCATCACGCCACAGTCAGGATCGCGATGAAACGACGTGGTTGCGCCATGGATGCTTAGAACCGTGTGAACGTCCTCGACGAAGGCCTCGTCCTCACTCGCCTGAATCTCGATATGGTGCTCTACGGGCACGGGGACGAACTCGAAGTAGGTCCACTCCACGCCATTTCGCGCGCGCTTCCATACGTCAACGAATTCGGGCTCGGGCGGTGGGACCTCATCGCGCGGCCCCCCTACCTCGAAGCTGCCCTGTTCAGGAATCTCGTACACACCCTCGATGAGTGGCTCCAACGGCCACAGCTCTACGTAGTTGGCCTCTTCGACAAGATCGGCTGGGACCTCATTGCCCTCCATGTCGTGCAAGACCGGCAACTCAGGCCTGCCGACTGAGGGCTGCGCAAACCGAAGCACCACGTTGGGGGGCGCAAGGATCTCGGCATCGCGTTCCAAGACATTTACGCTCCAAAGATCGAAGCACTTCGTGCCCCAAGCCAATGCGATCCACAGCATGCATGTGCTCCACCTCGAGAACCTACCCGGTGCGAGCACCCACGACCCGGGGGAGTTCGGCACGGTCGAGTCGGACCTGCTGCGCACAGCCCAAGCCAGCCACCGCCGTTCACTGGTATCGACCTGCGCACCATGGGCAGCGACGCCCACCTCTCCCGAGCTGGCGACGACTCCAGTGGAACGCACCCGAAAGGCTTAGAATCGCGCCCAGCCTTCGCCTCGGCGACACGCACCGCGTCCCACTCGACGCCGAGTGCCCACCCAGCTACGCTCTTACAGGGGGTAAGATGGCCATCACCAAGCTATCCACCAAGGGCCAAGTGGTTCTTCCCAAGGAGGTGAGGGACACGTTGGGCATCTCCAGCGGCACCGAGCTCGAGGTGGAGGTGCGGGACGGCGTCGTGCTGCTTCGGCCCATTCGCAAGACGACGGTCGAAGACCTGGTGGGGATGCTGGAGTGGTCAGGGCCCGCCAAGACGCTGGAGGAGATGGAAGAGGCCATCGCCAAGGGCGCCGCGGAGCAACGATGAAGGCCATCGACACCAATGTGCTGGTTCGTGTGCTGACGCGAGACGATGCGGCGCAAGCGGCCGTGGCGGTTGCGGAGATACGAGATGGCCCCATCTACCTCACGGCGACCGTGCTTCTCGAGACGGAGTGGGTCCTGCGCCATGCCTACCAGTTCGACCGTGAGCAGGTGGGGAGGGCCCTCCTCGCCACGGTGAGTCTCGACGGTGCAACCATCGACGATGAGGCTGCAGTGCGGGTAGCCCTCCGCAGGCATGCAGCAGGCATGGACTTCGCTGACGCGCTGCACCTGGCCCGGGTCGAGAAGGCCGACGAGTTCATCACGTTCGACATGCACTTCGCTCGCGTCGCTGCCGAAGCAGGGGCCAAACCGCCCGTGAGACTGCTGAAGGCAGAGACCTGAGGACGGCGGCGTGGCAACTCGACATGCCGCCTTTCCGACCACGTGGTCCGGGGTAGACGCCGCAACGAATGCGAAGAATCGAGCTAGGGCTTCGCCCCAACCTGGGGGCTCCCTACTCGCCCTCAGCCAACTGCCGGAGCGTCGCCTTCGCGGCGTCCGCTGGCGTGAGGTCGTCCCATGTCCCTCGGACAGTGGCGGAATCATCAACGAACCTGGCTACGAGCGGTGCAAGTGAACGCAGTCGGAGACCGCCGATGGTCCTGAGTGTTGCCCAGCGCAACGTAGGGTCATCTGCCTCGAGGGCGGCGGAAAGGGCGCCCTCTACCTGTCCCGACTCATCTGCTCCAAGGTGGCCGAGGCCCATCGCAGCCCACACTCGGGCGATGACCACAGCCTGCTCGTCGAGGAGCAACTGGATGAGCAAGGGTCGCGCCTTGGCCGGCTGCTGAACGATGAGGTGGAGTGATTTGCGGCGGACCATCACATCGTTTGAGCTGAGGCCCTGCAACAGGGCGGCCGAGTCCGTCACCTTGGAGTCTGCTTCCGGCTGGCCGGCTGACACTCTCGCCTGCGTGCCGCTGACTGCTTCGTGCGGCTCGACGTGCCAGTCGACCTCCATGGAGCGAAGGTAGTCCGCAACCTCCTCCTCACGCTCCAACCAGAAGTCGAACACGCCAGATGACTCAACCACGATGACCTGGAAGCCTGCGCGAGTCTTCTCGATGCGAACGCGCTGCAGGTCTGGCTCAGCTCGGGGAGGAGAGAGCACCTCGCCCCACATATCGAGAGGATGAGTCACCGGACCCCTGTCTCAGACTTGTCGGTGGAGGGCGGAGAAATTGACGACAAACGCGTCGCGATGGCATCCAACCTGCCCCTACTTGTGGGAGGCAGTCCCATCCTCTCGGTCTCCATCCAGCGCAAGTAGGCGGCGACTTCTTCGACATCCGACTTGGCCCGGAGCAGTTCGCAGATGGGCCGGATGTAGCCGTCGTATTCGTCGGGCCTTTCATCTGCGACGCCGATTGGGTCCCACGCCGCCAGAACATCGCGAACCAGCGTGCGTACACCAGGCGAGCTTGGCCCTAGGACTTCGGCTTCGACATGACGCGGACCCACCCGACCTCCCAGAGTGAGACTATACGGTGTCCGTCCGCCAGCACCCACCGCGCAACGCGCACCGCCCAAAGGGACCGTGTCCCAGCCGCACGCCTGACGCCCTCTCCCTCGAGGGCCTCGCGGACCTCTGCGGAGGCGACGGGCTCCGTGGCCAGGGGAGACCCGCTCCGGCCTCCGCGGTCTCTCGTCGTTCCAGATTCGACCACGTCTTTGCGGCGGCCCGAACTCGCCGCGGCTCTCAGTCGGGTCTGTCCTGCGTGCTACCTGGCCCGCCATGTTGCCAACGCCAGGGAGCAAGAACTCGGCGTGTCCGCCAGGGAGACGCTCACGGATATTCGGCTGGCGTTCGAGGACACCTGGAGTTGGGACGTCGGCACCGTCGAGGGCGCAGTAGCAGACGATGGTCAGCAGAAGTGACGGACAGTGCGGCCGGGGAACAGAACTGCGCGTGGAGGGTCGAACGCCGAGCGCCGCGGGCAGAGTCACGCTGCAGGTGATGCCCACCTGCGTGTAGCCGAGCCCCTCCTCGTCTACGAGACGCACCGCATCCTGCTTGGACTCGTCCGTGTAGGACCCTCGCTTCCCGGCCACGAGCGTTGTCCCGGTTCCTACCCACCAGGTGGGCCGGCGCTAGTCGCCAGCCTCGGGCAAGCGGACACCCAACGATGCCGACGTCTCGTAGTAGTCGACCTCAATGACGAGTCCGAGACCCGCAGCCCGCTCCCGCAACCCGCCAGCCACCGCCGGCGGATCAGGGGCCATCGCGAAACAGAAGATGTCGACCCGATAGGTATCGGCAAGCTGCCTGACCGCCTCCGCCCGCGGCTGTAGCAGCTCGAGGAGCCATCGCACGTGGGTCCCGACCTGCTTCGAAGACACACGGCCCTTGCTCGAGAACGACCAGTGCCCCGAAGGATAGCTGTTGCCTCGATCGAGCACACGATGGCTCTTCGACAGCGACAACCGGGGCTCACCTCGTCGGTGGCTGCGGTCGGGGGGAATGCGAAGAGCCTGGGTCACGACGAGCGGGTCCAGCGCCGGCCCCCTCACGCGAACGGACGCGTAGGCACTTCTCGCCGAGGGTGCTCGGGGCCGCTTGGGACCCACCAGAATGCGCGACGAGAACCGGAGCTTGCGCTGCAAGGACCGGAGCACGCGCACGGTGGTCGGGTCGTCCCAGCCGGTGATCGCGGGCCACTGCGAGCCCATCCCTGCGACACGGCTTCCGAACATCACCTCGGTGAGGAGCAAGGCTCTCGCCTGGTCGTCGTGATGCAGAGGCTCGTCGAGCTCGAGCTTCTGCCGAAGGTCTCTGGTCGTCTGGTAGAGCGCATCGACGCTCGCCAGCTCCAGCATCCGGCACACCAGCTCGGCGCCGTACTCCGGGCCGCCCCAGTGACTCACTCCGAGACGAAGAAGCTCGACCTCCTCCTCGTCGAGGACGACATCGCCCCACGTCACCATCATGTCGGCTCGCGACGTGGCCTGCTCCCGCCACATCGTGGCGCTCGCGACGGGAGAATCGGCCTCGAGCTTCTACGCATGCGGCACGGACTCGACGGGGCCGCACACCACCTCGATGGCCATGCCGTCACGACATGCCGGGCGGAACCCCGTTCGTTGCAAATTCGGAAGTTGAGCAGGACCATCACCACACCTCTACAACATGTGGCGCCTGGTAGGCCAGGCCGACCAGGACCATCGAGCGACGCGGCACGAAGCGTCCGACCCCGAAGAAGCTCAGCACCGCCCACGTGGGCGTCGGCGGCGACGCGAGTGAGGCCCGCGGGGCCGATCAGCAGCCGCTGCCGGACGTTGGGCGGAGGCCACCGCCGTTCGCGGCGGCAGGGCGACATCTTGGCACTCTCGAAGGAAGGCTCATGGAGCGCTACGCTCGAAGCCCCGCCAGCCATCCCCCGTGGCGATCGGATACCCTCGATGCATGACTCGTTCTCGACTTCTAGGCTTGGCAAGCGCTGCGCTGACCCTCGCATCATGCGACCCGTCCCCTTGCACCAAGCCCCTCGACCAGTGGTGCCTGCACTCCGAGGAGCAAGGCGGGCCCGTCGACCGCGACGTGGCCTGTGACCCACCCGAGGTAACGCCCGAGTCGCTGACGCCGTGTGGCGCCTACGACGTGACGACGTTCACCGGTGGATTCAGCGGCCACACTCACTACTTCCTCGATGGTGAGCACGTCGCAACGAACTTCGTCACCGACACCAACCGCTACTGCGATGGCTTCGTTTTCTGGTACGGAAGGAAGATCGATTGCGAGCCTGACACGCTGTAGCTACCGCGGACGTGCTCGTCGCGGCGGTGGCCGCGTCCGAACCCGTGTGGCCCGACAGCAACCCTGGACGACTCGGCCCGCTGCCTTCGGCCACACCTCCGCCGACGACGCCCACCTGAGCTCGAGGGGAGCCCGAGGGGAGCCCACATACAGCGCAGGCCGCCTCCCGTCTCACCGGCCGGCAGACCGCGCCCCACGTGGGGCACCGACGCC
>ENA-OWNT01002705-OWNT01002705.1-seawater-metagenome-genome-assembly--contig:-NODE-2705-length-17943-cov-35.768443_pt1 | contig 17943 bp, 14 predicted proteins | sample MGYA00238136_ERZ651165 | MGnify/ENA primary metagenome ERZ651165 (study PRJEB26861, sample SAMN08777766) | seawater metagenome | isolation source: coastal seawater | place: USA: Florida | collected...
TCGGGGGGTCCTCCGAACAAGCAATCAACGCAACTTGTTCAGGAGAGGAGCCCCGATGAGCTACGCTGAACGATTTTCACAAACGCACAAACTCACCTTCAAGGATCAGGCTCAGCTGGCGGCCGATCACCACGAAAGCAAGCTTCGCCCGTTTGTTTCGGAGCAGACCTGCGAAGGCGAACGATCGGCCGAGGCGCTGTTTTATGACAGCGGGAAGGCACAGCGTCGCGAAGGGCGCATCCCGAAAAACCGCGATTTCAACCCCCACATGGGCGCACTGAACGCGGCCGCATCGACCTTGACCAAATTCTGGGAAATTGCGGCCAGCGCTATTGCGCCGCCCATCGAATGGGCCACGGACACATAAGGCCGCGGTAACCGCTCCTCCAATTGGTCCAGCCCGTTCGCCAGCGCCCCCATGAAGGTTTCAAAACGGTCTATATGGCCCTTGCGCGTGTCATCCAGCAGCCGTTCTGACAGACCTTGCCCCGGCCAGTCCAGAATGACGACCGCAAACCCCATCGCCTGCAATTCCCGGCCGACTTCGAAGTATTTTTCAATAAACTCCGTACGCCCCGGACAGACGATTGCCGTCCCTCGAGGGCCGGATTTTGACAAAGCCGGGGCCACACATGCGCGCAAATTCCGGCCGGCGGCCCCTTTGAACCAGATAATCTCCGCCCCTTCGGGCGGCGGGTTCCCTGGAACCAAAACGAGGGAATCATCCTGTGAAGGGGAGGATGTCGGCATAAGAGACCTTCAAAAAGCAAGAAGCCGTCCAAGGGTTCCCCGGACGGCTTCAGAGATCAAGCTCTATTCAGCGGACTTAGCTGAACTTCTTCATCAGGTTCTGAAGCTGCATGGCTACAGACATGTCGCCTTCAACTTTCAGCTTGCCTTGCATGAAGGCCATTGTGGGGTCCATGGCGCCTTCGGAAATCTTCACGAAGTCGTCCCAGTTCACCTTGATGGTTGCGTCGGCATCAGAGTCCGAATTGTCGGCCTTGCCGGCAACGCCATCGATGAAAAGCTTGCCTGCATCGCCGAAATCGAATTTCACTTTCTTGGTGAAGTCACCACCGGCTTCGACGGCCGAATCCGCCTTCGATGTAAGTTCTGCGAGATCCATTGGGTTCCTCCTTAAATGGATTTGCAACTGATAAAGCAGACCCGCCTTAGGGAAAGCAAGCCCGCATGCTTCAGATTTCCCTGACACAACCCATTTACATGCAGTGCTGACACCAAGGCCGCATAGAGAAACTCGCCTTGACCTAGCGTAGCGGAAGCGTGGAAATTCACGGCCATGAGTTGGCAAAAATCGATTGAAGAATTGCGTCGGCGGGAACGCCTTGCAGAGAAAATGGGCGGCGAAGAGCCTGTATCCCGGCAACGAGGACGCGGGAAACTGACCGTCCGCGAGCGGGTCGCCTTCCTGGCCGATCCCGGCAGCTTCCACGAGATCGGAAAGATAGCCGGTAACGCAATTTACGGCCCGGACGACGAATTGGAGCAATTTACGCCTTCGAACTCAGTTATGGGTCGAGCGCAGTTGAACGGGAAATCCACGGTGATCCTGGCCGATGATTTCACGGTTCGCGGCGGCGCTGCGGATGCATCGATCTGGCAGAAGATGGTTCAGGCCATCAAGATGGCCGCCGAATACCGCCTGCCTCTGGTCCAGATGATCGATGGCACGGGCGGCGGCGGGTCGGTGAAAATGCTGGAAAAGGATCCACGCACCTATATTCCGGAAACCCCTGGTTGGAACGAGATCACACATGGCCTGACCCAAGTGCCGTTCGTCTCGTTGGCTCTGGGCCCGTGCGCGGGCATGGGCGCAGGCCGGGTTGCCGCGAGCCATTTCTCGGTCATGGTAAAAGAGCTGAGCCAGGTATTCGTTGCCGGCCCGCCGGTTGCGATCGCCCTTGGTGAAGACGTCACCAAGGAAGAAATGGGTGGCTGGAAAATTCAGGGCCAGAATGGCACCGTCGACAATGTTGTGAATTCGGAAGCCGAGGCGTTCGAAACAGCGCGCCGCTTCCTCTCCTATCTTCCTGCCTCCGTGCACGAATTGCCCGAGCGCACACAGCCCAGTGATGCGGCCGACCGGCGCGAGGAAAGTCTCATCTCGATCGTGCCGACAGACGGCAAGACTCCTTACAAGCCGCGCAAGATCATCGAGGCCGCCGTCGACAAGGGCAGCTTCTTCGAGATTGGCCACGACTGGGGTCGGGGTATCGTCTGCGGCTTTGCGCGACTGGACGGCTATCCGGTCGGCATACTCGCCGGAGACCCGTTTTTCCTTGATGGCGCATGGACCGCCGACGTTTGCGACAAGGTTGCCCGCCACATGGATCTGTGTTCGCAGTTCCACCTGCCAGTCGTTCATTTCGTGGACTGTCCCGGCTTTGCGGTCGGTGTGAAAGCTGAAACGGCAGGCGTTACCCGCGCCGGTGTGCGCGCGATGACCGCCATTTACCAGGCTGATGTCCCGGTATGCTCGATTGTCATCCGCAAGGCATACGGTCTGGCTGGATCGGCCATGATGAATCAGAGCCGCACCAAATGGCGCTATTGCTGGCCCAGCGGTGACTGGGGCAGCCTGCCAATGGCGGGAGGCATCGAAGCGGCATTCCGCAAGGAACTGGCCGAGGCCGAGGACCCGGACGCGCTGAAAGCCCAACTCTACAAGAAGTTCGATGCGATCCGGTCACCCTTCCGGACGGCAGAGTCTTTCTACGCAGAGGAAATCATCGACCCGCGCGATACACGGCCGCTGCTTGTGGACTTCATCCATCATGCCTGGCGAACACTGACGCCCGGAGAGAGACGCATCGGCTTCCGCCCCTAGCGCCGCCCGATTTCCAACCTGATCTTGCCATTTTGATGGTTTCATGTGGAAGTCCGCGCGCAAGTGGAGGGATCAGATGAAACTCAAAATACCAACATTCACGGCTGCTGCGCTGTTGCTGGCGGCGTGTGGCGGGCCAAGTGGCGATTCTGTCGAACGCGCCAGAATGTCAGCGCCCGCCCCTGCTCCTATGATGGAGCAGGACATGGCGATGGGCGAAGCCTACTCTAAATCCGGCGGCGATGGTGCGCCGGCTGAGAATGTCGCACAACAATACATCGCCTATTCTCACTCGCTGGGCCTGAACCTGCCGCTCAAGAATATCGAACCTGTGATGCAGGGACACGTTGCCGCCTGCCATGCTGCGGGACCTTCCGTTTGCATCGTGACGAACTCCTGGTTCAACACATATTCCGAAGACAGTGCGTCCGGATCACTCCAATTACGCGCGACGCCCGACTGGATAGAAACATTCCTCAACGGAATTGACGAAGAAGCCGAGCAGGCAAATGGCGACGTCACAAACCGCCAGACGACGGCTGAAGACCTCACCGTCTCCATCATTGATACAGACGCGCGGCTGAATGCCCAACAGACATTGCAGAAACGACTGGAGGAATTGCTGGCCAATCGGGATGGAGAGCTCGGCGACCTTCTGGCCACGGAGCGTGAGCTTGCCCGCGTTAATGGCGAAATCGATTCGCTGAAATCCTCGCTCAAGGCGCTGATGCTCCGTGTGAACATGAGTCAGCTGAGCGTCAGCTACGAGACAAAAGATCCCCGGTCTCAAAGCGCCCTGTCGCCGATTGGAAACGCATTTGGCGACTTTTTCTACAATCTGTCCGGCGCTCTGGCAGCCGTGATCACAGCGTTCGCAGTCGGACTGCCCTGGTTGATCCTGATCGGTGTCTTCCTCTGGATCTGGCTGAAATTGGTCTGGCCTCGGATTAGACGGAAGAAGCCGGAATAGAAAAAACGCCCCCGGAGCGATCCGGGGGCTTTTTTTATCAGGCTTTCACCGCGACCTTCTTACCTGCCTTGGGCTTTTCATCACCCAACAGGAGATGCGCGATCTCTTTTGGAACAATCATCAGGATTTCACGAGTCGTCGCATCCCAATTCTCCAGAAGGTCTTTCGCACGCGGAGACTTTGTACGCTTCAAATGCTCCTCGATTAGAGCACGCGCCTCAGCGATGTAATCCGCTTTCATGTCGGCGAGCGGATACCAGTCGATCGCTTCGGGATTGGCCATCTTCTCGAACTGGTTTTCCGGATCCCAGATATAAGCGGTACCGCCCGTCATGCCTGCGCCGAAATTGTCGCCGACCGGACCAAGAATGACCGCCTTGCCGCCCGTCATGTACTCACACCCGTTCGCGCCACAGCCTTCGATCACCGTGACAGCACCGGAGTTACGAACCGCAAAGCGTACGCCTGCCGTACCCGCGGCAAACAGCTTGCCCGCTGTCGCTCCGTAGAGACAGGTATTGCCAATGATGGCATCGCCTGCCCGGTTACGCTCCTTCGGCCGCGGAGACACCACAATCGACGCTCCTGACAGGCCTTTGCCGACATAATCGTTCGCGTCGCCGATCACTTCCAGAAGAAGTCCCTGGACGGAGAATGCGCCCAGCGACTGTCCGGCTGATCCCTCCAGACGAATGTGCAGGCGGCCTTCCGGCAGGGCTTGCATTCCGAACTTGCGGGTGATCGCGGAACTCGACCGTGCACCGATGCCGCGCATCGTGTTCTGAACACCGTATTCGAGCTGCATCTTCTCACCACGCTCGAAGAACGGCTCAGCATCGCGCAGGATCTGCGCATCCAACGTATCCGGCACCTCTTCCCGGCGGTTCGGCTGGTAGACAACCGGCGTTTCGGTATCGACCTGCACCAGGAGCGGGTTGAGGTCGAGGTCATCCAGATGCGTCGAGCCACGGCTGACCTGCGTCAGCAGGTCCGTGCGGCCGATGGCTTCGTCCAGAGACTTCAGGCCAAGAGACGCCAGGATTTCCCGGACATCTTCCGCGATGAAGCTCATCAAATTGACGACCTTCTCCGGAGACCCCGTAAAGTGCGCACGCAGAGCTTCGTCCTGCACACACACACCGACCGGGCATGTGTTGGAATGACACTGACGCACCATGATACAGCCAATCGCGACGAGGGCAGCGGTACCGATTCCATACTCTTCAGCACCGAGCATGGCTGCAATCACAATATCCCGCCCGGTACGCAAACCACCATCTGTCCGCAGGGTGACCTTATTGCGAAGATTGTTCAAAGACAGGATCTGGTGCCCTTCGGCGAGGCCAAGCTCCCATGGCAGGCCTGCATATTTGATAGAGGTCTGGGGGCTCGCGCCTGTTCCACCGATACCGCCAGCAATGAGGATCACGTCCGCTTTCGCTTTCGCAACACCTGCCGCGACGGTGCCGACGCCTGACTGGGCAACGAGCTTCACACAGACACGTGCTTCCGGATTGATCTGCTTAAGATCGTAGATCAGCTGTGCGAGGTCTTCGATGGAGTAGATGTCATGGTGCGGCGGCGGCGAGATCAGTGTCACGCCCGGCGTCGCGTGGCGAAGCTTCGCGATCAGCTCCGTCACCTTGAACCCCGGCAGCTGACCGCCCTCACCCGGCTTGGCCCCTTGTGCGATCTTGATCTCGATTTCGCGGCACTGGTTCAGATACTCAGCCGTCACACCAAACCGGCCCGAGGCGACCTGTTTGACGGCGGAGTTCATATTGTCGCCATTGGGAAGCGGGCGGAATCGCGCGCGATCCTCACCGCCCTCACCGGAGACAGACTTCGCACCGATACGGTTCATGGCAACGTTCAGCGTGCCATGCGCTTCCGGGCTCAGTGCGCCGAGTGACATGCCGGGCGTGACGAAACGTTTGCGAATTTCGTTGATCGACTGAACACTGGATACCGGAACCGGGGCGCCAGCAGGCTTGAAGTCGAGCAGGTCACGCAACTGAATCGGGTCACGCGAGTGAACCGCTTCAACATATTTGCGATAGATGGAATAGTCGCCGCGATCGCAAGCAGCCTGAAGCGTGTGGATTAGATTGCCATCCAGGGCATGAGGTTCTTCCGATGCACGCAGGCGGTAGAAACCACCGACCGGCAGCGACACAACGTCTTCATCAAACGCTGCTTCATGGCGAACCAGAGCGTTCTCCTCAAGACCTGCGAGACCGAGGCCGGAGATACGGCTGCTCATGCCAGGGAAGTAGTCGGCCACAAGCGCGCGCGAAAGGCCCAGCGCTTCGAAATTGTACCCGCCACGATAGGATGAGATGACCGAAATGCCCATTTTGGACATGATCTTCAGCAGACCGCCTTCGATGGCCTTTTTGAAGTTCAGCACGCATTCGTTCAGATCGAGGTCTCCGAACAGTCCACGCGCCTGACGATCTGCGATGATGTCTTGAGCAAGATACGCGTTTACACACGTAGCGCCCACGCCGATCAGTACAGCAAAATAGTGCGTATCCAGACACTCAGCAGAGCGCACCGTGATTGAACAGAATGTTCTCAAACCCTGAGCGACCAGGTGCGAATGCACTGCCCCTGTTGCGAGGATCATCGGGATGGCGATCTTGTCGGCGGACTGATACTGATCCGTCAGGATTATGTGTTCCCGACCTTCGCGGACCGCGTCCTCCGCCTCTTGCCGGATCCGGCTGAGCGCATTCTTCAGCGCGGTGCCGTCACCCGCCGCATCGGCCTCGTCGAATGTACAGTCTATCTCGGCTGTACCAACACCGAGGCGGTCAATCAGACGGTCGTACATGCCGTTGGACAGCACCGGGCTTTCGAGAACGAAAACCTCCTGCTGTGACTTGTCGGTGTCCAGAACGTTTCCGAGGTTCTTGAAGCGGGTCTTCAGACTCATCACCCGCTCTTCACGAAGCGGGTCAACAGGTGGGTTGGTCACCTGGCTGAAATTCTGGCGGAAGAAATGGCTCATCGGACGATACGAGTAGGACAGCACAGCCGTCGCCGTATCATCGCCCATGGATCCGATGGCTTCCTTGCCACCTTCGGCCATTGGAGACAGGATCAACTCCAGGGTCTCCAGCGTATAGCCCGCGGCCGTCTGACGCCGCAGCAAGTCTTCCTTATTGAACATGAGAGGCTCCGGGCCTGGTCCGATTTCCGGGTCCAGTTCGGTAACAGCCTTCAGCCACTCCTCGTAAGGTGCCTTGCCAGCCAATAGGTCGACCAGCTCGCCATGCTCATAGAACTTGCCGGTCTTCAGGTCTGCCGCGATCATGCCGCCGGCCTGAATCAGGCCACGCTTCGTCACTTCATGGTCGCCAAGCGGGCACATGCCAGCTTCGGACCCGACAGCGAGAATTCCGTCAGCCGTCAGAGCATAGCGCAGAGGGCGCAATCCGTTCCGATCGAGCCCGGCAATTGCCCAGCGACCATCATATGCCGCGATCCCTGCAGGACCGTCCCAGGGCTCCATTACCGAGTTGCAGTAATCATACAGCGCCTGATGCGAGGTTGGCATCACGGAGTCGCGCTTGGACCACGCTTCTGGAATGAGCATTGCCTTCGCCATGGGCGCTGAACGTCCCGATTTGCAAAGAATTTCGAAGACGGCGTCCAAAGCTCCGGAGTCTGATGTGCCGTCCGGGATTACGGGTTTCACGTCGTCGACATGTCCGCCAAACGCTTCCGAGACCATGCGGATCTCGTGGCTCTTCATCCAGTTCTTGTTGCCGCGAACGGTATTGATCTCACCATTGTGGGCGATCATGCGGAACGGCTGCGCCAGCGACCATTGCGGGAACGTGTTGGTGGAGTAGCGCTGGTGATAAATAGCGAACGCCGAAACGAAACGATCGTCTTTCAGGTCCAGATAGAAATTGTCGATGTCCTGCGCGAGGAACATCCCCTTGTAAATGAGAGATGAGTGGCTGAGCGAACATACGTAGAAAGACGGAATCGCCGCTTCACGCGCGCGACGTTCAATCCGGCGACGGCAGATATACAGCGCGCGCTCCAAATCTTCCGGGCTACGCCCCATCGCGTCGCGGAACATGATCTGCTCAATGGCCGGACGGGTATCCTTCGCCTTCTGGCCAATGACTGTGACATCGACAGGTGGCTGACGCCAGCCATAGATATAGAATCCGAAGTGCAGAACTTCAGTCTCTACCAGCGTCCGGGCCGCTTCCTGCGCCGCGAAATCAGTCCGTGGCAGGAAAATCTGGCCAACGCAGATCGGGTCATCCGTTGGATTGTGCCCGGTCCGTGTAACATGCTCCCGGAAGAAGTCCTGAGGTACTTCAACACGAATGCCCGCGCCGTCGCCTGTCTTGCCGTCGGCATCAACAGCGCCTCGGTGCCAGACATTCTTCAACGCCTCGATGCCCATCTCGACAATCTCGCGACGCGGCTTTCCATCGAGCGCGGCGACGAGGCCGACGCCACAAGCGTCGTGCTCGAATTCGGGATCATAAGCGTGGCCGTCGATCAGGCGCTGACGGTTTGCTTCGTACTGCTTTACATAATCTGACATGTGTTTACTCCGCCGCCACTTTAGAGGCGCGCTCTTGTACCTTCATCGCCTTGTGCATCGCATCCGCTGCGTCGCGGCCATCCTTGATGGCCCAAACGACGAGCGATGCTCCGCGAACGATGTCGCCCGCGGCGTAGACGCCCGGCAGGCTTGTTTCCATTGTGGCGTAATCAACCCGCACCGCGCCCCAGCGATTGACGGTCAGGGTTTCCTCTCCAAACAATTCTGGCAGGTCTTCCGGATCAAAGCCCAGTGCCTTGATCACCATATCGGCCTTGAGGTCGAAGGTTTCGCCAGTCTTCACCGGAGACTGGCGGCCTGACGCGTCGGGTTCGCCCAACTTCATGCGGCTGGCGCGGACGGCCTTCAGCTTGCCGGCCTTTGTGTCCAGGATGGCTTCCGGAGAGGCGAGCCATTCGAACGTGACGCCTTCTTCTTCCGCGTTCGCAACTTCGCGCTGGCTGCCCGGCATGTTGGCGCGGTCCCGGCGATAGAGACACGTTACGCTCTTCGCACCCTGACGTACTGCCGTGCGCACACAGTCCATCGCAGTATCACCGCCGCCGATCACGACAACGCGCTTCCCTTCCGCATTCAATGTCCCATCATCATAGGCAGGAACAGCATCGCCAAAGTTCTTGCGATTGGACGCCGTAAGATATTCCAGCGCCGGAAATACCCCGTCATTACCGCTACCCGGGCATTTCAGGTCTTTCGCCTGATACACACCGGTCGCGATCAGGACGGTGTCATGCTCCTCGCGCAAAGTCGCAAGGGATACCGCCTCTCCGACGCGTGTGTTGAATTTGAACACTATGCCAGAATCTTCCAGGCGCTTGATGCGACGTTCGACGACATCTTTCTCAAGCTTGAAACCTGGAATGCCATAGACCAGCAATCCGCCGCCCCGGTCATAAGCATCATACACTGTGACCTGATAGCCCTTGCGGCGCAGTTGTTCGGCCGCTGCTAGGCCCGCCGGACCGGCGCCGATGATACCCGCCGATTGCGCGCGTTCTCTAGGCGGCTTGATGGGTGTTACCCAGCCCTGCTCCCAGGCATTGTCTGTGATGTATTTCTCGATGGAGCCAATCGTGACCGTGCCATGTCCGGACTGCTCAATGGTACAAATGCCTTCGCACAGGCGGTCCTGCGGACAGATGCGGCCACAGATCTCCGGCATATTGTTCGTCGCAGACGAGACTTGGTACGCCTCTTCAAGGCGGTCCTCGGCTGCCAGTTTGAGCCAGTCAGGAATATTGTTGGAGAGCGGGCACCCCTGCTGACAGAACGGGACACCACATTGGGAACAGCGTGTCGCCTGTTCCTTCGCCTTGTCCTTGCTGAATTCGGCGTAAATCTCGTCAAAATCATCCTTGCGATCCGTCGCGGACCGCTTTGTCGGCATACTCCGCTCGACCTTGATGAATTTCAGCATTTTCTCTGCCATACTGGCGCTCCTGACCTTGGAACGCCGGGCTTACGGCCTGCGCGCGGTGCAGGCAATAGGATTTCGTCATCTAGATATCATATAGATATGTTAAATATCGATACAGAAGACATTGCGCGCCTGTTTGAGAACCGGTCTCATATCGAGATATCATTTTGATATGTTTTGATTTGATGGTTGTTTTACCAAATTGGGCTAGGTGCAAACTGTCGGGATTTCACTAGGTTCGCGTCATGTCGTTGCTGCAACTCGCCATCATAGCCCTGCTTCAGGGCACGACAGAATGGCTGCCCGTATCGTCTTCAGGCCATGTCTTGTTGGCGGCGGGTTTCTTTGAAGCCAGCCCCCGGGACGAATTGCTGATAAATGCTGTCTCCAATCTGGGAACATTGCTGGCGATGCTGATCTATTTCAGGAAAGACGTCGCCAGTGCGATTGCCGGAGGCGCGGAACTGGCAGCCGCACCTGTTCGGAAAGCGCCCCTGTCAAACGGCGCCCGTCTTGCCGCCGCAGTCATCGTCGCTACGCCCGTCGCGCTACTGGTCGCTATTTCGTATGAAATGTTTCTGCCTGAGGACATGCTCAATGGTGTGCGAAACATCTATGTCGTCGCAGCCACGACCATCCTGTTTGGCGCGCTGCTCTGGTGGGCAGATGTGAAAGGCGAACGAACACGCACCGAAGCAGACATGACGCTGTGGCACGCTTTCCTGATCGGCGCGACACAGGCGATCGCCGCCATCCTGCCCGGCACAAGCCGCTCGGGGATCACCATGACCGCGGCGCGAGCGCTCGGCTATGATCGAACTGAAGCTGCGCGGTTTTCCATGCTGATCGGTGCGCCAATTCTCGCTGCCGCCGGCATCTATGGCCTGCTCGGCCTGATGGCGGCTGAATCATCGGAGTCTGCGCTGACGCTTCAGGACGGACTTGTGGTTGCCGGCATTTCTTTTGTCACCGGGCTCGCATCCATCTGGTTCCTGATGGCACTACTTCGCCGGATGAGCTTCCTGCCGTTCGTGATCTATCGCTTCGCCCTCGGGGCAATCCTGTTGCTTGGATCACCGGCTATCGGACTGTTCTAGACTACGCCTCTGACGCCTTGTGGAACTCACCATAGTCGCGGAAACGCCAGAGGTAACCTGGCACGATTGCTTCCACAGATTCCAACTCCGTGACGCCCAGATCCTTCAGCGTGAGCGCGTCTTCGGCCACCACATTGTCGGTTTTCAGCATTTCCACCTGATCGGCTGTCAGGGGTGGATCCCCAAGGAAGCCCCAGGAAAATGGCGGGACAAAGCGCCAGACTGCGCCCGTGAGATATCCCATTGGCTTGGCCACAAAGAATGGCAGCGGCACGGTGAACCGGCGTTTGTCGATGGTTGAGAGAATGACGTCGTAAAGCTCGTTGAAGGTGTAAGTCCGCGGACCGCCCAATTCATAGGTTTTGCCAGCCGTTTCCGGATTATCCACAGCGGACGCGATCGCTTCCGCCACATCGCCCGCGTACACTGGCTGGAAGCGAGTCTTGCCGCCGCCAAGCGCTGGTAACAATGGCAGCACGCTCATGATTGGCGACGTCGCCATTGCGGCGAACCGATTGAAGAACTCGTCTTCTGGCCCGAATACGATGGACGGACGCAGGATTGTCGCCGTCGGCACAGCTTCCATGATCGCAGCCTCGGCTTCTGCTTTTGTGCGCGCATAGTCCGCATCGGAATCGGCATCGGCGCCAATTGCGGATACCTGAACAAAGCGCTCAATGCCCTTTTCAGCCGCAGCAGCTCCCAGAACTTTCGTGCCTTCGCGCTGCGCGGACTCGAACGTCTGCGCGCCTTTTTCGAACATGATGCCGACCAGGTTGACCACGGCATCGGCGCCTTCCAGCGCACGATCAACAGATTCGCGGTTGCGGATATTGGCCTGGACGATGTCTACCCATCCCGGAGGGCCTGCCAGGCGGACATCGCCCGCCGTGTTTACATGGCGGCACGCGACGCGCACGCGCCAGCCCTTTTTCACGAGTTCACGGGCAGCATAGCGACCGATGAACCCCGACCCGCCGAAAACAGTTACCAAGCCTTTGGTCATCTTCAGTCTCTCTCATGGCGGCCAACGCCGCGATAATTCGATTGGGGCCTTTGATCATAGACCCTTCCGCCTGTCTACCAAGTGAGCGCGGGCGAATCAGCGCGGGCATGCAGTTTGTCCATACCGAGTTGCCGGGGTGCCCAATCCGGCATCGGAAACACGGAATCTATGCTCCGTAGTGCTGAGCAAACCAATCGGAAAACGCCAGGCGCTCGTCCTGCGTCATGTGCAAGCCGAGCTTCGATCGACGCCAGAGGACATCATCTGCTGAGCGGGCAAACTCTTCCTCAACCAGATAGCGGACTTCCACTTCGAACAATCCGGCCCCGAACGCCCGGCCAAGACCAGCTTCGCTCTCGGTGCTGCCAAGCAAGAGACGAGTCCTCGTGCCAAATGCGCGTGCCAGCCGCTCAATCAATGCCGGGTCCAGAGCCGCATAATCGCGTAGCAGCACGCTGAGAAATGAAGCGAAATCCGCGTCTGGAATGTCGCCTCCGGGCAGGCTGGCTTCCCGCGTCCAGTCCGGTGCCGTTTCGGCAAATTTGCTGGTCAGGCTCTCCATCGCGTCCTCTGCAAGTTCACGATAGGTCGTGATCTTTCCCCCGAAGACCGAAAGGATCGGAGCCCCTGCCCCGTCATCAAGCTTCAAGACGTAATCTCGCGTGACTTTCGAAGCATTCGCGGCGTGGTCATCATAAAGCGGTCGTACGCCTGAATATGTGGCCACCACGTCTGCCGGCGTCACGGGAGTCTTGTAATACTCGCTCGCGCCGTCGCAGAGATACTCGATCTCGTCCTGAGTGATCTCGACCTTGTCGCGATCAGCATCATAGGGAACATCTGTCGTGCCGATCAGCGTAAACTCTCCGCGTTCGTACGGAATCGCGAACATGATCCGGCCATCGCCGTTCTGGAAGAAATAAGCGTGGTCGCCTTCATGCCATCGCGGCACGATGATGTGACTTCCCTTTACGAGTCGCAGATGCGTCACGTCCGGCTGGTCGCTGTCGAGATCAAGAATATCATCGACCCACGCGCCGGCCGCGTTGACGACAGCCTTGAACTGGCGAGTTTGCGCACCATCCGAGTTTTCGAGAACAGCTTCCCAATGATCGGCGTGACGCGTGAGCGATGTGCACCGGGTCCGCGTCAGGATTTCAGCGCCTCGCGTCTTTGCATCAACGGCGTTCAGGACAACAAGACGCGAATCCTCAACCCAGCAATCCGAATACTCGAACGCCAGCTTGAACTCGTCCTTCAAAGCCTCCAGTTTCGACGTCGATTTGCGGCGAAGCGTGGTCGTTGCGGGCAGGATCTTTCGACCGCCCAGATGATCGTAGATGAACAGGCCCAGTCGGATCAGCCAGGCTGGGCGCAGCTCCTTGTGGTGCGGCAAGACGAACCGCATCGGCCAGATGATGTGCGGTGCGGCCCTGAGCAGGATCTCTCGCTCGATCAGGGCCTTTCGGACAAGGCTGAAGTCATATTGCTCCAGATACCGCAGGCCGCCATGAATCAGTTTGGTGCTGGAAGACGATGTGTGCTGCGCCAGGTCATCCTTCTCGCACAGGACGACATCAAGCCCCCTGCCCGCGGCGTCGCGCGCGATCCCCGTGCCGTTGATCCCGCCGCCGATCACGAGAATGTCGTGCATCTCAGCCTTTCATCAGGCCTGCGGCCTTGAGCAATTTCCCTGCGCGCAGGACACGCTGCAGCTTGTGCTCCGAAGAACGGTCGCCCTTGTTGGAATCCGGATGGAACCGCCGCACATATTCCGCATAACGCGCACGAATCTGCGCCGGCGTCGCATCCGTTTCCAGGTCCAGTTCCTTCAGCGCACGGGTCTGCAGCGTGTTGCGACTGCTGGAGCTGGCCGCTTCGCCATTTGCCACGTCATCCATGTTGAAGAAGCGGCTGCCCGCCCAACGGCGTGGGTCGAGCTTTTGAGCGCTCTTCTCTCCGGCCAGCGGCCCCGTCCCGAATTTCCAGGTACGCTTGTGACCGAACCGCTCCTGACGCGCGAATGACGCCGCTTCGGCCTCGGACATGCCTTCAAAGAAATTGAAGCTGCGATTGTATTCCGCCGCATGGGCCTGGCAGAACCAATGGCGTCCATTGCCCTTGCGTTTCGGTGCAGGATGCGTCCCTTCAAGGTCGCATTCCTTGTGATCACAGACACGAGTTTTCTGGGCACGCGCACGTGACGCCTCGTCTTTCGGAGGCTTGATGCGTATATCCTTGAACTTCACGCGATAGGAAAATGGGTCACTGTCTGACATGACCCGGCATAATAGGGAGAGCAGGTTAAAGATGCCACCGCCAAGTGACAGGTTATCGCGAATTCGTGACCTTTTGACCGAGGCTTTCGAACCCGCTGAGCTCGAAATCACAGATGATAGCCACAAACATGCCGGACATGCCGGCGCCGCACCGGGTGGCGAAACCCATTACTCGGTGCGAATCACATCTGCGGCATTCGAGGGATTATCGCGTGTCCAGACGCAGCGCGCCGTCATGATGGTGTTGCAGCCGGAATTCGATTCCGGGCTGCATGCCTTGGCGCTAAAGGCAAAACCGGCCTGATTCTTGAATTTCCGATCTTCTGGCGGAACCGAATTATGACTCGTTCATTAATTCCACAGCCGTCGAGGAGAACGGGTGATGGTAAGAGAATTGATGATCGCCGCAGCAGCGGGCGCAATGTTTATGGGTTCGGCACACGCCGAACCCGCATCAGACGAAATGAATCTGGGCATGATGCACTGGATTCGTGACACGGTTTGCACGCCGAATCGCGAAATTGTCTTCGTGCCGGTTTCCCACGACATTCCAACCCTTAAGGGTGAATGGGCCGTGATCGCGATGGACAACCCCGATCCGAATTCGGCTCACATCGTGTCCCTCAGCGAGAAAAACTGGCTGAAAGCGAACGGGTGCGATGAAGATCCGGCCGATACGCTGCAGATGGCCAGCCGCAAGAACGACTCAGCTCGTCTCGGCCTCTGAGATATTGAGGCCAGTCACCTGGTTACGCTGACGGCGCAAAACGTTGAACCGATAGCCGTGAAAAACGAAGCTCTGGCCCGGCTCAGGAATGGTTTGAGCCTCATGGATGACGAGTCCTGCAACAGTCACGGCTTCTTCATCCGGCAAATTCCATCCGGTCGCTCTGTTTAGGTCTCGAATCGGGACCCAGCCATCTACGTTTACAGATCCATTTGGCTGTGGGCGCACGCCCTGCACCGCCACGTCATGCTCGTCATGAATATGACCCACGATCTCCTCTAGGATGTCTTCAAGTGTGATCAGTCCCTGAAGTTCTCCATACTCGTCCACGACGAGTGCAAAGTGACTACGCTTCTGCAGGAACGCATCCAGCTGATCCTGAACCGGCGTCGTTTCCGGGACAAACCATGGCTTGCGAAGCAAATCTTCCAGATTGAGTGACGACAGATCGCCGCCCAGCGGCAACGCCGCGCGCAACAGGTCTTTCGCGTGCAGAATGCCGACGATCTCTTCCTTCTCGCCGCGATAGAGCGGTAAACGCGTATGCGGGCTCGCCATCGCCTTCATGATCAATTGTCGCGGCTCCAGATCCGCGTTCAGCATTTTGATGTTCTTGCGGTGGATCATGACGTCTTCGACGGTCAGCTCTTTCAGGTCCAGTGCGCCAACCAGGCGCAGCCGATCCTCGGCGGCCACACCGCCTTCGGAGGCGTGAAGGTCAATCGCGCCCCGAATTTCCTGTTCCGCAGAGACTGCCTCAGCCGGCGTTCCGAGGCCCAGAACACGCAGCGTGACACTGACTACGAACTGGATCAGCACGACAATCCACGACACGGCGAGAACCAGAGCGCTGATGGGCCGGGCCACGCTCATCGCCATCGTGTCCGGGCGTGAGATCGCATAGGTTTTCGGCAAGACTTCCGCGAAAACCAAAACGAGGATGGTCATGACGCCCGTCGCCATGACGAGCGCCAACCCGCCCTGGCCGAACAGCGCCGTAAACAGGGATGTGGCCAGGACCGAAGCGAGAATGTTCACGAGATTGTTGCCGAGCAGGATCGCCCCAATCAGGTTTTCCCGATTGGAGATCAGCCTGTTGACGGTCGCGGCCCGCTTGTCGCCGTCTTTCTCCAACTGGTGCATCCGCGCTCGCGATGCGGCTGTCAGCGCAGTTTCCGAACCCGAAAAAAAGCCTGACATGCCAAGCAGCAGCAGGATGGAGAGGGCATAACCGATAATCATGGTGTGGGTCTCATGGCGAGAGGATCAGGTCTCCAGCAATTCATGGCGGAGAAATGCTGCGACGAGGGATAAGTCTGCATCCTTGTGGATGTAGGATTGGCCGATGCCTCTTGCGAGGATGAGCGGCACACGACCACCACTGGCCTTCTTGTCTTGCTGCATCAGTTCGACCAGGCGAGCCGCCGTATAAGGCCCGCCTTGGCGCCCCGGAATCGCAGATTGCAGGCCGGTCGCTTTCAGATGCGCGGTGACGCGGTCTGCGTCGGCCTGTGGTGTGAGCCCCTGAGACGCGCCAAACCGGAAGGCGAGCGCCATGCCGATAGCCACCGCTTCGCCGTGCAGCAGGTCCGGCGCATATCCATTTGCCGCTTCGAGCGCGTGGCCAAAAGTATGTCCCAGATTCAGAAAGGCGCGGGCGCCGGTATAGGTCACCGTCATTTCCGGGTCTCGGCGGTCCGCCAGGAAGACATCGTTGAGGGTGCCGTCCGGGTCGATCTGCCGGATATAGAAGGTAACGCCATCGGCCGGGTGCAGGAAGTCGCCCTCGCTCAAAAGCTTGGCGGTGATATTGCGCGACACTTCGCTTTCGCGCACCTCCAGTTGGCTGATTGAGGCGGGCAGCAGGTAATGGGTCAGCGCCGACATCATTAGCGCGGTGATGACACCAAAGGCCAGCGCCGGCCGGGCCATCTGCCAGGGGCTGGTGCCGGTGGCACGCAGAACTGTCAGCTCGCTCTCGCTGTTGAGCCGGTTGGTCACCCAGACCGAGGCGCCGAAAGCGGCAATAGGCAGCACCATGCGAATGAGGTTCGGCAGGGTGAGGGCGGTGAACTCCAGAAACACCAAAGCCGACTGGCCGTTGCCAATCAGCCGGTCGAACAGCACAACGGCCCGGTTGACCCAGAAGACGGCAACCAGAATCAGGGCAAAAAAGCCGAAGAAGAGCAGATACTGTGACAGCACATATCTGTCGTAGCGTGACACCCGATCCCCCCAGACCTTGCCATTGTTATTTTGCCGGACCTTAGTGGATTTGATTGGCGGGGAAAACTGCATTCTCGCAAGGCGCTTGGATCGGCGGCGGATCGCGGATTGCGCCGCTGCACGGCCGGGTCTGGCCAAGCGCTTCTGCGCAGGATACCTCTTAGGCCAAGAGCCAGATGAAAGCAGCAGGAGCGCGCGAAAATGAGCAGCCTTACCCCGATCCGTTTTGCCGAATACGACCCCAAGGCGCTGTCCGGGATGACCGGCCGCGTGGCGGTGATGGTGACGCCCGAGGGCAGCATGGATCAGGCGGCGCGCACCGCCAACCGGCTGAGCAAGGGGGCAATTGCCCGGCTGATCGAATCGGAGGGCTTCAAAAAGGCGAAGAGCGGTGACGTGATCCCGCTGGGCTGGCCCGCGGGCATGCAGGCCGAGGCGCTGGATGTGCTGGTGCTGCCGCGCAAGCTGACCCCGGTGGAGGCACGCAAGGCGGGGGCCAAACTGGCCACGGTTTCTGCGGGCAAGCGGCTGACGGTGATGGCGGGCAGTATGAACAAGGCTGCCGATCTGACCCTTGGAATTGCGCTGCGGGATTATGGGTTTGACAACCACAAGTCACCCAAGGACGACAAGCCTGAAGGCGAGGTGGTGATTGCTTCCAAGGTGCCGTCTGACCTGGAAACGGCTTGCGCGCCGCTGCTGGCGGTGGCCGAGGGCGTGCATATGACCCGCGATTTGGTCAATGAACCGGCCAATGTGCTGACCACCACGGA
>ENA-OWNT01002708-OWNT01002708.1-seawater-metagenome-genome-assembly--contig:-NODE-2708-length-17925-cov-3.916349_pt1 | contig 17925 bp, 9 predicted proteins | sample MGYA00238136_ERZ651165 | MGnify/ENA primary metagenome ERZ651165 (study PRJEB26861, sample SAMN08777766) | seawater metagenome | isolation source: coastal seawater | place: USA: Florida | collected...
AGGAGACCAAGTGAATGGGCGACCAAGCAAATAGAAGAACAAGAAACCAAGAACGAAACCGGAAAGAAAAATATCAGGAGATCGGGAAGAAGGTACGGGAGGTCGCTGATCTCTCAGAGTGACCCTTGCAGCAGCTGGGTGGACCGCGACCATGTTTGCAAGGTTCGCGGCCGCTCGGACTGTGCTGCGCTGGGCGGGAGACACATTTCGCCGCCGCCGTGATGTGTCGTCGCTGGCGAGCCACGCGGTGCGTCGGCGCGGACTTGTTGCTCCTTGCAACCGTGCCTTCCGCCGTGCCGTGCAATTGCCGACAACGACGCGCGGACTACTTGCTCCCAACTGCTGCACCGTGAGTCGCGACCTCAGCACGTTTGTATCATCGCACTTCCAGATCGACGAGGCGGACATCACCTCATACCTCAAAAGAAAAAAACTTCTTTGGCGATCTTCTGGCGCAGAGCGCTTCGTCGTGAAAGAGTGCCCTTTCTGCCACCCGACCCACGGAAAGCCCGACAACATGTGGAAGCTCTACATCCATAAGCTCAGTGGTGCGTTTTTCTGCCATCGGTGCGGGGCCAAGGGGTCGTGGTTTGACTTCAAACACCAACAGGGAGATATCCAACACATGGGGGGCGCCCCTGGTGGTGAGTCCCAATCTGGGCGGCACGCGCATCGACATGCGTCAGCGACGGCGCCCAGTCAACGACGGGTTGCCGTACTGGACTCCAAAAAGGCTGAAACGGCCTCCTGGAATCTCTTGCACAACGACGAGTGTGCCGACGCGCTGCGGTATCTCACAGACACTCGCGGCCTTTCGCCGGAAGTGCTCAAGAGGTACGGCGTCGGCTGTGTGGAGGCTCCTTTCGTCGGCAGCGACGGGCAGTGGCACAAACAAAAATGCATCTCTTTTCCGTGGACCGAGCGCAAGGATGACGGCGGCGGCGAGCCGAGCGTGAACGCCTTCCGCATGAAAATTCGCGGACTTGAGCACAAGGGGAACCAGCGCCTCGACCCAGCTGGCGGCGGATGGGGTTTTTTCGGATGGCATTTGGTTCCCGAAGACGCCAAGTCCGTGATCATTTGCGAGGGAGAATTCGATGCAATGGCCGTGCACCAAGCAACTGGCGAGCCAGCCATATCGCTGCCAAACGGGTGCCGCTCACTCCCAGTGGAACTGCTTCCGAAACTGGAAAAGTTCGAGGAAATCGTTCTTTGGATGGACAACGATACTCCGGGCCAAGAGGGTGCTGAACAATTTGCCTCAAAGTTGGGAAAAAATCGCTGCGTTCTGGTGCAACCTCCGAGCTCGTTGGTGTCGGCTCCGAAGGATGCCAACGAAGCCCTCAAAATGGGGCTCGACTTGAACTATTTCCTTGACACTGCTCAACCAATCCCACACGAGCAGATTGTCACGTTTCGGGAGCTGCGGTCACAGATATTGACTGAGATCGAGAACCCTGACTCCGTCTCGGGAACGCCGTACACGTCGCTGCCTGGTCTTCAGTCGATCACCAGGGGTCACAGGCGTGGTGAAGTCACGTTGATGACTGGGCCCACTGGTGCTGGCAAGACTACGCTGCTCAGTCAACTCTCTTTGGACCTGTGTGCGCAGGGCGTGAGCACACTATGGGGTAGTTTTGAGGTGAAGAACACGAGGCTAATGCAAAAAATGCTGCATCAATTCGCCGGCATGGGTCTGGCCTTCGGTGCTGGCAGTGCTGGAGGTCCCATGGACAAAGAGACCTTGCATGAAGTTGCCGAGGCGTTCGAAGACCTTCCATTGTACTTTCTGCGGTTCGTCCAATCTTGTTTTGTACCTCTGATGTCTCATGAGTCTGTTCATGGCCATGGGCTGACGTTTCCGGTGTTGCTTGTCTGCCTCTTCGCAGGTTCCACGGTTCGACCGTCGTTGACCAGGTCATCGACGCGATGGAGTATGCGGTTTACGTCCATGATGTGTCGCACGTTGTCCTCGACAATCTACAGTTCATGCTAAGTGGTAAGTGTGACACACAACTTGTCATGGCGCGCGATCGCTCGGCCATTCACGCTAAATCTGGTTTGCGCCGTGCTGTCGCTATGTAGGACAAGGCGGGCGCGGCTTCGAGCGCTTCGACGCGCAGGAGCGTGCACTGGAACAGCTTCGGCAGTTTGCCTCCGCGAAGAATATTCACCTGACTTTGGTGATTCACCCTCGGAAGGAATCCGCGGAGGCTCGTCTCAGCATGAATTCGATTTTCGGAACGGCCAAAGCAACGCAGGAAGCTGACAATGTGCACATCCTTCAGGCAGTGCCAGAAGGAAGTCAAGGAGGTGGGACATCGGGCTACGGTGGCCGTAACAATAGCAACAATGCAGTAACACAGGACGACGGAAAGCTTGTCAAGTTTCTAGACGTGAAGAAGAACCGATTCGACGGCCGCCTCGGAAGCATCCCGCTACACTTCGACGCTGATACGCTGGTGTATTCTGAGGTCGGTGCCTCAGGGTCAGCGGGTGCCGAGGATGGTGCAAACCCACGCAACAACGCGCCTGATTTCCAGGCGCAGGCGCAATCGCAACGGCAGCAATCTCAACACGAGTCGCAACCGACTGGGCTGTCCAACGCTTCGACAGAGTCCGTGTACCCTGCTTCAGATGACGTTGATGTTGTGCCTGTGATGGAAGAGGATGCTTTCTCGATTTTGACAAAGTGATCTCGTGTGGCGGGCGAGCGCCGCGAGCGTTCAGACTTTCCATTGAGTTTGACGTAGAGGGCCAAACCCGATAAAAAAAAATTCACATCACTGTCAGTAATAAAACTGAATTACAAAGTGGCCTTTCAGACGAGCGTGGTGATCTATCCATACAGGTATTCGACGAGCGAGCTGTGGCGCAAGTGCGACAGAGGTTGGAGTGAGTGGAATGGGGAATGGTTGGTTGGTTGGTTGTTGTTGTTGCGGTGCTGTTTGATGATGCAATGGTGCTCTATAACACCAGCCTGTAAGTAGCGGTTTGTCAGCATTGATTGATTGCCTGTGTGTGTTTGTCGTCGTCTGCAACTGTGTGTGTGTTTGTGTGTGTGTGAGTTGCGATCATTCATTGCGTTGGCGTCGTTGTTCGCTCGCTGGTTGGTTGCATTGTTGGTTGGTTGGTTGCTTGGTTGGTTGGTTGGTTGGTTGGTTGGTTGGTTGGTTGGTTGGTTGGTTGGTTGGTTGTTCAGTCCTATTATGGTGCTTGCTCTCTGTTGTGCTGCCGTGATGTGATGGCGTGATGGATGGACATACATACAACATGGACGGTCGCTGTTGTCACCAAGATTATGGATCGTCGTCGTCGTCGTCGTCGTCGTCGTCGTCGTCGTCGTCGTGTTATTTGTTAGGGGCGTGGTGGGGTAGTTGGAGCGTACACAATGCACGACAGTCTTGAGGCGAGGAACGAATGCTCTGTGTGGGTGCGGGCTTGAGCCGAGTAGCTTGCGGTTCGCGGCTAGCCTGTGTCCTTTCGCCGTGGTGGATGCGTCAAACAGTTGCTCGAGTTTTTCTCTATCTCTTGGGGACACCAGCGTGCCAAGCAAAGCCCAGCCATCCAACCCACCAGCCACCCGACCAACCGAACTATCGTGATGTCGACAAAGCGATAGATTGATCATGAACGAACCACCACCACCAACAGCAGCAGCAGCAGCAGCAGCAGCAGCAGCAGCAACAGCAACAACGAAGCAAGAAAAAGAAAACGTGCAAAGAAAGTGAAATTACTCGCTTCAAGGTTTCCAACGTCTTCCCATCTTCCACAGTTTGCCAGCGCGAAAAGAAAATGTAGGGTGCGTGATAATCCAGCCTAGTGACGGCTAGGACCTCGGGGCGTCCGCCATCCATCCCAGAAACCGAGGCGATGGACACCGTGTTTTGGCAGACCGGGCATGACCGCCAAGACAGGACACCACTGCTCTCCGACGACACCCCCGACGTTCATCATGTTCACGAAGAATGCGAACTCGTGCTCGAAGAGTTGCGCCGCTTCCGCGCACACTGCAGCACATCCAACAATCGCCAACGGAGCACGGTGGGCGTCGCACACTTGCGCAGACGAACACTAGCCGCTATCGCCACGTTGCGGCGCCTGAAAGCTGAATCCAAACCTGGGCCGCAAGGTCGCCGACTGCTGGACCTGGAACACTCACTTCAACAATGCGTCGGACTTCTAAATCGCGTGGAATTTGACGCACATCGCGGGTCGTTGGCGAACGAGGATGACCTTCAACAGGCGCCAGCCCAGCGCCCTGTCGGAATGCTCCCTGACGAATCGACCACCCTCATGCACAAGAACGAGAGCATTTTGGCAGCTTCGGGGTCGGTCCTACAGAACATCCAAAAGAGTTTGGAGGCAACTCGTGATGTCAGTCTCGACAGTTTGCAGCACATGGATACCCAAGGCCACACCCTGCGATCTTCTGCAGAGCGTGCCTCTGCCACGAGGTCTATGCTCGACGTTGCTTCGCTGGCCCTCCGAAAAATGCACTGTCGAGCTGTCGGCGATAGATGCCTTCTCGCGATGCTGCTGGTGCTGCTGTCCCTAATCGCGGGATTTCTCATTTACTTTATGTTCTTCCGCCAATTGTGGGACCGAAAAGGCTCTTCTTGAAAACAAGCAACAACACACAAGTAAGTGCTACGCTCGTTAATTTAAAGCAGTTAATTAACACCTTTGTGTATCATTTGACACTACTCGGGCACATATGGCCATACTTGTTTGGAATTGATAAAGTTTATTTTTAAAATTAACTGAACACATTTCCATCGGCAGAGACTACCAGGCGTTGTGCAGCTAGAAACCTGGTGCGCCTGTTTGAGCAACGGGATGTCTTCGTCAGTTCTAAAAATAAAGAAAGTAATGAAATGTGGGCCCAACTGCGGTGCTGTAAATCATCGACGCAACACTGCTATCGAATGCTATCACGAGACTCGATTCATTTGTCATATGCCCACTGATGGGCTGATGGACTCGTCAAGGAAGCAAATCGTGAGCACTTGAGTACGTCGAGTGAACTGCTTCTAAAACTTCGTACACTTTCGGCAGATGGCTGAGTTTGTTACTGGTGTCTTCGTGGGCAGAGCGCTGTGCGTCGCCGCCGAGGTCGACAAACGCCGCAGTGGGAGGGGGGCTATGAGCATCATTGTCTACCACAACAACTGTTTCCCAGATCCCGGAATGTGGATTGCGTCTTACGACGACATCGGCGGGCAGTAAGGTGGCGGTATTGTGGCTGCTTCTTGGGGTGTGGCTGCTTTTTGGAGCGTGTCTGCTTGAAATGTCATGCATCTGGTGGCTGGCCACCGAATGTGAAATTGGTTGTTGAGCGGGTTTGTGGTCATAATCTGCAGGCCTTGACTGACTCTCTTCGTCGTTCACCGAACGATGGGGCTCAAATGGGCTACTGGACGCGGTTCCATCACTGCTGTGAGGGCCCTCGATATTGTCCATTGCCTTTTCAAAGACATCTGTTGCACTCTCTGGATCCACGGTCATTTGAGATGCGACTTTGCGCAAGAGGCGCTTGTTGAACACACTCTTAACCCTGAATGAATGGGCAAGCAATCGAGCTTTCCTCAAGTTGGCATTGTACTCTTCCTCAGCTTTGGCACGCTGGTACCGCACAAAAGAGTCGCTTTCACCCCGCCACCATCCTTTGAGCTGTTCGTCAGAGACATTCAAGTGTGGGGCCCAGCTGTCCAAAATCAAGCTCGCATTACGATACAATTCGCGCAGCACCAAACGCGACTTTACGACTTGTGTCGAAAGTTGGATTGTCTGCATAGTCGAATCTTGAGTACTCACTCCATCCTCCGTCGCTTGCTTGGACACCGAAGCAGACACTCGCTTAAAACGGAGTTGGGATTGTTCTGCCGGTTCAACGCCTTGGTTGACACGGTCTAGGCGAGCCTCACTCTCGAATTTCGCACGGCGTTCGCGGGCCGCGTGCTTCCTTTCTTCGAACTCAGCGTGAGCACGTGACAACGCAGTAGGATCAATCTCAGGTGAAGCAACACCACTCGGTGGGCCGGGAGGCGCATTCGTGGAACTTTCAACCTCTACCAACATACCCAACAAACCAGAGTCCCCGAACAAAGCCAGTTCACTCGTGTCATCACGCGAAAAACCGGAACCGCCTTTGTTTGACCAGAAGCGAGTGGCTGCACTTGTGCCGTCGCTGTCGAAGCGAGGGGCAGCAACGGCAGGAATAGCGGACTCTGCGGATGCTGTTCTGAACCCAGCGGAGAGAGATTTTTGTGCTGTTGGAGATTTCAGCCTGTCAAGCTCTCTTCGATGCTTCACGTCAATACAGGAACCTTCCTTGAAACGAAATCCACTTCCGCACTTACAATAGGGCGGCCCAAGTTCTTTGCATAGCTTGTCTGTTTCATCGTTGTCCGCCATCCCACTCAAGTCCGCCATCCAATTCTGATATCGCTTCCAATAGATCTCTTTTTCGTACTTATCCAAGCGGTTCTGCAAATCTTCGTCCTTCTGCCCCTGTTGCCAGTCAACAATACCCTCGGCCATACTTTTGGCGTTGCTTGCTGGCCCCTGCCCATGACCTGACACGCAACCATTTTTTTCGTAGTAGCGTTGATCGGACACCGCAAAACCAACGCGTTTCAGCGGCGCAACCTCAAATATTGTGTAAAAGGCGTGTATCCAAACATCTCCGAACCCATACACATCGAATCCAGGAATGAGTTGGAATTCAGGTGTGAACGCTGTGAGACACTCCTTCTCCCCGTACGCCTCGGACTCCACTACGTACTGAGCACGGTTCATAGTGTAGTGGCTTCCCATAATGACCCAAGTAATATCTGGCAGAGTTTCGACCCCCTCACAAGTTTTGGCAACAGAAACCTGCTCCAATAACAATAACATTGGATCAAGAGGTCCTGTAATCGAAAATTGGCCCGTGTGGATGGTGGCCTTGCAGACACCTAGCATACAAGGGTGAATGCTCTGCCCCCGCACGAGAACATCAGACAAGATGAACAGCCAAGAAGGGGCCAACATTTTGACGGCGACCGGAATAGCAAACACCCACCGAGTTGGACCGCTCGACAAATAATTGACGGAGCCTTTGAGAAAAAAACACCCACCGAGATCGCCGAAGAAAAATGAGAACTTGAAAATCAGACCGCCAGGGAAGAACCACGGCAGACCCCACATTTGGAAAGTTTTAGGCACGGGGACAGGGACCCCAGGGATTGGATAGAAAATATTCCCACATTTCAAAAATGTGAGCAATGACAAGGCAGGGTCCATAAAAGTAATCCAATTGGGTAGATTGTCTTCCCAGAACCCGAGGCCAATGGACCCAGTGTGGTTGAAGCCATCTGGTCCCACGATCTGACCAAGGTCAATGATACCGAGAGCAATTGGGCAGCCAATGACATGGCTCCCGGCCAGGTTCACATACGTGTGACCCAACAGACCAAAAATGGACCCAAGCTGCAGAAGTCCGCGCTCGAACAAGTCAATGACAACGAAATTAGGAGGAATTGATGGAATAAAAGCACCCAAAAAGAGGCGATCCTCAAGACAATTCTGCATAAAGCAAGCTCGACTGACAACCCATGTGGTGGCGACGGCGGTGTCCAACGTCATCCACATTTCTAAACCCCCAACGATCACGAATGCCTGGTAATCACTGACCCAATCATCTGGACCCTTGAGTCGAGGCATTTCGATAACGGAGACACCGCCAGCTGATTGTGCTGATGGTCCGCATGTCTGCCAATTGCATTTCGTGAGGTGCCACAGTTTTGAACGCCAGTGACATGGACAAGAAAACGCAGTTTCTCCCTTCATTGTAGGATCCGTTTGCCATGAGTTTCGGGGATTCCAAACATACTTTGAAACCCAGTGCGTCGTCTCTTCTTGTGCAACACCGGTATCGTTCCAAACGCATGCTTCCTGTCGAAGAGGATGGCACACTTCGTTTTCTGGTACCTTAGGCTTGTCGAAAACTTTCCACATCCCTGCTGGACCAGCGCATGGTTCTGCTGCCGCATGGTTGCGGGTATTTGACGCAGGAGACTTCCAAAAGCAAGGCGGACCTTGCAAGTGGCTCTCGATGCTGGAGGATTCCGTAAGTGGAAAGCGAAGGTCCGGATAGTACTCGGATCCACTGTGGTGGATCCAAGGTTTCCAACGCGCTGAAGGGTCTCCATTGTAGCGCACCTGACTTTGAGGACAATGGCCATTGTTATTGGCCCGAGATAAGTTTGATGAGTACATCAAGCAAGGTGTGGGTGGCCGTGTTTGTGGGCGTTCGCAAAGACTTTTGGTCGCGAAGTCAGAGCAATCAAAACCACGCGGATACTTCATGCCAGGACGCGGGAAACAGGGGTTGGCAGCCTTTTGTGGACAACTCCAGTTACCCTTCAACGAATCGACATCTCTATTGGCCGGGCTCTCACAGGTACGCTTTGTCCTGAATTGTCGGCTGAATTCCGTTATTTGCCCAGCGCGATCAAAGCAAATGCCACATCTTTGACTGAGTAAGTCCTGTGACTGATCGCAACCAAGCTTGTTGGTGAACTGCGCACAATTCGAAACACTACCGTATGAGCCAGGCAGCTGAGTGCTTGTGGTTGATGAAGATGATACACAGTGCCCTGAGACAGAGTGTGTTCGTTCGTTCAATTGCAGGCATTCCTGCCGTGTTAAAATATCGCTGAAAGGCACACAGTATCCTTCATCCAAACATTCGGGCTTTGTTTCAAATGAGCGATTAGAGCAGAATCCGTCCCACTCGCATTCTTCCTTGCTGGAGAACTGAGGATTGGTGCAATGGGCGAATACAATTGGGTTCTACAAATCAAGAGTGAAGCACATAAGGTGAGCATGCGGACAACAACACAACAAATTAGCAGGAGACACACACACGTACACGGGCTTGAGGGTTCCATGACAAAAATGGGGTCCACGAACAAGGATAATTTCCAGCATCCTTACTACTAATGCAAGTTTCGCGATCTGTAATGCCAGAGCAACGGCAAGACCCGAAGCTCAAACACTTTTGCTTTGTCAAATACTCCGGTTGACTACAACGACCCACGCTGGCAAGTAGCCCATGTTCAACAACGAGGCGACCCCCGGCTGAAAACAATGGGTCGGTTGCCCAAGTGACAATTCCGTCGAATAAGGGACTCGTGGTGTCACTAATGTATGTCTGCATGGTGTGGACAAGATCTGAGGGCGTGGGATCAGCAGGAAGTGATGATGCCAAAATGTCCAATTGCACCACGCCTGTGGCAGGATGCATTGCTGACACAACAATTCTATCACGTGACAATCCAAGAGCCTTTGCAACATCGTAAGAAATGCCTTGCTCGGCGAACCATCGACCAACCCAACCGAAAGCCAGTGTTTGATTCACTAACATCAGCGCCTCCGGAACGACGCGAAAAATGATTCGCTGGTGCTGTAGTGCATTATCATATCGAGAGTCAAACACAACAGCACAAAGAGCGCCATAACATCCCCACATGTTAGAATTGTTTGAGAATGAGGCTGATAAAAACTGCAGGGTCGAGAACGAGTTTTGAAGGGTTGTTTCATGGTGTGCAACAAGAGCAGGGGTTTGAAATTTGAGCGTTCCATCAAAGACATCCAGCCGTCCTCGTGAAACCTCGTGGCCGGCTTTGCTGTTGTGGATCATGCTACGCGTAAGTTCAGGTCTTCTTGATAAATACACGGAAATACTCTGCCTTGTCAACGTCCACAGCAGCACTGCAGCACTGAGGCCAGTGGTTGGAACTTGCTCCCAGTCCAGAAAATTGTTGCCACCAGACCGTTCGTCCGGGTGCCGCTCCGTTGCCACGAACATCCAACCTGACCCGCCGTTGTCGTCATTGAATGTGCGTGTATCCTGCACGGTGAAGTCAACGTTGCCAGACGGGACAATTGGCAAGCGAACTGAGTATGAAATTTGTATTGATGACAACGCAACGACAATGTGGTTATGTGTGCGGTCTCTTTCATCCATGTCAATACGCAACGCCCAGTCAAATAGCGACTCGTTAGTGCCGCGCCGTTCCATGGTGCGAGGTCCGTTGAACATGAGAGGAGCGTGCACTGTAACACTTTCAACAACATGGTGATGCACATCACGGCGGACATTGAAACCGGAGTACAGAAGCTGAATCTGGGACGAATCTGACGATTGGACAAAAATGCGGTCGTCGTGCATAACAACAACACGACCGGGGACTTCCACAAAACTGTGTCCATCATTCGCCGAGATCCCCAAACTGTAGGCGCCGGGTGACAACTCCGGGGACCACACAACAATCGCACCTGCTGAGTGCATCATGCCGATCACAACCGCAACATTTGCGGACCCAGTTTGTATGTCTTTAATTTCGGTGCTCGTACTGAACGCCACCAAGAAGTTGGCGTGACTTGAAAAGTTGAGTCCTCGGATGAGTAACCGAGCGTGTTGGGAAACAGGAACAAATGCAGGCGACACCGACAATGGTACCGGACGGGAATAAAATGCGAAAGTTCCCGTTCCTGTCAGAGAATTCCGTTGTGCAGTCGTGATGGTGACTGTGAAAATGATGCTGTCCCGAAACAACCTCGACACTGCGTCTTTTATTGCAAATTGTGCTGGTGGGCTCATGCACGTTCCAACTGGACGTCCGTCAACGACAGACAAGTTCGCCGCAACAAGTACATCTCCAAAACGGCACTGCATCGAAGCCAATGTCGTGAAACTTTCCAATGCAATTTTGATTTCTGATCCTCCGTTACGTGAACCAATCGAAGGAGAGTACTGCACATACCGATATCCGTGCTGTGCAGCTCCGACGGTGATGCGAGTTGGGTTGGTTTCCGTAAATACGTTGGGCATCGGTTGGAAGAAGGTGACTTGGCCAATTGTAATGGAGACAGTAGCATGGCGACCCAACGTGGGAACAAGAACGCTCACATTAACCACCGTAACATTGCTCGCAAACACCGATCTAGGCGGACAAAGGCATCGTAGAGTATCTGCTGGTGCGTCATAAACACTCTCAACTGTAACAGCGCTGTTCTGGATTTTTGCAGCACTTGAGGTAGTGGCATCTGCGAATGTGCACTTTGCTCTTGCTAATCTTTGAAGAATATCAGTGCTGGACTCTGACGGATACTCAAGGTGATGGGTTTTCGCATACAATGCCAACAAATCTCCAACAGTCACAACACCACCGTTTGTTGATACAAATGGCGGCTTTACCTCATTCCGGAAGACGCTGCTTCTGCTTGTCGCATTCTCCACATATTCAAAGCTCGAAGTGCACGTACTGCATGCCACGAAATCAGCTCCAGCATTCAAACTAATCGCGAAGTCTACTTTTCCCGGACGTAATCCAACAGCAGGCGGAGACGAACATCGAATAACACCATGCCGACCGCCGCCTCCTCCTGACTGCCCAAACGCAAAATGTGGTGTTGCGTTAACGGCAGAAGTGGCAGCGCGCCACGCGGGAGACGCCATCAGTGGCATCAAAACACCATCGTTGTGTTCAAACCGGGCTGCAACTTGGATATCGCCGAAACGACAACGGTAAGCTGAGCCACCAGCGATATGGAGTCCAGCTACAGTAACTAATGTGCCCCCAGACACGGGTCCTGCACCTGGTCTTGGGGAATCGAAAAATACCACGGCTGACGTTAATTCGCTTGGGATGGTAAGTGATGACCGAGACGGGAAAACCCCAAATAGGACAGGTCGCGGCATAATGATTACACCAAGTCCGGGCGACACAAGCTCTGCACCGCCAATTCGAAGCACAACAGACGTCCACCCCACTGGAGCGGTCGGGGGCACTCTGCACTGCACCATGCTGTGCTGGTGCAACGCGTGACTGGTTGCTTCGCTACTACCACTGGCCTCTCGGTCAAGACCGTTCGGCACGACCATACACAAGAGAGGTAGACTATCACTCGAAGAACCGAGGGCACCGTTAATTGTGGTTGTCAATGGGAGCGTGCAATTGACGACTACGGACACAAGTCCGTCGCAAAATACAGAGCGAGGACCTATGCTTGAGACACCACACGTTGGAAGAACGTGCAACAAGTACGGAGCCAAATCACTTTCCGAGTCCGATTCTGATGTCGTGGACGACGTCGCCAAGAACGAGTCGATTACAACATCATCCAGCTGCAGCCCAACTCTGTAGACACCAACTGGGAGTGGTGGCAGCACGCATGTAGCACGACTGGGTTGGAAAACAGAGGGCTGCGCACCAGCACTCGTCTCGAACGGAGACGACCCCACCTGTACCATGGCCACAACAGCTGTGGAGTTGAATGTGCACAATCCGAGGTGCTTTGGAACAAATGGAACGCCGTAAATGCGGATGGTTTGTCCCCCTTGCTCGAACGCCAAGCTGGGTTGAATTGAGAGGGCAGCATCAACAGGCGAATAAGTTGGTTCTTTCCACCGCCACGGGTCAAAGTAGATCAAACGGGACAAAGTTGTATCGGCATGGAACTGTTGATTGTTCAGTGACACTTCTACGACGGCAGACAACGGAGCTTGCCCGTGCCAGGTACCTAATTCGTCCATGTGAAGCAGCACTGAAATATCTGCAGCTCCCCAAATCGGGCTGGACCACTGGCAGCCGCCACTGTCCTGTGACGTTCTTGGTTCGTATCGAGCGACCAATCGGTTGTTCAAGCCAGGTGGCGTCGAAAGTTGATCCAGGTTAAATGAGTGAACAAAATTCCATGGCGACAAGGGTACGCCCTGCAAGAAGTACTCATGCGCCACAAAGCCGTTCCCATAGCGCAAGAACTGGCCGGTGGAGTTGACAAGCCAGATGCACACAAGGTCAAATTCGGAAGAGGTAAATTGAGACGACAAGACATATCGCCAGCTGAGGCGAAATGGGTACTCGATGTCGGCGCGGTGGGAGTGCAATGAGAACTGCACTTGCAGAGACGGACCACATGTTGCAAGAGTACGCTGGCTTAAAGTACCCGCGGGCCAGCGGTCATGACTCTCGACATCAACTCGGCATTGCTTAGCAGAGCGTGAATCACCTAAAGCGCTTCTTGTTTGCTCAAGCCGTACGATCAGCGAATCGCTAATGACGCCATTTATCAAGCTAGAGATTCCGAGTGAATGGTTCGTATCGCTAAACGCTGAGAGTTGAAGCTGCGCTGCTAACACCAAACGCGATCGCTGTGCCGGGGTTGAGTGGAAAATACAGACCGTCGTCGGAGTTCCTTTCATTGAATTCGGCAGCTTCCAAACCAATCGCGACTGCTGGGTCGACGGAGACAACGAACAGTCCAGGTCAACATCGATCCAAGGGCAAAACACAAACGAGCTTTCTGCCCACACAACGTCGTCGGCAGAAACACTGTTGCACATGTCATTGCCAGCAATACCATCGTCAATTTCCGCCTGCAATGCAATCAAGCGAACGACCAAGTTGCTGCCAGGTTCCACATGGATATTGTGCTCTTCGAAACGGATTTTTAACAGTCGGTTGTGGGCGTCAAAGTAAATTCCCGATACAACCGACAGTGAATCCTCGGCAGGACTGCTCACCAACAAGCAAGCGATACTTGTGCGACGTGAGTGAGTCATCGGTACGGGTTCACGCCAACCTATTTCAATGCCGGCATTGCTGCCTGTGGCAGGACAACGCTGCAGAATCTCAATCTGCTCGGAATAACAGGAATTGCACAGTCGTGATTGGAATGAAAACACAGCTTGGCCCAGAATATTGTCACCATTAGCAATGCTGACACCGTCGATGTCGTCCTTGTGCCAGACGCAGGGCGAAGCTTGTGGCGAAGACGAGCGCTGATAGCGTACAAGCAACCTGCCCGGCCACGGCATTGTCAAATGTGCCACCATCCCAACACGTCGAAATTTTTGCGACAGGCGGGACTTCAGGTCGACACTCATATTACCACTATGGTTGTGGCACGACACGGCGAGGGCTTCAAAAGTCCACGGGGCGATTCGCGAAACGGGCTCCCAGGTGTGTTGCGCTGACCACGACGTGTCTTGCTTTCTGTGTTGTTCTAGCTGTGCTTTTTGCCCATTTCTGCGACGGTAGTTGGGACTGATACGTACAGCGCTGAAAACGCAAATCGTGTCAGACGAGGACGGTGCAAAATTCGCGCGCCACGAAATTAGCGATGGCGGATGCGGGCTGCTGCAGTGATCTCCATCATGGATGGATCCCATTGCCGTGGTCCTATTGACTCCAATTGCAACTGCGGAGTTTGAGAACGTGACATAGCGTGAGACGAGGTGTCCACTGAGCAACGTGCCACGATCGCGTTCTGCCGGGGGATGCCCACGACCAGTGGCGGACAACCTCTTGCTGCAATTCAGTCGATCTCGGACCGTTGAGAGGACCCGGGCACTGAACTGAGACGAATTCAACGTTCTAGAAGCTGATCCAAGGCCAGACAAAATAGCCCCAACGCCGCCCAGTTCCGATATATCGCTCCCAAGCTCTGCAATACCATTGCACAACGAAGACATAGTGACAGAAAACAGAGCCGGCTCGTTGATGGCCGCAAGAGGGTCCGCAGCGACTGGATTTTCTTTCATCTCTCTGCTGAGGACTGAGGGTGGTGTAGCAAACAGCATTTGCTGTGCCAGGTGCGATCCAAGGTGCTTGCGGTCTTGTTGATAAGGCTTGCTGTGTAATCTTTCTGATTGAGTCCAATAGGATAAGTTGGCAAGCATTCCACGCAACTTTCGCGCGACACGACTCAAATTCACGTCGGCCTCGTCAACCGGAGGCACATCACTGCCACTGCCACCCTCACCGTTGGATGCTTTTCCGACGCGACCGATATGACTGTAGAGATTGCTGAGTAACTCTTTGGCGTCTTCCAAGGCTCTGATGTGTTGGGACTCCGAATTGTGGTGGGACACTGTTGAATTTGAACTTTTGAGAGCTGCCGTGCCCAACAGGTGCGGATTCCACAACGATGATTGCGGAGTCGGCTGCTGTTCTCGAGACTTAGTGTAAAATGAATTTGCTGCGACAAACGGAGCTACAGTGCTTCGATGACCTGCGCGGCGTGTTTCAGTGGCAGCATCCTCCCTCACGGCTGCGTGCATGGAGAGTGCGCCAACAGCTCCATCTTTGGCCACTCTATCATTTCCCGTGACGTAAAGCACAGACATATCTGCGGCTGAATGGTGCGGCGGACTGACTCGAAACGTGTTCTCTTGTTCCGTCTGCTGAACAAACTGCACGGGAGCTGCCTCCAACACAACCGGGAAGGTCAGTTCGACCTGGGGCGGCGCAATGCAATAGAAAGCGCTTGTGCGTGAATCGAAATATCCTTCCGTAGTACGCACGCCGCTGAAACGACACCAGGCTCGTCGAGCGCCATGCCTGGTGTCAGCTGTGGTGGGTGCAAAGGCGACGGGATGAACTCGAATCTTGATCAGGGAAGACTTGTGCAATGGCACAAATTTCGGCGTCACACTGACTACTGATTGTCTTTGGCGTGCTTCACCACGCACGGTCTCCTCCTCAGCCGGTCCTACTGAGTAGTACTCAAAAACGCAGGGAACGTTGCCACTAGCACCAAGTTGATGCTGGGTATTCTCGGATGCTGCTCCCGCTATGTGCACTGAGACGTTCACAACCCGCAACACACCTTGCATACGCGGGGCAGTGCAAATGAGGTACTCAGTGGCTCCAGATACCGCATTCTGGTGCACTGCAGCGACTTTTTCGTCGCCGAACTGGCAATAATAGTTTTCGAAGCTTGCGGCGCGTAGAGCGAACACCGTCACCACCGTTCCCCCAGACGATGGCCCAAGCGTGGGCGAAATAGACAATATTTCTGGTGCTGATACTCCGGCCAAGTAGTAGTGAAACTTCCGGTCGTGTGAAGCGGCATGATGCGTTTTGTTTTCATGATTGTAGAATATCACAATAGAGAACTTGACATCCAGGTGGTTGCGGTTGGGGCGAGTCGGTGATAGATTCGGGGGTGCTGCATCGCCAACGGGCATGTTTGCAGAATGCCAGAAGTCCTTGACAGTGTTGAGATCGCGAACAGTGATTTCTGACAAAGCGTCCACAGGCGGAGAGTAAAATGCATCGCTGTTGGCACCGAGAGGTGGTGACACGCAAACGATGTCTCCGGTGGCTTTGTCGAAGTACGCCGTTACAATTTCGTGGCCGAATTTGCACTTGTACAATGATCCCCCAGCAAAGTTGGTGCCCGCCACGCGCACCCGAGTGCCGCCGGTCGTGGGTCCAGCGTGGGGTTGCATTCTGCCAATGACAGGTTTGGCGTCTTCCCAGTGCCGGCGCAGAGCGTCCCTGTGCTGGGCGCTTTTTGCTTGCGATAAAACGACGGCGTTGCGGTGGCGGAGAGCCTCGGCGTCACCTTTCCGACGTTTTCGCATCGCGAGCACGCCCGGTTCAGGGTTGTGTTGGCGTGGAATCTGAGGAGCTTCATTCGCAAGTTGGTGCAAGTCACTCAGCGAACCGTTGGATCGGAACCATGCATCGGTACACAAGAACCCCAGCGCGACCAGCAGCAGCACAGCGCGCACGACCGCGCGCACAGTGGCAGCACACATCCTCAACAAAGGTCGGCGACGTCGCCCACGCCAGGGTTCACAGCCACTCGAGCAATAGAGCCAATGTGTGGGAATCTTTGTCAGGTATGACAGCACGCATGGCACGCATGCCAGGGTACTGTGATGGGAAAGCTCGAACAAACGTGGCTCTGCGAATCGTGTCTCGTTGCTCAGGGAGTGGGCGAGTTTGTCTCACTGAGCACGACGGCCGAATTAATTCCTTGGTTGCTCGACGCCATGACCATTATGTTTGAATCGTGCCTCACATTAGACACCGCGGGATTGTGTACATTCCGAATCACTTTGGTACCGACGTACTTTTGACGCATGGGGCTCTGCGAGAGTATGCCGCAGGGTGGTGTCACATTGCAGTGCCCCCAAGGCTACAACACCTCACCGCGCACGCCCGGTGGCAAGCACACTCGTCTTGTGAGATACCGCCGTGCGTACAACCGGCCAACTCTGGTTCAAGGCGACAGCGACCAAACAAAGAAGAAGGAGAAGAAGAAGGAGAAGAAGGAGAAGGAGAAGGAGAAGAAGAAGAAGAAGAAGAAGAAGAAGAAGAATTGAGAGACTCACGAGTACTTTTCATTGTTGTGTGTTGGTTCTTCTCGTTGCCACTACACGCATACAGCATTGTTGCTGAAGTGGCTGCATGGCCATCTGGAAAGCGCGATTCAACTCCATTCGTCTTGGATACCTCCACAATAGGAAGCCAAGCCCAGAACGCAAGCAAACAGGAAAAGAAGGCGCCCCAAACAAGACAACGCCAGCAGTCCAAGCAGTCCAAGCAATCCGCGCAAGCAATCCACGCAAGCAATCCAAGCAAGCAATCCAAGCAAAAGCTTCCAAACAAGCAATCCAAGCAAGCAATCCAAGCAAAAGCTTCCAAACAAGCAAGCATCCAAGCAACAACAGTTCTGAAGTACTGTAACTATTAAGCAACAACAAGCAACATCAGACAGACAGACAGACAGACAGACAGACAGACAGACAGACAGACAGACAGACAGACGCACGGCCGGACACACGGGCAGACAGCCAAGCCAAGCCAAGCCAAGCCAAACAAACAACACAAACAACAACGACCAACTGCATCGAGTTGTATGAAAGTATGTCTACAGGCTCCCCATGTCTGGAGTGAAGTGAGTGGCAAAGAGGCAGTGCGGAAGTGAGGCAGTCAGTGTGGCAGTGAGGCAGTGAGGCAGTGAGGCAGTGAGGCAGTGTGGCAGTGTGGCAGTGAGGCAGTGTGGCAGTGTGGCAGTGTGGCAGTGTGGCAGTGTTGCAGTATGGTGTGGTTTGTGTTGTTGTGTTGTTGTGTTGTT
>ENA-OWNT01002709-OWNT01002709.1-seawater-metagenome-genome-assembly--contig:-NODE-2709-length-17924-cov-4.340337_pt1 | contig 17924 bp, 18 predicted proteins | sample MGYA00238136_ERZ651165 | MGnify/ENA primary metagenome ERZ651165 (study PRJEB26861, sample SAMN08777766) | seawater metagenome | isolation source: coastal seawater | place: USA: Florida | collected...
GATTGGTGGTCAGGATACCCGGTGCCTTGCCGGCAGCCTTGATGCGTTTCATGGCGTCGAGGATCGCGGCAACGACTTCAGGATGCATCGGGTCACCGAGGTGGCCCATATCGGCGGCCAGATCCGAGGGCCCGATGAAGACACCATCAACGCCGTCGACCGACAGGATGCCGTCGAGGTCTGCCAGGCCGGCGCGGTTTTCCACCTGAACCAGCAGGCAGATCTCGCCGTCGGCAGTCGTCAGGTAGTCGGGAATGGCGGAAAAGCCGGACGCGCGGGCAAGTGCGGATCCAACGCCGCGCACACCGACCGGCGGATAACGTACGGCACTGACGAGCTCTTCTGCCTGCGCCTTGCTTTCCACCATCGGGACCAGCAGCGATTGCGCACCGGCATCCAGGAACTGCTTGATCATCCAGGTCTCGCCGATGGGTACCCGCACGACCGGATTGCTGCCAGAGGCCTCGACCACTTTCAGCTGCGCCATCATGGATCTGAGGTCGTTGGGCGCGTGTTCGCAATCGATCAACAGCCAGTCGAAGCCGGCACTTGCGGTAATCTCCGCCGTGTAGGCATCGGCAAGCCCGACCCAGCAGCCCATCTGCGGTTGACCGGAGTTCAAGGCGGCTTTGAAGGCGTTTTGAGGCGCTGGCATGGTATTCCCTATTACGCGAAGGAGCAGGATACAGACCCGAACGGGCCGAAGTCGGCGTGGACCTTCGAACCGGACGGGCATTCCACCGGCCGGATGAAGGATCCGGACAGAATAATCTGTCCGGCTTCGATTGTCTGTCCGTAATCGGCCATGCGCCGCGCCAGCCAAACGACGCTCTCGACCGGATCGTTGAGGACGCCCGCACCAAGACCGGTCTCCTCCACTTCACCGTTCCTGGTGACGATGGCGCCGGCCCAACGGAGGTCGAACGCACCGGGATCATGCTTTTCGTTGCCCAGAACCAGGCCGGCATTGGCGGCGTTATCGGCGATGGTGTCGAAGATCTTGCGAGCCTGTCCCGTCTCCGGATCGACGCGCTGGATGCGTGTATCGAGAATCTCCAGGCTCGGGCACACGTGATCCGTCGCCACAAGTACATCCTCGCGCGTGACGTTGGCGCCACCGAGAGAGGCCTTCATGACAAAGGCAATTTCCGCTTCGATGCGCGGCTGGATGAACCGACCCTTGGGGACAGTGGCCCCGGTTTCAAACAGCATGTCGTCGAAGAGGACACCGCTGTCCGGAATGTCGATCTTGAGCGCGTCCTGCATGGCTTTCGACGTCAGGCCGATCTTCCAGCCGATGATGCGGCGCCCCTGGGCCAGTTTGCGGGCCATCTGCGCGGACTGGATTGCGTAGGCATCGTCCAGCGTGATCCCCGGATGCCGCAGGGACAAAAGCCCGATCTGGCTGCGCTCGGCTTCGGCCTGCAACAGATCGCTTGCCGCCTGATCCACCTGATCTCGGGTCAGCATCATTCGTCCTCCACCCCGTTGCGCAGGATGCCGATACCTTCGGCCTCCACCTCAATCACGTCGTCCGGCTGCAACCAGATCGGCGGATCAAACCGCGCACCCGCGCCGGTGGGGGTGCCGCAAACGATGACGTCACCGGGAACCAGGGTGGTGAAAGTCGAAACGTAGTTCACGATATAGCGGAAATCATACAGCATCCGGCCCGTGCGATCCTGCTGCCGGACCTCGCCATTCACGCGGGTGGTTAGTTGGATATCATCCAGTTGCGCCGCGTCCCGAAACGGCACCAGCCACGGCCCCATGGCCCCGGACCGATCCCAGTTTTTGCCCTGCGTCACGTTGAACTTGGCATGACGCACCCAATCGCGGATCGTGCCTTCGTTGCACAGCGTCAGGGCGGCGATATGGTCATAGGCATCTTCGCGCGGGATGCGGCGACCGCCCTTGCCAATCACGATAGTCACCTCGCCCTCGTAATCCAACTGCGGCGATTCCGGCGGGCGGATCAGGTTCTGACCATGGCCGACAAAGCTGCGCGGGAAGCGGATGAACATGGACGGCTTGCCGGGGGCGGCCTGCCCGTCTTTGTATTCGGCATTCCGGTCGGGGAAATTCACGCCGATGCAGATGATCTTTTCGGGCCGCGCCACGGGGATCAGATAGGTGATGTCTGCTTCCTGATGGGTCGGGGCCTGCCCCTCGACAGCGGCGATAACCTCCTCCAGCGCGCCGGCCTGCACCACGTCCTGAAGCGTGGCGAAGCAGGTGCCGAATTGCGGGGTCATGTCGATGACACCTGCATCGGTCACAACACCATAGCGATCAGCGCCATCGGCATGGAAAGCGGCGATACGGGCGGGGATATCTTTCATATCAGGCACCTTTCAGGGGGCGATAATCGGCTGGGATGTCAGGTCGCTGTCCACCAGATCGGCCCCGTCAAAGACCGACCCCAGTTCGAACCAGCTACGCGGCGCGGGCGCCCCCCAAAGCGTCTGGCGCTGCGGGTCCTTGAGATCCCATTTGATCGGCTCGTGATCGGGGTCGATGGTCTGGTAGTCGGAACAATAGATCTCGGTCCGATGCCCGTCACGATCGCGAATATAAAGGAAAAAGGCGTTGGAAATTCCATGCCGTCCCGGCCCGCGTTCAATGTTTTCAAGGTAACCGGTGGTGGACATCAGATCGAGCAGGTCGATGATATTCAGCGGCGTCGGCACCCAAAAGGCCAGATGGTGCAGCCGCGGCCCGGTGCCATTGGTGAAGGCGATGTCATGCACACCGCCCTTGCGCTGCATCCACGCGGCCCAGGACCGGCCGGTCTCCGCATCCTCGGTATATTCCGTCACGCGAAAGCCGATGTCGGAATAGAAGGCGATGCTCTCATCCACATTCGATGAGAACAGGTTGAAGTGGTCGATGCGCAGGGGTTTGACGCCCCGGTAGAGCTTGTATTGCTGGTGGATCGGGGGCAGCCGGTCCATCTGCGCGTAAAATTCAAGCGGCACGCCGAACGGGTCGCGCGTGGTCAGCACCCGGCCCATGAAGGGCCGCTCGATCCACGCGACAGGCAGATCGCGGGCGGAAAACCAATGCGCGGCCTTATCCAGATCCTCCTCGCTCCAAACCTTGAAGCCCAGAGCACCGGCTGACCCGGCATCCGCCCGGCGCAGGATCAGGCAATGATGGCCCCGCTCCTCCATCGCGCGCAGATAGATCGCGTCGGCATCCTCATGCGTGACCTGCAGGCCAAGCGTATCCACATAGAACCCCCGCGCCCAGACCAGATCGGTGACACGCAGTTCCACATGGCTAAGCCGCACGATGTTGAAGGGCGGGGTCAGGTTGGGGGTGGGAATCGGCATCCGGGTCCTCCTGCTGGTCCGATCGCGAGCGCCTGAGCGGCCACAAGTTTAATTGCTTTGTTAAGCATTTTAATCCGCGAGTCAATTGTCTTGCCGGTTCTGCCCTGACCGGTGTTGTGAAGACCCTACACCGTAACTGTCCCGCACGGTGCCGAAACGCCGGACAGGGCACCATGCGGTTGCGGGCTTGACGCCCTTGCTGCCCCGGCGGATGGTGGCCGAACGCGTGTGCGGCCAACCCGCCTCCCTGATCCTCAGCCCCCCGGAGACACCCGCATGAGCCTTCTGGACCCGCAGGATTGGAGCTTTCCCATCCCGATCGCCTACGGCCCCGGCCGCCTGAAAGACATCGCCGGGTTCTGCCGTCAGGCGGGAATGGTGCGCCCGCTGGTTGTGACAGACAGGGGCAGTGCAGGGTTGCCGTTTCTGGCCGATCTTATGACCTATCTGGCCAAGGGGGGGCTGCAAGCGGCGCTGTATTCCGACATATCCCCAAACCCCCGCGACGATGAAATCGCCGGCGGGCAAGCGATGTTTCGCGAGGGCGGCCATGACGGCATCATCGCCATTGGTGGCGGCAGCGGCATGGACGGCGGCAAGGCGATTGCGCTGACCGCAACCAATGACATCGACCTATGGGCTTTCGAGTTCGAACAGACCCCGCCCGACATGTCCGGCCACGCGCCTTTCCCGCCTCTTATCACCATTCCGACCACCGCCGGAACCGGGGCGGAAACCGAAAGCACGGCGATGATCACCGACACAGGCCAAGGCATGAAATGGTGTATCTGGCATTCAGACCTGAAGCCCGCGCTGGCTCTGCTGGACCCTGAGATTACCCTGGGCCTGCCACCGCATCTGACCGCCTGGACCGGGGCTGATGCCATGGTCCACGCGATTGAGGCCTATTCCGTCCCCGGCTTTCACCCGCTTTGCGATGGCCTGGCGCTGGAAGGGTTGCGGCTGATCGCCCGCTGGCTGCCCGTCGCCGTGGCAGAGCCCACCAATCTGGAGGCACGCGGCGGAATGCTGGCCGGATCCTGCCTTGCGGGGGTGGCCTTTCTGAAAGGGCTGGGGCTTGTCCATGCCATCTCTCACATGGTGGGGGCGGAATTTGACACGCAGCACGGGCTGACAAATGCGGTGCTACTGCCCGCTGTCCTGCGCTTCAACGCGCCCGAGATTGGTGACAAACTGCCCGCGATGGCGCAGGCAATGGGGCTGGAGGATACGTCCTTTGAGGCGGTTCATGACCATATCTGCGGGCTGCTGGATCAGATCGGCATTCCGAAATCCCTGTCCGATATCGGCGTGCCCCTGACCTGCGCGCACCGTATCGCCGCCAAGGCCATTCAGGACAGCGCCGCTGGCACCAACCCCCGGCCACTGACGCCCGACCTGATCGTGTCGGTGATCGACGACGCCCTGACAGCAGGGCGGCCCTGACCTGCCGCCCTGCAGGCGGGGTAAAACTGCACCTTAAAGCAACGCCTCGCGGAGGGATTTCGCGCCTTCCGATGTCTCGCGCAGATCAAGCGCGGAATGCAGATCAACCAGATGACTGCGCATCAGATCTTCGGCCTTCTGCCCGTCACTGTCGGCAATGGCCTGCACAAGGGCATGGTGCGCATGACTTTCGCACAGAGCGCTTTCCCGACGCCAATACATCGCAATGATCAGCGACGAACGCGCAATCAGCGTTTCGATGAACCCGGCAATGGTGGATTGCTGGGCGATCCGGGAAATCTCGACATGGAAAAGGCCCGACAGATGCAGCGCGCGGCCATGTTCCCCGGCGCGCATCGCGTCATGTTCTTCTTCGATATGTTGTTTCAGACGGCTGACATCCTCGGCGGTGGCCAGCATCGCGGCACAGCGCGCGGTTCGCGGTTCCAGCAACTCGCGGGCCTCGAACACTTCTCGTGCCTCGGTCAGGCTTGGCTTGGCAACGAATGCACCCTTGTTGCGATGGATTTCCACCAGCTGAATATAGGACAGGGATTGCAGCGCGGATCGAACGATGGTCCTGGAAACATTGAATATTTCCCCAACCTCATCCTCACCCAGCTTGGTGCCTGGCGCCAGGCGATGTTCGTGGATCGCCAAAGCAAGCGCCGTCGCTACCCGCTCTGTCGCGGCGCTCGTTTTCGAGGGTTTCGCATCTTTTTGAAGTATGTTCGTCGTCATATGAACTGTCTGATGCCAGAGCTTGCAGCCCCATACAAGTGAGTCTCACATTGGGCGCAATGTTGGTAAATTTTGTATACAATTAATCGTTAAATTGTTGTGCATCGACTGGTAAGGCCGCACAAATAAGTGGCAAAAGCGGTCACGCAAAGCGCCACAGGTACAACTTTCTTTGATCTCGTTCCGCGAACGACCGACGACTGGCTCAACTATGAGAGGACCGCATGAGCCACGTTGCCAAAGATCTTGAACTGGTTTCCGTCACCAAGCGCTACGGTCAGGCCGTTGCCGTCAACGCCATCAACCATCACTTCAAACCCGGCACCTATGCCTGCCTTCTGGGGCCGTCTGGTTGCGGCAAGTCTTCGACCTTGCGGATGATCGCCGGTCACGAAACCACGACCGATGGGTCAATCCTGTTGGGCGGAAGCGATATTTCGTATCTGCCCCCGGCGCAACGTGGCACCGCGATGATGTTCCAGAACTATGCGCTGTTTCCGCATCTGAGCGTCCTCGACAACGTGGCCTTCAGCCTGAAAATGAAGGGCGAAGACAGCAAGACCCGCCGCGCGAAAGCGGGTGAAATGCTGGAACTGGTCGATCTTGTCGCCCTTGGCGACCGGCTGCCTGCGCAACTGTCAGGCGGGCAGCAGCAAAGGGTGGCCCTGGCACGCGCACTGATCACCCGCCCCCAGGTTCTGTTGCTGGACGAACCGCTGTCCGCGCTGGACCCGTTCCTGCGCATCCGGATGCGGAGCGAATTGAAGAAGCTGCAGAAGGAACTTGGGATCAGCTTTATTCATGTCACCCACGGGCAGGACGAAGCACTGGCCCTGGCCGATGAAATTATCGTCATGAACAATGCCAGCATCGAACAAGCGGGCCCCGTCCGCGACGTGTTCGATGTGCCGCGCACCGCCTTCGTGGCGCAGTTCATCGGCGGTCACAACGTGATCAGCCTGCCCGAGGGCCGTTTTTCCATCCGCACCGACTGCGTGCAGCTGTCGCCGTCCGATGTCGGTGTGATGAACGGCAATGTAACGGCTGTCGAATATCAGGGGACGCATGTGTCGATCCTGCTGCGTGTCGCGGGCGACCAGGACATCACAGCGTTGCAGAAGGATGCCGAGTTCTTCGCCAACCCCTGTTCCCCCGGCGACATGGTCGGCCTGGCCTGGAACAGGCAGGACCTGCATCGCCTGTCGGCCTGACCCGATCCTCTTGCAAACGGACACCCCTCACCCGGAAGCCACAAGACCCCTCGACAACAAGGAGACTGCCAGATGACCGAAACGACCAACAAACTCTCTCGTAGAACAGTGCTGAAAGGGGCAACGGCCACAGCCGCCGCCGCGGCCGGCAGCACGCTTGGCGCGCCCATGATCTGGGCCCAGAACATTCGCAACATCACCCTTCGCCAGTTCGGAACCGGCGTATCGAACCTGAACGAGGTCGCCGAGCGGGTGCGCGAAGACCTGGGCTTCAACCTGGAAATGACCGCGCTCGACACCGATGCCGTGACGCAGCGCGCCGCCACCCAGCCCAACAGCTTTGACATCGCCGACATTGAATACTTCATCTGCAAGAAAGTCTGGGAAGCAGGCAATCTGCAGGCGATGGACACCTCGCGCCTTGAAAACTACGACAACATCGTCGGCATTTTCCGCACCGGTCTGCTGACCCCGGAAAGCACCATTGCCCAAGGCACCGCACCGCATACGGTCGGTTTCACCTCTGGCCAGTTCGGCACTGATTTCGTGCAGGAGGAATCCGGCTGGATGACCCTGATCCCGACGATCTACAATGCCGACACACTGGGCATCCGCCCTGACCTGATCGGGCGTCCGATCAATAACTGGTCGGAACTGCTGAACCCCGAATTCGCTGGCAAAGCGTCGATCCTCGACATTTCGTCGATCGGGATCATGGACATGGCGATGGTCGTGGAATCGATGGGGGAATACACCTATCCCGACAAGGGCAACATGACCCGCGAAGAGATTGACCTGACCATTGGCATCTTCACCGAAGCCAAACGCAACGGCCAGTTCCGGGCCTTCTGGCGGTCGTTCGACGAAAGCGTCAACCTGATGGCTTCGGGCGAAGTGGTGATCCAGTCGATGTGGTCGCCCGCGATCACCGCCGTTCGCGCGCAAGGCATTCCCTGCGTCTACCAGCCGCTGGAAGAAGGCTATCGCAGCTGGGGCGGCGGTCTGGGCATCTCGGCCGCATTGTCGGGCATCGAGCTGGACGCGGCCTATGAATACATCAACTGGTATCTCAGCGGCTGGGTTGGCGGCTTCCTTATGCGCCAGGGCTATTACTCGGCTGTCCCCTCCACCTCGCGTGAATACATGACCGAGAACGAGTGGGGCTATTGGTTCGAAGGCCTGCCCGCCACCGATGTGATCACCTCGCCCTTCGGTGATCCGCTGGCCCAGGCCGGTGAAACGCGCGATGGCGGATCGTTCTACGATCGCATGGGCGCCGTGGCCTGCTGGAACTCGGTCATGGAGGAAAACCAGTACATGGTCCGCCGTTGGAACGAGTTCATCGCCGCCTGATCGCGGTTCAGGATGCGCGGGCGAACCAGTCCGCGCATCCCATCTGACCACTTGGGGACATCATGAAGAAGATCCGCGAAAACAACGCCCTGACCGGCTGGCTGATGGTGTCGCCCCTGGCGATAACCTTGCTGGTGTTCCTGGTTATTCCGATTGTCATGATCGCCATTGTCAGCTTTTGGCGTGCCACCGAATATTCGATCATCCCCGACTTTTCCTGGGAAAATTACGAATTTCTGTTCAGTTCCTCCGTGACCTACCGGGTGTTCCTGAACACGTTCAAATATGCGCTGATCACCTGGGCCTTTACCCTGACCATCGGCTTTACTGTCGCCTATTTCCTGGCCTTTCACATTCGCACGCTGACCTGGCAAATCGCGCTGTTTCTGCTGTGCACGATCCCCTTCTGGACCTCGAACATCATTCGGATGATTTCGTGGATTCCCTTCCTGGGCCGGAATGGCATCGCCAACACCACCTTGCTGAATATGGGCATCATCGACGCGCCGCTTGAATGGCTGCTGTTCAGCGATTTCGCGGTGATCCTGGCCTTTGTCCACCTGTATACCCTGTTCATGGTCGTGCCGATCTTCAACACCATGATGCGCATCGACCGGTCCCTGATCGAAGCGGCCCGTGATGCCGGTGCATCGGGTGCGCAGATTCTGTGGAACGTGATCATCCCGCTGACCAAGCCCGGCATCATGATCGGGACGATCTTCGTCGTGACGCTGGTCATGGGCGATTTCGTGACGGTACGCCTGATGTCCGGGTCGCAATCCGCCAATGTCGGGCGACTGATTTCCAACGATATTGCCTTGCTGCAATATCCGTCGGCTTCGGCCACGGCTGTGGTCCTGCTGCTGACTGTCGTTATCCTGATCAGCATTCTGCTGCGGTTCGTAGATATCCGGAAGGAACTTTGATGGAGCCCCGCCCCCGTTCATTTTACATCCTGGGCGCTGTCTTTGCGCTATTCATCCTGTTTCTCTACGCCCCGACGATCACCATCGGCATCCTGTCCTTCCAAGGCGAAGGCGGTGGCCTGACCTTCCCGATGCGCGGGGTGTCGCTGCACTGGTTCAGGGATCTGTTCGAACAGCAGGCCGTGGGCGATATCTGGGGCAGCTTCCGGCGCAGCCTTGCGCTTGGGACCATGGTGATGGTGACGACTGTGGTGGTCTCGGTCGCCGGCGGGCTGGCCTTTCGCAAGCGGTTTCCCGGGGCGTCGATCCTGTTTCACCTTGTCATCGCGTCGCTGGTGATTCCGTCGATCCTGGTTTCCCTCGGGGTGGGATTGCTGTTTTCGCAGTCCGGGCTGAATGTGCACTGGGCCAGTTCCGGTTTTGGGGCACAGCTAACCTGGACGCTGCCCTTTGGCCTGCTGATCATGTTCGCGGTCTTCAACCGGTTCGACAAAAGCTATGAAGAGGCCGCGCGCGATCTTGGGGCAACGCCCTGGCAGACCCTGCGCCACGTGGTGCTACCGATTATCGCCCCCAGCCTGATCGGCGTTGCCCTGTTTGGCTTCACGCTCAGCTATGACGAATTTGCCCGGACCCTGATGACCGCGGGCAGCTACAACACCCTTCCGCTCGAAATCTACGGCATGACCACCAATGTCACCACGCCCGTGCTATATGCGCTTGGGACGCTGACGACGGTGTTTTCCTTCTGCGTGATCGGGCTGTTCCTTGGCTTTGCACTGCTGAGCGGCCGACGCAAGGCGCGGGCGGCCTCGGATGCCGGCAAGGGCATGGTATGATCGTCATCCTCAATCCGAACAGCTCGGCGCAAATGACCGCGTCCATGCTGGATACCGCCAGGCGCACCGCACCAAATTGTCAGATCGAAGCCTGGACATCGCATGACGGCCCGCCGTCCATCCAAGGGGCCGAAGACGGCGCAGCCTGCCTGCCCCCCCTGCTGGATCTGGTCCGAAAGGCCGCGGGCCTTGGCCCCCGCGCGATCGTGATCGGGTGCTTTGACGATACCGGCCTGCAAGAGGCGCGGGCCATCGCCAACTGTCCGGTGATCGGTATCGGTCAAGCCGCCTATCACCTTGCCGCCATGCTTGGCCCCCGCTTTTCCGTGGTCACGACGCTTAGCGCCTCGATCCCGATACTGGAGGCCAATATCCGCAGCTATGGGCTTGGGGGGCAATTGGCTTCGGTACGGGCCAGCGGCGTGCCGGTGCTGGATCTGGAAACGGATCGGGACCGATGCTACCCGATGGTCCTGGCCGAGGCCGAGCTGGCCGCACGCAACGATGGCGTTCAAAGCGTGGTGCTGGGCTGCGGCGGCATGTCCGGCCTGCCGGAATTTGCGGGAAACCGGCTTTCGGTTCCGCTGATCGACGGGGTGCGCGTTGCCGTCAGGATGGCCGGACTGCTTTGAACAGCGGCTGGTACGGCCCCGCCGCTATCGCCCGCGCCAGATAGACCAAAGCAACCAAATCCCACCAAGCACCGCGCCAAAAAACCCCATCAGCGCGAAGACCGAAATACCGACCGGCAATTCCCCCCCAACAACCGTCATCACGATGGATGACCCTATGGTCAGTGCCGCAATCACGATCCCCATCGTCAACCGCGCCACCAGCCGGTCAAGCCGGTCGAGATAGTGCTCTCCCTGGTCGAGTTCGACATGCAGCTTGAAGCGCCCGGTCTTGGCCACGTCGATCAGGTCCCGCAGATCGCCGGGTAGTGCCATCATAAAGCCAAACCCGTCGGTCAAACCCTCGCGCGCGCGGTTGGCCATCTCTCTTGGTGACGTCCGCTGCCAGATCAGACCCTGTAGAAACGGCTGTGCGGCGCCCACCATATCGAAGTCGGGGTCCAGCTCTCGGCCCATGCCTTCGAGAGAGAAGAACGCCTTGGTCAACATCGTCAGATCATAGGGCAGGGACAGTTCGTGGTGGCGCAGCATCGCGATAAGATCGGTGATCATCCCCGACATGTTCAATTGCGAAAGTGGAACCCCATGGGCCCTGTCGATCAGGCTTTCGACGTCGCCCGACAGTTTCGATGGGTCACCATCATCGCAATCGGCCCAACGAAGCAGGATCTTTGCCACTTTGTCAGCCCGCTTTTCGACGACGGCAAACAGCAGATCGACCAGTTCATCGCGCCGCTGCGTCGTCAACTGGCCGACCATGCCGAAATCAATAAAGGTTATGCCCCCTCCAGGCCGGTAGAACACATTGCCCGGGTGTGGATCGGCATGAAAAAATCGGTCGCTGAAGATCATCTTCAGCACCGCATCCGCACCGCGCCGGGCCAACAGCGTCAGGTCGAATCCAGCCGCCCGAACCGCTGCCAGATCGCTGCCTGGTATGCCGACGACGTGATCTTGGACATTCATGTTCTCACGGCTCCACTGCCAATGAACCGCTGGAATGCAAATATGAGGATCGCCCGCGAAATTCGCCGCGACCCGTTCTGCGTTCCGGCACTCATTGGCAAGATCAAGCTCACTCCGCAGTGATCGGGCGAATTCTGTCATGATCTCAACCGGGCGGAACCGGGCCATTTCCTCGATCTCTGCCTCGGCCAGGGCGGCAAGGCGCAGCAGCAGGCGCAGGTCCGCCTCGATCATCGGCACAATGCCGGGACGACGGATTTTCAACACCACCTCTTCGCCGGTTATCAGCCGGGCGCGGTGAACCTGCGCGATCGAGCCAGCGGCCAGCGGCTCGGTTTCTATCGTCTCAAATGCATCGGTCAGAGCATGGCCGAGCTCCGCCTCGACCTCTGCGACAAGATCGGCCCAGTCCAGCGTTCCCACCTTATCGCGCAGGTGTCCCAGTTCGGAGGTGTATTCTGGTGGCAGCAGGTCTGTCCGCGTGGAAAGAACCTGCCCAAGCTTGACGAATGTCGGTCCCAGTTCCTCCAGCACAAGGCGCACACGCTCGGGGTCGGTCAGCCGGTGGTTGACCTTGTCATCTGCCTTGCGGAAAACCTGTTCCACCCCGGCAACCAGCTTGTCCAGCCCAAGCTGGCGAACCAGATCGCCAAAGCCATGGGCAATCAGGATGCCCGTGATATCAGCCAGACGCCGCAGATCGCGCCCGGCGCCCAATAGGCCTTTCGCCATCAGATATCCTTCTTCGTTTCTTCACCTTGTGTGGTGTCAGAAGAATCTGTCTCTGCCTCGCTGGCAAGCCCATCTGCAATACCAGCCAAGATTGCGCTGCCCAAAGCGGCGATTGTTCCGATCCCGGCCCGCGCGGCCCGGCCTGCATCCGACAGATGGGGGCGGCCACTGGCGGGCAAAGCCTGCCCGACGGTCTCGCTGGCATCGCGGATGGCTTGGGCGGCACTGCTGCCGCTTCGCTCCATATGCGTCGCCAGATCGCCAATTGTGCGCCGCGCGGTCGAGGCCCCGGCCTTCGCAAAATCCTGCATCGTTTCGATGTAAAGCCGGTCGAGGGTTTTCAGATCTTCCGCCGCGCGCTTCAGTTCGGTTTCATTGAATGCATCGGCCCTGCTGCGCGCCTCTTCGATCGCGAGACGAGAGGCCTGCGCCACGTGGACCATCGCATCCTCAATCCCTTCCCCCGCCTGCTGCATCGCGGCACCGGCCTGGTCCCCACCTTCGGGCAGCCCCTCGGCCGCCCCTTCAAGGATCAGGGTCAGGACATGACGCAAACTGCCCGAATCCAGCGGTCGGCCATCCAGCGCGCGGGTAACGATGTTGCACATGTTCTGGCGAATATCCCCGTCACCTGCCGCCGCCTCTCGGGCCTCGCGCAGGATCGTCTGATCGATCTCGTGGGTCATTATTCAGGTCTCCTTCCTTGGCTGGCTGCCAATGCGGTTGATCACTATCCGATTCTCGGGCGACAAACCGTGATCTGGCGCAAGCTGTCCGCGGGCCACCGCCACATGACGCTGGCCTTTCGGATCGGACCGCGCAAAAATACCACGGCAGCGACGATGGAGACCGGAATGAAACCCAAGATCGGCCTGGCACTGGGAAGCGGCGGCGCCCGAGGCTGGTGCCATATCGGTGCGATCAAGGCCCTGACCGAGGCCGGGATCAAGGCAGATGTCATCTGCGGCACATCCATGGGGGCCCTGGTTGGGGCATCCTGCGTGTCCGGCGCCCTTGATCGGCTGGAGGATTTCGCCCGCTCCATCACCCGGATCAACATGACCAAGCTGATCGACATCAATCCCGCCACAGGTGGCCTGATCGAAGGGCGGCTGATCACGCAGCAACTGCGTGAGCTTGGCTATGCATCCGATTTCACCACCGCGGACCGCCCCTTTATCGCTGTGGCAAGCGATCTCTTCGGGGCGTCCGAGGTCTGGTTACGATCCGGCGATCTGCTGGATGCGGTTCGCGCCTCGATTGCCATTCCCGGGATCATCTCGCCCATACATCTGGAAAACCGTTGGCTGATGGATGGGGGCATGACCAACCCGGTTCCGGTGTCGGCCTGCCGTGCGCTTGGGGCCGATATCGTGATCGCCATCGACCCAAATTCTAAGTTGCACGCCTATCGGCACAAGCGGCGCAAAGAGGACATGGCAGCACCGCCGCCAAAACCAGAGGGCCTGGTGTTCGCGGCCCCGGCAATGTTGCAACCCTATCTGAAATCGCTGACTAGGCGGAACGGAAACAAGCCCAAGGGGCCGGGGTATTTCACCGTTCTGTCGGCCTCGATCGACCTGATGACTGACCAGATCCGTCGCAGCCGATTGGCCGGCGAACCACCGCACCTCATGGTTACGCCAGATCTCAGCCATCACAGCATCCTCGACTTCCACCGCGCCGAGGAATCGATCGCGGAGGGTGAACGGGCCATGAAAGCAGAGATGGATGAGCTTCTGGAGATGCTCTGAGCCCGACACCGAAAACAGTTTCGCTATCGACCGGCGCGGTTCGTCTTTCGGTTTTTCACACCCGCATTTTGGTTTTGGTTGCAAGGGTAGGATTTGGCTTATGTCGAACGCGAGCGGCCTTTACGTCCTGAGTTTGTGAAAATGCCGCGATCAGCGAGAAGCGGGCGCGCTCGATCAAATACCAGATGACGATCACCAAGCTGCCGCTGGCGAAAGAGATCGACGGGCTCAGCTTTGAAGAAACGCCGGTCAACGAGACGCTGGTGCGCGATCTGGCCGCCGGAGAGTCCCTCGAACAGCAGCGCAATGTCGTGCTCATCGAGGACTAGGAAGTCGAGGCGGCAGAGCAGGTCTGCCGTGCGCCCCGTCTGGAGGGCAGCGGCATCGCGGTCACGTCTCTTCCCTTATAGCCTGTTCATCGGTGAGGCGGCGCCCTATCCGCTGACTGACACCTACCATCAGAACGGCCCGCGTCGGGTGTATCAGGCGCTGCGCCGCGTCATCGAAAATTTCATGGAGCGCGGGCTGCTCCAGCGGGCCGATGACCAGGTGGCCGATCTCTGCCTCGCGGCCTTTCCGCAGGTGTCGGCCTGAATGGGCTGCGCGGCCCTAATAGTCGAACTCCCGTCCAAATCTGCGCCTTTGGATCGCTGGGTGTGGGCTGTGGTGGTCTTCATGCTTCACTGGTGTTAGCAACAGCCGGTCCAGAACTGCCACTGCCAACGAGGCCACGAGCGTTCCGGCGAGGGTCAGGCAGATGCGCTGGAAGACTGCCATTTCGGGATTGCCCGTGGTCAGTGCCGTTGCCACCAACACCGCGCCAACCGACAGGCCGAACTGATAGACCGAAGCCGACATGCGGCCATACATCATCAAGATGCCAAAGCCCCAGCCCATGAGAAACACCAACAGTAGCAGAACGGGGAAATGCGCCGAAAGGCCATAGACCGCAAGAACCGCCAATGCGGCTATGCCCCCCATGACGGTCGCCCAACTACGTTCAGCCGCTTCGGCAAAGGCTTCGTCACCGGTCGGGAAGATCAGCGGAAACACAGCCGCGATGGCCAGGATCATGTCCGAAACCGGGAGCACGGCGTAAAGCCAAAAGCAGAGGCCGGTCAACACAACCGACCGGATCAACGCGCCGCCGCCGTGATGGCCGGCTGCTGGCCGGGGCGCATCCTCGTGGCGGTCCTTGGTCCGGGCCGGAATCAGCAGGTAGAGAACAGGAATGGTTACAGCGGCCACAGCGCAGCCGGTGAAAAAGCCGTCCCGGAAGATGATCAGCATGGCCGGGTTTTTCATCCCAACAATCGACATCAGCGCAGCGGCGATCAAAACCAGCATACCAAAGGCGCTGCCGGTGCGGCGCGTGACATAGAAACCGACGAAGTAGAATAGAAACACCACCAGGAACATCAGCATCGGCACCGTCCGGGTGACTGCGACGATCCCGGCCATTAGCCAAACTACGACTGCAAACGCGACCGCCCCACCGATCGCGCGGGCTGGGTTAAATGCCTTGCGCAGACCAGCGATAAGCCCGATCGGCAGAGCCACGCAGATCGGTGCCAGTTGCGGCTGGAGCCAGGCCATGGCAACAAACCCCGCGACGGCGGCCAAACCCAATCGAATGGCGAAATGCGGATCATCCGCGAGTTTGGGGCGAGGCGCGACATACATCAGCGGGTCCTTAATAGAGCGCCGTCGTCCAACTACCAATGCGCTGGAAGAACGCTGCGGCTCGCGTTACCCAATGCTCACCACCATCCGGGTGGATCAACACATTGACCTTGCCGCCAATCCGCGCGGTGCGCGGCCAGGCGTCGATACCGCCCTCCAGCACAATACGCACCGGCATCTTGCGGGCAGGCTCGAACCATTGTGTGACGGGTGCGTTCACTGGCAGGCCGCCAACCTCCGAACGGCCAGGGTTGATCCCCCATCCGAGGCTTTCAACATGGCCTTCCATCACCTGACCTGGAATCGCGTCGAACACGACGGTCACCCGATCACCGGCGCGAACGTTCACAAGCTGATTTTCGCGCAGATCGGCCGTAATCCAGACCGCTTCGCCATCAATGAAGGTCATGGTTGGCGACCCCGCCCCGACGAATTGGCCCAACCCGAGATGCACATTGGTCACGACCCCCGGACCAGGGGCCAGCACGACCGTGCTCAGCAGATCATATTCGGCGGTTTCCAGGGCAAGCTCGGCGGCCCGTAGCTGTGGATTCTCAGCCCCCGTTTCGCCAAGCTGCCGACGGGCGCTTTCGGCATTCGCCTCGGCCGCCCTTAGCGCCGCTTCGGCCGAGTCCAGATCTGCCTGCGCCTGATCCCGCGCTGCCTCGGACGCGATGCCGCGCTCAAAAAGTGACCGGGTGCGCGCCTCTGCGTCCCGGGCAGCTTCCGCAAAGGCCCTGGCCTGGGCAACCTGCGCCTGCGCAGCTTCGATTTGCGCACCGGACGCGTCGATCCCCTGTACTGCTTGCGCAAGAGAGGCGCGGGCGCGCTCGACTGCCAGCTCATACGGCCTTGGGTCTATGCGAAAAAGTGGGTCCCCTGTCGCGACGATTGCGTTGTCATGTGTTTCAACGGAAATCACCCGGCCCGATACGCGGGGCGCGATCTGCACGACGCTTGCCGAAACGATTCCCCGGGACGTGCCCGGTGCGTAATGATCCTTCGCGACGGTCCACGAAACGATGCCCGCAATCAGCAGCAGTACGATGACCAGAACCCGCAGGATCGGCCGCTTGTCGATCCCCTCACCGGTCTCGGAGGCATCCGCTTGCCCACCCGCTGTTCTTTCCAATGCAGGCTCGCTGGTCTCTTCTTCAACCATAATCAATGAGGCCTTTCACCGGAGAGACAAACACGAGCCGCACGCGCATCGCCAACTACAAACGACGGCGATCAATCTGGCACGACTTTCCGGCTGATAAGCAATGTGTGGACGGCTTGTCAATACTAAATGGACATTCATGTCCACATACATCAGGGTGGAATCGACTTGGGAGAGAAGAACCATGCAGCAACGCGTCGACGCCCGAAGAAACCGCGATGCCCTTCTGGCCGCCGCCGAGCAGGTATTCGCCGAACAAGGAGTGTCGGCGCCTTTGGAGCTCGTACATGCGCGCGCGGGTTTGGGTCGCGCAACGCTCTACAGGAACTTCCCCGACCGCCAGTCGCTTCTCCTGGCACTGGTAGACCGGTCCATGGCCCGCATCGAACAGGAGGCCGGCGATTTCTGGAGCTTTCTGACAACGGCATCGGCATTCGTCGCCGAGAGCGAGGTCATTCAAGCGATCTGGGATCAGGCCGAGAAGGACAGCGAAGCCCGAGACGTCCGGCGGCACCGGCTGGCGAAGATCGCCGGTGTGCACCTGCAGAATGCAAAGGACGCCGGAACAATCCGCGAAGACATTGAGGTCGCGGATATCCTGTTGATCCTGCGAATGATCGGCGGCGCAGCCCGCACCCTGCAGCCGGCACTGCGCAAAGCTACCGCCGAACGCGCGCTTGAACTCCTGTCACTTGGCAATCAAATGTAAGAATGCGGGCGTTTCGACGCGGGTTGCCAGTTGAAAATGAGACTGCAAGGTTCGAGTGCCGTGTGAAGTCAATAGGTTAGGTCGTCTCCGGGAGAGTTGGTAATCTCAAGTTAAATTGTCTGCCGTCAGTACCAATGTGACAGTCTAGGGTGATTTGATAAAAGAGGGTTTCTGGCACATCGTAACCACCAAGGAGTGGAGATGAGACAGAAACCCGGAACCAAGCAGAACCCATCCACCGAATTTACGAGATGTTCGCCGATGGTGAATCACTCAAAGCCATGGCGAAACGGCTTGACCTGCCCCCCCCCGAGGCTCCCTCATTCATACCGAGAGTTTACGGGTGTGGTTTTCTTGTTTCGCGCGCTTCCACAGTGCTTCCACGCCTCCAATGCCTCAAACGCGCGCAGCGCCCCTTTGGGCGCCATGTCGTTG
>ENA-OWNT01002710-OWNT01002710.1-seawater-metagenome-genome-assembly--contig:-NODE-2710-length-17922-cov-4.166769_pt1 | contig 17922 bp, 12 predicted proteins | sample MGYA00238136_ERZ651165 | MGnify/ENA primary metagenome ERZ651165 (study PRJEB26861, sample SAMN08777766) | seawater metagenome | isolation source: coastal seawater | place: USA: Florida | collected...
GTGAGTGAGTGAGTGAGTGAGTGAGTGAGTGAGTGAGTGAGTGAGTGAGTGAGTGAGTGAGTGAGTGAGTGAGTGGGTGCCAAACTCGCAGCGTGCGTGCGTGCGTGCTGAGTCACTCACTCACTCAGTGACTGACTGACTGACTGCCGGCCAGTCTGACTCAGAGTGAGGGCACGAGGGCAGGGCGAACTGGACCGCGCACAGCCGCGTCACGCAAAACACGCACTGACTGACGACTGACTACCACTGCGCAACGGCTGCAGCTGCCGCAGCGACACCAACAACCGACGGCGGAATCGTTCGTTCGTTCGTTCGTTCGTCGATTGGTTTGCAGTTTGCAATTCGCAGTTGGTAGGGTTGCGGTGACAAAGTAGGTGAGTACCCGGGTGTGGCCATAAAGAGAATGACGAAGTATCTGCGTGGCTTGTTTGTTTGTGTGGGTGGGTGTGAATGTAGTGATTGATACTTAGCTGTTTGCTCTGTCACACAAGCGTAGAAGTTGGTGTTGAAGCTGCGATGCGTTGACAAGTGAAGGTTCTCTGTTGGGAAAAGGACGGAATGAGTCGCGGAAAGGGCACAGACCCTGTCGTGGTGACCGGCTGCTGTGTCGTTTGATGGTGTTGCTCACTTGCAGTTATGGTTCGAACAGTTGTGGTCGCCCGGCCTTTGCTTGTTGCATTGGCTGGGATAAAAAAATCTGTGACGCCTGAAACGCTCGGGTTTTTGTTTGGAGGGCACAATGTCAACTGACCTCACACCACCCCTTTGCACGCGAAGTTTCGAGTCCAATGAATAGATAAAGCACAGGTGAACCCTCATGCAGGTTCTTGCAGGTGGGTGTCACGCTGCGTCATCGCAACCTGGTTGGTCCGGGACTGATCGGATGATTGTTCCCGGTGGGTGAGGTATTGTACCTCGCCAGCGCAACGATGGGCTTCTCTCGGACGGAGAGTCGGCGAAAAATGAAGAAGGCTGCATCAGTCGCGGCCATCGCCGGGAACATTCCTCGTAATAATCAGGCTCCGCGACGTTTCAATACTTCGTCGGCGGCCAGAAGTTCCAATGATGAGGATAATGAAAGATCAATTCAGGATCGTACGTTGGCAGCGACCGCCAAGCTACAGAAGCTGATGCTATTGATTCCGGACTCGGCTGCACGCCACGACGACCCACCCGACCCACCCGACGATGACATTACGGTTATCGATCTACAAAAGTCACCCGATGCCGTAAGCTCTAACGCCGCAGCTTTGCGCATCCAAGCTCGCCGAGTCCAACAACGAGCTGCTGCGGTTCGAGCGGCAGCGAAGGTATTCTCAGACCAAAATCGACTTCAGCAGTCAAGCAAGTCATTTGGAAGCGGGTCGAACTGGTTGAGTCAGGATGAAAGCGACGTAGACTTCTCCAAGGTTGCGGTCACTTCGCCTGTGTCGTACTTCGAGAAGGCAGAGGCGAAAGCTGTGGAGATGAAGGAGGCCAAAAAAGCTTCACGGAGGCGGACCGACACGGCCAAACAGAAAGAAAAGCGCGCGCTTGAACTAGGCAGTGGCCACGGCAAACACGCCGAGGACCATGACGCAGAGAAAGTGCGGAAGCTGACGACATTATCGATGGACCAGCAAAAGTATCTCGCAAAGGCGTTTTTTGATAACGAGACATTCATGGAAAGCGACGATGCCCATGACGCCCGTCGTTACTGGGGTCTCAACGGGTCCATTACACTCGCCGAAGCGCCAGCGCTTGCGGCGGCTTGTCTGGAAGAACTTGAACCAGATGTCCAACTTGAAGAGTCGGAACTTGTGTCGTTTTTTGCTGACTTGCCGGTGGATCCGTTAGTATTTGATCCGCAAGAGCAACGAAAAAGTGCGGATCACAAACTTTTTTCATTGCAAGTGTTCATCGAGCGCATGGACGTATGCATGGAGGTGCGGCATTCCAGATACCCCTCTTCGTCGTGCAAAACGTACCTGCAACAAACAAGTTGTAAAGTCATAGTGAAGATCGTGCATCTCATGTTGATTTGCCTGACGATGGTTTCTGAGATCTTCTTAGATTCGACATTGTTGGCAATGTTGCAAGATCCTCTCAACACATCGCAAGCAACAGATATTGATTACTTACGGTCAAGGTTGCCAATTTTCGGTTTTGCCACCGACCTTCCCCTGCCCATGAACGGACAGTTTGCAGGACATGTCGTACGTGAAGCCAACGGACAGTTTTTCACATACTCAAATTTCTCCTGTCTTGAGTCTGTCGTCTGCACCGACTGGAACGCGTCTGCGCCAAGTTCCAACGGCCCTTGCACACCCCTTTCCGTTGGGTCTAGCGTACTCAGGCAACGGGAAACCCAATGCCTCGCTGGGGCTGGCAGCGGCATGGACGCCTTCCATGAGCATGGAGTTCAATTTCGTCTTGACAGCACGGGCGCAGTGTTGCCGGCGACTGCTCCGATGGATTCCGTTGCACATTCACTCACCATCCCATGGTACCCAGGATACTACTGGCTCCCCATATCAAATCAAAGCACAGAGACTGGGTTTCCTTGGAACATTTCATCCATTGAATATCCAGACCATTGTGATGACCCAAAGTTGGTTTCCGGCCATGACGGTGATCTTCGGATTATGAGAGAACAGGCAGGTAGTGCCATTGATAATGTGGAGTTGACATCAATGTGGGACTTTTTGGACTTCAGCGAGCGCTTTGACGAACGGTATTATGAATTCGGTGGTTTCTTCTGCCGCGCATTGCAATCTGAAACTGACTGCAATGAGTACAATATTTACGACAATCCCATCGAAACCGACCTCAGCAAACTGCCACGAAATGTAACAGCCGATATTTTAGATACGCAGTATCGTTGCGGATGGGACCTTATTTCCGAAACCTGTGATGTGATATCACTGCGTGAGAGCGAGTATACCTACTTCGCTTATCAATACTGCGGGTTCTTCGCGCGCGACTCCTGTGTGTTGGACTCTCACATTGTTCGATGCACAGTCAATCCGCAAGTAAACCCCCTTCCAGAGGAGGGCGGGGGCTTCTGGAACACCTCAACAGCAGCTCCGACTGACAGAGAGCCTGGGTCACATTTTGAATGTCTTCCGGATCTTGCGAGCGGCGTCGGTGTCGCAGACACAATTTCTACAGTTGCTGCCATCGGCGGACCAGCAACAGCCGAAATCTTTGTTGCTTATTGCGCCATCCAGGACGGCACTGACCTCAACACTTCCGTGACCACAGACTCCGCTGCCGCAAGTGTGCTTGTAGATACCAGCATATTGGACGCAGCAATTGTTGATTGTGACGGATTTGCGGCCTATCTGGAAGGACTAGAGAGTGTACACGACGCTGTTTTGACAAGTGGTCGCCTTCTGTGGTACGCAAGATTACTGAACAGAAACGGGTCGTTTGCGTTGACACTTGAAACTGCCGGAGGTGATGATTCACCTCCTAGCATCGTGATTCACAGCGCCAGTTTAGATGCTGAGGTTCGGCAACGTGATAAGCAAACAATTCCGCTTCAGACGTGCCTCCTTCCCAGCGCTGTAATCGAGTCAGAGACGTTCGGACTCTTTGGGACGTGGGCGGTGTCATGTGTCGTGGCGCTGCTGACTTTTGTCACAATTGTGTGGTTTCTGTCAACTGCCTTGTTTGGTTGTGCGCACACCGACAATCCAAATGCGGTTCGTGCGTTTCAGTTGTATGGCCACAATACCGAGAGGGAAGTCGCTCTTCAAAGGGCACGTGCCGCACAAGCGAAAGCCAAGCGCCAAGCACTGAAAGCTGGCCGAAAAAGTAAGCGGAGCAGTGGCATACTTCCCGCGCTTGCATTGTCGCTGAAGCGCCGGGCCTTGGTCGCACAAGGCTGTTTCATGTTGTCAATCGAAGCGCTCAAAAAAAGAACTTTCGCTCGAACAATATTTGGTCGAATGTCACCCGCGAAGGCCCAGCGCCTACGATTAGCTCGCAATTTAGAAGACTCTCGCGCAGCACGGCGCTGCCTGCGTATTATGATGGGTCTGCACACATTGTGCTCCGTTGGCCGACTGATTGCCTACGCCTCCATTATCGGCGTCCTGCGATGCTTTTTGGCTCCGATGGCTCAGCCGACGAATGGGTCAGCGTACGTTTCCACTGTCACTGCTTTTGCGTGGGACGAGTGGGACGTCGTGCTGGATCCAATGTGGTTCGTGTGGCCTTCCAAGATTTTGACAGATCTGGAAGCATCGTACACGTTTGGAAATATCTCTGAAAGTGCGGGACAAACTCCAGGAATTGTACAATACCTGTGGGGCGCTTTTGCCTTTGTTGTAGCAAACCAATTAAGGTGCCACTGGGGCGACGCTGCCCTGATGGCATTGTTCAATACCGATGTCAAATGGATCTGGCTTCGTCCGATTTTCGCCATAATTTCGGTGGTGATTCCGGTGGGGCTTTGGATGTATCCCGTTATCTCCATCTTAGCTCTCACCCAACTACGCTACATTGGCAATGCCGCGAACTCTGCCGCACTGTCATGGTGGGATGCACCGTATATCGTTCACGTTTTCGCCCTCGTATCGATTGTCGCAGCAGCATGGCTGTTAGTACCTCTTCGTAATGGGCTCAATGAATTATGCCGGCGGTCCACACATCCCGTTGCAAAGCCTCGTGGGGTGAACAAAATTCGCCCAGTTTCAAAAAGCGACGAAACTGCATCTAAAAAGTCAGTTGATGGCCTTGAAACAGATGTCACGGAGCGTGCAGATTTATCAGCCAAAGCAGCCGTGTCCAGTCTCGAGGGCAAGCAGAGCACCGATGCCAATCATATATCGCAGCAGGGCGACGGGGAAACTCCTGTTGCTGACCTGAACGATTCCACCAAGAGTGAGAAAGTACCAAAGACAAACGTTATTTTGGAAAGACTAGCTGATGCGGTCAGGGTAGCACCAACTGTTGAACCGTCTCGAAAGCCAGTATGCTGGCGTCTGCGATCAAGATTGTTTGGGAGTTGTGGTGGTTCCAACTCTGTGTTCATGGACGAGCTGTTTGTGGCCGAAGCTGTTGTTCGAAAGCTGGCTACTCCCGCAACTCAAGAGCACGATGAACAGAACCAGGAAACAGTAGTTCATATGGACGGAGAAGAACCAAAAGAACCAGAAGAGGAATCCACATTTGATGGCGACGTCCCCTTTGTTGGCAAGCGTTTCCGTGTGGAATTAGTCCCCGCGGGTGTTTTGTTTTGCGGTGGCGCGCCAATTTTAGTGGTCATTGCCTCTGTTGCTGCTGTGGCAAGCACGGCGTTTTACTTCTTTGGTTTTGACTACCACATCGACTACGGCGAGATCCTTGATTACGAATTCCGGAGTTCCTATGGCACGGTTTCCGGCTCAGTAACAGTCGCTCTGATGTCAAGTGACACATTCTTCTGCTTTTACGACGGCCTCTTGATCTACGACATTCACTTGGTAGTGTCTGTACTGGTGATCTTCGTTGCTTTGGTATCGCAGCTGTTCTGCTGTTGTTTAAAGTAGCACGCCTACCAATCTATACATAGAATCACACACACACAAAACTGCGAAACTGCGTTATGTAAAGAATTATCATTTATCGTCAGCATTGCAACAATGATACATCATTGCGGTGGCCATTCAATTCCAGCAGCCATGTCTTCGAGTTCAGAGAGCACACGGCGCTGAGGCAGCCATTGTTCATCCAAAAATTGTGTCTTGTGGCCGTCTTCGGTAATCGCATTCGACGACGTCGCCATGCGGACTATGTCTTCGAGCAAAGCATTGTTGCCGAGAATGTTGACGTGGTCAGCTGTGGTGGCACCGCCTTGTGCCAACCACGTAATGTCTCTAATATTTATGTTCCTGTTAGGATCGTGATTGTACTCACGCACCACAAATTGATCTTTTTGCATGGCGGGGTTGTGAGCACGTGACTCCGGCCAGCCCTTTTCACACATGAAACCTAGCGACAGAAGGGGGACAGTCCCGTCTCCATTACCATATTGGACACCTAGTTTGAACGATTCATCACTTCGTCCTTCGTCAATCAAAACTGGCTGGATCGTGTCGGGCGTCGTGCTGTTGGTCCACGATCTCGCGAAGGTAAGAGGTTGTGATTCCTTCACGCGGTACGCATACGCTCGCTCGGTATCGATGCCAACTCCGTAGAGACAAACAATAGACATATTTGGAGCGTATGGCAGTTGTGTTTGAAGTGGATTTGCCCACGTTCGCCGGTCAGTGAATCCGGCTGGCTTTGGACGAGGGTCGATGCCAAAAGAGTAGTGCTGTTCGACTAAGTGCGCGTATTTTGGAGCAATAGACTTCAACAACGTTGCAAACGCAGCTTCCATTGTGAAATTTGTTTCGTTGAGCAGCATTATCGGCGCAGCTGCTCCAAGTCCAAGTTGCTCCAACTCGCGCAACTCTGCTCCGCTAATTTCACCATCCACATTGGCATCCAATGCGGCGAATAATGCAGACCAGCCGTGAAACTCGTCGATTGTTATCTTGCCATCGACGTTCACGTCCAGTCCAGAAGATGCGATCATTGCGATTATGGATCTGTAGTCGACTGACTCATCTACCTCGACACCACTTTCAGTTTTCGACGAATCGTGTTCTGAAGTTGCGTTTGCACGTCGCTGTACGACATGCAGCGCCTGGCACTGAGACTCGTTTCTCTGGATCACGAAAAAGTAGTCTTCGGTCAATGTTGAAGTTTGTGCGTTATCATGCTGACTGGTTGCGTCCCTTGTACCATCAGCTGCACACTTTCCATTGTCTGCCTCATCGCAAGTCACTTCAGCTCGCACGTCGTGCCCGACCACCACATGTTTGCGACGGAATCCTTGATCAGCCTGCCAAAACTTGGAGCCACCCATTGGGAACAGGCTTGGAATTGATCCTGCAGACCGAAAAATATCTATTGTTGCTTCCGCGGGAAGGTAACTATCTTTGATGAATTTAGAAACGGAATCCAGTCCGACGGTATCCGATGCTTCACCCGAAACTGCAGCCACAAGAGCTTTTGGTGCACCCAACAATGATCCAGCCAGTGAGACAAACGTGGCAATGTGATCCGCGACCCAATCACGGCCACCGTACTGACTTTGACTGACCCATTGCATGAAATGCATCCACACTGTCGCACCCATAGAGTGGCCGACCACAACCACTTTTTGATCGTCATTTGCGTCCTTCAACAGTTCAATGGTTCTACGCAGCTTGGTGAAGTATCGATCGCGCTTTTCCAGTTGAAAAAACGGCAAACGCCAGTCGTACGCCGCCAAATGCATCGAATCCTCATCGTATCCAACGTCGGCCAAGTTTTGGATCAACTTGCCCCAGAGAGCATATCCGGTGATGAAATAGTCAGCAGCGCCAAGACCTGAAGCTGCTCTGAGTTTGATGCCATCGGGGTCGGACCATGTGGAGCCGTTTAGTTTGATGTGCTCGATCCAACACTTCGGGTCGAATGCCAGTTTTTGCATCATCGACGCGGTTCCCCACAGTCGTTGGCGAAACATGTTCTTGGCGCATGGTTTCGCTTTCCACACTTCAAGTCCAGACGAAATGACTCCGGGAATGAATACAACTGGAAATCGCTTTTTTCGACCTTCGGCCGCAAGTAGTTCGCCGGGTCGAGGCATAGTTCGAACTCCAAATGTTTCATTGAGGCCCACGACCAAGCCGTCACTCACTCGATCAAGGACTTTTTGCGCAACGATGTAATCCTGGTCCCAGACAGTGACCGATCCCCACGTCAAGAAAAAGAATGAAAACACGAAGACGACCATCCAACAGCAGAGGCACCAACAACGTTGGCAACATGTTTTCGGGACGGGCTTTGGCTTGTCTTGATCGCGAAGCCGCTTGACTTCTTTTTTGCGTGTGCGTGGCGTCATAAATTCTTGAAGTTCGAGTTGCAGTGCTCGCAAGTTGTCCTCAAGCTGTTTCTTTTCGCTGTCCTTGGCTTTGATCTGTGCTCTAATCTTCCTGATATCCTGCTTTACGTGCTCGCCGAGACGCAAAGGTCCGGGCTTTCTCGGCTTCGTGGTTTCCTTGCCTGCGTCATTGACGCGTTCTCCGCGGTTTGCTGGTTTCGCGGTCTGCTTTTGCTTTGTTGAGCGCGTTGCATCTCGTTCGGTTTTGGTCTCCTTCATGATGGCTTACGGTAGAGTCCGCAACGTACTCAAACAGATTGACAACAGCTGCGCCGACACATTCAGATAACGCGAAAGAAGCAAAGCTGCGAGCTTTTGCTGTTGCTGTTGCTGTCTCTCAACGGATTTTGGAAGGATAACTACATGACTTTTGAACACATCTCAAGCAATAAACACCATTGCCGTTTGTTATCCATCGTTGCTTTCGTTCGTGGCCTCGTCGGACTGCTGACTGTCCTATTGTCGAACTATGGAGAGACCATCGTGCAGCCAACACATCAAGCCATCAAGCCATCAAGCCGTCAAGCCATCAAGCCATTCTACCTCAAACCTCCAAGGGCAGTGACGACTGTCGCAAAATCAGCCACCCACCCACCACCCACCACCCATCACCCCCATCAACCACTTAATATAAATAACGACGACAACAACTACTGCCACGAGCAGGCCAGGCACTGAGCACGGAATTTGCGAGAACAACTTCCAAGTTGACTCCGACGTTGTTGTGTCGTTCGTTCGTCGTTCGGTCGTTTGGTCGTTCGTCGTTCGTTGTTCGTTGTTCGTTGTCCGCTGACCTCCCTTCAACCAACTCACCCAACACACCACTCGACTTGGCCAAACAGCCACACTGCCACACTGCCGCCTGCCACACCACAACTTTGAGGGACGGACGGAGGGACGGAGGGACGAACTGGTGTGGGGGATGGACTCGTTGATAGATGGACAACACGTTGGTAGATGGATGGCGACGCAAGTGGATACGTGGATGCGTTGGTGATGGGATGGCAGTGTAGGGAGACCGGAGGTGATGGATGGATTCGCTGATCAATGTTACACGCTAAGAGGAGAGCTGGACGGTTTGACCGCGGCCACGTAGAAATTGGAGACTGCTTTTGAAAGGGCGGAGATAAAATTGACCATTTTTGTGATGTATGGGTGTTTGTTGCTGCAACGACTTCCACAATCGATTGCACCCATGGCACTATCCCGGCCATGAAGAGTGACTGCGTTGACTCACGTGTGTTCACGTCAACAATGTGGACCTGCACATGAAAATGAACTGGCGTGACGCACTTATGTGTGCTCGGTAACGTGATAACGAGGAACAATGGACGACTTATTATCCGCTTTTAGTCTGTCACAGTCTCAAAGTCAGCCAAGCTCACAGGATACCGATGGGGGTAACCACGTTGATGCTGGACGCGACAGCAGCTCCGGTTATGGATTGGATATTTTCGGTGAATCAGAACCGACGCCTGAAAATGCCGGGCCTTCCACACTGCAAACTCCGCAGCCTCAGGAGCAAGGGTCAGCTGCAGGGCACACTTCCACCCGTCCGAGCTCGAAGAGAAAGAGTGGTGCGCACCAAGGCTCGCATCGAAAGTCAACACGGCGCTCGTTGCACGCTGTGTTGTGCAAGCTGTGTGGGCAAAAATTGAAAGGACACAACTGTCCATTCAAACGCCCGCAACCTCCGTCGAAACCCAAAGCCGCCGCACAGCGGCTGCCCCACACAGATAGAGATCGCTATGCTGCACTTGCCCAGTTATTGCTGGCCGAGATGCAACTACACGATTGGGAAGCGGCAAGCGCGTGCCTGGCTATGTTGTTGCGGCACTACAATTCATTACGCCGTATGCCTCACACTGTATTGTGTGGGAGCTGCTTGTTCCTTTGCACGACGTGTCAGATCGTAGTTTTGCACTGCAGGACACAACTTCCAACCCTCTGCCCGGAGTGTTTGGCGCGGAGCGTCATGAACGCAGATTTATTTCTTTTAGCCTCGTCAGGCCGCGGCCCAACGCTTGAGGAGCTTCTCCAGCTGCCGGTACATGTACTGCAGCAAGTTCGAGAACGGTTAGTCTTCCGCTGTGGAAGAAATGTATCGCGGAGGCGGAAAGGTCGAATGAGGAAGAAAGCACTGGCGGAGGAAATCTTGCAGATATGGAGACGACTCCAGCATTCCAACAGTTTGGAGCCTGGAAAGTCAACCAGTGTACCGAATTTTGCGGATGTTGACTCGCAAGAAAGCGTAGTGGCGCATTCCGATGCCCTCACGACCAGCAATACTTTGCCGGAGGATGCAGATGCAGATGACGACATCGCTCAAGCAGATAGCACAGATCAAATCAATGATCCATTGCCAGGGAGTGTGCAATCCAACCAAGGAGAGTCGCCAGCAGTACCTTTCCGGTTCGGAGGTTACTCGGCACCAGATCTTATGGCGACATTTCGAAATCCACGGCACAGCCTTGCTTGGCGCCGTTACCACGACATCTTGCAGCGGGTGGGCGAGCCCACGATGGGTGCCCCAGACACGGCCCTTGACAACGCGTTGGACGACGCTGTTCGAGCGAATGCTGATGCGACACAGCAATCCAGCTTGGCATTGGCATGTGTTGCCCACGGGACCTGCGGAGAAGTGAACTGCGCATTTCTTTGGCAGGCGCTCATCGAAGTCATGTTTCGTAGAGATGCCATTCATCACGGACACATTAGTCAGCAGCGTACCCGGTTCCTGAGAAAGTTACGAAGTTTTGACAAGCCTCACGCTGTAGCCGCCGTCACGGAACTTGCGCTGCAGCACATCGATGCTTGCGAATTTGAGGCATGTCATCAGTTGCTGAATGATGCAGTAGGGGGAGGCTGGCTATCAGGAGATCCTGCCCTCGAAGCTTTGTGTGGTTGCGTGACGTTCTGGATGTGGAAATCACAACGCCCAGCGAACATTCAAGTTGATATGGATTTTTCCAACCATGTTGGAGAGCTCACACCACCGACGACGCCCACCAAAGGTGGTTCGCTGCTCAGGCGTAACACTTTAGGAGCTTCTCCCGCTACCCGCAGTGGGATATCACCGTCACCTCATAAAAGGCGTCGATCTAATTATGGGGGCGGGTCTTCAGCTGCACGCATAAAGCCAATCTTGGATGCCATCAAGAGGTGTTTGCCAGCGACAAAGTTTTCTTGTGCAGAAGTCTCCAAATCCGCTTCAGATTGTATTGAGCAAGACAAGCGCGTATCTTTTCCAACACTAGCGGACCTGCCAGCTTCTTGTATCGCAGAAATGTACATCCTGACAGCTCAGTTTGAAACATGCTTCAACTTTTTGCGGTTGCAGAGAAAGCGGTTTGCAAACTGTCCTTCTGCACAAGGTATATTGCGTTCTTCGTGTCAGTTGAGCTGCCCTCGTTTTGTCGTTGTAGCTCATCATTCCACGCGTCTATGTCGACCAGGCCGACTCATACAGTTTGCGCAAGCCTTTTTGCTGCCAACCTTTGGCAAAGGAGTTTCTGTTTCCCGAAGATCCAGCCACGATTTCAGTGACTCATCGGAGAAAAGCGACTCTGATCAGGAGCCGGCTCAAGAAGATCACGGCCATTCGCGAGAAGAGGCTGATGAAACTGATGCTTCACTGTGGGTATTGCAGTGCTGCATTCAGCAGCTGCAATTGGATCCACTCGACCGCAACGTATTTGCCACACTTTTTGACACGTTGCTTCCGCCGCCAAATTCCGATATCGCACAAACAGCTCAGGTATGGATGTTGTTGTCAGTGACGAGTCGTACCGACAACTGAACTTTTATCGCCTTGAACAGAATTTTGGGGAGCTGTCTCGCGACATAGTCGAAATATTGTCTCTGCGGATAGAGCTGGTCGAATCTCGATGTGAGAGAGTCAATGAAAACTTTGTGTTGCAGTGTTGGCGACTCCTCAGCCACTGGCTGCATGTGCTGGATACGTTCATCAAGCATTTTTCTGAGGCGGGCAACGAAATACATGATCCCATGAAGTGCCGCACATGGTGGTTTCGGTCAGAAATTTTTCTCTATTCTCGAAACCTGGTAGGTCTGAGCTATTTTGCTTGCGGTCATTTGGTGCCATAGTTTCAAAGGCAACCTTGGTTTTGTGTCGCAGGAGACATTGCGCAAACGATTGCAGTTGCAGCGGTAAGAACCCATATTGCGGGATTGCACCTCATGCCATCATTGTTTGGTGACACGTTTGATAATGTATTACGAATCAGGTCTTCAGTGACGCAAAATGAGCTGGCTGATGTCAAACTTACAGTAGCCGCACATATCTTGGCCACGGCGACTTCAGACAACTTTGGATAACAGCAGAATGCCACAACAGCTGCATGCGCGAATGTAATATAGGAACCACTTCACTGAAAAACAACTTTGGTTGCCGTTCCGTTGTACTGCACACTCCTGTTGTCGAAATTACAACGCAAAACCACAGCAAGACTGGTTACGAGCTTTCATGGGAGGACAGAGTCCACAGATGTCAGCAACGTACTCGTCCAGTTTGTCCATTGGCGTAGGATCGGCACCGATACCATGCCCGGGGCGAACCAACACAACATTGATCGTTCGGGTCTCCAGCATACCTGCCGCACAGCCAATCACAGTACTCACGATGGACATACTTGGCTTCAAGGGCATGTGCGCGCAGTACCTGGAAATTCACCCTTTCGCTTGCCGATGGTTAGGGTCTTGGAGGATTCCTCGTATCTTCAGACAGCATGGTAGCGTGAGCATGCTGATTGAGCTGTGCACGCCGATTCGAACAAAACTCACGAAAATTCAATCGTCGTCGCAGCTCCCGAACGATAGTCGAGGCTTGTGCCATCGTCTTCGAAAAGTGTGAATTTGGCGCTCTTTCCACCGTAAACGCGCACCTGCAAAGTGACGCGGAAAGAGACAAACGTACAAATTCGCAAGGTGTGAATTGAAGAACAGCACGAACATAAAAGGAACTGTCGTACCTCAAGCGGGTCAGCGGGTTTTTCATCAGTCCACTGAAGGAGCGGCCCAAGAGTGATAATGCTTCCTTCACGACCCTACAGCAAAAAGTTGGTCAGTCCGCAGGCGTGGGCGTCAAACATCACAAGGGCTCGCACATACGTAGAGGGGGATTTGGTGAAGTGGAGCTTCTGCCGTAAACTGCCCCTTGGAAACAGTTTCACCGGTCCAAAAGTCGATCATCGTCGCTGGGGCATACACCTTCAATACCGACCAAAGATGTTTCAGTTAACGTCTTCGAGCAATCACTTCTTCGAGCAACGCACCTCGCGTGATGTCTCGTTCGTCACCACGGGGCACACCATCAGCGCAGAACCCCACATGAATTGATCAGGAGTTTGGCGGGCTTTGAGGTCGGAGGGAAAATCGAACACGAGCGCGCGTTGCATCGTGAAACCTTCCACCTACATGATTACACACATGATTGTACGCTCTGTTATTGCGGCAAAGCTATCGTAACACAAAGGAATGTGTGAATCGAAGATACCTCAACTTGATAAAAGCCCGAGTAGATGTACGGAAGGAAACGGTACCGCAAGTTGTTTGTAGCATTCAACAATGTCTGCCAATGTGAATGGTAAATATGTCAAGTCATGCGACGAAACAGTAGGTTCACATGCGCACAACCACGGCTTCACGGCACCGACCTCAACAGATTTGCCGTAGTTCCAAATTTCTGTGTTGGAGCCTCCTCCATGCACTCGATAAATAGGCGTGAACGCTCCGAATTGGAACCATCGGACGAGCATTTGGTGCTGATAGGCAAGGGCGGAAGATGAACATAGAATGCAAGTATGACTTCAAAACGAAAAGTGTCGACGAACGTAATCATGTGACGTGTATTGATCATCCGGCCGAAAGAATCCACCAATGTCCTCAGACCTGAACAAATGATGCTCGCATGAACGCTTGCTGTACATCGCGCCGCGCATTGCAGTGCGAACAAACCAGTACGGCATTCCAGACAATTGGAAATTCAACGACGCGGAGACTTGGCGGCGGAGGGAATCCCATGCGCCTTTGATATCTCCCGACCAAAGAGCCGCACCGTTCCTATGGCCAGCAGTGCTCAGTTGAGTATTCATTCGTGACAGCAGTGTACCTGCAAGTGCCACTTACTTCTGTTGCCCTGCGAACGACGATCGCGTTAGTGAAAAGACGCGTGCCCCTTGCTCCTCGGGGAAGTCAGTTCGTAGTCCGTCTGCGATGGCTTTCGTTGTCATCAAAGAATATCTGCCCATCGTATCACGCGCACAACGTGAACAAGTGACAAAACGTAGCTCCCATTCCGTGAGTACGTACGAGTTGAACAGGGCGTTTCCTGTACCCAGGTAAGTGCTAGTGTTGATGTTGGGGAAATTTTCCGGCTCCGTGGCGTCGAGCCACAGGCACGAAACTCCGATGTCAAACATTGCCTCCTTTGAATATTGGTAAAATTGTTCCCGTGCCATCGGGTTCCAGGCGTCGTAATACACAGAACTGTCGCATGTGATCAAACATGAACACACATTTAGAACTTCCCGACGATTCCAAAACTGCTACTGCTACATCTTTGGCCACACGGACCTTCCCAACATTTGGCCATTTGCCTCCATCGTTTGATAGAACGTTGTGGTGTTGTCAAACTTACTCCAAACGGAGACCATCAATTGCATGTTCAGTGAGTTCAGTTCCTCAACCATGCCGGCCGGGTTTTGATAAAATGCTGGATCCCACTGAGGGCCTGAGGAGACAGCACATTTCAAGAAAGTTTCAACAACAACACGCATGAATCACGAGGACTTTGGACGTAAGACTGACCCCAACCAAGGTTGCCCCAATAGTGCCAATCCTGAACGATGTTGTCCACGGGAATGAACCGGTTTCGGTATCCATGGGCGGCTTCCAGCTATTTCATGCAACACAAAACTCAGAAAACGTACACAAATGAATTGTGCTCAAACACAACATACGAGGTGGCCTTGAGTGTCGTAGTGTTCCTTGCATTGCCAGAAGCCATATCTGCGATACAAAACCAGTCAACGCACTACTACGTCCGTCACTGCAATGGTGCACACGTACACCCATCGCGGATAGATAGGGGCATCACCCGTGACAGAACGATAACCACGAATCGCCCCGTCAATTGAGCTGGCACTCTGTCATTGACAAGCGAGCACGAAAACTGTTGAGCAAATACGAAAGCCGAAAATGCGTCGAGCATCACTGTCGAAGGCGTACCTCAAACGTGAAGTAGTAGTCAATCAAGTCACCGAGATCTGATGAAAGGGTTGTCGCTCGCGCCTCAGGAGTCGTCATGTACACAGAGCTGGAGAGCTGAACAAAGCAAATAAATGAATTGTGATGGCACATCTACGGGTACATTCATGTTGCCCAAACGAAAAACATACCGGCCCATTGAAGTAAAAATATAGCGTGTACGTTTCATCAGCTTCCAACGAAATGCGGCCAGCCATAGAGTCAGGCAAGTTTGACAGTGAACCCCAGTCGATGATGCTTTTCTTGCCATTTGATTGGCGGATCTCCAACGTCATGTTTTTGTAAAAGCCACAGCCAAAGCCATCACAGCCGTCAACGAAAAAGCCGTAAGTTCCGGCGGATTTCGTCGTGAATTCAGCAATTCGCGTATCGGCGCGACGGTCAGCAGTTAAGCAAGTGTCACTCCTGCACAAAAATGATTTTGATGTTTAGCTGACCACAAATGCGCTCGACTTTTGTGCACATCACGTATGCGCACCCATCCAAAAGTTTCAGTTGCTTGTCTTCAAATGCCCAGTGTTGCAACTTTGTATCCTCGCATGGAACACGTTGCACATAGTATGATGTGGACGCATTTTCATGCGGCTGCTTCATGGCCTGGGATCGAGAGCAAAAATTAAGCGTTAGCCTGAGTCAACGAGGCAGTCCGAGGTTGTGGCGACATATCTCAAACATCACCTGAAGGCAAGAGTCTGGGTAGATCACGGATTTTAGGCTCTTGTCGTGGAGTTCCCATTGCTGGTTTTCATCGTGGGTTTCGTCTTTGCTCCACAAATGTAGCTAGTTTGACAGCACATCATGAACACAACTGAGGCTACGTCCAACCGCGCAGTACCAAACTTCTTGAGACATGCAACGCACCACATTGTTAGTTGGGTCGTAATCGAGAACTAGTTCTTGGGTCATATTTTCGTGTAGCGAATGAAAACGCAGATCTGATTCATTGTAGGCCTGTGATGATGTCAATTATTAGCAACCCCCATAAAAACAACCGAACATCACGGGACATACCCAAAATTGCCGCGTTGACGATGTGTCCTTCGGCAAGCAAGGTGCCCCGACTACGCGGGTGGCCTGGTCCAGGGATTGAACCTCTTCTGCCTCGACGTCCTGATATTCGTCAAGTCGGTGCATTGTTACTCAACTCACCAATGTTGTGCGGACAATGAAACAAAAAAAATCTTACCGGCCGGAACGTGATCTCAACCGCTTGAGCATCATTCAAATGCGACCAAGCATAGTTGTCCCAGAGGATACCATAGCCTTTGTTGGAGACAAAGAAGGGCACGATGGCTTCAGTGTTGAATTGGACTAGTTCAATGGGGACATTACTGTAGTCCAAAAATCCGTTTTGGAACTCTCCTCCACCGAACCTAGTATCGCAAAATAGCAAAATAGAAGAGTGATAACGCAACTGCACTTACTTCGTTACTGACGGCATGAAGACATAATACTCACAAGGATTCATCTTCGTCCACATTCCAAGCTTGTCGTACTTGGTAAGTTGCGTGGTCCATGTCGATGACCGGCTCAAAAGTTGAGCCTGTTTCTTGAAGTAGCGAATGGCCGTCAAGATCGAAGAATTGAACTTCTCCAGTCTTGTTCTTGACTGACACGATCAAATTTTGAGTTGTGAAATTGGTGTGCCCATCTGCAGTTGTAATGGTGGGCGTGACGGGCTCCCAGTCTTTTTCTGCAATAAGCGATACTCGGTCATCGACAGCAGTGAAGTTATCGTGTTGCGGGACGTGGGCAACACGAACAACCGTGTCGGAACAGATTTGTACGACTGTATTCTTCGCAAAAAAATACTTCTGCGGACGCACGGGTCCACCCAACGTTGGTGCGACCAGCAATGACGCTGACGCAATGCCAACCGCAATTGTTGACCTCACCATGATGGTGCAATCAATTTCCGGACACGACCTGCCCTACTTTTGAAAAGCAAAAGATCTCTTCAAGTTATTCGCGACCAATGTTTTGGACTACGCAACACGAAACGAGACAATTTTTTGAAAACTCGTTGTTTATGCACAAGAGTTGGACCCCACTCTAGAACAAACGTATTGTGTCAACTGGCGGATCACATTCTCACCAACGCGCCGTGCGTGTTTGCACAGGCATTACACTAAGACACATCGACGTGCCTTTGCGCACCCAGATGAACTACCCACCACAAGCACTGCTTTGTTTCCCTCCCGACCGCCACTGACAGAAACTGCGTAGGTCACCACTCGACTCGCTGCGATACAGTGACATTGTGTGGTTGCCCGTGCCTATCGGGCAGTGTCTCACGTTATGTTAGTCCGTGGATTCACCTCACTGCCGCGTAAACACCACAATGGTTGTGGGAGTAAGTCCGTGTCGTCACGATACAGTTGCGTCGACGAACCGAAGAAAGGAGAACGTAGACAAACGATTCCACGAGCGAAGAGCGGAGTTCGATTTTCATTTTCACTCATTGAAGGTCGCGAAGTTCGTTGAACGAAATTCAACGAACGAACGAACGATCAACGAACTTCGACGAACGGAAGGAACGAAGGAAGGAACGAAGGAACGAAGGAAGGAACGAAGGAACGAAGGAAGGTTCAGCAACCGCCGTCGCCAGCGTCAGTGAGTGAGTGAGTGAGTGAGTGATTGATTGCACTGGCTGACAGTGAAGGTATAGTAAAACCGACTTAGATGGTACTTTT
>ENA-OWNT01002711-OWNT01002711.1-seawater-metagenome-genome-assembly--contig:-NODE-2711-length-17909-cov-4.284264_pt1 | contig 17909 bp, 15 predicted proteins | sample MGYA00238136_ERZ651165 | MGnify/ENA primary metagenome ERZ651165 (study PRJEB26861, sample SAMN08777766) | seawater metagenome | isolation source: coastal seawater | place: USA: Florida | collected...
CGCGGCCAGAGCGGAGCATGACGCGAATTCATCGAAGCAAGAGGCCGGTCAGGAAAGCTTCACAGTCTGTTCGGACGGAACAGTGATGTTCGAAGACCCCGCAGCTGGGAAGGTTGTGTCTCACTTCTCAGAGTTCCACACTGACGAACCAAGTCTGATCACACTGTTCAAATCTACGATTTTGGGAAACCTCGACCGACTGATTGAACACGGTGACAACGGCGGACTACTTGTTTGTGGTGGGAATCCGCCTCACCACAACACCCACGTGCACAATGTGGTTTATGCGATGGCAATTTTCGCGCTCGACACCTTACTTAGTTCTACTGCAAAGTTGCAACAACTACGTCCTCCAACCCCTTCGGTAGTTGATGTCGAGCTTCAGCAGCTCGAAGGAACACAAAACTCAGCTTCGAGGTCGGACACACCCGTTACGTTTTCTGTTTCTTGGTATGCAGCCGTTCGAAGCGACTCCGATAGTACGCATTTTGACCAAGTAGATATTCTTGCTGCACGCAAATTTTCTTCAATTGCACCACCAGAACTTGGTTCCTCCGCATCAACAGAACGTCCTCGGTCGCTCATGCGGATCACGGTCGGCTCTGCAAGTGATCTGCAGCAACTCATTGAAAATGTGCAACAAGATCCACAAGTCACTGCGCTGTTGCAGTCGACTTTGGCACATCACTCGATTGTTCTCCAGCTGGCAAGGGAAGAGACGGTACTTGGGGAGTTTTCGTTCATGTGGTTGGGCGCAAATCTAACAAGTAGTTTAGTTGCCGACGGTAGTGGCGGTCAGCTACTGGGGACCCCTGTTGAGACGCCGTCACCGTTTCCTCATCTCAGGGCTTTGGTTCAACAGTCACAGCAATGCCCAAATTCGGCAGTTGTGTTGGCGTTGTCCGGACAGCGCGTTCATTCCGAGTCTGATACGGGCATGCTCCGATTTGGGAATCAGTATGTGAAGCATGCCGCTCGTCGCAAACTGCCATCAATCTCACCAAGCATCGTCTTGCGTCGGTTGCGTTTGTGTATGCAGATATCACTTCGGTTATTTGAACTCTTTGCACCCTGCGACGCGACCACGTCTCGATGTTGAAGGAAGCTCGGAAATTGAATTGCCTGCAAGTTTGAAGTGTATGCTCACAGATGTTTACAGTGGTGGATCGGCTGCAACACATTGGTTTTCGCAAGTGGTAAAACTGCTTCAACAATCCAAGGCTGCATTGGGACAACTCAAATCAGAATGTTCCGAACTTAGAGCTGTACGTGCCGGGAGCAGAAAGCTGTTCTTTTGCGCGCAATGCTTGACAACAATCGACTCTGTGCGCTGATACGTAGGATAATCTTGCACTGAGGCAAGAGCGCGATAGTGCTGTCGAGAGCATTGCACTATCTCGGTCTCTAATGCCTGATAGCAGCAGCTTGCTGGTCAGATTGTTGTCTTGCTCAAGGCGTGTTGTTATGCAACGCCCACATCAATGTGGTGGTGTGCTGTGCAGGCTTCACTTGGTCCTTCAGGGGAAATCTCACCATTGAGAAGGACTCAGACTGACCACAATCAGCACAGCGGTTCTGGTCCCACACCGTCCAAACTTGTGGTGACTGAACACAAAAATGAACACCTCGCAAACAATCAAGTAGAAAGCGAGGAGACAAACGTCATAGATCAACGATCAATGAGGAATATGATATCGCTCATGCGGTCCAAAATGAAGGCGTCTGCATCCGAGTTAGTCAAGGTTGGTGTCGTCTTCGCGGATATTTATGTCTGAGTGTACACTGACATTGTGAATTCGTTGCCGATGTCTACGCGGCAGTCGCAACAGTACTCGTTGGAGTTGGAGGCAGAAGTGACCGCGCTGAAGCGACAGTTGGCTTCCAAAAATCGGCGATCACCACCCCCAACAGACGTTGCCACAGTGAAGTCCATCCGTTCAGAATTGGTGGCACAGGTGCGCTGTGTACGAAGCAATGTGTGTGGTTTCGACGTTGTCATTTTGTGTTGTCGGTGCCATTGGCGTGAACTATAGTTACACCGAACTCGGGAGCTAGAAGCAAAAATCGTGCAGTTGGAAGCTCAATTGGTACGATTGACATTTAGAAAACATGATGCCACCCGGGTTTCACATTTTGTATCCCTTCGTCCTCAGGCCGACGAGAAGCTCTCCGTCAAATCGGAGCAGCGCCGATATCGTCGACGCGTCGGGCACCTCAAATCCCAACTGCATCTGAGCGATACAGTCCGTGCGTCAGCCCAACAAGCTTTGCTGGAGCACGCTCGCCAAGTTCCATACAGTGGCATCATTGTACAACCGAAAGATCTTGACCCGCAGGGGCTAATACCGTTCGTTGAGAAGACCGAAATGCTGACAGATCGTGCACGTGCCGCAGACGATGGTAGACTCGCTCAACCTGTGAATCAATCTGACATAGACACGTAAGTCGAGGTGACGCGCTGCGTCGTGAAAGCTATGCACGCTCAGTCCGGTTGTGTAACTTATTTGTGCTGCTCAACCAGAGCCGTGAACGAGACTCTTCATGCTATCGTGGGCGAGTGGACGTGACAGTAATTGCTATTGAGAGGGCAAGACTTCAGATTGCGCGACTTCTCCAGAATGCTGACTACTGAGTAGAGTAGTACTATTGTAGTTGTCAGTACCCACTAAGAGTTAGCTGTTTTGACAATTGCACGAAGCAACAACAATTGACTGTTTCCTTCGCATCATTCTCAGTCGCGGAACGGATGATTGGTCGGACAATTGAATGGCGCATGAAGATCACATCACTCTTAAGTAGCGCTCTCCGATTTTTTGGATCTGCATGAGAATCGAGTGTTGATCACGCGATACCTTCGCGATCAGCATGCACATGGCTTGTGGAACAGACCTGTTTGTCGAAAAGTCGGGACTCAATTTTCGCGTCAAGTTGCTGAAATGGATTCAACAGAATCTTCACTAAGTGACTGTGAACCTACGGAGTACATTAGTGACGTCAATGTGGAGGCTTACGGAAGTTGGCGCAACATGAAGTTGGGAATCAAATCACTGTACCTGAGCAAAAAAGTTTTTGACGGAGTCTTCATCGCGCGCTCGTTTAGCGTGAGCGAGCAATAATTGGTAGTGGCCCGCGGTCACAAATGCATAAACGTCTGATTGATCAATCGTATCAATCTGTTGTTGCAAAGATGCAAAGCTGCTTTCAACACCACATTCACACTACGGAGTCAAGAATCGCATGTTTCTCACCTGTCCCATGAAGAGATTGTGGTGAATTGGCTTTGCATTTTGGACCAAGTCAATGGACGAGAACAGGGCGGCCAGCCGCTTGCTTTGGCGCCACATGCGGTTTCGTTCGCATTGCTTTTGGTGCGCGAGGAGTTCATTCGCGTGCTATGGGGAATAGATAACACAATTAACCTTCACCCAACTTCTGGATGCATTCAGCTCAAGGAACACGGCACAAAACGTTACCTTCAAACTTTCATGGCACAACGGACAAATGAAGCCAGTCTTTCCATTCTTACTTGAGGCTGCGCGACGTGGAGATGCAGCAATCGTCGCCTTGATTGTAGTCGAATACATGAGCTTGCCACTTGGATGGGCAATGGCGAACAAACTTCCTTGCGGTGCGTCCATTGTGCCCCGCTGCCGTACACCACAGCACTCCCACCACCGCTTTCAAGTCACAATGTCTACTTTTTCGCTAGTCAGTGCTCTGGCATCATTCCATGTCGCAAGATTCCCCAGATTGATTCGCAAAATTCTTATTCTCTGTAGCAATTTTCAAGCACAAATAATTCCATTTCGCTGCTTCGTCTTCGAAGGCAAGTATCACACCTCCTCCCTGTCCAGGACACTCCGCATGAACCCATTTCTTTGGGTTGCCGCACCGCATTAGCGAACGGCGTCCTTACCGTTAAAGCGTTTGATGTAAGTCCACCAACTTTCGCACGTCCAAACGTCAACCACGCAACTTCCAACACTTCGATGTTTCAACCAAGGGGTAATAGCTCTGGACTATTACCCCTTGTTTCAACCCTTGACAACAGTGACAACAAACGACGAAACGAACGAACGAACGAACGAACGATCGAACGAATGATCGAACGAACGAACAAACAAACGAACGAACGAACGAACGACGATGAACGAACGAATCAACGAACAACGAACGAACGAATGAACGGTGAGTAGTGTGAGTGAGTGAGTGGGCAGCAGTGAGTGATCGTGGAGTGCGCCGGGCGGTGAAATCACTCATTGAGGGGTTGATGAGTTACAAACACAATGGCTGCAGAGCACACTGACTGCTTGCACCATCAGCATGCCTCCCATCCTCAACACTCTGCAACAACACTCCTCACCTACACCGCAACGCAGCTGGTGACCAGGGGCAAGACGTGGTCCGGTGTGAAGTCCGGTAGTTTGTGAATGCGCTGGGTGGGTATGTTGTTGCACGGTATGTTGCCATGGCTTTTTAATATCACGATTGACGACCGCAGGAGCGAGGAATGGTCTTTGGGCTGTCGCACGGTATCCAGGACAGGAGCAAGACGAACTCGTGTATTGCAAAGACTTTGATTATGAACACAACAACCGGGTTCCTCAAGTGCAGTCAACGCGGAGAATCACATGAGTGATGTCACAAGCACGAGAAACAAACAGCGGGCACAAGAGAGGGATGATACTGCGATCTGTAAATAAATGATAGATTCGATTAAGGTTTCTCGCTCCCTCATTCGTCGGTGTAGGAAATGTAACCATATCGCTTGGCATTTGAGGCAGAATCTGGTTCAGACGCACTGTTGCCACCGAAGGATCTGTTGAACATAAACCACAGGTAAAGCCATGAAAATGGGCGCCGATCACAAGCTGCACAATGACTCACCGATCTTGTGTGCCAGTGCCATCGTAAGAGTACTCTTCAACATTTCCGTTGCCTTTCCGTTGGTGCTTGCTGCCAGGTCTATAGTGGTTGTTCTTGACATCGCTAACCTTCAACGTGGCAAGGTCCTCGCCGTTGGCAATGCCTTCTCGGTACCGTTTCAGTGTACCCATCAGCCATGCATTTGGCTTTTTGACTTTTTCATCCACGGTTGCGACGAAATCTTCGACAATCTGCTGAGCTATGATGCGTGGGAAAGTGGTCAGACTATGAATAACCTTGTCGTCAAGAGTGCATGCCTTTGCCGTAGGATTGTCTGATTCGTCAATGACTTTCGCTACAATGGCTTTGGTTTCTGCTAGCACCTTTTCTCCTTGCACATCACGCCTGCACAGAAAGTTCAAAGTAATTATTCAGGGGGCACAGGCGAGATGAACATGTTGACATCACGATCGACGAACATTTCTTTCAGCTTTGCAAGTCGGTCAGCATTCTTGCCACCACCACCGCAGGTTCTCTCTACGTTAATGCACCGCTTTGCGGCACCATCGCCAAACTCTGAATGGTGCAGCCTCAAGGCCAATGACTGCATTCGGGTGTTGGGAAGGTCCAGGAAACATGTACCGCGAAACTTGCCAGTGCGTTTGTCCGTCATCATACGAATCCCTGCAATTTCGACCCCTTGGCCTTCAAAGTGCTCTCGAATTTGGTCCTTTGTCGCAGAGAACGGCAACTGTCCAACAAAGACAATGTGACGCTGCCAGGGTGTGTGTGATTTGGGCCCTTTCTTCTCTCGCAACTTCTCGTAGAATTTGGCGTTGGGGTCGTTGGGTTTACGTTCTTGGTCGTCGTCTTGGAGAGGAACAGGTGCAGCCCCACCGCCAGCCTTCTTCTGTTGCTTTCGCTTTTCTTTTAACATTTTCTTCGCAATGCTATCGGCAATTGAGCCCAACTCTTCGTCGTTCTTTTGATGATTGGCAGTGCTAGCGGACGTGCCAGCAGCTGCTGCGGCACGCTTGCGGGCCTGGCGGTTGGCCTTGAGTCTCTTCTTCTTTGCGATAGCCTTTAAGCGCTTTCGTTCCGCAGGGTCGGTCGCAGCAGCTGCTGCTGCCGCAATACGAGCAGCACTCTCTGCCGCTGAGCTGGCTGCATTGCCTTTTGCTGTTTCCTCGGCCCTATCCTTTTTCTGTGGCGGGCTTTCGTCGCCGTCGGCTGATGTCTGTTCAGTACCTTGCTCTTCGGCCTTGCGCTTGCGTTCCTTTTTCTCTTTCTTTTCTTTCTTCTTTTCCTTCTTTTCTTTTTTCTTCATCTTCTTCAAAAGTTTGTCCTCATTAGACGAACTCATGTTGGAATATACAGCAGAACCTCTAAGGCATTACCTTAGGTGCGCCACAAGTTGCTCTTATGCTGACTGCGACTGTGTGAAAAAGTAGTGCGAAATCTCCGCCAAGCTTCAAATAATATGTGTGTCGATTTCACGCACTAAATGATGGTGTGTGCCGTAACACTGCATTGGTAGATTGGCAGCAACTCTGCATTGTCCAACGTAAAGTCAATCTCTTCTCAGTCCTCGCGTTGCCGCCCAAACTCTCGCCACCTCATCCTTCCTCGTCGCCATTGACGTCTCGTGCACTCCGCTCAACCGCCACACCATTCTTCCGCCATTCCTTTGTGCTGTTTGGGCTGTTACGTATTTCCTCTCTGATGGTGTGCTGTGGCGCTGTGGTGAACAACGACACGGGGCAAGTATGGTTCGTGAGTTGGGTGCGTGCTGGTTACGGTGTGTCGTGTGTCGTGTGTTGTGTTGTTGTGTGCTGCTGTGTTGGCCATCATCGCGCAACGATCAACGAACGGCAGTGAGTGCACCAACACCGAACAACGAGGACGATGGCCGCTCGACGACCTGCCGCCTGACTGACTGGCCACCACCACCGTCCAGCACATCAATCAATACCAGTTACGACGATACTAACAGTACTGTGCGTTTGTACTCAGTACTAATAAAACCTGTATTGATGAAAATGTCCAGGCGGTTGGTTTGGTCGGTGGACGTTTCAGCGTTTTCCAGCGTCTGACGTCTGGTGTCCAGCAAACCGTCGCCGTGTTGCCGCGTTGCTGCAGTGGTGTGGTTGCGGGTTGCGGTGCCGTTGTCTTTGCAGTGTTTAATGTCAACTGAGACGAACAGAAGTACCGGAGGACGACGACAATGGCGACGCAGTGCAGTGACGAATCATGCAAAGAATAGCGAAGAAGGACCAGAAGGACATGAGGACAGAAAAAGGGTGTTGATGACATCGTAATCTGTGTGTGTCCCGAGGCGCGCAGGACAAAGAAGCCGCGACAGCCTATGTATGTGACACCAATCGCTACGTGGTGCGTGGCGTGGTACGTGGCGAGCTGCGCTGTTTGCGTTGAGTCGTCGTTGAAAGAGTTGAAGTCGGAAAGCTGTTCAGGAAAGGCGGAAGGCGTGGTCCAGGTTTGGCAACTGCATCGTCGACTTCTGTGTCAAGTCACAACCTGACGGGACGCGTGTTACTTTGGAGGTTGCGACGGAGGGCATGTGATTATTCATGGGAACTGATGAAATTCAAGACACCACTTATGATTCTAAATTTCTGTCAGAAAATGTAAAGACCAGCAAAACTTCTTTGTATTTCTACAGATACGTTGCTGGTCCCGCACATGTTCAACCCGTTCAATTTGAGTTCTCCATGTGAACAAAACTGTCGAGAGCCATCATAGCAAGTGCCTGCGCAGTGTGTTCGGTCGCCGACCGAACGAAAACAAAATGCATTTTAGAACTTTTCCTGTGACACCGACATGATGTTGGGACCTCGTAGTTCTGTTGGAAAAAGCGAACATGACATCAACGATTTCCGGGCTCGATTGAAGAATGCACGTGGAGCAATCGGTAGCCTGAAGTATGCTGCAAAAGACATTGCAGGAAAGGACAAGGGAGGCCATCGCATTCGCCGAAGAGACGAGTACGACAGCAAATCCCGACTGCTGAAGCATAGCTCACTGAAACGTGCATCTGCATCAGCTCCTAGTCCGCAACCACTTGGGCTAGGCCGTGACTTGTACCCACTCGCTCCGGATCAGAAATCTTTTGCGCGTAGCACGGCAGCTGCGGCAGCGGCGGCGGCTGCTTCGGTTGCATTGAAGCCAAGGTTTAATGTCAACTTCTATGGTGTCAAGGTCGAAAAACTTCCAGATATCTATGGCTCAAACCGCCAAAAGCCTCGAAAATCGACAGATGGTCTCCGAGTGGCGCGACGGGAGCCCTGTGATTTCAATAAAAACGCCGTTTGGGAATACTCTCAAAGCGGAGAGTGGGTGCCGTATCCAGCGGAGGTGGCAAACGACTTGGAGGTCACGTTCGCAAGTGGACAAGTCGTCACTCAACTGTATATTGATGGTATTCGGTATGATTTCGACTTTGGTCGAGTGGATGGAGAGTTTCGCTGTGTGGAACGGCGCGGTCTAATGAAGCGAATCAGGGTGAGGAGAGCTGTTCGCCATGGATTGCCAATGGTCTCCACCAGCTATGCGTATTCTTCCGTCATCGGAGAAGGGCGCCCGGTGCGGACCGTGCGAGAACGTTTTAATGCAGGCGAATTTGACAGCGCAGAAGAAGCCGTGTATGCGGCCTGTTTGGAAGGTGCCTTTCATGAAGTACGCCTGTTTTGTCGTCAGCGGGTACCGAATAAGGAAGGTCCCTGCATTCCTTGGGATCTCAACTTCCAGCGCGAGTCAGATGGGCGTTCCGCTCTTCATGGTGCGGCGCTTGCTTCTTCCACTGTGAAGTCTGGAGCTGGCGAGCATGAACTTGCGGCAGAGGCGCTAATATTTTACGGCGCTTTTACCAGTCTCCGCGATGTTCATGGCGCGACCCCACTGCATGTTGCCGCTCAACAAGGGCATGTGCACATGGTTGCCCTGTTGTTAGAATCGGGGGCCAATGTTGATGAGCGCAAACGCGCCCCCGGTGGCTCAAACCGTGTGAATCCCGCTGATCTCGGAGCGTCACTGATGGCCTCGTTGAATTGGACAATTCAAGAACGTCGGTTGAAGTCTCGCACGCGCGATATGCGCGCTACTGGACAGTTTTTGGAAACGGCGCTGTACTTGGCGGCAGTCCACAATCATGAGCATGTTGTTGCCAAGCTGCTGCATTCGGGTGCCAATGCCAACTTAGTCTGCAACCAGCGAGGTTTTACAGCACTTCTCGGCGCTGTTGTGTACAATTGCGAGCGCAGCGTTGCTGTTCTAATGCGCGGAGGTGCGGATCCCATGATTGAAACGACTCGCCGTCAAAACGCTTTTGATGTGGCCAGATGGCAAAATTTGCCCACCGTTCTCGACATTCTGGAGACACACCAACGTCAACGCCAGTTGCACCGTACCCCACGAGGACACAGTACAATAGACCCACACGAGTTTTATTCCGAACCAAGATTCGTCATTGAATACCTCAAAAATTCTGAAACCAAAGCCCATGAACAAGACAACCACCTCCGTGAGTTGTATCTCGCAAAGCATAAGGCAGAGGCAGAAGCCAAGCTGCGCAATCGCAAGAGAACATCAATTCCTGATGCGCACAAAATATACGTGAAGATCAAAGACGGCAAGTGGGAAAAGGATGCACACTTGCAAAGGGAGAGTGAAAGGCGTGAACTGGAACGCCAAACTGCCAAAATGCTGCAGTTGGTCAATGATGCAGCTGTGAGTGGCTCAGCCGCTGCGCTCGATGCTGCCAAGAACCAGGCTGAGAATTTCAATGCGAAACGTGTGCGCGCCGGTTTAAAACCCTTCAATTTTGGAGTCAAGTCCTCAAAATCCAGCACCAATAACGACTCCAAAAACTGACGGAACGCACGACGGAACGCACGACGGAAATCATCGATACAGAGTGAAGTGTTGGTGTTAACAGTAATTTATTAAAGCGACCCTTCGTCATCGAACATGTGGAGTGCGGTGCTTGTAAATGCACGTAATTCTAAGTCTCCGATCGTCGCAGGTGTTTCTGTTTTCTAAAGTGCCGGAAGCGCACAGGAGTCGATATTGATTTCAACACCTTTGCGCCGGGCATGCTTGACGATCTTCATGAGCCTTTGCTGCTCGTCGTTCGTCCCAACGCCCAGCCATCTAAGCTCTTTGCTCGACACGTAAGACAACATCTGTGGCACACAGATTTCGTGAGTTGTTTGACTCATTCAACTCATACACAACAACGGTAGGACAATCAAACCCACCTCGCCAGTGACAACGCCTTCTTCAATTGTGGGTTGATAGCATTGAAGGTCGTTTTTTCTCAGCTAAACAAGGGCAATGCACAATGAATGTCAGGGGTGCACATAAACGAGCGAACGAGCTAACAAGCGCGCGAGAATGCACGATCTACACACTCACCCATTGGCACAGTTGCTTAACTGTCAACTTTTTCAAGTGTATTCCCGTCGCGTCTGGGTCCAGCTCATCAAAATTTTGCGGTGTTTTTCTGCGATTGTGGCTCCTTTTCCCTTTAGATTTTAACTTTGTTTTCACGGTGGGCGACTTGCTCGTACTGAGTATCGGTGACAGAATTGGACTATTGCTGGCAACTCCCGCCCGCTCCGTGCGCGAGCCGTGGCGACTTCGACTGCGAGAAATGGATGCCCGGCTGTTAGGCTTGTGTTTTTCGACTTGCTGGCATTGATGGTCAGGAATGTTGTTTCGAGACTTGGCGCTCACATCACCACTTCTTCTGAACATACGTGAATCGTCAACGTCTCGCTTCGCTTCGTTGTGACGTGGCTTCGTTGCTTTGGATTTGGAAGACTGCCTGCGATCGTCTGCCTTTTGTTGCGGAACAGATTCCTCATCTTCAACAAGAATATCCGTTCCACCGTTTGTTTCTGCATTGTCAAACTCCTCCTCCTCTTCTTCAAAGAAGCGGGCCATTATTTTGCTATTGGTGCGCGATCCCCGACCGCCATGCTTGGACGGTGCCTCCCAGGAATCTTGTTGCATGGCTTTCGCTTGTTCGAGTATAGCTTGTGTCAACTTGACAGTGGACACTACACGCCGCTGCGGTTCATCATTCTTTTCATCACCAGTGGCCTCTCTAGGGTGGGTTGCGTTCTTTCTGTGGTCCTGTGAAGTTTGTCGCTGCGCGGTCTCCTGATGTTGCGACGGCCGTGAATGCTGAAGGCCGTGGTGGCGGTGGCGGCCGCTATTGTTTTTTTTGGTGGGCCTCGGAGGATTTTTCAGGTATTGCACGGCTTCCCACTCGTTATTGAATGGGCGGTCACCGCCGGCCTTTGCGCTCGGCATTGAACTCATTTTGCAAGCGATAAGTCAACGCACATTGTGCCTTGTGCACAGTGCAGCTTGATCCTGGTGGCGAAGCCCTTCGTGTGCTTCGTCGACCCCATCACTGCAACTAACTTTCACCTAAAAAATGGTCAACATTCTAACTTTCCTCGCCAGAAGCGAAACCCTCGTTGCCGGAACCCATTATACCCTGAAACTGTTCTGTGAGTGCGGCGTGTCTGATACATTCCCGTGCCGACAAACATCGTTCGTCCTCACGGCCCGCACACGCCAAGTCGACAACCACAACACGCCCATTACCCACACCACTCACAGTGTAGTAAGTCAGCCTCCTTCCCTTTGCGTCTCGCAACTCGCCTCAGTCAATGTGGTCGTGGTCGTGGTCGTGGTCGTGGTCGTGGTCGTGGACGTCGTCGTCGTCGTCGTCGTCGCCCGTCGTCCCCCGAACGCCGACCACAAACAAGCACAGACAACAAACACAACGAAGCCAGCTCAATTCGTTCGTTCGTTCGTCGTTCGTCGTTCGTTATTCGTCGTTCGTTCGGTTCGGTGGTCAGTGCTTCAGTGCGTCAGTGCGTCAGTGCGTCAGTGCCACTGTACGCTGCACCGCTGCTGCACCACTGCACCCTCAGTCCGTCCGCTGTCACACAACAAACCAGCCTGCCTTGCCTCATCATACATAGCCACATATTCCCAGTTATAGATATACATGCCTCCATTTTACAGTTGAACATTGCAATATTAGTTACCCGTAATTAGGACATTTAAGGTAGGCTCCGGCATGTTCGTCTTTTATGCGTAATCCTGTTTATAGATAATGCAGCTTTTGATTGAAGGAGGCGGGCGGGAAGAGGTGTTATCTATAATCAGGACATAAAGAAGTGGCAGCGAGCGAGTGGGGGTGAGCGGGTGGCGCCGGAATGGTGAGAGAGAGAGCGAGAGCCACGAGGCAGCCTGCCCCTGGCAGCATGGAACGGTACCAGGCTACGGACATCGCTCGAATGCTGCTGCGAAATGGAATATTGTGCTATGCTGCTGCTGCTACACTTCCTCGACATTATTGTTGACAATCTACTATTTTGAATTGAGGGTTGGATGCGAGTTTGCGCGATGATGGCGATTTTGCCAAGGGGAGGAAGGACATGGAAAGGAAGGAAGAACAGCTGGAGAAAGAGTGAGAGGACCGGAGCGTGCGATCAAAGAACAATCGAACGTAGATGTTGGTTCCTGTTCGCTTTCAGAATTCTCCGGAATGATCTCATCAAGTGCACCGAGACTTCTTTGAGAAACTCCACACTTTTTGTGTGGTGACCACGACGACGGCCACCGGTTGTACAAAGTTAAATAAGCATTGACGTAGGCAACCGTAATTCTATGTGACATGTAAAAATAGCTGAACCGTTGGGGAGCTTAGATAACGTCTTACGGAAGGTACTTCAGAGTGGCCCCAGGCCAAACGTTCTGGGATTGCGGGGTCCTTGGCTTGTTGTTGTGCGTGTTCCCGTGCTTGAAACGGGACGGCCATTGGACTCTGTTCGCCAGACTGGTGCTTGCATGGGCCATGGACGGTGCGGTAAGCTGTCTTCAGATCCGTCATTGTCAGATGTGTCGAACTGTCCTCCATCTACGGGCCGGCTCTGTTGGAGGTGGAACTCTTCAGCAAGATGTAGTGCTTCTATTTCTTCATCACTGGCGGAGGCAGCGCGACGACGCATCGACGGAGGGGAAGGTACTGGTTTTGGTCGGACGGTGTCCGCCACACTAAGCCCGGCAATGCCCGTTGGAGAATCGCGGCCTGAACCGGTATTAGGCCGGCCAAGACCTTCTGTCAGTGTCGGGCGCGGACGCTGGTGTCCATGGAATTTGTCGCTAGGAAAGGCAGTTTGAGGGCGACCGTACCCTTCGCGTCTGGCCGGTCGAAGTAGTCGATGACCCTTGGTTTTGTCGCTTGAAACCGCAGATAGCGGCCGACCTCGCCCTTCACGTGGAGCAGACGTTGGGCGACTAACATCTTCGCTTGTCGGAGTTCGCTGGGCTGGAGACCTAATGTCATCGAATCGTTGTGATGCCCGAAGAACAGCTGCTGTGTTCGTTTGCCAGTCAAAGTGTCGTAAAATGCCCGGGAACTTTTGCAGCACGGACCAAGAAACAATTAAATTTCTGTCTTGTCCCACAATGGATAAACCGACGGCGTCAAAAATACCGAGCGTGCGAGTGATGGTGCGCATAATTTGCTGGCACCAAGTACCCTGCATGTGGGACTCCAACCTGAGTCGCGTCACAAGGTTCAGAGGAACGAAGATAACATCGGGGTAGTCGTATCTACTCTCTGAATCAAACGTCACGGTGGAGTGCATGCTGCCTGGCGCTGCCGGAAAACCGGCCGCGTTTTGCTCTGAAGTTGCTGCTTGTTCCTCGACGCTCGCTCGTTGTCGACACGCAATCTCGAATAATTGCCCCAACTTTCTAACAAAACTTCAAATTGTTGTTGTTTCGTCTTGGGTTCTGCACAATTGCCCTCTCAGTGTTGCTGTGCGCTCCGCTCGAGCTCTACTTTTCCGAACTTCATTGTACTTTTGTCCAGTTGCGCTCAACTATGTTGGTCTCGCAAGGTATGTTGCCACACCGATCAAACGTCATGCTTCCCTTTCCATGCGATATGGACCAATTCGTCGCGCATCATGACCCATGGGACGCGTGACAAGGTCGAGACCCAGGTCGAGAGCGATATGGCGCGGTGTGTGCCGTGGCACGCATGTGATAAGTGGAAGTGCGACCGACAAGGCACGTCTTCTTTATCTGCGTCGGACACCCGGTTTAACTTGGTGCCATTCAAACGATCAACAGACCGACAAACTAGACAGACGGACAGACCCACACACTAAACAGACGGGCAGACAGACATACAGACAAATGGACAGACGGATTAACAGACCGACCTACAGCACAGTCAATCCAACAACCCAGCAGCAACCCAACAACAGCGCAGCAACAGCGTTAGCAACAGCGCAGCAACAGCGTTAGCAACAGCGCAGCATCGTTCGTTCGTTGGTCTTCGCAAAGGTTGTTGCTGCGACGGAAACCTACATGGACAATTTCTGTCGCACACGGTGTCGGACCCGAGCGTGAATCAAACGTTGGTGAACAAAGTGGGCAAGGTGACTGCAAGTTCAAGTACACTGCAGTAGTCGCACGCGCACAACTGCACTTGGTTGTTCTGAAAACTAACTGGAGTGTGGCAAAATTTCGTCGAAGGTTGTACTTTTTCGCAATTTCTTTCCACGGTTGTTGTGCATAGACAACGCACCATGGCCGAAGAACAGAAAAATTCACCGGGCCTTCCGGTCCCGCAGCAAGAGCACGTTGGGGACGGCGAAGGACACGCAGATACTGACGATAGTGCTTACAGTGGAGCGGATTACGAGGAACACTCCGAGGAAGAGGCCAGTGACGAGGGAAACCCAGCATCCGGCGGCAAGGCGTCTCCCAGATGGATGCCGCCGGCATCTGACCGCAGCGAGAGTGAATCGTTTGTCAGGTTTGGCAATGCATTCAGCAGCCACTTTTACGTGCCAAAACGGATCGTGGACAAAAGTTTAGAGCTCATCGAAACTGCGAACGACTTCCACTATGCAATGATCAACGATCTCCCACGAAACCAGTTCTACCATGATGCGCTGTCAGCTGTCGTCACACCCGACTCTATCGTCGTAGAAATTGGAACAGGATCTGGGCTACTTGCGATGATCGCATGCAAAGCGGGCGCGAAGCACGTGACTGCTATTGAAGCGAATCGCCATCTTGCAGACATTGCAAGAATGAACATCAGCAAAAATGGCATGCAAGATCGGATCACCGTGATCAACGCTCTGTCAACGGACGTCAAAGCCTCGGATCTCCCGCACGGGAAAGCGGATGTGCTGGTAAGGGTGCATTGCTCAGGCTGTGGCAGAGTTTGATGTTGTGCATCATCGTGACCACAAATTTATTTGCATACGGCAGGTGTCTGAGATTCTGGGAACACTGTTGCTCGGGGAGAGTGCCCTGGAGTACATTCCTGATGCTCGCAGCCGGCTGTGTAAAGAAAATTGTCACATCATTCCTGCCAAAGGGCGCCAGTGTGTTCAGCTCATTGAATGCCCTTCTATTTGCCAAATTACGGCGGCAAATGATTGGAATGGTATCGTACTTGAGAATTTTAACGCTCTCCAAGATACGGTTGGTGATGCCCACGGTGTTGTGCGGAAAGCAACTGCACCCAGCACTGACACCGTGACCATTGTGGTAGGCGAGTTTGGTGTTCACGAAGCAATACGGATTTCGGCTCTCCTCTGTTCCGTAAGTTGATCTGTGATTGTCAGCCAAGCAGCGTACATTGTATCCACATTGGATTGCTGTGCTGGGCTTCAGGTTTACGGCACTCACGAGACGAAACACTCTAATCAATGTCGATTTCTACAAAGACGAGTATGATCAGATTCCCATGTACCAGAAGCAACCGTTATTGGTCTTGCAGTCAGGTGTTGCACACGCTGCCATTTTCAGTTGGGAAGTGTTCTCTGACTTGAATGAAACGTACGTGCACGCCGAAACCGCAGCGTGCTTCTCCCAACCGCTTCTTGTCGCTAACTTGGCGCCGCCGATGTTTCCTCGGACCATAGTTTCAAGATGAGCACTCATGTCGAAGAAACCATCAATAACTTTCCCCGTGACATGCAATGGGGTGCGTCAAACCTCGTCATGTTGTGTGTTCCATTCTCCGCGATGACAGCTTTGACGTTGCACTCAGGTCAAGGAGTGCAGCTAATGGAAGATTTCACGAAGTTCGATTCGCCTATGCCAACGTTCGTTCGCTTCTCTCTGTCGGTCCTCGACGCTGATTAACTTCTGAAGCTGCTACCATTCGTAGGCCACTGCTGCTTGAAGCGGGAGAGCCAGCATTGTTGGTTGTTAATCAATCTGAGGGTGGAGCGGTACGATATTTTGGCTCTTGTTTGAACTTTGGCTCTTACTGCGACCATTGTACCTAACAGTGACCATGATTTGTAGGCAATCCAAGTCATGGTCCAGAAGAGCCCGGAACAAATGGCTCCCTGAATGTGGCATTAGTATGGCGTCAAAACTTTGTTAACTTTTAATTTTGTCGACAGCAATGAAATGTATGTCGAACCGGTTCTTCTTATTTTTTTTTGTTTTTGTTTGATACTTGATATTGCACAAAGAACAGCAAGCAAGTGCCAGGTCCAGGGTTGTGGGCAGCGTTGGAAAGCGCGTGCTGCGGGGGTGCATGTCGTTGATGTTTTCATCGCAAAGGTCCGATTTAAAATCGAGAAACCACTTTCACAGACGCAGCAGCAACCGGCTTCGATCGCGCACTTGTAGTTGTAGCCGTAGCGAGCTTGACTTGCACAGGGCTCGGGCTCGGTCGAATCTTCTTTTTGGGTGCTGCGATGGCTTTGGCCGGCGAAGCAGAGGTGGCGGGTGCTTTGGCCTTCGATTGTTTCAGCTTGCGTTTTGCCGGCACAGCACTGCCACGTCCCTTGGCAGATTTTGCAGCGCTCACGGACTTTTTCACAACCGCTTTCGCCTTGACGGATGCAGAGGCGGATTTGCGCGACGAGGATGCTTGTGCCACAGCAACGCCACTCTTTCGCTTTGTGGGCCCTTTTGAAGCTGCAGCCTGAGCAGCAGCCTGAGCCGCCGCTTGTGCGGACGCTGCCGCAGCTCGTGCCGCTGCCTGAGCAGCCTCGCGCTTGATTTGCTCCAGCTTAGCAGCTTTCGCCAATGCCGCTCGTTTGGCCTTTGACTGCTTTTTCTGGCGGAATTCTATCAGGGCAGGAAAGTCCATCACGAAGTAAGCAACCTTCTCGCGCATGACCAGACGGTAGTTCTTTTCTTTTTCCATTGCTGTGTTGGTGGTGAAAAGACGCCACTTCCTGCCAGCCAACGTGGGATGGCCCGATAAGTGCGTGCAAACAACTCCTTCCAACGGGCGCTTTCCAGAACTTGCGGTCGCGACCATAGCATCTTGTTTCATTTCATTGGCAGTGATTCTCCAGTGTCCTGACATCAGACCACCCCACTTGAACTTGTTCGGTCGCTTGAGTCGCTTCGTTGTGCTTCCTTTCTCCTTCGGTTTCGCCTTGATAGGGTAATAGTAGAATGTGCACAGGTCGTAATCCAAAAATGCATTGTCGTCGACGAAGTAATCTCCACGCCATGGCAAGTTTTGAACAGGGCTTTTCAGGTTGTTGAAAGCAGTTTGAAAGCCAAGAAATTTGTCAGTGCCCTTGCCGCGATACACGGCACGAGGCTTTCTACGGCTTTGGGTTGGTCGAGATGACCCACCTTTCGTTTTCACTTGTGCCTGTGCAGCAGTCCGTGCAGCTTGCGCGGCCTGCGTCTGTGGCGTTGGTGCCAAGCGTTGGACTTGCTGCCGTTGAGTGGTTGAGCGCGGTGTGACCTTCGCAGCTTTTGCTTGTTGCCCACGTGCCAAAGTCTTGGACAACACCTTTGCCGTCGACTGCGTAGGGGCCACCAGTGATTGTTGCGGGCGCGTAGTTTGTGACTGCAACTTCTGTTGTTGGAGTGCCAGACTTTGAGTTGGCATCTGCTGAGGCGAATTCGGCTTTTGCTGCTGCTGCTGCTGCTTCTGCTGCTGCTGCTGCTGCTGCTGCTGCTGCTGCTGCTGCTGCTGCTGCTGCTGCTGC
>ENA-OWNT01002712-OWNT01002712.1-seawater-metagenome-genome-assembly--contig:-NODE-2712-length-17896-cov-4.505640_pt1 | contig 17896 bp, 19 predicted proteins | sample MGYA00238136_ERZ651165 | MGnify/ENA primary metagenome ERZ651165 (study PRJEB26861, sample SAMN08777766) | seawater metagenome | isolation source: coastal seawater | place: USA: Florida | collected...
ATTGTCGATTGTCGATTGTCGATTGTCGATTGTCGATTGTCGATCGTCGTCGTCGTCGTCGTCGGTCGTCGTTCGTCGTCGTCGTTCGTCGTTCGTCGTCGTCGTCGTCGTCGTCGTCGTCGTCGTTGTCGTTGTCGTTGTCGTTGTGGCCACCACGCGTTTCGCCGTTGCACCTTCTATTCCAACTTTACTAGTACCCAGTACAACCCCATCGTACCAGTACTGAATACATCGTCATAGATACACTTTATCACCAATTTGCACTCCAACGATAATTTGACTTTTGTAAACCTGAAATGTTTCAACGTTCACTGTACAGCCACTGTGAATGTGGGGACTTTTTGCAAACTAAAAGACGAATGTGTAGGAACTGCAACGGAATGCCATGGTAGCTCAGTGCATGGTGGGCGGGTGGCTGGCTGACAGCCAAAGAAAGTCACAGTCACTCAACGACAACGATGACGGCGGCGGCGGCGCCGTTCACCGTTTGTTCGTTCGTTGGTTGGTTCGTTCGTTGGTTGGTTTTGGCTGTGGCTGTGGTTTTGGTTTTGGTTTTGGTTTTGGTTTGTCGTCGTTGTGCGTTGTGCGTTGTCATTCGTTGATTGGTTGCAGTGTTGGTTGCAGTGTTGGTCGGTTGCAGTGTTGGTTGTTTGCAGTGTTGGTTGCAGTGTTGGTTGCAGTGTTTGGTTGGTTGGTTGGTTGCAGTGTTGGTTGCAGTGTTGGTTGGTTGCAGTGTTGGTTGGTTGGTTGCAGTGTTGGTTGGTTGGTTGGTTGCCATCCATACCTATCGTACTGAAGTACATACATACTCACCGTGCTCGTAGTCTGTCCGTGGCAGAGTCTAGTCCCCTCCCTCCCTTCACACGTACACACGAGCACACTGCCAGCTCAGCTCAGCGAACGGACGGACGGACGGATGGACGGACGACGGACGAACTGAAGTAAGAAAGGGTGGGTAGGCATCCGGGATGAACTAACTGGCACAACAGCAACATGACAACAATAACAACAACAACAACAACAACTGGCAGAAGAACAAGGAGGAGGAGGAGGAGGAGGAGTACAAGAGCAAGACCAGTAGAAACCACACAACTGCCACGACGAACAATTGCCATACATTCGAATACGGAGTGCCTGGACCGTGAACTGGCCAGAAAGCTTGCAAAAGACGGACAGCTACCTTGGATCGTGGTGGTTGGTTGGTGTAGTTAGTTGCTGTCGCCCGCCAAACAACAGAACTTGGCGATAGCTACAGCTAGTTGACGGGGCAGGCGGGTCTGTAAGTTTGTTGGGACAGTAAGTCGGCATGCAAGTGCAACAACAACAACGGTAACAGCTCCACCGCCAACAACGGCGACGACAACAAAGGTGAAAAACGACTCAGCTGTGTGGGGAGACAATTGTGCATCCGACCCTTTTGAAAGCAAGTGGTAAATAATTGTTTTCCCTGCAATACATAGAGAGTTCAAACTTGCTGGTACACGTCCAAGTCCTCTAAGCCCAAAGCACGTATCATTGTCTGCTTCTTTTGAGACCATCGTTCGACAGCCATGGGAAACGAACACGGCATCCTGGCGCACAGGGAAGCTAATGGCCAGTCGACGCTGCCGCGCTTGCAGTCGCTCAATGGTATCGTTGGCACCTCCGAATTCGTGGAAGAAGAGGAAGAGATACCGACAGACTCCCCGGGCAAGCAAGCAAGCGACCGGCTCCACGAGCGCGGACACGTAAACGTCGGCGACAAATTTGTCGTTTGGAACAGCAGTTCTCTCGAGGAAGCGTCGTTGCTGGAAGGCAAGGTAGTCGGAGTGTACGACAGAGAGTCTGACGCATTTGCAGGGGCAGGCGGTCGTCGAACACGGCTCAAGTGTGTCCAACTGGAATTTCGCATGGAAATGGACATGATAACTCTGCAGCAAAGCGTTGGCCGTGCTCAGCAGGCCATTACGGTGGAGCGCGAGTGGCGCGACAAGCTGCGTTCGCTCGGGCTGACGCCAGGTGCCACAGCTGACCTGTGGGTACCGTCCTCCAACATCATCGCAGCCGCGGAACCGAAGCGAAGGCGCTCGAGTTTGCAATCTTATTTGCGAACCCCCGCGCGCAAATCTTCGAGCGATGTGCACCGCGCCACTAGCCTCGCAGACGCGGTGTCCCCTCACGAACGCATCACAACTTACACTCTCGACAGTGGAACCAAGCCGCCCGCCCACGACACCGATGATGACGCCGACGAATTTGCCGACGCTATCGATGTAGAGTCGTCACTGCTGGCGGGTGCCGACGGCCCCGGGGATGTGTACACATACACCTTGCTGCGAGTGGAGGTGCGATGGAACTTTCAAGATGCCGTGGTGGACTTGCATGTCGCACGCCTCAACGAAGACGGGTCACGTGGTCCGGCGGAGCGCCTGCCGTACACTGCCGTGCGCGACATGCTGGAAAACGCCAAGATCGCCAACGAGACACTTCAAACGCAATTGAAGGCTTTGAAAGAGACACAAGGCATCTGCGTCGGTGCCAAAGTTGACCTGTGGATTGAAGACAGCGACACCAACGTCCGTGCTGCCGTCACTTCGTTGGGACACAAGTTCAACAGCCTCACGTCTGTCGAGATCAAGCCGACCATGAAGTACTTCTTGGACGGACAGAAGTACATCAAGGAATTCGACGACTTCGCCAGCTTCTCTGTGGCCTGGAAACAAGCCAAGTACGTCACTGAACAGCAGCTAATGCTGACCCAAGAGGCTTTCGAGCGAGGCGTGATTGTCAATGAAACGATTTGCATCCACCAAGATCCACGGACACAGCGTTGGGCATTCAAGGAAGCCGGGGCGCTGGACGCTGTGGTACGCACTGACTGACGCAGCATAGACCCTGCAACTGGTGGAGGACGTTGACCCTGTACTGCTGTGTTGTAGGTGACAGACTTGAAGTTCCACTTCGATCCAGAAAAATACACAGTCACCATGAAAGTCCTCGTGAACTACAAATACATTGGCCCGGACAAGAAAACAAAGAGGCGCGTCAGCCTTCACGACGAGCAGGTAGGCCGTCACGTGTGGTCACAGTGCTTCGGGGCGACCGCAGCGATAATCGTGCCCGTGTCATGGGGTCTATTCTTCTTGTACAGATGGCACTAGAGTGGATCGATTGGGAAAAGTTGGTACCTCTACTTCGCTCGAAGTTGGTGATCTCTGGCATTAGTTGCACTGAAATCAGCGACGGCCATGGCCGAAAAGCGGATGCGTAAGCGGAGAATCATGCAATGTTCTTCACGAGCAATTCTCACTCTATCGGTTATCTATCTTGTTCTCCGCCTGAACCTGTAGCTACGTGAAACTGGTGCTGGGCCCAAGCAAGCAGAAGACATCCGTTCGCAAGCAAGAAATGCACCCAAAGTGGGATGGTTTGGAGCTCGTGTTCCGAGAGCGTGAGGACAAGAATCGCTCGAAAGGTGAGCAACTCTGTCCTGAGAGCTGGTGGTGTGTGTCTGAGTATGTGTGAATCTAATATGTTCCTCGTTGTGTTAATCACAGCTGCAGCTCGTGGAACCACACGCACTGCCGGCGTTCGTTCCATGAACTCCTTTTCCAACTCGAAGGACTACTTCTTCAATGAAGTGCTGTACGTCCGCGTGTACGACAACAAACGAAAGACGTGCAGGTGCGGTTCTCTCCAATTGCATTGTATTTTTTTCATCGCACATTTCTCATGGTGTCACGCACGTGCTTGCAGAGGGCTTGCCGTTGTACATTTGAGTGACCTCGTGCCATCTGGGCACCAAGAATACGAATTAGCACTGGGACCGGAATCCCCTGACAAAGCGAAGGGCGATGAGGAATTCGGTGCGTTTTGTAATGTTTCACGCGCGGCCCCATTGTCGTCCCTTCTGTGGCGTGACTGTGTTCTTGTTGGCGGTTGCAGGCAAAATATCTCTCACAGTGGACGCCATTGGTCCAGGCGTGACCCACACGCATACCAGGCTGTTACGACATGGATCGAACCTGGAATTCGCTCGCAAAAAGACTGACGGCAAGGATCTGTTCATGGAAGCCTATGGAGGCGCGGCAAAATGATGTGGAACTTAATGTTTGTTCATAAAAATATTATGTTTTATGCGCCTCGTCCCTATTCAGACGTTCGCGCCGTTGCCACCATACTGTTCGAAGAAGAAGTCCTTGCCGTCCGACTTCTGCTGCGCGAACTCACGGTTGGACCCGTGTCTCGCCAGCTTGGGCTGCGCACGTGTGATGCCGGGGCCTGTTGCCACCAGTGTCAAGTACACCATAGCTATACGCAATTCGGAGGCACAGTGATTAGCCGCTTTGAAAGAAATTTAACACAGCCAGGCAGTAACACCATACCGTGGTCATCTACTTTCTTTGGCTTGTCACCTTTCTCAGGCCTCAACTCAGCTTCGAAATCGATCTTCCCACTCGGCACTAATTCCTCAAGCGGGACGGAAGCCATACCTCTGCACAGACAATTAATGGCGTCAGTGAAGCACATCATGACACAACAACCACATCGCAGATCATCAAACGTACAGAAACACTTTTCTCCCTCCTCTGTTTTCGTCGAATACACGAATCTTCAGAGACTGGCCAAAGAACGAATCACCGTCCTCCGCTACAGATGCTGCGCGGTTTTTGCTCTTCGACTTCTTGGCTGGAAAAGCACCCCACAAGGACAGTTTAAACACATGTGTTGCAACCGCACGACGTGGTGGGTAGCACCAAACCTTTGCGGCGATTTAGACCTTCTCCCTCGCGGAAAACGAACTCAACACCGTCCCACTGAGGGTGCATTTCCGCAGGGATGGACAAAGTTTTTCGCTTGCTGTCTCCTAACACTAGCTTAATAAATCTGTGAGTCAAAAGCACAGAGAGAGTCAGCGAACAACTCGCTGCGGGTCGCAGCGATCTCGGCTATGATGGACGTACGGATCAGCTTTTCGCCCGTCGGAGGTGCTAATGTTCGAGCACCGTATATTTGAAATGGCTAACTTCGATCGCAGTCGTCTTCGAAGATTGGACCACGAAATCCATTCTTGGCCCAACTATGCGTAGCACAATTGTCAGTCAACCACCATTGCGCACATCATGCCAGCTCACGCCGCAACATGTACTCACCCCGTCGTCACTGAGCCGGCGACGTGGACTGCCTGTGTCCGTATCGACGTGGTTCTTGTACTTTACCAGGACACTCATGGATACCTCGTACCTACAGCACCAGCGAGGAAAGAAGTAAACGACGGCACACACTTTTTTGTGTTTTTGAGTGCGGATTTGCGGATATGCATAGCTTGCACCCGTACCTTTCGGTGTCGAAGTGGAAGCTTGTTTCAACTACTTCTGCGTCGAGAGAACCGCCAACTTTGCCAGGCCAACGCGACGTTTTTGGCTCCTGGTAAATGCATATGATGGCTCCGGGCGCGACACCTTGACTGAATGCCTCATGATGAAGCATCAATTGTTGTTCGGTAACATATTTCGCATGCTTCCACACCATTGAAAAGCTGACATAGTCATCAAAAGTTTTGTAGTGCTTGGTACCTTCGAATAAGTTGCACCAAATTAGCGTGAGCGGTGCATGCCCATGCTCGTGTAAAGACACCCAATATAAGTATGTACCGTCGATAAAGTACTTCACGCTCGGTTGCAGCTCCACGCGCTTCAAACTAGCAAACGAATGTCCTGGCACACGCATCATTGGCCAACGCAAAATTGTCACAGCGATCCAAGCCACGCTCCAAGTACGATGTCGTAGACACCGGTTGCAGTGAGTGCTACGTACCAATGCCCGTAATGATGGCGCGCACGTTTGCATCCGCGCTCTCGATCCAAAGATCGACTTTGGATCCGACGGAGATGCCTTCTCTAATTCTCACATTTTCTATCTCGCGATCCAGAAGCGCCCTGGCTTCGTGGGCGTTCTCTAACATAGCCCGCACCTCTTTGAAGGGCAGAACTTCGACCGGTCCAGTCTTTCCATCCTTGCCGATCTTGGCGATGTGGAGGTCGACTTCAGCATCGTGGAAGTGCCAAGAGATATCGACATCCACTACTTTATACTTGACCAGCTCTCCGGGCATTTCCTCTTCACTGATCACGGTCAAATCACGAGGCTCTTCGAACTCTTCTCCGCTCTCACTGTCGCTCAGAATGCGTGGCGAGCTGGCGCTAACTACTTCATGCGGGCTGCTCGCTTTGCGACCATCATCTGTCTCTGCCGCATCGGCATCGCTGCTACTGCTGCTCACATTCACAACGCTGTCGTCGCCGTCGAACAAACCAGGCGAGGTTGTCAACTGGTCGCCGTGCACTGCGGACGCAAAGCTCGGACTCGGCAAGTCACTGGCGTCAAGGTCAGCAGAGAGACTGCCACTTCCTCCGTCGCCGTCGCCGCTGTCATCGCCGTTGCGGCGGCGGCGGCGGCGAGGTGAGTCCAAATGGCTTGAGAGGCCTGAGCCTACCCTAGGCCGAGACAAGGCTGCTAAGGGTTGGATTTCAGGCACCCAGAGCTCAACGTCTGAGTTTTTGGTCAGTCCGAGACTCTCCAACTTGTCTGCCCATTGCTTCTCGACGTGAAGAGCCTGCTGGGCGCGCTCAATGCTGGCTCGGAGGCCTTCGATGTCCAGCTCTGCTTTGAACTCAAGCACAACCATTTTCTTGCCGTGCTTCCTCTTCACCTCGATTACTTTGCCTTCCACGTATGATACGTCATTCTTTCGACTGCTGTGCCATGTGACGAAGCGGTCCCCGACGGAAACTCCATTGCGCTTTTGTAGGGGATCAACCGCAGCTCCCTCGTTGTCTTCGGCGCTCGCACTTGCGTTCGCCCACGGCGCAGAGGACTGCGATGATTTCCCACCCAGACTACCACTCATGTCAGCCATGGAAGGTGCGCCAGTGAGCATTTTGGAAGACCCATCGAGGCTTCCGATTTCGTTGCCCATACTGCGATGCTTTGTGGCTCGGCCACTCGCCTGCTAGTGGGCGGCGAGGAACAGTGGCGGCGACGGAGAGGCGCTCTCGCGTCCAAGTCCACGCTTCAAAATTTGGCTCGGCTTGTGTGTTGGTTCTCCAGACTTGATCCACACGAAAGAGCGACAGGAAAACACTGGCTTTTAACTGATCTCAAGTTTTTGACTGGAAGTACAAAGTGCGTGCGACGCTGAATCCGTTCAGTCATGCGTCGTTCAGCGACACATCGAAACCCGACCCACAGCACGAATATTTGCTTTCCCTTGCACAACTCGTGTTTTGTGGTTATGTTTGTGGATGGCATGCAGTGTGCGTGCATCACGCACAATATCATCCTTCCTTACCACTGGGTCACCCAACTTGCACGGCCACGCAGCAAGCATCCATCCAAACCAGCCCACCAACCAACCACAATAAGCACGCACGCACGCACGCACGCACACCACACCACACTCGCGCGACGCCAGGCACGGACGCAGGCAAGCCTATTGACAGCGGTGCCGCCCCGTCCTTCTCGCTGAGCTTGCGCACTCTCGCGCACCATCCATCCATCCATCCACCTTTTTCTCCAAACAGCCAGCGACAGACACCCGTGCGCAACGAACGCCGGCGTCCGTTCCTGCGCACCGACACCGCCCGTTCCTTCGCATGCGTTCCTTCCTGCCTCGCAAACCACAGCACAGCACAGCACAGCACAGCAGCGAAGCAAAGCAAACTTTGACGGACGAACGGACGGGCGGGCGGACGGACGGACGGACGGCGAGAAGGATGGATGGAAGGAAGGATGGATAGATGGATTGATTTGATTCGCATTCAGTCATTCATTCGTTCATTCATTCATTCGCTTCCGCCGCGTGCGCGCTCCTTGCAACCAACCAACCAACGCACGCACGCACGCGCGCACGCGCGCATCGAACAACGAACGAACGAACGAACGAACGAACGAACGAACGAACGAACGAAGCGAATGAAGCAGCGACCGCACTGCATGCATGCACCCAGCCAGCCAGCTCCAGCCCCAGCCAGCCCCAGCCCCAGGCCGCAGAGCGCAGAGCGCGATGACTGCGCGACGACTGACTGAGTGAGTGAGTGAGTGAGTCAGCGTCAGAGCTTCCTTCCTTCCATTCTAAGTGAGTGAGTGAGTGAGTGAGTGAGTGAATCTGCGGGGCTCCCCGCAGATGTAGATGAGGTAGGTGGTGGTATGCATAGGTGACGTCACAGGTTATGGACGACAGAATCTGGTTATCACTGACTGACTGACGGACTGAGCGAGCCTATCGAGCAGAACAGAACAGAACAGAACAGAAGTCCCCCCGCCACGCCACCACCTACATACAACATACATGCATACATACACCACTCACTGACTCCACCCACGCACGACCCACCACGACCCACGACCGATGATGCGCGCTTTGAGTTCGAGGATAAGAATCCATGAATTCCTAGTTACGGCGATGTGCAGTGTAGCCTTTTAACCATGGACATTGCGGTACCCTGCTCCAGGAATACATTGACTTAGCACTGAAATAAAATGCGGGGTTGTTTTTGTCTGTTGTCGTCTGTCGTCTGTGGACGAAGACAAGGCTTGCTTGCTTGTTTGTACTGATAAAGGAAAGAATGCAGTTACGGGGGTTATGGATAACTGCATGATTCCGGATATAGGATTACAATGGTTGATGAGGTGTTGCGGCCATGAAATGCAATGGACGGACGGACAAACTACCATACGCTGTGACACTGTGACTGAAGCTGTGACATCGGCCTTCCTCGCAGCGGACTTTACAATGCATGGAAAGTGGGATTTTGAAACATGCGGACGAGGTACGGCACACTGCATCCAACAGCGTTTTCAAAGTTCCACCGCTTTGCTTGCTGGGGTCAGATGGCATCGAAGTAGGAGTCTGAGTGAGCAATGCGCAGTACCATGAATTTACTTTGCAGAATTCACAAAATGTGGTTCCGCGAATAAGCCAGCAATCGTAAACCCAACTGTCAGTGTCTCTGCGCCTTGGCGGTTTAGGCCTCCGGCTTAGACCTGAGGATGCAGGTGATTCACACCAAATTCAGGTGTGCCAAGTCTCATGTGCTTGCATCGCACTCTTCTTCGTGACAGGCCACGGATTGTGAGTGCTCACTGCTGCTCCATCGCATCGCATCACATCGCATCCCATGCCATGCGTTGCCATGCCATACTATCGAAATCAAGCCTCAGTGTGACACGGCACACAAAGCCGCCAACCCGGCAAGGTGCGTTGCCATGAAGGCTTGCGTGTGGACTGCGATCGCTTCGGCATAGAGTGCACTCTCTGCACTTAATTAAAAAGCTGTGTCCTTGGCTGGCCCAAAACGCTGGTGCGCAGTCTTACACAAAAATGATCGTGGATGGTCACACCAACAATCGTGTGTACATTCCACGGCCTACAAATTACCAAAACATGTATGCTGCACAGCATTTACTTATCCAGATTGCCTGTGCACGGACTCTGATCACTGGTGGCGGATTGCTGCGCCAATGTGCTGGTCCGAGAGTGTGAAACCACAAACGAAATGTGCTTTGCAAAAAAGCTAACATAAGTGATAAATGTTGCCCTAACTAATCAATCAACGTTTCACTATTGGCCGTTGAAGCTAGGGTTCGCAATGAAAGGCACGCGTGAGATGCGAGCTCGTGAGACTCTGTGGAACATCTCATTCACACTTCAGCTCGACGACCAATCTCTTGTGTGTCCCTGGACATGGATCTCCAATCTGAGCCACTTTCTCAGGCTGCAACTTGCATCTGCTCTTCCCGACGCATCTATCGCGGGCCTGTCGATTTGATGAACCAGTACACATCGCTGTAAGACCTCCAAATAACCATTGCTACACGCGCGAAGCAACGAACCCATTGCTTGGCCGAGTCGTCTGAATCCGAGCAGGACTCCTTTGACTGGAAATTTCCGCATGATCCCGTCGAGAGACCTGCGCAGCCACGGTGTCAAACGCCAGGCGTCGACGCGAGAATCATTTCAGTTTGTCATTCGTGGCAGTCATAACGTATGCAATCCAGTAGCGCACGGACCCCAATCGGCGAACAAAACGTCGGAGATTATTTTCGTGTTGTCCTTGCAACTGAAATCCAGTGTACCGTACCCGATCGTCGTCCCAGACGAATACCTAATGGATACCAGCCAGGACGCGTAGAACTTGATTCATAAGAGATGATAGTAGAGTTGAGCGAGTGCTTTCACAAAACGAACCATGTGCTAATCCCGCAGACGACATCGTCAGGACGGAACTTGACGACTGCATGCTGTTTGCTTGCTCGCAGAGAGGCCGCACCAGCACCATGATTCTTCCAACGCTGTGAAGAACGAAACAACCAAAAAGCAGCAAAACGCAAGACAGGCCGATTGGTTGAGCAACATATTCGGACAAGTTCGCGAAGTGCGGACGCGTGCACCAAACAAACGCACCCCAGAGCTGTGCGTGCTGGCTGCGCCAACCATCACTAGGGTGGCCACGAGTGTAATCATAATGTTCGCGAGGAACGTCTGGAAACAACACATGTTCTTCTTCGCAATCGTGGTGCCCGTCCATGGGCAGAAGTGGTCGAGATCCTCCACTAAAAATCCTGACTCGCTGCAGTACCTATATCGGGGGACCAATGATGGGGCGGGCACGGCGAAAAGTCAGCATTGCCACTGTACCGCAAGCAAGTGGCACACTGTGCCACCGAAACAATCACGACTTCGTACATTACTCCTGGTGGTCGGTAGGATCGCGTTTTGGAGCAGTACCTCCAATTTGCCGCTTTCGGCCGCGCGTAAAGTGGGAAAATACCGGGGTCACTGCATCCCGTACAAGCCAAGGCCATTACCCCGAAGAGCCAAACGCAGAAGAACAAAATAGCAACTGTAGCTGGTAGACTGGACAGGCACACCAGGAAAACCAGGCCGGAAGATCCCCAAATTAAGCCGTACGTGGCGAGGCTGAACGACCACCTGCCAACAGAAACCGCCAAAATCACCATAGTTCGCGCACATGCACTCAGAGCGAGAGGAACGGTTCGCCATCGCCAAAAACTACACCAACAGCAGTTGAATACACGTACCCGGCTCCAAGCATGCACAGGACTTTGGGTTCGCCGTTCGCTCGTTTACCTTCGCAGCACAGATATGCGGCACCAATCTTGCGCTTGTAAAGGCAACGAGGGAAACCCCCGGGAATACAACAACAGCAACCCCACTCGCTCGGAATCGGTGGATAGTCTAACGTCCCGATGCAATCTGGATCAACGTCATCGTTGCCGTTGGAATGCTCTTTCAGTAGATTGACTTGATTCGGAGGATCGAAAACAGGCCGTGCGACCTGAGGTTTCAGCATCGCAGCACTCGAATCGAACAGCAAGGAACTTGAAGCGGCATCAGCTTCGTTGTCATGGTAAAGTGACGCATCACCGTCAGTCTCGTCACTCTCGGTATCGTGATACTCGACACCGAGAGTGCGATTTTCAAGCTCCTTCAGACGTGACGACATTGACTTTCCTGGAGAAGTGACCGCCACAGCGGAGCCGTCGCCGTCGTAGAAGTTCGTCGCCGTCAGACGCTGCAGTGCTGCGGGTAGCCAGCACAGCGCGAACGCAACACAAGACAGACGGGAGAACGGCAACAGCAACAAAACAACCCCGAAAAACCGCGCGAAGACAGCGAAAAAAACAAAAAGAAACCGCGCGAGAGCAAAATTGTGGCGGCGAGGGGCACTTGCCTGACAGTCTTTGCCCACGGTACGACCTGTGTGAATATTTGACTTCGGCCGCTCCACATGAAATTCGCCGCTGCTTGTAAGACCTCTGCTGTCTCTGCTGCACGTGCTGTTGTTCTGCGATCATCACCGTCGTCTTCATCATCACCACCGTCACCGCCATCACCACCACGTTGTCGTCGTCAGCATCACCGTCATCGCCGCCGCCGTTCGCCGTCCGTCGTCCGTCGTCCGTCGATCGTCGTCTGCGTTGTCATCGTTCGTTCGTTTGTTCGTTTGTTCGTTCGTTCGTTCGTTCGTTCGTTCGTCGTTTGTCGTTCGTCACCATCGTCGTCACTCACTCACAGTCACAGTCACTCACTGTCGCTCACTCTCACTCACTATCACTCACTGTCGTTCACTGTCGCTCACTGTCACTCACTGTCACTCACTGTCGCTCACTGTCAGCTGTTCGTTCGTTCGTTCGTTTGGTCGTTGAGATCGTTCGTTCGTTCGTTCGTTCGTTCGTTTTGTTTTGTCGTTGACTTCGTTGGTTCGTTCTGTCGTTGGTTCGTTCTCTCGTTGGATCGTTGGATCGTTGGTTGGATCGTTGGTTGGATCGTTGGTTGGATCGTTGGTTGGATCGTTGGTTTGCTGGTTTGTTGGTTCGTTGGTTTGTTGGTTGGATCGTTTTGGTTCGTTGGTTCGTTGGTTCGTTGGTTCGTTGGTTCGTTGGTTCGTTGGATCGTTAGTCTGTTGGTTTGTTGGTTTGTTGGTTTGTTGGTTTGTTGGTTTGTTGGTTTGTTGGTTTGTTGGTTTGTTGGTTTGTCGGTTGGTTGGTTGGTTCGTTCAGTCGTTGAGTTGGTTGGTTGGTTGGTTTGTGGAGTCGTTCCATCGTTCCGTCGTTCCGTCGTTGAGTCGTTTAGTCGTTGACGTCGTTCCTTCGTTCGTTCGTTTATTCAGTCGTCGAGAGCATTCGGTCGTTCGTTCAGGCATTGAGTATTGCGTCGGTTATTCAGTCGCTGAGAGCATTGAGTCCCTGGTCGGTGGCGCGATGACATCGTTGCTGCGGTGTTGTCGTCGGTTTGTTGACGATCGTTGATACCGTTGACGCCGATGGTTTGATGATTCGTCATTTTGGCGGCTCGTTGGCTTGGCGCAGCATTGACAGACAATCACGACGTTGCTGGGAATTGCTCGCTAGTAGCGAAGTAGTCGAGGGCGTCGACTTCGTCCTCTTTGCGGCGGACGACTTGTCTTTTGGTGTGATTTTCTAGCCCGTTTATTTGAACTTCTGTGGTCGATTTTTAGTACGAGTATAGGCCTCCACTGACGTAACGTCGATTACTGTCGAGAGTGGGAGTGATGTAGAGCTTTGCCAAACGTCTGGGTGGGATGTCGCAGCTTCTCTTTGACGGCGGTTCGTCGGACAACAGCTCTGATTTCGAAGACGAGCTTGACCTGGACGCGTCAGCATCGCCCACCATGCTGGACACGGGTGGTGCAAACAGCGACTTTTTCGCGGCGCTGGGGCAACGGGCAACAGCAATGGAAGCGAGTGCCAACAACTCTTCAGACGATGAAGATGACTCTGACGAAGGAATAGATTTCGGTGCATTACAAGACGCCGATGCGCCGGGACATTCATCAGATGCAGGGAGCGTGGACCCGTTCGACGAAGCATATGACCAGTGGGCACAGGAATCTGCCGTCGTGGACGACGAACACCCGACCACTCAACCGGACCCCGCGGACCAATCAACTGCAACTAAATCCACTCCATCTCCATGGGACCAGATAGCAGAAGAGGCAAGGAATACATTAGCGGATTCTGCCGACACGAATAACGTGAACGGAACCCCATTGCACGATGCCCTTGACACTGACGGCAGAGAGGAGGCCCTAGAAGCAGAACGTTTGGCGGCTGAGGCCCGTGCATTGACAGGATCGTTCAAGGCAAAAATGAGAAAGCAAATGCTTGCCAACGAGCAATCGAGCAACGAACAACTCACTGTTCAAAGTCCCACTGTGCCGGCCGAGCGATCGAGGCCAGCTAGCAGCTCGGATGACTCGGACTCAATCCACTTCGAGGAATTTCCAGACAATTTTAGCGAAGGTTCAAGCGGACACTCCAGCGACGTTGGTGACGATGCCGGTGCCGATGACAGCGACAGCGACGGGGACGGGGACGGTGACGGTGACGCCACCGGAAGAAACAAACCTGCAGCACCCGATGACGCTGTGACAGTAGCTCTCGATGACGTGGCAAAAGCGATGGTCATGGACGAAGTCGCCCAGGAAGTTCGCAATGAGCTGGAAGACCAGCAGCAGAAGCTGATTCAACAGGGTCAAGCCCAACAGGTTTATGGATCTGGTAACGAGGACGACAGCGACGATGCGGCGGCATCTTCTGAAGATGAACCAGACAGTGCACTGCCGGACGCAAACGAGGCAGCCGGAGACGAGCAAAGTAGTGACTCCGATGATGATGCCATACCTCTGCGGTCAAGAATGCGAGCCTCGTCCGAAGCTGCCGCTGTCGTGGCCGCCACAAGAGCCGCGAGGTTGCAAACGACCGAGAGCGGCAGTTCGAATCTGACAGGCACATTCAACGATCATTTTACACAGGCACAGCAAGCCGTTGTCGATTTATTTGAAACTATTCGAGCCGATATGACCAGCAATCGAGTTGTGAGTATCGTTGCTTTTTTTTCTGTCATGCGAACCACTTGTGTACGTGTTTTGTTCTTGATATTGGGTGCTATTCTAGGAGAAAGCCTACAATGACGTACCTTCGGGCACACTCGGAGTCGACACACACACTTGGAAAAAGAGCTATACTTTTGACAGCTCCAGTAAAATTGGAATTCAGTTCAAAGGAGGTGAGTTGCGAGCCACCTCTCCTTCCGAACCCCAAACGTACACAGATGTTGTGGTTGCCGGACTTGAGACGGAAGGACAAGCGGCCGTGCAGCACCCCGACATTGAAGACGGCGCGGTGCTGGTGGCTATCAATGATGAACAGTGCCGGGGCCAAGGGCTCGCCCAGTGCGGCCGTATGATTCGGGATGCTAAAAGCACCGGCAAGACGAAACTCACTTTCTCCCATCATTACCAATCCAACAGTCCAAAGCATCACCGACTGAAACGCTCCGCAGCTCGATCAGCATTCCAGAAAATGGTCTCAAACTTGCAAGCGTCAATGTTGAAATCGATGGAAGACATTTTTGTCAGCCTGCAAGCTAGTCAAGATGGAGTCAGTGCACCTTCCGTGCCAGAAGTGGTGTGTCTCGTCTTCTGCAATGGCCGGAGTAATCGTTAGCCGCGTGTCCAGTGATGTTGATGTCGTATGTGATGTTGCTTTACTGCAGGACCCGCAAATAGTGGAGGATTTGAAAGAAGAGCGCAATCGGGAGGTTGCTCGTGCGAATCTTCTGCAGCAGCGACTGGAGGACATGCGGCAAGAAGCTGCACTTGACCGACAACGTTTTAGTGTGGTACGGTGCTTAAGCCTCGATGCTGACTTGCGTTCCTGTGCCAGTGACTGAGAACCACGCACAATGTGCAGGCCATCGCTGAGGCGCGCAATCATAGCAGATTGGTCGAGCAACATATTGCACGAGGCAGAGCTGCTGGAGAGAGTGAGGCTTTGAAACAAATGACATTGAAGGTTGCTGCTTTGCAGCAACAGCTGCAACAACAAGAAACGGAAGCAGCAGCGAAGGTTTGCCAAACTCGTCGTAAACGCTCGTGTACCGTTTGTTTTCTTGGCGGGCTTACTACAAGTTTCTTGTGCACACCAACAGTTGGCTGCTGCTGCGGAAATTACTGACGGGGTACGCGAGCAGGTCCGACAGCTAGAAGATGAAGCTCGGTATGCTCGAACAGTCGAGAACATTGCTCCCCACATACAGCGATGGTACAGGCAGCAAATATACCGGTTCGTGCTTCTGTTTTCGGCAACGTTTTTGTGTCTCTCTCCCTCAAACAATGACATCTTGGCATTGTGCCGACAGCATCTCGCAAAAGGCAAGACTTCAACGAGTCTTGAAGCTCGACAAATGGTTCAAGGTGTTGGCGTCGGAAATTGAGTATCACCTTGCGCATGGTTCGGGTGTTGTCACGGCGTCCACGGAAGCCATGTACGCGATGATTAGATCCAAGATGAGACAGCCCCACTACTACGCGATGGTAAAGCTGCTGGAGTTTGAGTCGACAACACGAACTCCGGAGGAAATTGCAGTCGATGCGTACGAGCTGTTTGGCGAGGGCCGTAATTGGTACGTCCACAACTTCTACGCTGCAAGATCGCGTTCTTTATAGGTGGCGCTCACTGCGCTCGTTTCTTGTCGTTTATTTATATGTGAAGGTTTGTTCCGGAGGCGGACCTTCTGCTGGTCTCGACCGCAATGTCAATACTGCGAAGAATAACCGACATGTTAAACAACGACTTTGGATCTCCAGTGTCTCATATTGTGTTCGAAGCCCTCGCAGCCGGCGTGCAGGCCAGCGACGAAGTAGAAAAGAAGGCGCCAGCGCAAGCGCAACAGCGGCATGCTGTGCACATTTGATTGCGAAACAGCTGTAGACTAATGATTGTCATCAATATTTACACATCACCTCACTTCTCTAATCACCGGATGGTGCGCACGTTTCTGTAAGTCGCCGATAGACCAAAGGTAGCCCTAAACATCAATGTGTACGAACGGGAGTATTCAACTTTTGTAGTCACCCAAGTTGGCAGCGGCTTCAAAAACGTACCACAAATAAACGCAATGTCAAATAGTCCGAAACTGATTTCGCCGCGATAGCTGTAGATCACAGGAGAGACAATTGAGCGTGCATGTACGACAGATAAATCAGTCAACGTGACGAATTCAATGCTGCGTACATGCTAATTGCTGCAACGAAAAAGGTGACCACAAGTCCAAAGTAAAACAGAAAGCGACCGAATTCCTGCATAGCCTGCAACATGCAACGCCAAAAACTAAGCACACGAGTATATCATGCTGGGAATTAGAGCTCTCCCACACCTGAACACCCACACGTGCAAGCAAGTATTCTCCGAGACGATATCCAATAGCGTTAAACCAAATATCCCACGCTGAATTGACGCCTCGCTCCTGCCAAAACTCCCTGATCATCCCAGCACCACCTACGCAGCGACAACGCGCATGCGCGTTAGAACCAACCAAAAACAGTCCCAGCGCACTTCTTTCGACGGACCGGTCAAAAACAGCCAGCTGCCGCCCGCTGCAGCATTCTCGTATACTTCCCAGACTGCGCCAAGCAGCATAAGCCACCAGAACTTGCCGGGGGCCAAAGCGGCACATCCAACAAAAGTGAGGATGTGGATGATAGACCATCCATCGATGCTAACGTAGGGACCGGAAATATATGGAAGAGGAACGGCGAGGACATCGTAGCCGAGCCAATTGTGCACCTGCATCGACAAGCACAAAACATGACAAGTAAGATAAATGAGCGATGCGGGCGGCGCAGACAGCTGGTCGCATCATGCCTGGCCCCAGAAAAATGCTTGCAGCACGGAAATTGTCACAAACACAGCCACCGTGTGGCGACTGTAGTTCGTTGGCTGAATGAACTTCTTGCTGTGGTCAGCCTTGCTGGAAGAACCCGTTTTTGACACGCTCGGCTCGCTGGACGCTGGTCCCGTGCCCGCCTCATCGGCTTTTGCTTGCAACGTCGCCCGCCGCGACATTTTGGAAACAAGGCGGAAACAGGTGGTCCTCGCAGAAGAACGCCTAAAACAATACGACTATTGATTTGCTTTATCTCCTCTGTCTCGAACAGAATGGAATATAGCTGTCGCCGCTGTTGCCTTCGTCCGCAGCAGTCTCCGCATCATGTACGCGCAGCCACGCGACCGACGCATTCGCGGGTTCAGGCGTACGGTCGTTGCTCTTCCTCGGTACTTTGCGGCCATTGCTGCACGACCAGCACGCCAATATGTACTCGCTTTCGTTGTGTGAAGCAAATGTTCTGGCAAGACAGGCCCCACACGAAGCCAGCTGACTGCGATTGCCATGAACAATGTCACGACTATCCGCCAACACCACCACAACCACGTTTCGTAACCACAGCCTTCAACTACATCGACGAACGGCAACGACGCAACGACGCAACGACGCAACGACGCAACGACGCAACGACGCAACGACGCA
>ENA-OWNT01002714-OWNT01002714.1-seawater-metagenome-genome-assembly--contig:-NODE-2714-length-17889-cov-3.989445_pt1 | contig 17889 bp, 19 predicted proteins | sample MGYA00238136_ERZ651165 | MGnify/ENA primary metagenome ERZ651165 (study PRJEB26861, sample SAMN08777766) | seawater metagenome | isolation source: coastal seawater | place: USA: Florida | collected...
TTTCAATGTTAGTTAGTTGAAACGCGTAATGGTTTCTCCTCGTGGTTAGCGCGCGACTTGGACCCGCGATAAAACTCTCGAGAAATCAAGAAGAGACATGCAGAACTGAGGTGGTGGCAGTTGTCACAATGGCGAGTCTTTTCTCACGGTTTTGGAAGGAACCAGAGCCACTGTATGTTGTCGTTATTGGTGATGAAGGTGCCGGCAAAACTTCATTGGTGCACACGCTGGCAACCGAGGCATTTTCTTCTCACAAGCACCACAGTGTCCAAAAGCCCCTTCACATCAAGGTTGATTCTATCAACAAATCCGAAATTCCTCTGGTGATTATTGACACAAAGTCACCTGGTGTGATGGAAGTGGGCGGTGGCGATGCAGAGGCCAACTTTGAAACTGCACAAGGCTCGTCTCCGTCACCGGCAGCGCCACCGAAAGAAGACGAGTCGAAGGCCGACCATGGGGCGCCTGTCCAAGAAGAAACTTTGGTCGCACGGCTGCAATCCGGTCTGAAAGTAGATGCGGTAGTACTGGCTTTCGATGCAGGGAGCGACGACGCGTTCCGTCGGCTGACGACTCACTGGTTACCATACATTGTCAAACTGCGCCAACGCTTCCGCGTGAGCCTTCCCATTGTGGTGGCAGAGAACAAAATCGACGTCCTGCGTCAACTGCAAGCTGCAGCTGCCGTGGCAACCGCCAAAGGTCGCTGGAATTCATCAAGTGATCTACCTACGGTGACTGACAGTGCTTCCACGTCATCAATGAAATTTGACCAAGAACAATCTCCCGAGCTCACGCGATTTGCGTCTATGTTCCGTGACTTCTCGGGCATCTCGGCCTGCGTCGCGTGCTCCTCAAAACGTCTTTTGAATGTACCGGACGTTTTTCGGTTGGCTGCTTCCGCAGCTATGTTCCCTACTAGTGCATTGCTTCGCGCGCGAGCGAAAGTTCCAGCGACGCCGGCTCAACGAGCAGTGGAGTACGACTTGTCGCCGGGTTTTCAAATCGCGTTGGAGCGAATATTCAGAATGGCCAACGCTACCACTTTCGACGGTGTCCTCTGCGCGCACCAGTACCACATTGGAATTCAGTCATGCTTTCCGGCTGCCCACTGGCGATTGAACGTGACGCCTCCATCCTCTCGAATTGTTTGTGGCCAAGAGTCACAGCTCCAGTGTGAAATCGAGTCTTTCACCAGCATCATCAGAACTTTGAATGCTCTGCAACCCGGCCTGACATCTGGCACACAGTGCACTTGCGGTGGGGAGGCTTGTCGGCGGGGGATCACTCTCGATGGGTGGTTGTATCTCAATCGTTTGTTCTTGGAGCGCAACCGACCCGAAGCACCGTGGCGAGTTTTGAAGTGCTACGGATACGGGACCAACACGTCTTCTGTCCCGACAACCATTGTCGATACTCAATCGACTGATATTCAGGAGCGTGTTGTTCTTGACGAAGCAGTGCTTGATGCCGAAAGTCTCGCCACAGCAGTTGCCCGTGGAGACTTTATTGAATTGGCCAGGCCGGCGCAGTCTTTTCTAGAACGCGCATTCTCTTCGCTGATTCCTGCTCACCACAGCGGCGAGACGCAAGATGACAGTGTGCTCCCAACGGGGCGGTTGAGCGACGGCGATTGTGCACAACAGTTTTGGGATAGCCTTGCGAGATTCCTGCGACTATGTCCGCTCGACTTGCTCTCGGGAAGCCAAGACACAGTGTCTTATGATAACACCTGGGTACATGATATGATTCGAAATCGCGCAGTTGCTGTCGACGAAGTGACGGGAATTTTATCGCTTAAAGGTTGGCTTGCCCTTTGGAGGTTAGCAGTGGCATTGCAGCCGCTGCGCACGGTGAAGATCTTGCGGTACTTGGGAGTACCAGATCCTGCCGATTGCGCTGTGTTTACAGTTGTCCGAAATCCTAGAGTACGTTTGTGCGATTGATCTGCTGCTTTAACCTTGTTGCGTTTGAGAGATGATACTGACAATGTGTGCCGCCTTCGACTCCACGCAGAAGGTGACCAAGGATGGGCTTCTTGCATGCCACGCTCGGAAAACGTTTCATTGTTTCGTTGTCGGTGATCGCGGTGTTGGGAAGTCTACTTTGATCCAGAGTATGGTGCAACAACAGAGATTACGAGTGCTCGAAGGCCAACAGTTTTCGGCCATGACCGCGGAGCATTGTGCTGCAATGCTCCCAGCGGGTGCTGATGCTTCACAAGGCGGCGCTGTCGACAAATGTGTCATATTGACTGAAATTACGCCTGGAAATGAGATCGACTGTGGCATGGTGTGCAGCGAACAGGACGAGAACACGGACGACGATGTCGTGGCCCCCACAATCAAGGCCGACTTGTACATGTTTGTTTGTCGCAGTGACAATATTGAGAGCGTAGAGTATGTCAAAAGTCTGCAGCGCAGATTGCGGCGATTGCCGAAGGTTCCGTGCTTCTACGTGTGCAATGATACCAACCAGCGACAAACGATATCCGCAACCACTCCTGAAGAACACAGGCTGATTTCGTTGCTGAAGCAACATCGCACGCTTGTCTCTTCTGAAGAGTCAGTCAAGCGGTTGGCGTGGGACAAATTTCGAGAATTGGACACCAACGAGAACGGGGTTCTGAAAGGGCCAGAAATGAAGATGCTCGCTTCGTGGATCAAAGCTCGAACGAAAAGACATGCAAAGTCTGTCAAATTTCAGGGTTTGTGGGATAGACTAGGGAAGGAGGTGATGAATCTGTTTGACACCAACGGGGACGGACAGTTGCAGTTCGTTGAATTCCAATCTATTATGTCGATGTGCCTCGATACTGACAAATCAGAGCTTAACAATAGCGATGAAACAATCACACAGAACGGCGAGGAAGAGACTAGTCAAATTCAGGATCCAGTTGCACCAACTTCAAGCGACACGTCTAAAGGAGAACACGGTAACGATGTTATTGGCGGCGAAGTATCGGACGAGGAACACGCAAACGAAATCGCCTCACGCCCTGAACACATCGACCAAAACTCTGGCGCCCAGGAAGTTGCGGATGAGGTGAGTGAAGATAGTGAACATGCATCAGCAGATGGGCATGCACGGACTGAACAGAAGGACACAGAACCTAATGACACCGTTCAATTGGGTGACGATGTGGCATTGGACGGTAATGGCGATATGGACAGTGCGGGGAGCGAAGACTCTCATACTTCAACCAGTGGCGCTGAAGATTCGAATACGCAGGTCAACGCTGATGTGACGACCAAAGACACTGAATCAACCGATGCCACCGATGCCGCCGATGCCACGGATGCAGCCGATACCACTGATGCCGCTGATGCCACTGATGCCTCTGATGCTACCGATGGCGCGACCTTGCACTCAGACTCCCCCAAGTCCACAGTGTCGCCTGTTGATGAAGATCCGTCCACGCCATCCCTCGCTCCCAACACAGAGACAGAACCATGGGATCTAGTCATGCGTCACTGTGAAGCATATCGAATTGCTTTCGACGAACAAAATTCGGCAGCAGAGCCTTCGGATGAACTTAGCTCAAAGCAGGGCGAGTTTACTGCACCCCAGTTATTCGCCCCTCCATTAAACAAGGAACATTTATCAACACAGCTCTTCCGCCACTTCAACGGGTCACGCCGCTCATCGTCAAAGTGCAGCAAAGAAGAATCAAAATCCATATATGATCTCCTTTCAACGATCACGTATTTCTGTGAACATCCTCGGTTGTTATACCCGCTGCCAAATGGAATCGAGCAGCTCAGTCTTTGGCAACGCAGTGAGGCTGTGAGATATGCGACCTATTTGCTTTTGGGTGTCGGTGCAGTGGCAACTTTGTCGTGGCTGGCGCGACGGCAGGAGGTGTCCAAACAGGATCGTGACAGCTCAAGCTTACTGCGATTGGGAAGTTAGTAATGTTTAATTAACGTCACACTGTTTTGTGTGTTGTAAATTATACGCAATGATAATCAATAGGGCGCACGTAATCAGATCCCAGGAAGCTTCGGAACAAATTTAGGTCTGGTGTGTCTCGAAGGAGGCGCCGCGTGAAAAGAGTATGTAGTAATTTCTGAACGGGCAGTGTTCAGAGGTCTACGCACAAAGGGCAAGGCGCGTGAGACAGACTCAAAACAAAACGGCATGAGGCCAGCCGGCTCACTTGTATGACGACATGTCGGACATTCGAGAAAATTGCGTTCTGGCTGTCGGCAATGCTTTGAGCTCTTGGCGCAGCTAGCATACAGTGCAAAATTGTGCAGAAAGAGTCAAGCACGTCGTCGATGCGTGGCAGGCGGACACAAAACAAAATTGTGCGTACCTGATGTTCCTGCTTCACGATTGAGGCATACTTCTGCATCAGTGAATTTTTCATTGCCATCACCCTAGAAGTACTCATTGCAGACATCTGAGGCGATGCAGAGCTCTTGGCCGACTGCGCCCGGTGTCGCCTGCGCTCGACGAAAAACCAAAACGTAGAGCATGGAGTTCTATAATCATAGAAAAAAACATTGTGGTACTGCACAACATTGAAGACGCACCTGAGATTTGCGGTCGTCAAAGATGAACCTACTGTTCCTTGAGAACGAGGTGTGGCAAGTTGTCGACTCGTTCGTGCCTGTCTGGCTGTTGCCATTGCCGATGAGCCACGCACTCGATTCCTGCGGTCAGAGCTTTTCTTTTCCAACACATTCATAAAGCTGGCGTGTGCCGAAGAAGCTTCTCTACTTGTAGAACCTCCAAGACCCGAAGGCTTGCTTAACAGCTTAGTTGTTCTCTTTTGGGTACTTTTTGGCCTACGGGTTCGCCCGCCCGGTCCTCCGCTCGAAATACCACTGCTTCCAAAAGTAGTGGAATGCTTGGTTGATTGCTTTTTGATCTGAGGAAGAACTTTTCGCTTTGGCTCTTTGGGGCGCCGTGTTGGTTTCTTGTGTTTCCGCTTGACGATCACTTTGCCAGACGGTCCCACCGCCATCGAGAGCATGTCAGATATCATTGCTCGAGAATGTTGACGTTCTCGATCCATTTTTGCGGCAATTGCTTGACGTTCCTTTGGATCTTTCGTGGCATGGAATTGAACCATTCGAGATTCTTCGGCCCGCTGCGCCATCCGCACCATGTTTTCCACAACTTTTATTTGCTCCTTCTTGAGCTTTTGCAGGCGATTTTCGTGACTCGCGACTACTTGTTTAGGAACTGGTTGGCCCTTTGGTACTGCTCCTTCAACAGGAACAGGGGAGTCACTGTTCTTCTGAGAGCCTTTTTTGCGACTCTTTTTGGCTGCCTTCTTCTTTCTCATTTGACGAGTGTGATACTCCTTTTCATCTAAAATATTCTTGAACTTGGGTGCCTTGGTCGACTTCGGCTTGGGTTTTGCAATGCTCTGCCACGGCGTCACAGCTTCCCCGATTTTATTAACTATATCTTTGTCCGCATTCCGAGACGGGAAAGTGAATTCACCATCGTTCAAATTGTTTCCTCCGTCGAAGTTTCCCTTAAGTTGAAACTTTTTAGTGGACCATTGCTCGAAATCGTCGGCGGTTTTCTGTAAATACTCATCGCTGACACCAGGAGCAATGGAGTCTCGCTTAAAGGAGAATGCTTTGCGATAGTCCAAAGCAAATGCTGGTTTACGTGGAACCTCGACGAACACCGAAGTTCCATCGGGGAGAACGCGGCGCTCCAGCGACATTTTCAACGGCCGACACCCGACGACTTCATCCCGATGGGGACTTGCGCAGGTCCAAGGCGACGAATTCCAACATGAGAACCAGAATCATAGCAAAAATAAACGCAAATTACTTCCTTTATATCTGATCTCGCGATATTCCAACAGCCTTGTAAGTAGTTGCCTTCGTCTCGCCAGTGAAACAACCAAGTTCACAGCCTGTTTCCGTGCCGCGCAGTGGCATTTTCATACACATGCATCGCAACCACCTCAACATCTCGTGCACCTCTTGACTTATCAAACAGGCAACTGCGTCTGTGGTTCTGTCAAGCAAGTTCTGCCCACCCAGCAACACCCACCACATGGCATGGTACTCGAGTATGGTATCGCGAGAAAGTAGGGAAAGTCGTCGTCGACGACGACAACGACGACGACAACAACGACGACGACGACAACGACGACAACCAACAACGACGACAACAGCGACGGCGAACGACGGCGGCACAGCATGAAACGGCAGAATTTGGTGCAAACACACACACAGCCACTGTGAGTGAGTGGACAGCAACTACGTAATACGAGAGCACAAATGAGTGGGTAACAGAGTCGACTGAGTGGATAGTGAGTGGTTAACTCAACCACAAGAAATCAGCCGAGATGGATTGAGTGGCTAAAACCAGTGGACAGTGAGTGGATAGTGAGTGGTTCTTGGTTATCAGTGGTTGGTGAATGGGTTGGAGTCAATGGACAAAGTGAGTGGATGGTGTTGTTGTTTGTTGCTCATCGACGTCGCGTTGCGACAGCATGCGACATGATCCCCACCACAGTTTTGGAAAGGAACCATCACTGGATTCGCTGTCAGCTTTGTCACGGTACTTGAAGAGACAGTCATGTTCAAAACGGAAAGAATTTCGTACGTCCACGTCGTGGGTGTCAAGAAACGAAAGGCACACAGTCTAGGTGGTACTTTGTAACATTTATATAAAACGTAAACGTTTGACTATCTCGATGGAGCGTGCTGGCGGTCTTCTCGGTGCAATCTGCGATTCGGCGAACATGGGCACACGCATTGACTGGATCATTCAGACAGCTCAGTTGCCGTCTACGGATGCTCCGCTGTTCAAGTGATAGCGCTAAGGGCTGCCACAAATCTATTCCTTTGCGGACGGGGCTTTGGTCTTGTAAGCGGACTTGGCGAACGAGGAGAATAATCCCAGGAACACAACCATGACGAACAAGACGACGTAGATTACCCACATTTCCCCGGTGCAATCGTCCTCCAGGAAGATGTCCATGTACGTCCACATGCCAAGTCCAACCAGGTTAATCACAAATTGCAACATTTGCAGGTTGGTGAAGTGCTGCTTGAAGGACCACACAAATGATGGATTGATCAGCTTGTACGCATAATAACCATACATGATCACGTGAATAAAGGTGTTCATGACACAGGCCAAGCCCATGACAGTGTGCTTCGTTTCCAGCCCCGTCCATGCGACGAGAAGTGTGAGAACGTGGTGGATCCAGTGCAAGGGAATGACTCGCCGCATCGTGAGGCACAGGAACACAGTGTCCAAGAATTCGTAGAACTTGCTGAGGTAAAAAATCCAAAGCCAAAACTGCAATTTCCCGAACAATGTCTGGCCACTATCGCAAACTATTCGCACAAAAGCTGACGATGGCGTCGGTTCAACATCTACCTGCTGCTTGTACCCGTGCAAGAGGCCCAATAGCATAGCTAGGCTGCCGACGGAGAGGAAAACGTTGTGCGCTATCATGAAAGGCTTGTAAAACTGCGTTCTAGCTTTCGCAACTGCAATCTTTGTCTCGTCGGTTTCTTTGCGCCCAACCGTGCCATAAATCTTTCCGAGGCTGAAGAATACCGTTAAATAAATGGCCAGTCCAATGAATGGAGCTTGCACTGACGACAGTGGAGTCTCGCCTGCAACATATTCGAAGTCGTTGATGTACTTGGCGACGTCCTCAGAGATGCCCATATTTGTTTGCCTGAATCGCGAACAATTTCGGTTGAACTTGGAAAGTTTGAAAATTTTCCAACAGAATTTGTGTTCAACTTCTCAGTTTTACGTTGCGGTGGAGTGATTCATTCATCACCTTGAACACCCGCTTCGAGAAGTGGTGCACGTGCCCGTGTAGCCGTCACATCACGGCAACCAACGGAACGGCCGCTTTGGACGTGCATGAACCAACCAACCAAGAAATGTGCCAGCCCCCCACCACAGCCAATCCAACGTGGTAAAACTTCACCCGGACTTCACTAGACGTCCGTACACTGACTTTGTGCGTCGACGTCGCGGACGTTGCTGGACCGCGGACTCTCTGTGGATCGGCATCGTCGACACACACACAACACTGATGGCATGCACACATCGTCCCACGAACACCTGACGTCACAAAACCCTCGATTATAATACACAAGCCGCAGTGCGCGCGAGTGAACGAACGCGCGCGTGGGGCCCCCGTGACATGATGCGATGCCCTGATTGCCCGAACACCAACGCGCCGCAGCGCCACGGCGCCGCGGCCCCGCGCAGCACAGAAAGAAAGAAAGCAAAGTTTTGGTGGCGGGGACGTTGGACGTTGGCCGCGGAAGGAAGGAAGGAAGGAACGACGACGCAGCGAAGTTTGTGTACAAACCGCCGACCGACCGACTGAGTGAGTGAGTGACTGCGAGCAAACCGCGAGTGACGTCACGAAGAGTCGTTGTCTGTAAAGTATGTCTTTACAAAGACATACACTCACACTGTTATTTACAGATCTTATGTGTCTGAAACGTGTTTAAAAAAGCCATGGTTTGATGTGGTAGAGTGCAGGTGACGTCTTCACGATCCAACCAGCCAGCCAGCCGCGCAGTCGCGAAGTGAGGGGGGATGACGAGATATAGAAATGGGAAATACAGTACAGTACAGTTGGAATGTGAAGAACTGTAATGTAAATCACGCAGTAAGTTAGCGTGGCATTTAATTAGTAACAGTGAAAATGAAACAATACAGTAGTAAAATAGGATTCAAACGCGATATGCGTGGTGTTCCCGCGCGATCGATGACGGAGCGTTGGTGGTTGTTGCACTAGGATGCTGTGACATACATGACACGGCAAGCGTGAACGTGCATGACGCAGCGTCAAGAAGCGGCAAGTTGGGCCACATGAACCGCGAACCATGAACGCGAGTCGTACACAGACAGACACAGACAGTAAAAGCACCAATCCGCCGCACAGTTGCCGGCACGGGCACGGGGACAGGCAAGGGACATTTCCGACAGTCCACCTATGAACTGTACATGCTGTCGTGTCCCCTAACACAATGTGCAGGCATGATGTTGCGATGACGTTGTGATGATGGAGGATTGAGTGCTGTTGATGCGGTGTCGCGGGGGTAATTTCACAAATTTGGAGTTGAGTCTTGTGGTGTACACATCACATGACAGTGTCATCATGCTGTCATTATTTGCGGTGCCCGGCGGGGGACAAGTGGTGAAAGTGCCGATTGAAACGACACTGAACGATTGCGGTGCCAGAGCAATGGCACGGATGGCGGTGGTGGCAGTGCCGCATGGTGTGTCACCCAATCTTTATTAATTTTAGGTGCGACATTGTCCACTTCTTTGTATGGCAGTGTTCACAATCATGGGATTTCCGTGGTCCTGACTGCATAGGAAGAGCTCCTCCAAGAAGCAAAAGTTTCCCTTTCGTTTCACCGACAGTCACGGGATTTTCTTTAACGCATCAGTTTTGTCGTCGTCATTGCGCTGGCTTGTGTTTGAGTCTCCATCAAAATCTCCACAATATGTTTCAGCTACAACACATCATTTTGAAAAGTCGTTCACATTCTATCTCATTGGGACAATTTTGTACATCTCGCAGCAGTGTAACAAGCTTACTTGATCTTGGTCGATTTCACCTCGTGACAGCTTCGCACAAGCATTTTGGCAAGCCTACGGATAGCATGACAAGATTCAAAGAAGTCCAAATGACTCGATGCGGCAAGCCCCTAGATTCTGGTACACATGGATTAAACGCACCATGTGCACCACCATGTCTGGTTTAGGGTGTGTTTCGACACGACGTGGCGCGCGCTTCGGTTTTCCCCAAGAAGCAAAGATCGAATTTTTCTAGTCGAACACAGATAAGTATGTGAGCAACAGTATGCATGCAGGAATGTGCACATTTGAGCACAATGTACCCGTGGTCTTCGCTCATCTCGGGCATTTCGGTTGCGCCGAGTTTTGAACAATTCGAATCCGTGCTTCTTCTTCGTCGTCTTCTTCGCTTGTGGCTGTTTCGGCTTCTAACACGTCACAGGGCACACAACCGATAACTTGGACGAACCCAGACAACGGGGCGGGGCGACTGGCATGTGCAACATTTGTGCAACGTCCGCACCTTGTCAGAGACAGTACGCTCAGGTGCTGCCTTTTGTGGAGTTGGCTCCTTCGCAGGCGAAGGAACGGGTAGCGTGCTATTTTCTTTCGCGGTTGCAGTCGTACTCTCCCTACACACGGTGACTCGAGTCATGACGCAATTCTTTGCAACGCAAGTTCGGGCAGGCAACTCACTTTACGACGGAAGAGTTGAGCCGGCGAAGGGGTGTTTTTTGTCGAATTACTGGGCTCGCATGTTTTGCTCTCATTGCATTTTCAGCTGCCATGACTGTCAATGGGTTAGCGCCACCAATCATGGGACTGCTACGGCATGATTTCGACCCAGGACTGAAGAACGGTGAGTTGTTCATTTGGCTGAAGGCCCGCCGACCCACGGGCTTCATGGGAGTCCCATCGGCCGCAGCTAGAAACTCGCTGAATGTACTAGCATTGTTGGCTGCTTCATTGTCAATCTATGAAAATAGAAGGCATCATGGTGAGATAGTACCAAACTATAATGACAAGAGAAACGTCACTTCGCATACCTCGCCATTCGTCCGGAAAGCGAAACTGCTGCGGCGTCGCTGAAGTTGCGTGAGCGGGACACAGAATCAGCGGTTAATAGAAACGGAAACAACGCCGTTGGACGGAACACAATAAAGAACACACACCTCTTCTCCGAGTTGTCGCTCCTTGATGCGTTGCTGAAGGCGCTGCTTTGCCGAACTCACAATAAGCTTCGTCGTCCTTCTCTGTTGTCGGAGAAACTGACTGTGTTGACCGGTGATTCTGTCGATTTCATCGTCGACGCATCCACTTGATGCGAGGTCGGTGGACATGCTGCGACTATCAAAGGTACGCCGCCCTTTTCGCACTCTCAATAGATTATCAGATTGCTAATTCAAATGTTTCCAAGTTCTACAAATTTATTATGTAGCTTTCGCGCATCCATGACCGACGCATGGTAATTGTTGCGACGATATCGCGACGACGTCGCCATGGGGTTCACTATTTGTTGCGGGGACACGACGACGGGCATCCCCACGACACAAGCATCGACAATCCACCCGAGCGCTGCCACGAAATGCCCAGGTCAAGCACTGCCACCCGAGCAGCTGACAACTATCATGCTCACCAAAAAGCCGCCGAGGCGTGTGACGACGACATCATCAGGAAACTCTGCCGGCTCATCACCTCTTCTTCGCTCCCTCCGGTCCTCTCTTCTTTTCTTATTGTCTGGCCACGCTGCTGTCTCCACGCCATTTTTTTTAGTGCGGTTGTAGTGCGGTTGTCGTCGTCGCAATACCGTACACTCTACGACAGACCTCCCTCCTTCGCTCCACACCTGGTCACGCAACAACAACAGCAACAGCAACAGCAACAGCAACGACAACAGCAACGACGTTGCCGCGCATTGCCGCGCGTTTCTGTGTCGGACTGTCTTTGTCGTCTGCACCACAAACGAACTGAGTTCCGGAGTGGCAGTTGGGATCGAGGATCGATCCACGTACATATCCTTATTCAGGATTACACTGTAATACAGCACAACTGATGGAGCAAAACCGTGGAAATCCTAGTTAAGGATACATGTGGTGGCGTGTGGGTGGCTTCCAGCCAACTGCCACTCACTCACTCACTCACTGCCGGTCACTGACGATCACTCAGTCCTGCGATGAAATGGAAACATAATAATCGTTCGTTCGATTGATCGATTTATGGAATATTTGATATTTTGAAAGCAATGAAATAGTACTGTATGGTAAGACGAAGAAGTAGACTTCACTAACTGCAGGCGTTTGTGGACTTATAAATTTCGACTGCAGAAGCGAAAATGCATTGTTACCATGAAAAACAAAAAATTCAAAAGTGGAAATTTGCGAAAGCTCCATCCAAAAAGTCACAAAGTCCAAAAGTCACCGTCGCCGTCGCCGTGGAATTTCTTGCGTCTTCGTTCGTTCGTTCGCTGCGGCGGCGAACAGTGAGCAGTCGTCAGCCGCCACGCACCAAAAGGGTCATTCTCACGGTACTTTTGGTATTACATTTATCTGTAAAAACTTACTCTGCACTTATCTACTATACATAAACGAATTACACCACTTTTCTATAGTGAATAAGTGAATACAAAAGGTTTCATAAAATACACAATTGACAATTGATTGATTGTGAAGATCTTCGAACGTACAGGCTGTGTGGTACACGGTGACAGTGACACCAACTGACGACCAACCGCAGACTGTGAGTCGGTTGGCAGTTGCAACGATTTTTGTCGCAAACTTCCGCAACTTTGCCGCCGAGACGACGACGACGACGACGACGAACGACGACGAACGACGACGAACGACGGACGACGAACGACGAACGACGAATGACGACGACGAACGACGAACGACGGACGACGAACAACGAACAACGAACGACACCTGCGACGCGGGAAATTGCAGTTGTTGTTTTTGTTTGCGAACGTGTCTGCGTCCGTGAACTAACTCCTCGTGCCTTCGTGGCGTGTCCGTGCTGGATGCAGTGGACATACGGACATACAGGCATCATGCGACGGTACAGAAAAGAAATGCCCTGTTTACGTGTGTGATGTGAGCGTGTAGTTGCGCGATGATGTACTTTGTGTGGATAGATAAGCGATCTCGTGACGGTTTGAACGAAGCGGGTTGGGAAACGTCGACGACATTATCCTGGAGCTGTGCTGGGCACAGCACCTGCTTACGGTGTCGGGGCGAAAATGAGCGTGACATCGACACTAACTGCAAAATGACGGTAAAAGAAACAAAACTTTAAAGTCTGCGTGACAAATATGTCGATGCTTTCGTGAGTTGCGCTTGTGCCTTTGTGCGGAGGACACTGTTCGGTGACGCACATTGAGTCTGCGTGTTCGACGAATCATGTCGTTCGCAAAGCAAAAAACCGTCCGCAAGCAGGACCGAGCCTTAGTCGATCGACAGGATGCCCCAAACTCCTACCGAATTGGCCAAAAGGTCGTTGTTATTCGCAACATGGGGAAACTTGAAAACGCAACGATTCGTTTCATAGGCGAAACAAAATTCTATAGCGGCGTGACATGGTTCGGAGTGGAACTCGAGAACCCGACGGGCAAGAACAATGGGAGCGTACATGGACACCGTTACTTTAGATGCGCCATGAACCACGGATTGTTTGTTCGACGGGAAATGATCAGCCACGCAGGGTGGGGCCGTCAAACTACTTCGAAAAATGAGTTTGTGCCGGACAACCGTAGGTTACTCGGCAACGCAGACGACGAGGATGTTGACGATGCCAGAGAGCGTGGAATATGGGCTGTCAATGTAGGAGACGCTGGACCATCCCCATCTCACCGAACAACCACATCTCTTGTTCGTAACCTATTCTCGAACAAGAAAGATGAAAATAGAAAGAGGATTCAGACAAAGGTTGGTCGTCATTACAAATGTTTTGTACCCTGACGTATGTCTGTTCTAGTGTCTGTGCCCTCAACCTGCTTGTATTTTCATTGCCGTGAAGGCTCAGCGAACAGCAGCGTATTACACAAATGTACCCGTGAGTGTTGGAGTTCGCGGAATTTTCAAGGGCCTGGATTCGGACCAAGGTGCACACAGGGATGCGTTGATGAATTTCAAAAAGAAGGCCTCTCGTGCATGGTACCATGAGACAGACCCTTCACTGATCGGGATTGGACAACAGCTCGAGCAGCTAGAACGGATCAAAGCATCTTTGATGCGCCCAACCCTGCCGCGCAAAGAAAAGGTCAAGGCCTTAGCAGATTGGTCAAATCGAGCTGCACAGTTGAAACTGCAGACGCAAGAACGGTTGCATGAAATCAATGAGCTCCTCGCCCGACTGCCGGAGGTGATTGGGGGTAGCAAGACATACGTGCCACCAACTATCTTGAAGACTTCAAGGAAAGCTAGGCCTCGCGCCGCGTCCTCGTCAAGTGAAGAAAACGATGGCAGCGCGCAATCATCACCCGACAATGCAAGCGAAAGCCAAAGTGATGAGTAGTGGATATTTATCACTTTTATTATAAAAAGAATTGGCCACCGCAACTAACTGCACTCGCTCGCGTCGAGGCTATCTCCCTTGCTGGCTGGTTCTGACAGCATGGTTTCCATGACCATTGTTTGGTGGTGCTGCTGCCTGCACATGAGCGTGTTGATGGAGGTATTGCTGCACACGCATTTGCTGATGACGCAATTGCTCCATTTGTAGTTGTATCTGTTTTTGGTGCTGTTGCATTTGAGCGATTTGGACTTGCGACAACGGGTTGCCGCGGCTGATCTCCTGCACACGCGGCATTGCGGAAACATGCCCAGGGGTTCGAAATGGAAGGGCGTGATGTGGCGGCGCTCCACGCCTTTGGTGAGTCTGACCAGAGAGAAGAAGCTGCTTTTTGCGCACGGCATCGTCAATCTCTACCCTAATTTAAGTGGTGGCAAGGCCAAATGCACGCAGTTGAGATTGAAATTGAAAGGAAACGAACACTTCAAGGCAGGACTCTTACCGAGTGTACTCGCGGCCGGCAGACTCGCCCAAAATAAAAAGAGTTTTTCTGCCGTTTTCTTCATGCACGTTATCTAGGAACACAAAAACCTGTTGTGTCGGCATGAAAACAAAATTATTACAGACAGTCAAACATGCAGCCCAAATGTGTGGTTAGTGAACCTTGTATTTTTCCTCCCAAATGCGCAATGTGGCTCCTTGCTTCCCGATAACGTATCCAATACAGTTTTTGGGGACCTACACCATCGATGCCACATCTCAGCCGCCGGCTCGACCATATTTGAGTTTCAGGAAGTCACGACACGGACCCAAATTAAGTCACAGTCACTGCGGCCCTTGAAAGCCTCACGTTTGATGTGTGCAGCTGGGCCCTTCTGCTGAGTCAGAGTTACCTGATTTTTGACGCAATAGTCAACAATCAGCAAAACCAGCACGGAGCGAATCGCAAATTGCAACGAGGCTGTGGCGTTACGTGCCTCAATGGCGAGTCTCGCGGCATCGACCTGTATCGGCAATGACATTTCCGGGGATTTAGTCACGAGCCCACCGGAACTGACATCGTGCGGACATCAAACCTGTCTTTGCGTCGGCCCAGTGATTGTGACAGTGCCTTCTGAAGAAATTTCGATTGTGCAGCTGCAGAAAGTGTGGCAATGCATATTGAGTCGAAGCGGACGACAAGACAACGCGCGGCAGCCGGGAACACACCGCGAGAAGTTCTCTAGCCTCTTCTTGGTGGAGCCACCGCGTCCCACCACGTACGCGACTTCAGAATCTTTGACAGTCATTACCTTCGCATGCATTGACAAGGACACATTTATCCCACAGCCATGCGCACAAGGCAATGCACCATTGGTCGCCACCTGTACGACTTCGTCAGCATGTCCTGCGATGTATGCGTTGCCAACTTTCTTGAGCCTGCCAGCTCGAGGACTAATGCTGCGACTGTGGCGATGACGGCCCCGTCGTGATCTGCGCTCTCGACTTCGACTTGAACTTCTTTGCCGACGCCTGGAACGTCTGCCGCGGGTTCGGCTCCAGCTTCTGCTGCGACTTCGTGAGCTGCTTCTGCTTCTGCTTCTACTCCTGCCCCGGCGCGGGCTCCCGCTGCTCCGGCTGCGGCTCCGGCTACGACTACGACTATTGCTGAGGCTCCGGCTAGAGCTGCGGCCTCGCCTCCTCCTCCTTCTGCGGCTTCTGGTGTGATCTCGACTTGGGCTTGGACTCGGACTTCTGCTGCTACTCCAACTCGGACTGGGGCTTCTGCTTCTCCGCCGCGTTGGCTGCCGACTTGTTTGATTGTTCACACTGCTCATCTTCCTTCACGGTGACCGCCAGAAATGCGGTGGACAGATGTGGCAGGATGAAGCAGGGTCGCGTCCACCGGCAATTCAGTGTATCGTCACGACACGCTGTGGCGCGTGGAGCGATCGCACTGTCACCAACGCGCTGCTCACTGGCGGAAAAAGTCGCCAGAATCCCACTGATGTGCACACGACAACATCAAAAATGCACGTGCACAGTCATCTACACACCACACTCCATATATTTTGCCCCGATAGTTCACCTCTCCTCCATATAACATTTCTCTCACGAGGTTGGTGGGCATCGTGAACAGTCTCCTGAACATCCGTACTCACTGTGCAAATGATACCAACATGCATACTCAGACACAACCACACAAACAGACGCACACCGATTCGTTCTCCGAGCTATGGCACACGCACGTTCCGGCGTGTTGCCGGCACCTCGTCACAACAAGCAAAGTCCGCGTCCGAAGCCTCTGCCGCGTCAGTCAGGACGTCGCCGTTGACATTTTGTAATTCGTTGTTTGTCGTCGTTCGTTCGAAATCGAGTTCGTTTGAAATGGAAGAGTTGAGGGAGGGAGATGGGTGAGTGAGTGAGTGAGTGGGAGGGTGGGAGAGTGAGTGAGTGAGTGAGTTGGTGTCCATCAACCAACCACCAACACGCTGTCGCCAGCCAGATCGCTACGACAGCATTCATCATTCAATTAATGCAAGCCATGTGTTGATTGTTGATTGATGGACGGCATCGACGTCTATGGCACAAGCTAAATACACACAGAAGAAACGTTTGTTGTGTGTGTTTTTCGATGAAACGTGTCCATGAGTCAGTCCATGCGGAGAAATTTTCGAACGAAGATGTCGCGGTAAGCCCGGCCTCGGCTTCGGGGTCCCGTGGCCGCGCTCGAGGACCGTCAGCGCGGTTTTGATGCAGCGCAGTTCCTCTCGTGTCGTGTGGTCCTTCGCAGTTAGGGCAGACTCCTCTGTATTCCACGTCCCCAGCTGCACTTTCCTAGCCTGCCGCGTCCGTACGATTGCCGTCTTGGCGGCCGTAATGTCCTGCAGCATCATGCACACCGCTTCGCCGCGCTTCTTTTTGCCGCACTCTCCGTGCCACGGCTGCGTCGGAGCCAGTGGCCATCACTTGCGGTGCCTGTGCTCCCGCCTGCACATTCGTGCGTTGACACGCTCCGCGGCCAGTTGCTGCTCCACCACGTGTTCACGGCTCCGAAGCTGCGGGGCTCACACGGCGCCTCCCCGCGCGCAGAAGCATTGCTCATGCCGATCTTGGCGGAACCAGAGTGCCCAACGACTGAGACGACCGGATCATCACAGTGTGACAACATTACATTATCAAACATCACGCCATCTCACTCACTGTCAGTGCGTGGGTCAAGCGCGGCCATCCACTCTGCGCACTCTGGGAGGGACCTTTCTTTTAATGTGCCAACCACTGGGTACTTCTTGTAGAATTTGTCAATCCAGTCGGCTAGGACCTTTTTCTGTTTGGCGGTCATGTCGTCGACCAGCGGGTGGTCAAGATGGACCGCATGAATGGGCTTGCCAAGAGACATGTGACCAAGTGCCCTGCCACTTTCACGTCCAGCATACACATGGTACGAACGACCGCTTTGGTAGAATTCAATCCCCTTCATGACATCGAAAATGATTCCGGCCAGCGAAATGTAGATAGGTGCGCCATAGCTACCGTTGAACATCTTCAGCTCGTCAATGCTGAGCTCTTTTTTCGACATGGCCCGCTCCCATTGGCGGCGATGATACCATACTGTCAGAAAATACGTTGCACAAACACAGACAGAAACGGCGAGCAGCACGTTCAAGAATGTTGCAGCACCCCAGGTGGCTGCCGGCGCATCCTCGAGAGAGACATCTACCTCCACTGGACTCTCAGGATCCATATTTGCCTGTTTGGAGCTACATCGAGGGATTTCTCAAGTCAATTCCGATATGCATGTTGTTTTTTGTTCAACCGCAGTTTTTCTTGGTTATATCTTCAGTGTGCACAGGCACA